>ENA-ORBV01006607-ORBV01006607.1-microbial-mat-metagenome-genome-assembly--contig:-NODE-6607-length-20343-cov-5.030642_pt1 | contig 20343 bp, 22 predicted proteins | sample MGYA00237777_ERZ505514 | MGnify/ENA primary metagenome ERZ505514 (study PRJEB26160, sample SAMN06269048) | microbial mat metagenome | isolation source: Oligotrophic lake microbial mat | place... | reverse complement strand
ACCTCTCTATTCGTCGGCAGCGTCAGATGTGTATAAGAGACAGGATATACTGACTTTGATTAAATTTTATTGTCTCATGTGCAATATCTGCTTCAGTATCTCGTCCTTCAGGCGCGCCGTTAAAACTATTGCCACGTAAAAGAATATAAGAACAACGCTCGCAGTGAAAAGCGTCTCCATAACCTTGCGTAGTTTGATTTTTTATATTGATACCGATTAAATAAAAATAATCAGTACCGGCCATGTTAATATCACGAGTAAAAAATACCGTGCCGTATCCATCAAGGGCTTGAAGTATTATTGGAGCTGTGATGCTGCCCTTTCTATTCTCCCAATAGTTGGGAAGTTCCTCCGTGCCATATAATCCCGGTAGTAAATTAATTCTGTAACCACTTGTGAGTGTTTGATTCTCTGGAATGGCATTCCAAATTGCAGTTACTGTGCGTTTTGGGTTATTACGATTTAATCCGGAAGCAGCATCATTGCCAGAAAGTGGATCGATAAAGTAATCAACAACTGTTGGTGATCCGATTGTATAAAAAGAGCCATCTAGAGCTTGAGCGAATGAAGTTCTTGAGTAACTAAGAAAAAATAGTAAGAGTGATAGCTTTATTAGGTAATGAGCGGTTCGCATCTTCAAAGAGATCGACATCTTATCGAAACTACTAAAGAGTCATGAGTTATCTCGGCTCAAAGAAAACTCGATCTTTCTCACTTGTAATTGCATCAGGCCCCCAATTATGAGGCACTACATCAGAATTATAAGGGAACCGACCCTCGTCATTTGGATTATAAATTTGGCTGGTAATGTAAAAAAGATGGGCTTCTTCACTATGAACTTTACATCCGTGAAGCACACCTTGAGGAATTTTAAAGCAGACCTCATTGGCACCGAATTTATCTGATTCACCGATAAAGAAATTTAGTTTTGTCTTGTAGGTCGGACTATCTTTCCGGTTATCAAAAAGTACAACTTCAACATTCCCAATCGGTACATACCACCAATCAATCTGCTTTGCGTGATAATGCCAGGCCTTAACGACGCCCTTCGTCATTTTACTATGACTCCATTGAGCAAAACCGTTTTCTGCAAAAAATGGATCTGTTATTCGCACTACTTCTCTAAAAAATCCCCGTTGATCAGGGAAAGATTTTAAAGACTTAAAAATGACACCTTGAATTTCATTTTCATTTGGAAGCACGGCTGACTTTATTGAAAATTAATTAAGTATGAATTGCTCTTGTGACTCTATCCATTATTGCCTGACCTAATCCATCACTATTGCAAGAATCAACTAAGATAAGGTCAAGGTCGAGTTTATCTACCTCACGAATACTTTCATACAGCTTTGCAGCAATTTCTTCAAGATTATTGGATTCACTAAGAGTAATAATCTTTTGGTAAGAGAATTTTGGGATCTGATTTAAATCATTAAAACGAATAAGAGCAACTTTGGCAGGATAATTTGTAACAGAAAGAGAATCTATAAATGCCAATCTTGTTAGTGGAGAATAATGCTTATCTAGCATTCCAGGAGAAGCAAAACTTTTTTCTTCAGATTTAGTTGGATGTTTTTTAAATAATTGAACAGGACCAATTAACTTTTCTATCTCTTCTTGGGAAATTCCACCCGGTCTTAAAATAGTAGGGCTGTCAGTTACCAAAGATAATACGGTTGATTCCAATCCTACTTGGCATGCACCGCCATCGATAATTATTTCAAGATTCTTGCCGAGAGAATCTTGAACATGTAAGGCAGTCGTTGGACTTACGTATGAAAATTGATTTGCGCTTGGTGCAGCTAAGGGAATATTTACAGCTTTCAAGAGAGCCAATGCAACTGCATGTCTAGGTATTCTTACGGCCACAGTAAAAAGGCCTGAAGTTACTGACGGTGCGATGCCAGATTTAAGAGGAAGCACTAAAGATAATGGCCCAGGCCAAAAAGCTTTTAGTTTTTGAAAGTTATTTTGAACAATTGAATTGGAAAGATCTACGAATTCCAAAATTTGTTCAGGTGAATAAAAATGAACAATAAGTGGATCGTAAGAGGGACGTTTCTTAATTTCGAATATTTTTCTTACAGCGTCTTCATTAGTGGCATCAGCACCTAATCCATATACAGTTTCAGTTGGAAAAGCGACAACGCCACCAGCACAGAGAAGCTTTGATGCCTTCTCAATATTTAACGGAGAGGAATCTAAAATCACTACGGCCTTAAGATTTTAAGAGGATTTCCCTCTTTGCAAGCCTCAAGACAAGCATCAACATGTTTGATAATTGAGTCAGTAGATTCTTTAGCAATCATAAAAGCGAGCCATTGATTATCACAGCCATTTGTACATGATTCATCGGCGGCAACAGGTCCTAGGAAACCATATGCACCTTGATCATTGGAAGTACCTGATAAAGTCCAGCGTTTATGTATTAATTTGCCAGCATCGGTATTTTCACAAGATTTATCGCTAGTGGCTCTGTAGAAACAATTACTTTTTACTGCCTCAGTTTCAGAGAAGCAGCTCTTAACAAGATCTAGACAAGTAGCATCAGAAGCAGATGCTGAGTTGAAAAATAGTCCGCATGATATAATAGACAGTAATAGTATCTTTTTCATTTTAGCTCTCCATGATGTCGTTTGAACTTCCGCCTCGGCGTTATTATATCACCTATTAGCTTCTTACCCAACTCATCTAACAGCAATAAATCGTTAGCTTTTATAAGGAAGGGGATCTTTGACATAACTCTATAAGAGTTCCTGAAGTACTCTTAGGATGAATAAAAGCAATCAAAGAATTATGCGCTCCAGTACGTGGTATTTCATCAATCAACTTGTGTCCTAGAGATTTTAAGCGAGCCAGTTCAGTGCAAATATCAGGAACACGAAAACAGATATGATGAAGTCCGGGACCTTTGGTTTTAATAAATTTCGCTAAGGTACTATCCTCAGAAGTAGGAGTGAGAAGTTCTATTAGTGTGTTTTCAGATTTCAAAAAAGCTAACTTTACTTTTTGGGAAGGAATTTCTTCTTGCAAATCAAGTTTACAAGCAAAGTTCTTCTCATAAGCTTTTATCTCAGCTTCTAAATCTTTCACTGCAATTCCGATGTGATCAATAGGAAACATTTTTTGGTATGGGGACGGAGCAACGCTTAAGTGGGGACAGAGCAACGCTCCGTCATCTAAAGTATATAACTATTCCGATTTATACGAAAGTTGTATCTCTATATCTATGAATATTGTATCTACAACGAAAAGCCATCCTGCAAAAATCGCTCTTATTGCCGCAACAATTTTAATCTTAGAACTTGTCTTTATTAGACAGTTACCGGCCGAAAATCATTCCTTATCATATTTTACTAATCTTATTTTGATGTCTTCATTTTTTGGCCTTGGTATTGGATGCATTTTAGAGAAGAAATTTAATCTTGAACGACTATTACCAATCGGCCTTGTGGCTGTGTTCTTCTTTTTAATTATTACTCGCGGAATGATGGTTTACCAAGATACAACCTTGGTTCACTTTTGGTTGCAAGCTGTTCCTGGATACGAATCTGCACTCAAGATCCCAATGTTTCTCTGTGTGGTTTGGGCATTCATAAGTTGTCTCTTGCCATTTATTGCTCTCGGTCAATATTTGATTCGTGAAATGAATCAACACTCAAGGCTCAAAGCCTACTCATGGGACATAATAGGAAGTTTGATTGGCACAATTCTCTTTGCGACAGCTTCATATTTTGAATTGCCGCCCTGGCTATTAGTTACGATAGTGACTCTTTTAGCCTCGTTATTATTTATTCAACAAAAATGGATTCAAGTTACAACTAGCTTGGCTGGATTATTATTTTTATATTTTTTTAATACTGGACTCCATGCTCACTGGAGTCCTTATTACTTGGTACAGCATGCACAGAGAACTTTTGGTACGTCTGTCTGGGTAAACTCAAGCTTTCATCAGTACGCTCTTGATTTTGTAAATCCCGAACCCGTTAGTAAAAAGAAAACCCAATATATGTTGGGTAAATTTAGTACACCTTATAATATTTATAAGGAAATGCATTCCGGAAATACCCCTGAAACAGTTTTAGTTTTAGGTGCGGGTACTGGAAACGATTTAAATATTGCCCTTTTGAATGAAGCTAAAAAGATAACAGCAGTCGAGATTGATCCGGCAATCCAAAGGCTAGGAACTAAAATTAATACCTTAAAACCGTACAGCGATCCAAAAGTTACGGCCATAATTGATGATGCCAGACATTTCTTAAGAACTTCAAAAGAGAAATTTGATTTAATTGTTTTTGGTACTCTTGATTCACAGACTCTTTTATCTGGAGTGGCTAACTTACGTCTTGAAAATTTTGTTTATACCAAAGAATCATTTGAAGCTGCCAAATCTTTATTAAACGACAAAGGCATGGTGGTAGTTTACTATTCGGCTTTAAAGCCATGGTTGCTATCTCGAATTTACACAACTATGCGTGAAGTTTTTGGTGAGCAACTAAGATTTCTACGCATGAACGATGCTTTTTTATTTAATTCAATAATTATTGCCGGCAATAATTTATCTGAATTAAAAGACGATCCAGTAAACATAAAAGAATTTGCCAATAATATCCCACTAAGTGACAACTGGCCGTATTTATATTTAGAAAAAGCTACAATCGCTCCGATCTATCAAAGCCTTTTTTTAGTGCTTTTAGGATTAGTAATAATTTCATTTTTTGTTTTGCGCAAAGTTGAGCCAGCAACTGGTTGGCACTTCAATTTTTTATTTTTAGGCATTGGATTTACTTTGATGGAGTCGGCAGCAATCGTAAGGTTGGCTTTATTGTTTGGTAGTACGTGGATAGTTAATGCAGTTGTTTTTAGCGCAGTTCTATTAATGATTTATTTGGCAAATCTAACTGTAATGTACGGTAAGGCTGCGAGTTTAAAATCCTCCTGGCTACTTTTGTTTATTGCAATATTTTTAAATTACCTGATCCCGGTATCCTCTCTAACAGGACTTTCCTTAGAGCTTCGGTATTTAACTAGCGGCTTACTAATTGGTATTCCCGTTTTTGCCGCCGCTAGTTGTTTCAGCCATCTTTTTGATAAGCAAAAAAGTACGGCTTATCCATTAGGAATTAATTTAATTGGAGCCATGTCCGGAGGTATGATCGAATATCTTTCAATGGCCATTGGCATGCAGGCTATATGGCTCGTTGTAGTTGGGGTTTATGGATTGGCTTGGATTACAAGTCGAGTGAAAGGCACTAGATAAAAAAAAAGGCTCGGAGTTACCCGAGCCTTTTTTGTGGTGTGGTATTTGAGGTATCCGCCTTCGCCCTTCGACAAGCTCAGGGCTATGGCTGGATAATCAAATCACCTTTAGCGATCTGATTACATCATACCGCCCATTCCGCCCATACCACCCATTCCGCCGCCCATTCCGCCAGTGCCGTGTGAATGTTCTTTATCACTCTTTGGTGATTCAGAGATGATCGCTTCAGTTGTAAGCATCAATCCAGCAACAGAGGCTGCATTTTGAAGTGCAGTTCTTACTACTTTAGTAGGATCGATGATTCCAGCCTTAGCTAAATCTTCATATTCGTTAGTTGCAGCATTGTAGCCGATCTTGCCATTACCATTGATGACTTTATCAACAACGATTGAAGGCTCAGCACCAGCATTGGCAGCAATCTGACGAAGAGGCTCTTGTAAAGCTCTCTTTATAATCTTTACGCCTACCATTTCCTCGTCACCTAATTTCAATGAATCAAGTTTCTTGGAAGCCATTATAAGAGCAACGCCACCACCAGTAACGATACCTTCTTCAATTGCAGCACGTGTTGCATGAAGAGCATCTTCTACTCGGGCTTTCTTCTCTTTCATTTCTACTTCAGTCGCAGCACCAACATTGATAACGGCAACGCCACCAACTAGTTTAGCTAATCTCTCTTGAAGCTTTTCTCTATCGTAGTCAGAAGAAGTTTCTTCAATTTGAGCACGCATTTGGCTAACACGAGCTTGAATTGTAGCTTTCTTTCCAGCGCCATCAATAATAGTTGTATTGTCCTTATCGATAACGATTCTCTTCGCACGACCAAGTTCGTTCATGCCAGCACTTTCAAGCTTTAGTCCAAGCTCTTCAGCGATGCATTGACCACCAGTTAAGATAGCAATGTCTTCAAGCATGGCTTTTCTTCTATCGCCAAAGCCCGGGGCTTTAACTGAACAAACATGCAATGTGCCACGAATCTTATTAACAACTAATGTTGCCAAAGCTTCGCCTTCGATATCTTCAGCGATAATCAAAAGTGGTTGACCTGATTTTGCAACTTGCTCAAGCACTGGAAGAAGATCCTTCATATTAGAGATCTTCTTTTCATGAATAAGAACAAGAGCGTTTTCAAGTACGCATTCCATTCTGTCTGTGTCAGTTACGAAGTATGGAGAAAGATATCCACGGTCGAATTGCATTCCTTCAACAACTTCTAGCGTTGTATCAAGACCTTTTGCTTCTTCAACTGTGATAACGCCTTCTTTACCAACTTTATCCATAGCATCAGCAATGATGTTACCAATTGTAGCATCAGCATTTGCGGAGATAGTTCCAACTTGAGCAATATCTATTTTGCCTTTTGTTGGTTGGCTCATATCCTTAAGTATAGCAACAACGGATGTAACAGCTTTGTCGATTCCGCGTTTGATATTCATAGGATCATGACCAGCAGCAACAAGAGTTACAGCTTCACGATAAATTGCACGAGCAAGAACAGTGGCAGTAGTTGTACCGTCACCAGCAACGTCTGAGGTTTTGGAAGCAACTTCCTTAACCATCTGAGCGCCCATATTTTGTTCTTTGTTCTCTAATTCAACTTCTTTAGCAACTGTTACACCATCTTTGGTGATAGTTGGGCTACCGAAACTCTTTTCGATAACCACGTTGCGGCCTCTGGGGCCCATGGTCACAGCCACGGCATCCGCCAATTTATTTACGCCTTTTAGAATCTCGTCACGAGCGTCTAATCCAAATTTCAATACTTTTGCCATTTGTAATTCCTTTTATTTTCAAAAATTAATTAAGCTTCAACAACACCCAAAACATCTTCTTCACGCATGATAAGATATTCGTCGTTATCTACTTTGATTTCAGTTCCGGCATATTTGCCAAAAAGGATCTTGTCACCCTTTTTAAGATCTACTGGAAGGATGGAGCCGTCTTCCTTAACTTTACCTTTACCCACTGCAATTACTTTGCCTTCTTGTGGTTTATCTTTCGCGCTATCTGGTATGTATAGACCAGAAGCAGTCTTCTCTTGTGAATCGACTCTCTTGACGATGATTCGATCCTGTAGCGGTCTAATCTTTGTATTGCTCATGAATATAAGTCTCCCATTTATTCAGGTTTAATCTTCAGCCTTGTGAATTTTGAAAGCTGCTTATCAATCCAAAAATTGGCCTAAGCAGCTCGCACTTGATAGTTGACAGTTTTAGCGTCAACTTCGACTACTCCCACACGGAGCAGCCGACACATACATGTCCATCACTAGGATGGATTTCAAGGGGAGTACTCTAAAATTTAGAGAACTCCGCCTTAGACATGACGGGATACTAGTAGAAAAGGGCTTTACAATCAAATATGTGGCGGAAATTATTACTTATTTCTATTCGTTCAGGAAGCTTAAATTTAATTTATATTTCAAGTGGTTACGATGTCACGTTTTCTTCATTTTGGATGGACAAAACCTAGTCGGTTTTGTATTTTCCCCTGAAAGGTTAACTTCATCACCCCAGATTTATAGCGCAAATCTACCGCTGAGGGGTTTAATTCTAAGAGTTTTTAGAGAGTTACATATAGAGTGCTGCTATGAATCCAAAAAAATGGGGATCTTTTCTTAAGACTGGCGATCTAATCGGAGTGATTGCGCCATCTTCGCCGTGTGATCCAAATAGACTACAGAGTGGGCTTAAAGCATTAGAAGGATACGGTTTTAAATATAAATTGTCTTTAGATCCCGCGGCAGCTTACGGCAAAGATACATTTTTGTTCTCTAGTGATACTGCAAAGAATAGAGCAGATGCCTTAAGAGATCTTTACTTAGATAATTCAATTAAGGCGATTATAGCAGCGCGCGGTGCCTATGGCTCAATGGAGATGCTGCCGCTTATTGATTTTGATGCGATTAAAAATAATCCTAAACCACTAGTTGGATTTTCTGATGTGACCGCACTTTTAAATGTTATTTTTGATCGGACTGGGGTCGCAACTGTTCATGGATCCATGTTGACAGGAGCTTTTGCTGAAATTTCAACAGATAAAGATACAGATAAAGATACAGATAAAGATACAGAGCAATCAGTTTTATCCTTAATTGAATTACTAAAAGGAGAAGAGCTAAATCCATTTAAGAAAGTTATTTTGGAGAAATTAAATGCCACCTCCGAATCATCTATCGAAGGAGTTTTTAAAGGCGGATCTTTAAGTGTATTAAGCTCACTATGCGGAACGCCTTGGATGCCAAATTTAGATTCCGCTATTTTATTTATCGAAGAAGTTAGCGAAAAACCCTTTAGAATTCATAGAATGTTAATGCAATTAAAATTAGCAGGAAAATTAGAACAATTGAAAGGAGTAGTTTTTGGTGAAATGTTGCGCTGCGATCATCAAAGTGGCCCAGATGTAAAAAAAACCATCACTACCATATTTGCTGATTATAAATACCCAGTATATTGGGGATTGCCTGTTGGACACTGCGCTTTGAACTTACCGCTAGTCGTAGGTGGAAAAGGTAAAATCGATCAAGGTAGAATCGAGCTTTATTAATTACGTAAGCTTATAATAAGTCCAAAAAGAACTTTCCTAAAGAAAATCTTTTTTGGACTTACGATCCCGCGGAGGGATGATAAATAGTGTTTTTCATTTTCAAAAATCATAGCTAACCCGAAGGGTTAACAAGAAACAAGATTTGACTTAGTCTCCATTGCCATATCTTGTGATTCGGCAAAAACTTTTGAAAAACACTATAGAACTTTCCGAAAGAAAATCTTTTTTGGACTTACGATATAAGAAGATAAGAAGTTTTCTTAACTGACATCATAAATTCTACCATATTTACCAATTTCAAATTTCAACCTCCCATTCTAAGTCACTCTTCTCTGGTATTAAGTGATACCAATATGGAGAGGAACTAAGTAACATCAGCGAGACATTGAACTTAATTAGTTCGCAACTATTATGCTGATTCGAACCACTGGCGAAGTTTCACAAAATATTCACCTTATTACAATTGGATCTTCTTGTACGTATGTTGCTGGCAATGCGGCCCTAACACTTTTCGATTCTTGTTTAAGTGGTCAAGTAGAACTGTATATAAAAAAACTTGCGGCACTTGGACTTTCTCTAGATTCAGTTTCATCAATTTTTATTACACATCTTCATGCTGATCGCATAGGAGGAATTCCATTAATCAGAAAAATAAATCCAAAAATTAATCTTATAACTTCTCAAGCCATCGAGTCGGAATTAATTAAACCTGAAGTAATGGAAAAGATTTTTAAAGACAATCAAACTCTTAACGCAACGATTGCATCAACAAAAAACGATTTAATGAGTCTCGCTGAATTTACAAGTTTATTTTCTGTTTCTGCAATCGTTAGAGCCGATGACACTGTCTCAATTGGCGATGGCATAACAGTTAGAATCATTGCAGCTCCGGGTCACACCAAAGAATCGCTTTGTTATTTAATCCAACCACAGCAATTATTAATTGTAGATGAGGGTTTTGGATATTTCAAAATGCGCGGATTTACTGCACCTGGAGCTGAATACAGTTTGGAAAGTAACAACTCTACATTATCAAAAATTTTATCTCTCGATATTAAAGGACTTTGTCTTCCTAGTGCTGGTGTTATTACAGGAAGTCTGGTTAGAAAACACATCAATAACTTGATCAGCAACACTGCTGGGATGTTAGATGAATGTGTCGAGGCTTTTAAAATCGGAATGACTGAAGAGGAAGTAAAATTGGGAGTGATCAATTCATTTTATACAGATGATTCAAAAGATCCTCTATTTACCTACAACTTAGATCAAACATTTCAAAAAATCTGGCCACAGATAAAAGCTTTTATACAGTCAAAGAATTAACCTCTGTACTTGATTATATAGTTATCCCAATAAGTAATTTCCGAATACTTTTCTAACGTTACCAGTTAAATCTTACATAAGTCATGGCGTGATCTGAAGCCTCGTCAGTTTCATATACAATTCCACTATCGTAATCCCCTTCTGAATCAAAGGAAGCTTTGGCAAATTTTAAAGTCTCAGCCGGCGCGCTAATTTCATCTAACCAAGAATAAACTTTTTTATATTGATGAGTGCCTGGAAGTACTTTTGTCTGCGGATCGAGAGTCAATAAACTAAAAAGAATTTGTGGACCTGCAACTCCAGGATGACAAAGAGGAACTCCGCGCTTACTAAGTCTACATGCAGCCTCTGTTTGAAAATTAGAAAGCCTTAGAACTCCTTCTAAAATTTTGGCACTAGCTGCATCATAATGCGAATTTCGATCTCCAAGCAAAACGAGAAGGGAATCTGCTGATTTAAAGGATTCTGCATGGCGATTCTCAACGATACGTCTTAAAGCTTCGCTCATTTCCATTCTAAAACTTTCCCATCCAGTTTGAGTTAGATCTTTTCCAGATGCAGCTTTGGATTTGAAATGATAATTTATAAGTGTCATTACTTTTGAATATGACTGTCCTTTGGCTTTAATTTTTATTTGAAGTTCAAGTGGACCGCGAGTAAACAACCTTGGTTTTTGATCTTCTGTAATTTTTGGAAGTTCTACTTTATAATAAGAAACCTTATTCAGCACCTCGACTCGATCAATTGCCACCAAATAACCAAGTCTTAAAAAAGGATCATTTGATGGTCCAACTATTGGCTGATAAAATCTATTATTCTTAATTCGAATCTGATCTGCTAATCCTTGCAGAGCTTCGATTGAAGTAACTTCATCTCTACCTAATACTTCTTGTACTGCGATAACATCACAATTCTGTGAAGCAATTCGTTTTGCAAGTGCCTCTTTTTTTTTGAAAAAAGCTTGAGCTGATTGCCCCCTGTTCCGAGTCAAGAAATCTTTGAGGGTTCCAAAATTCTGAAGATTTTGTCCACAAAGAGTCAGTTCGGCAGGGCCTCGCGGATCTGGTCCACCTGGATACAGTAGATTGGAACGTGTTTGAGCTTGCAATAATCCATAATGAAATATTGTAAAAAACGAAGTAAACAAAAGAATTCGAATCAAAGAAGCCACACTCCCTCCCTAAAATCATATTTTTGACAAAAGTTTATTTAACTCAACTTCAGTCCAACCAAAACTATTATCTTCACCTTTCCCCCAAGCGGCCCTACTACTCCGTCTTTTTGAACTTCCTTCAGAAAACGTTATAGCCAAAGATTGATTACTCATCTTGGCTGTTTTAATCCTTGTTAATCCCATCACACCAACAAGGATAGCGTCGACAATATCTTGGTTTTTTAAAAGATTATTTTCTTCAACATTAAAACCTAATTTGGATAATTCTTTATTAAACATTGATTTGACAATACTCCTGGCAACACTCTTTACCTCTTCTCGTTTTTGCTGAGCCCCTTTAAAGCCCAAAATCTCACTTTGTATCGTTCTGGGGCTTATCCTTCCGGGAACTAAAATTTCCTTTTCACGGGCCAGCGCTTCAAAAATACTTCTCACTTGCTCTACTTTAAACGCACCTCGGGGATCCTTCATGGAAGTTTGAGCTTCACAGATCAAAACATCATTTCTGGTAAGTTTGGCAATTTTAAAAATATCAGAGATTTTATTCTGCAAATCCTTGAGTCGATTAGATAAAGGTATTGATGCAGGTAGGGACCTAACTTTACCTACTCCACAAAGTGCCCCACTTTCAATTGAAAAGACTGCCCAGCCTGAGCATGTAAGACTCGGATCAATGGATATTAATTTAGCTTTAATCATAGAATTCTTAAGGGTCTGTTGCAAAAGTATCTCCGTAACGAGAAAAGTGAGATTTGAGCCGAGACAAGGAAGTCGAGAGGGGAAACCGCAAGCATATCCTCTGGATATGTTGAGGCTTTTCTCTCGAAGAATGACAATGTCGCAGGCCAAAGATCGCTTTTCGCAGTAGGAGAGGGTTTTGCAACAAACCCATTAAGTCAACTCTATTACTTATCTAATAAAACAGCTATATCAACTTGCTCCCATGCCCCTGATATATTAATTAAGGTGGGCGTTTGGTAAAAACAATACACTTTACCAGGGAGGGCAATGAGCCAAAGGAGAATCTTTCTCCCTGCACTACTTGTCCTCAGTGGTAAAATAGTTCTCCTGATCATCCAGTACAGATAAGAGAATTAAGAAATTAAGAAAACTAGAATTTATGGATCATGAACTTCTATTAGATCTTTATAGAAAGATGTTGCGAATTAGACGCTTCGAAGAGGAAGCTGCCCGTCTTTATACAGAGAGAAAAATTGGCGGATTCCTTCATTTATACATCGGCCAAGAGGCGGTTGGTGTTGGTGCTATCTCAGTTTTAGAACCACAAGATTATATTGTCACAGCTTACAGATGCCACGGACAATATCTCGCTCGAGGAGGGACTTCCCGTGCTGGCATGGCTGAACTTTTAGGTAAAGTAACCGGATGCGCCCAGGGACGAGGTGGTTCCATGCATTTCTACGATGCAAGTTTAAATTTTATGGGTGGTTGGGGAATTGTTGGTGCTCACCTACCCCTTGCAGCAGGTATGGCTTTTGCTTCTAAGTACCGTGGAGATAATGCTGTAGCGATTTGTTTCTTAGGCGATGGTGCAATTAACCAAGGAGCTTTTCATGAAGCCTTGGCACTTTCTACACTTTGGAACTTGCCTGTCGTTTATGTAATTGAGAATAATTATTTTGCGATGGGTACACCACTTTACAAAACCGCTGCTACAGATGATCTTTCAATTCGAGCTCTTGCCTATCCGATGGCAAGAGATGTTGTTGATGGACATGATGTTTTTGCAGTTCGTTCTTGTATTCATGCTGCCGTTTCAAGAGCCCGAGAACAAAATTTACCTACTCTTATTGAAGCTCGCACTTACCGTTACCGTGGTCATTCAATGGCGGATCCTGGAACATATCGCTCAAAAGAAGAAGTTGAGGAGCAAAAGCAACGCGATCCAATTAAATCACTAGGCGATAAACTTGCTGCTCTTGGACTAAATCTAAAGATCACACAGATTACCGACGAAATCGAAGCTGAAATTCAAGATGCTGTTAAGTTTGCTGAAGATTCCCCATATCCAGCACCCGAAACTGCTCTTGACCATGTTTACGCATAAGGAATTATGGACACTCCAACAGTTAATTCAATTTTCACACAAACTGGTTTTAAGATGCGAGAGATCGCAATCAGAGATGCTTTAAAGGAAGCTATGTCAGAAGAGATGCGCCGAGATGGCAATATCTTTCTGATGGGCGAAGAAGTTGGCTCTTACAATGGGGCATATAAATGCTCAAAAGGCATGCTCGATGAATTCGGTGCAAAACGCGTCATCGATACTCCAATTGCAGAATGCGGATTTACTGGCATCGGTATTGGAGCTGCCATGGCAGGGTTAAGACCAATTATCGAATTTATGACTTTCAATTTTTCATTAGTGGCAATTGATCAAATTTTAAATACTGCTGCCAAAGCTCGCTACATGTCGGCTGGACAGTTTAAGTTACCAATTGTTTTTCGTGGTGCTGGTGGTGCTGCTTATCAGCTAGGTGCTCAACATACAAATTCATTTGAAGGATTTTATGCATACACACCTGGACTTTATGTTGTGGCACCTTCGACTCCTTTTGATATGAAAGGCTTACTAAAAAGCTCGATCAGAGATGACAATCCAGTTGTCTTTTTTGAATCTGAATTAACTTACAGTATGAAAGGCCAAGTTCCAGAAGAGGAATATGTAATCCCACTCGGAGTTGCTGATATTAAAAAAGAAGGAAAGGATATTACATTAATTAGCTGGTCAAAGATGGTTCATGTAGCTCTTGAATGCGCAGCGGATCTCGAAAAAGAAGGAATCTCGGCTGAGGTAATTGACTTAAGAACCCTTCGTCCACTTGATACTCAAGCTATTTTTAATTCCGTTTCTAAAACTCATAGAGCTGTAGTGATTCAAGAAATGCACGCAGTCTCAAGTTACGGAGCATATATATCTCATCTCATTAGTTCAGAAATCATGGATGAGCTTGATGCCCCTGTTGCCCTAGTGTCTTCAGCTGAAGCCCCGTTTCCATATTCAAAAGGTATTGAGCCATATATAATGACTAACAAAAGTTTAGTAATGCCTAGAATTCGGGCAACTCTAAATCAAACCATTTAAATCTCCTAAATTTATTAAACTTGTTTGGTTCTCTAAACGATTACAGTTATGCCAACCGCCCCATTTGAAAATATCTGGCCCTGCATCGGAAAAAACGTCTTCATTGCCCCTTCAGCTTGGCTAACTGGTCAAACAACTATTGGGGAGAATAGTAGTGTTTTTTTTGGTGTGGCACTACGAGGCGATATTAATAAAATTATCATCGGAAAAAATTCTAATATTCAAGATAATGTTGTCATGCATACTTCCGATGGCTTGGGAGACTGCGAGGTAGGAGATCATGTCTCAGTCGGACACGGTGCAATCTTACATGGATGTAAAATTAAAGATCGCTGCATAATTGGTATGGGAGCAATAATTTTAGATAATGCTGTAATTGGAGAAGACTCAGTAATTGGAGCGAATGCTCTAGTCACTATGAATCAAGTTATCCCACCAAAGAGTCTAGTGATAGGAAGTCCAGCCAAAGTGGCTCGCCCTTTAACTGAGGCAGAAATCGAGAATATCATGAGAACTGCTAAACGATATGTAGGCAAAGCTGCTGAGTATCTGAAACACTTCAATAAATAGTATCTTAGACTATTTTTATGAAATTTTCGTATATTTACTCATAAAATCTTAGAAAACTGACTCCTCAATGGATCAAAAACTAAAGAGTAGTAAAATAAATGCCGACTTCTTATATCAAGTAAGCATCTAAAAATAGTGTTTGGTTATTAGGATCGGTTTTTATGATTATTGGGTTTCCTCAAAAAATTTGGATCACGATTGCTCTAATTGGAGTAGTTAGCTCTGCATATGCTGATCAATATAGCATTATCCCAGCAGATACAACGGTAGGTACATACCAAGCCTCAGTAACTCACCCTTATCTTTGTCTATTCAAAAACGGAAATGCAGATTGTCTCGAACTAATTATTCCGATCACTTTTCCCACATTTGCACCATTTAACGTACTCGCGCTTTTTACTCACATTGCAAGAGAAGTTCAAAAAAGTAAACTAGGAACAATCAATGAAAGTTAAAGATAAAATTTACAAAAGACTAATAACTAATCTGACTGCTTTTTGTGGAATTTTAATCCTATGCTCTACTAATACAGCGTATGCAGAACTTTCACCTCAATATTATGTAACTGACGCTGGAGTGCTTGGGGTTCTAGAAGAACCTGATCAATATCAAGTAGTTCAAGGTTCATTAAATACTTTTATCAAAATAACAAATGGTACAACTGCAGCATCTCCCCCGGCTGCAACTGCAGCAGTAGCATCTGAAGTGCTTTCAATATTTCTAAAGATAAACAGGGCTTCTAATAATTCGAACAATGGCGCAGTAAATTCAAAGTTCAATTAGTAATCTCTATTTTTCTTATAATTAAAATAAAGTAACTTCCAAAGATAGGATATTAAGAGCTCCAAAAGGCACTCGGATAGACCAGTCCTAATCCAGTACCGATGTCACTATAAAAATCTGAACTTTTGGGAGAAAGTTGGGTAGCCGCTGAATAAATGACCATGCCTAATATCGCGGCAACTACTACATACTCAAGAAAGGTCGCTCCAAATTCACTTCTAATTTTAACTTTCATATATTATTTAAAAACTTGCCTTTGTTTAATCATTAGCAGGGCTGAAGTCATAGAAAATAACCTTTTGCAGTTACAATCTACCCGATATACTAAATATTCCAAGAGGAAACTTGTACCTTACATAGTTTTTTCTAAATTAACTTCTCTCTTGATATATTAAATCTTAATGAGCAGAAAAAATAATATATTTTCGAATTGCTCGTCAAAGCTAGAAAGCGGCGTTGCCATATTAGGTGCCGCAATAAGCTTACCTGTAATAATTTTGGCAATCTTTGTTGTTTTTGATCTAACTAGAATTTATCTTGGTATTGTTTTTACCCAAGATGTGGCGTTAACGGCAGCAAAACTTGCAAATGCATCTAGCCAAAATGTTGATACACCCACAGCTTACAATCTAATCAAACCAGCTCCTGGGGAAGACGCTGCAATAACTGTTATGAGACAGGACACTTGGGATAGCTTAATCAATCCGGGCGATCCAGATTATCATGGGGCAGCTTATTTTACGGCAAAAGAACTTCGAGTCTTTAACCTAGCATATGGATACATGGCTCAATTAAATCCAAATATTGCTTTTCCAATTCCGGTTGGAACTAGGGTTCTTGGAGGAGTACCAAACTGCACTATATTAATGACTTTTGCAGATCTCGTTGGAGCAATCGATCTAACTTATAATTACAGTCGTATTTACACAGTCAAATGTTCTGTTCCAACTTTAGTTCTGAATCTTTTACCGTATTCGGTTGGCGCTGATGGATATATGTTAGTTACCAGAAGTGCCTATTCTCATCAATCAGGAGGCCTGACTCCCTAAATCATATGAAAAGAACTAACAAAAATGATCATGGAATTGTTTTAGTTGAATTTGCTTTGGCATTTTCACTACTTTTAATTATTATCTTAGGTTTCGCACAACTTTACATGGTTTCGCTAGATAAAGTAGATCACTTTGCTCTTGCAACCCAAGTTTTAATGGGTCCTCAAGAAAAATCAGTTTCATACGATTCGGCTACTGGAATATTCTCTGCACTTGATGGCAGCACTTCACCTACAAGTGATGAATTTTATGATACGGTTGGTAATTTTTTTCTTTCTAGAGTACCGAGTGACAAATTCGCACTATACCTTCTCTCTGGATATTTACTCATAGATCCGGCCACGGGTTTCGTACTTGATTTGGAAATGGATGCAGTTCCCAAATCATATGCAGGTGTTAATTCAACTGGTTGTACAAATGTTGTTGGTCCAACCCATCGCACAGGTAGATTCGCAGCGAATCGACTTGACCTTATGAAAGTTTGGGCTCAATCACAACAACCAACACCTGCCGATCCAGAAAACGATGATGGAAGAGTTGGTGTTAAGATTTATGATTTTAAACTTGGATCTACACGGTATAGGCAATATCAAGACGTAATGCCTTTTTTATTTATGGTTATCTGCACTAAGCCAGTAAACATCTCATTCACTACTAATGTATATACTTACCAGATGGTAGTTCCAAGAAGGAACCTAAACTAGCGCATGAAAGAAAAAGAATTTAATAAACCGAATCACCGAGATAATTCTGAAAAAGGATTTATCTTAATCTGGTTCTCATTTACAACATTAGGTCTTTTAATAGCTGGCTTTACTTTTCTATTATATTCTCAAGCCACTCTTTCAAAATTAAAAGCTCAATATATCGCTATGGACTTAGTACTTGCTGGCGGCATGAATGCTGAGTTTGGTTCACAAGAAGCTTTAAATAACATGGCTATGACAGCTCATGCACTTGGATTCTCAAATGCTCAACCAACGAATGGACAAGTACAAGTTTATGCAAACGGTGCAATCTATTTTGAGCAAGAACTAGATCCAAAAAGTTCAACTTACGGCATAAGCTCCTACGTGGAGGCGGTACAGTCGCCCATACAAAGTATGATTTCAAGTCTAGGAGATCTAACCACTGCCTCTTATGCATTATCTAGACCCTCTCCATTATATTTAGATTTTGCATTCGATTATTCATCTAGCCTCTCCGGTGGTTCCATTAATCAGATTCTTGAAGGATTTAATGTTATTGATTCAGTTGGCGCGGCGAGCACGAATGGCATTTTGGTTGGCTCGGAAGTAGAGCCAACAAATGAAATTCAAACTGTAATGCCTTTCTCCTTCGATCCATATTTAGGAATAGCTCTGCCATGGAATGAGGCTTCTACCGTATTGCCAACTGTAGCCTCGACAGCTGTTGTTGGTTGTACCGATACACTTGAAACCGATTGCCAAACCACCTCTTCCTCGGTTCCAACACATAAGGCTCTCCTAAAGGAAAAAGCTGGGGATCTTTTTATGTGGTACAAAAAAACGATGACTCTGCTACTGGGTGTGGCTGGACGAATCACACCTTATACCGATGTTAATATATTTGGCGGAGATCTCTCTGATGATGTTACTAATTCACTCACTGCGAATCTAGGCAGCTCTTTCCCTACTGTGACTGATAATGGAGTATTCCCAATATCAGAATTTGATGAAGATCTTTATACAAACTATTCTTTAGATGCAGGCAATCTGATTATTGCAGATGTAGATAAAGACTTTACATACGATGCGCCAAAAGATCTTTTCCGAGATCCAGTTTCAATGTCACCAAATCGAATCTTACAGATCTTTTTGGATCAAACTTTCTATCGAAAACTTTTAAAATACGGAACTCTCAGAGACCTCAGTAATACTATCTTAATGAATCCAGGAGATTTTGAAGAGCTTCTCTCTCCGTTACTGCCGGTAATCGAAGATCCGCAAATTGAAACTGATTCTTTTACTTTTAATCCAGGACCATTAGTTTATGGAGCCTATGAGAATCAACTTGCTAATGAGTTGTACTATAAGTTTGGTTGGCCAAGCAGACCGTCCCCTCTTTTAAGTGGCTATGGTCAACTCTTTCCAGCCGACGCAACAATCCCTAATTATATAAAATATCCTTGGGAATACAATTGTACTACGGGACCTCCGATAGATAATGCTGAGATCATAAGTAATAATAAAGGATATGTACAATATCAACTTTGTAAAATTTATAACCAATGCCATCCGGGATCGACACTTATTTGTGATAGTCCAACACCTCCTCCAGAGGACGTAATCGCTATTATTGGTCCACCTACTGATTTAACAAATATTTATAGAATTAGAGTACTTGCTGACCAACCTAATTCTCCATATTGCGCTCTCGGAAATGCTCGCTGCTATACAACAAGTGCTCTTACCGCTATAGCAGCTCGAGTTGGACCTATCTGTGTAAATGGAACTGTTCGCTGCTTACCTAGTATTAATTTTTTTCCACAATGTGTAAATGCGGGCCTTCCAGTTGGCCTACCCAGTTGCGTGGACTTTACTTTAGGACCACCAGGATCAACTTATGATCCTGCATCAAACCCTCCAATACCTATTAGTCATTCAACAGCTACTTCGGGAGATGTTAATACTCCAGGAGATGGTTCTCCAATATTTAGAGGTAAAATCTCATTTCCTGCTGCCGTTGTGGATCCAGATGATTTTGGCTACGGAAATATTTTTCATTACTTGATGGATCTTGTTCCTCTTAATGGTGGAACTTACACTCAAAATACAATTCCAAATTCAAGATGTCAGGCATTTAAAGATCGTTTTGCCGGATTTGATCCGAATTGTGCCCTGATCTTAGTAACGGATGGACGGCCGTACGGTGTTGATGCAAATGGAAATACTGTTACTTCAGATGCGGACATGATGACTGATTTAACAACAAACATTGATCTCTTCACCGGAAATGGAGTCGGAGAGCATAATGGCAAAATTTTCACTTGGTATTTGGATCATTCTCCAAGTGATTTCAATGACCTTGTTGCAGAACTTGAAGCTTTAGTAGCCGCCGGTACTATCTTGCCTGGGGCTGATGTTGCCTATTCTAGTTTTATAATTTCTGAACAACCTATTGATATTGGAAAATGTCCAGCTTGGGATGCTGATAGACCGGCTTCAGCACCAGATTGTGCCACATACAACGCCACAACTTTACCCGAGCACCTAGCAGATCAATCAATGTACGGAGACTTTCAAACTCTTATGTCGACTGGTTCAAATAGAATATGGGTAGAGACAACTCTCACTAATAATCTTTCTGGCCCGGCATTACCTGCAACTTTTTTTAATGGTCTTGAACAGCTTCTTGTTTCCTTAAAACAAGAAGTTAAATTTCAAAAATAGTTTACTTATAGGGCCTGTTGCAAAACTATCTCCGTAACCAGAAAAGTGAGATTTGTGCCGAGACAAGGAACTCGAGAGAGAAAACCGCAAGCATATCCTCTGGATATATTGAGGCT
>ENA-ORBV01006606-ORBV01006606.1-microbial-mat-metagenome-genome-assembly--contig:-NODE-6606-length-20344-cov-5.157843_pt1 | contig 20344 bp, 16 predicted proteins | sample MGYA00237777_ERZ505514 | MGnify/ENA primary metagenome ERZ505514 (study PRJEB26160, sample SAMN06269048) | microbial mat metagenome | isolation source: Oligotrophic lake microbial mat | place... | reverse complement strand
CTTTTGAGGCTCGTGCAAAAAATTCTCCTTATATTCTTCCTCGATCTTGGCGGAAGAAATTAAATACTTCTTAATGTTGAGCTCCTTGACGAGCCGAGAGTAACTGGGCCAGTAACGGCCAAGTGCATTAAAGAATAAATGTCCGTGTGCCCCGCCGATGATCCTTACGATTGAGTCTACCTTGGCTGCCCGTTCAGCCGATTCACAGAGAGTTTCGAATAAGGCCTCGGGACCGTATTTTGTCGTTATGATAAGAGAAGAGTCCTTGGCTTTATTTAACGTTCGTAATTCTTTGACTAAATCCCCTGCACGGCGAACCTGATCCCGAGCTTTCTGTAATAGCTTAATGGGGTCGAGCGGTATAAAAATTTTTTTCCCGCGAAGCACGCCTTGAGATATCAGACCGCGCAGTTCCAGCTTTTCAAGTGACTGATAAACAATTTGGCGATGAAGAGCTGTTGCTGTGATAAGTGGGCCGGCGTGAGTTCGGCCAATTTTTAGTAAAGAGTAATAGACACTGGCTTCGTGTTCAGAAAGGCCGATTTCTTTTAACTCATTAACATGATGCATAAGCGGAAACTCTTTTTCTGTATACGAATGTTAATTCAACCATATCGAAGAACTCGAAATCAATAAATGTTTGTATCAAATAAATGTTAACATTGCCAATTCTGTCATATATCTTTGATGACAAATCAAGGGGAGGCTACATTATGGATCTTAAAAACACCCAAAAGAGTACGGAGACCACGTTTTCAGAATCATATCAAAGGGGGGAATTTCTTTGGAAAGATCTTCTCGTTATTGCTCCGTTATCGTTATTTTGTATGAGTCCAGCCAGACCTGATTCAACTGGACATGAGGAGCGAGAAAAGCTTTATAACGAATTGCTATCTTTGAAGCAGGAGGGAGAAGTGCTTAACAAAAGACTTGGAGAGTTGGAACCTAAAGCATTGGAAGCTCTTCAGTCGCAAACTGATCTTGTAAAACAGACAGCCAATCTCCTAGACCAAGCGAATGTTGTTCGCGCACGCATTGATGCCCAGGACCAAGAATTGAAAAGAATTGGACAAGGAATTGTCGAAGCTCCGTCGTGCCTGGTGCTACCTACAGTGGAGACAAATTTTTCACATGAGCATGAAGTATACAAACAGCGTTTAACGGAATTTGTAGAGAAAACTAAAGCAGACATGGAATCAGAAGCTGCTGCAAAACTTGACTTATCGAACGGGACGCAGCCTCACGAAACTTTAAAAGAAAATATAGATCCTTGGAAAGTGGAGGCGATGCTTCACGCAAGGCACGATGGACTTCTCGCACAGGTAAAAAGTATTGAAATAGGTATCGATTCAATAAACGGTCAAAACAACCTTTTGAAAGATATTTTGAGTAAAAATGGCGAAGCTATTCAAGCGGCAAAGGAAAGAGCTGATAAGCGTGATCAATATATTAAGGAACTAAAAGATAGACTGTTGATAAAGCAACAGGAAATACCTGCCACGCCTGAGAGGCGTGTAGATTCTGACGGAAAAGGTGGTGGTCGAAGTGGGCGGGCAAGATTCGGTTAGGAGTCTAGACATGCAAACTCAAGATCCGAAAAAAAGTTTTTGATTAGTTATTTCTACGGGGGCTCAAATGTCTATTTTACAAAACGATATAGAACAGAATCAAATCGACCTAGCTGAACAAAGATTCACGTTTCTGGGTGAGCGTTTCAGAGCCGGTCTAGTTGCGGCACTTGGAATTATGGCAAGTGCTTCAGCTCAAGAAATTTCCTTAGAGACAAGATCATCCGAGACTCGATCGTTCCATACTCGTGTCGCCGAAAAAATAAGTGCTATTCAAATAGGGCTGAGGCTAAAAAATGATGCCAAATTAGGAGCGGACTTAGGATCCGAAGCTAGATCTATTTTGGAAAAGACCTTGGATTATGTGCTCAAAGAGAGAGCGGAAAAAGAATTACTAAAAAAAGATCTGTGGGACAACCTTGATCGAAGCAGTAGTTCTGGAAATCTTTTTCATGTTACCAGAGCCAAATCATCTATTTCAGGGCTCCAGATATTTGTTTCAGTAAGTAAGGAAAACCAGCTCCCAGCTGCTTCTCCCGCGGAAGCGTATGTGATGTCCTGGAATGCCGCTGGATTAAACACTAAAATTCCAAACGGATATTTTTATGATAGTACTGCCTCTTACTATGTATTGTCTAGTTATCAGTATGGTTTCGTGCCCACATTGCAAAGAATAACTCCAGATGGGTTAGTTGCTGCTGCAGCAAAACTTCAACAAGACCGTGCCACACAACCAAGTAAGATCCCTGGGCTTATCGAAGACCCCTATCACTTAGATGAAGATCTCTCTAAGGCTATTGGTGAAATAATGCAGCTCCAAGGAACTGCAAGTGCGAAATCTAATAGTTTATCAGGAATTATCTCTGGGCCTAACTCGGTAAGTTCTTTAGAAGCAGATATGAAACGACTCATATCGGAATTGCAAAAACGTGAAACTGAAGTTGCTTCTTCGGAAACCAAGGCCGAAGATTATGCGCAGAGCGAAGAGCAGCGTCGAGCAAGAAATGATAAGGCACCCTTAGAGAGTGATGTTTCAGAATTTCGTGGGCATAGAGATCGAAGTAAGAACGACAGCACAAAAGCCGTGGACTGGAAAGACACCTTGCCAGGAGATAGACCCTCAAGAGGAGGCGGGGATTCCTCTAAAGATAAACCAAATGTAGGAGAGAAATCTGGTGGTATGAATTTGGGGCCATTTACTTGAAGAATCGTGCTTAAGAAATCTTGGAATCGAAATCTTTTCTTGCATTGCTCAAAACCGATACCTAACATACCGGTAAGAAAGTGGTGTCAGTCACTACTTTTCAAAGGTCACAAGCAAACGGGAAATATATGGGGACCGCCCTGCTCTGTAGAAAAGGATATATAACTGTCAGTTAAAAGGAGTGATCCCCAAGTTAGACCTTAAGGTAGCTTCGCTAATAACGATTATAAAGGGTTTTCACCGGTGAAATAAATTTTCTTTTTATTCCTGAAACGTAGGCTTCTTAACTTTACTGCCTCCGATTAATTCAGATTAGAAAAAACATAAATAAAGCCGATCTTCTGTGGCGATTCGCCAGGAACTCTTTTTAGAGATTATAAATTTAATAAAGAAATAAATACTTAGTTCTTCTGCCAAGTTCCAAATGTGATTTCAGAAACATACTTATTATGACTAGAGCAAAGAAGTCGTAAATTCTCCTTTGTGGTTTTACCGCCAATTCCAAAAGGCATAATATGATCGAATTCCAAGTGATGTTTCTCTGTGCAGCTAATTCCATTATCTGAAACAAAGCTACATTGAGCATTATCTCTTTTAAAGATCTCTCGTTTTAGAGAAACAGGAATAGCTCTGGTATTTTCATTATGGGATCTAGCCTTTCGATCCTTTAGTGGTTCCGATCTATCAAGGAGCGCATTAAATGTATTTTCAAGCGTTAAAACTTTTCCTGAATTATTTGATAGTTGAGTCTTAAGAGCTGTAAATTTCTCATAAACTTCCTTTGAGACTGAAAAAGTAAGCTCATACCGCTCTTCGATTTTAGGTTCTTTCGAAGGTGTGACTGAAGCAAAGAGTGGTAATGCCGATGTTTCTTTAAGTTTTACAGCGATCTCTTTAACTATTTCTTTTGGCTTTAAACCTGGATTAATCTTTTCAGTAAGAGCCTCAACTTCTTTTTTGGATTTACTATAGTACTGCTAGATTCATAACCCCTTCCAAGATTTTATCTTTATAACACAGGTTTTTTTGGGCTCTAAAAATACCGCCTCCTTACGAGATCTCACTCTTTTAGATTGCAACGAGGCTGCTTTTTATGATCAATTTTTTACTCGGTATTTTTGGGCTTTTAATTAGTGCTCTAAGCTATATTTGTTACGCTTAGTGATGATCACGTTTTTGGCTGTCAATAGTTTATTAAAAAATAATCTGCTTTTAATTACATTTATATTTGAAAAGATGGTGGCAGTTTTTAATTCTTTAAACTAAAGAATCTTAGGGAATTTCACTTATTTCACTTCGCCGGTGAAAAGGTCTTATAATCGTTGTTAGTGAAGCTAACTTAGATCTCTCTCCTTTTAACTGAATAACTGAAAGATATATATCCTTTCTACAGAGCAAGGCTAGGTTAAATCTTATTTCTTGTTAATCCTACGGGTTAACTATTTAGGGCCTGTTGCGAAACTCACTTCTTCTGAAAAAAAAAGAGATCTTTGGCCTGCGACTTCGTCAGTCATCTAGAGAAAATCCTCAACATATCCCTGTGGATATGCTTGGGGTTTTCTCTCTCGATTTCCTCGTCTCGACTCAAATCTTTCTTTTCTCGTAACGGAGGTAGTTTTGCAACAGGCCCATTATTTTTGAAAATAAAAACACTATTTGACTTACTTAGAAATGACTTCTAGGCGAGATAATTTTTGTAACACTTAATGTGGCTGGTAAGCCAAACTTTGCAACGACTCCTGCCGCAGGACGATTAGCAATACTTACTGTAAGAGTTATCCCAATCTTAACTGAATGACGGAGATAATTACTAATAGTAGCTCCATTATAGGCGTTCGATGGACCATAGTTTGCTTGCAAGAAAGCTCCTTTTGATTTGGATGGTATAGCAAATGCTAAATATTTACCCTCGGGTCCTGTAAGATCTGCTTCTTGAGAAGGACTACAAGGCATCGTAGTAGTTAACGATGCTGGTGGTACAGGAAACTCTGGATTACAAAAAAGAGTTGAAAGATTGTTGTAATCCGGTGGATTAAGATTCCCATTTTGAAATTTGCGAAAAGCTCGATAATGCGAATCTCCAGTAGGACTAGAACTATCTCCCCAATTAGATACAGCAGTAACTTCCCCACTCATTTCATTCACTGCATAGAAAACAAAAGCGGACTGAACTGAATATCTATTAACATCTTCGCTATGGTATAATTGAAAAGCTGAAGTTAGTTTACCTTGAAGTTCGAATGAAATATTTTGGGTAAATGTACTAACTTCATTGGTTCTTGAATAAGTATAAAACCCTTGATCTCCAGTTGTTAATTTCAATGTTTTTTCAGAAAAATTTCCCAGGGATTCGGTAGCAAGATTTCGCAATGAAAGCATGCAATAAGCGTAGTCAATAAATCCAACTGCTACAAATAAAGTTGGTAAAATGAAAGCAATAACAAGTGCTGTTTCTAGTAATGACATCCCTCGAAAATTATTTTTCTTATGCATTTTTTACTGCCCTAAAAAGACGGCTTGTTCTGATGTTGGTAAAAATCCAGCAAGCTCAGTAACTAAGGAACCGCTATCTGGAACTCTTACTAAACTAACTTTTAAATTACTCCAATTCGCATTCCAATTTTCGATCCTATCAAAAAGAAATTTATGATCGTTGATGTAGGAAGTACATAATTGTCCACAGTCAGGATACATCTGTTCGTTTCTTACTAAAAGAATATATATGAAAATGGATCTATTGCTTGAGATAGCATCTAAATTAACATTATCTAAACTATCTCTGATTTTCTGTCTAACCATTGCCTTATCAGCATCGTCTTCAAGTTTATACCAAACACCCGACTCTTTTACACGTGGCATATGTCCGAGAATAATATATCCCGTGCGACTAACATTTTTATACAAAGCCCCCCTTTCATTAATTCTTAAAGGGGCATTGTTTAATGCATCTCCAACAGTATCAATCGCTGTCCTCGTATCAAGCACCCTATTAACACTGGCTCTTCTGGCCCAGACTGCCTCTCTAACAGAAAGATATTTTTCATTGCCCGGAATAAAATTTCCATTGTTGTGATCAACAAAGAGCTGAAAAGGTGGCATATAATTATTATTTAAAATATCGGAATTTACATCCGAGCTAAATGAAGGAAAGGCATGTGCCGTCTTTGCTGGAGGAAATTGATTTTCTTGATTATCTTGGGAAGTTATACTTCGCCAAACATCTAATTCTGCTTGTGCGATCTCTGCCGCAGCTAAGCAATGCTCATCTCGTAACTGTTCAGTTGAATTAGCAATATTTTCAATGACCGCCTCCCCTTCTAAAGAAGAGGGAAAACCACCTTTTCTTACATTACGAATCGTAAAAGTATCCCCAATTGCAGATGGACCAGAAAAAACACCTACGGAATTTAGGTTAAACAATGAGAGTGAGTAATACAATCTTATGCTAGCTTCCTTAAGTGCAGAATAAGCAGGATTAAAGCACTGTTGAGTTCTAACATTTGCAACCCTTTGTGGATAATTATCATTGCCAGGATCGGGTGCAGTTGGTGAAGGAAAATTCATAAAAAAAGTTGCGGCTCTCCAATCGGGGGAATCAAACAGTAACGTAGTATCTTTAAAAACTACCCAATCATTCCCACCACTAGTTGAAGGCAATCCCCAAAAAATTGGATTGGGACTAGAAGCAGTGTTCAAATCTGGAGTTAGGTACCTACTTGAATCAAAATAAATCGCAACATCTCTTGGTTGCACCCGAGCAAGAGATCGTATGTGATAACTCAAATTGTTTGGTATATTAAAATTTTCTGCCATTGGAAAATGCATCGGCATCGTCAGTACTAATTGCACTGAATCTGAAGTCACGCTGACGGCTAAACTTTCCAAACCATACTTTTTTACAGTTGCACTTTGAGCTGCCATGATAGTTTTAGCCGCTAAATCTGCATTTTGAAGGAAGGGTAATTGTTGGGCGGCATACATGGCAGCATTATCAAGCGTTTTTTGCTCAACACCTCGATCGTAAAAGGCAGTTCCGACTTCAAGGCCAATTGAAAGCAATAAAGTAAGAATTGGAAGTATCGCAACGGCTAGAAGAAGGCTGATGACACCACTTTGATCTTCTAGAAATAGATGTTTTTGCCTTGTTGAGGCAAAGCCAGATTCAGAATCATTACTTCTTAAAGAGCCCAGCATAAGGGAGTTTTAACTCTTGAGTACGAGTGACTATAATTAAGTTTGATTTGCTAATCAAGAAGCTTTGAATGCATATATAAACTAGGGAATATTTGTTTGATTTATCCTGTAGATCAATTAGAATGCCACCTGTTAATTAACCTCATGATAAAATGTCTTTACTTAAAAAACATTCTGGCTCCATTACTCTTGAATTAGGTTTCTCTGTCATTGCTTTTATCATAATATTAACTCTTTTGATCGATACAGTTACGCTTTTTAGAAGTCGATCTGCCATACAAGAGGCAGCTTTTCGGATGGCTAGTGAAATAACACACCTTGAATCCGTTACTGACACGACTCTAACTGGAGTTTCTCCTCAATCAGCAATTGCAGTTGCTAATGCAAAAGCTGAGCTTACTGCAATTTTACCAAATGCAAATTTTAACTGTGGAAATATCCATAATCCAAACTGCATCCATATAGATCCAGATGTTGCGCAATCTCCAGTAATTACTCCTCCGAGTATTCGTGTTAAAATCGAATATGATGTACCAACAATTTTAGCTGGAAGCTGGACTTTATCGGCCTTGGAAACAAGAGCATATGAATCTTCAAAAATACCTACCAGTCTTTCGGTTATTCAACATGGATTTTTAACCCCTTGATTCTCTTTACTCGGCCCTCTTTACGACTCTAAATATATAGTATAAATAATTTCCGAATACTTTTCTGTTGAAAATCTTTGGTCTAGTTGAAACATTTATGCCGACCAGAGGGAGGCAAAATAATTAATACTAAGGGTCATTAGAAAAACTGTCTTTAGTCAAGAAAGGAGAGCTTCATTACTTGTTTTCACTTTAGATGAAATTTCTCTCCGTTATTCTGACACTTGGTATAGTTGGGATAACTATTTATGCTCCCTGCGGCTGATCGTAAGTCCAAATAAAGATTTTCTTTCGGAAAGTTCTTTTTGGACTTACTATAAGTGTAAAAAGAAAGCTTTAAACCAAAGTTTTTACCTTGAAATTACAATGATAGATCTACACGACCTGCGAACTAATCCAACAAAGTATAAAGAAGCTTGTCTTAAAAAACGAATCAATTTTGATATTGAAGAATTTTTAAAACTCGATGCTTCTCTGAAGGAACAGAGACAAGTAATAGAATCTCTGCGAGCCTTGCAAAATAAAACCAGTAAAGAAATTCCAACTCTAAAAGGGGCTGAAAAAGAAACTAAATTGCAAGAAATGAAAGAAGTTTCTTCGAAACTTAAAGAAGCAGCACCGGCCTTAAGCGCAGCAGAAGCTACTTGGAGAAAACTACAACTTTTAATTCCATCTATCCCAAGCCCTAGAGTTCCCGAAGGAAAAGACGATACTGAAAATGTTCAAATAAGAACTTGGGGTGAGATTAGGAAATTTAATTTTACTCCTAAAAGTCATGTTGAGCTTGGAAATGAATTAGATATTCTAGATATCGAACGAGGTGTAAAGATTGCTGGTTCAAGAAATTACTTCCTCAAAGGAGATGGTGCTCTTTTGCAACATGCTGTCTTATCCCTGACCCGCGATCTACTTTCTAAAAAGGGATTTATCCTAATGGAGCCACCTCACATTGTTAGTTATCAAGCTATGGAAGGCACGAGTTATTTTCCAGGTGGCGAGGAGCAAGCATATCATCTCGATGAACGTGACGATAAATATTTAATCGGTACAGCCGAAGTTCCAGTCACCGCATATCATATGGACGAGATTCTAAATGAATCTGAACTTCCAAAGCGTTACGCTGGGTATTCTCCATGTTATAGACGAGAAGCTGGAACATACGGCAAAGATGCCCAGGGTCTTTATAGAATACATCAGTTCTATAAAGTTGAGCAGGTTGTGATTGCCTCAAATTCAGTAGAAGAAAGTGAAAAATTACATGCTGAGATCTTAGGCAATGCAGAAGAAATATTACGACTATTGAATATTCCTTACCGAGTAGTTGATGTTTGTGGTGGCGATATCGGGCGTGGTCAAGTCTATAAAAATGACATTGAATCTTGGATGCCTTCCCGAAATAGTTGGGGTGAAACTCATAGCTGCTCAACTTTTCATGACTTTCAATCTCGCAGATTAAATCTTAGATATCGGGATTCAAACGACAAACTTCACTTCTGTTATACCTTGAACAACACCTGCATTGCTTCACCAAGAGTTTTGATTCCAGTTATTGAACTGAATCAAAATGAGGATGGTACGATAACAATTCCTGAAGCACTCAGACAATATATGGGCGGTAGAAGTAAGATTGAGAAGAGGAAGTAGCTTTCTTCCAGTGTCTCAAATCTGAATTTTTCTACTTACGTGCCGACAGTGAATTGTCAAACATAGTTTCAGAAGAAAGTATAAACCGGCCATTATTTAACATTCTAAATCAGCCTACAACCTCATTAAAAACAATTGAAAAAGTCAAAATCACTTTTACAGCAGATCGAAGTTTTGTGGAAAAGATTGAATCTCTAAAAAATCTTCTTTCCGGCAAGTATCCCCAAGGAGTCTCGCTTGAAAATCTATTCACCGAAGCTATAGAACTCTACATCGATAAAAAATCACCGGAAAAAAGATCTCAAAAAAGGGTAGTCAAATTAACAAACGAGAAAACGAATATAGAACATCCGAATAAAGTACAACGATCAAAAGTAAAAATTACAAAGAGACATATCCCCGTAATCCTACGCGATGAAATCTTTATACGAGATAATGGCTGCTGTAGTTTTATTTCACTCGCGGGACAACGCTGTAGTTCGAAATGGGATCTAGAAGTAGATCATGTTCAACCATTTATGATGGGTGGCAATCATACTTCGGAAAACTTAAGACTACTTTGCAGAGCACACAATGTAGCAAGGAATAGTGATGAATTTAAAATGGCTGCTGGTTTTTAGATTTTCTGATTTTTTTAAAGAACGTGAGGATTTTATTTTAAAAAATAAGCAAATGGTGTTTGTGATCTTCCAATCACACTTCCATCTTTTCTAAAAATTCTGCATTCAAGTGGGCCGATTTTCCCTACAGGTGTTCCATCAAAATTTCCAAATTGCACATCATATACTTTATTATTAATTACTACGGCCAAAGACGAGTCGTTTACAATTGTGGCTTCAATCCTAGTATTTATAAGTCTAGAAGTAGAAATGCTTAGTTGTGAAAAAGACATTGCAAGTGCCTCATTATAAAGAAGTCCAAGGGCAGTTTTTAAATTTTTATTTTCTGTTAACTCCCGCTTCAACCAACCTAATGCCTCTGGCTCTTTAAATCTTTGATCGGAATATATTGGACGAATTAAAATACCGTTGCTGGAAAAAGGGACGTCAATCATTACTAAAGACGCCATCTCATATGGAGTTATATAATATGATTTTCCATCACTTGAAAAAGCAACTGGAGCATCTAAAAGCCTGGGATTCTCGATAAAGCGAGATCTAAAATCTTCCAGAAAAACTAGCGATCTCGATCCAAAATAAGAATCTCTATTAAATGTATCTGGATGAGATACGACTAAAGGAGATCTCGCCTCTTGCATTATTTCAGAGAGCCCATCATTTACAGCATATTGAAATTCCGATCTTCTAAGATATGCTTTCTTTTGATATTGGCTGGGGGCTTCGGATAAAAGATGATACCCCTGATCTAAGCACATTCTAGCAAATGGCCCTTGGGTAGTAGGCGAGCCGAGAAGTCTGTCGTATAAACTTCTAGATATCTCAAAATCCTGGAATGATCCCGTATCGCTAGAAGCGTTGTTAGGCGAATCGTTTTTAGATCTATCTGAGTTCTCTGGCCCAGGCATGTACGTTAGGACCGAAAAATAAAAATCAGATTATTATAAAGCTGGGGCTGCGTTTACTGTCTCTTTCTTTGACAAGACAACTTGCGGCTTCCGTCTTAGAACAGGAGAATTAATGCTGAGAGTCGTACTTCCTGAGTCTCTTTGATACTGAACATCTAGTCCATTATCTTCTATTACAAAGTATTTTTTGAGAACATTCAGCAGATCTAATCTAAAATCTGACATCTCATCACCATTCAGTCCTGTGCGATCCTGTACTAAAACAAGATGCAAACGGCTTTTCGCCTTTGACTTACTAGATCCGTTACCAAAAAACTTACTTAGAGCAGAAAACACGGCTAAGCTCCACAACAGGACTAAGTTAATTTTATTAGGCTACACCGAAATGACGTCCAAGCCTACCCCAAAAACTCTGACCATGGATGTAATTCTTAATTGGTACATCCTCACCACAAAGTCTTCGTGCAATTCTTATAAAAGCTTGGCCAGCAATAGATTTTGGGTTAAAGGCTACCGGCTCTCCAGTATTCGCTGAGATAATGACATCCTCATCTCTTTCGATAACACCAACAAGATCGATACCTAAAATCTCCTGAACATCGTGAACAGACAACATATCCCCACGACGAACCATATTAAAATCTATTCTATTGATTATTAATTGTGGCTCTATGCTACGGGAATGAAGGAGTCCTAGGACTCTATCGGCATCACGAATCGAAGCAACTTCAGGATTTGTAACGATAATTGCTTTCTGAGCTGCTGCACAGGCATTTTTAAAGCCTTGCTCAATACCAGCAGGAGAATCGATAAGAATATAATTAAACTCTCTGCGATACTGCTCAATTACTTTTTTTATATCTTCTTCATTTATCACATCCTTTTCATCAGTCTGAGACGCTGGTAAAAGGTAAAGATTGTTAGATTTTTTGGATTTAATAATTGCTTGGCTAGGTTTGCAAACTTTTTTTGCAACATCGACAAGGTTAAAAACCACTCGACTCTCCAGTCCTAAGATCACATCGAGATTTCTTAGACCGATATCAGCATCCACAACTAATGTGCGCTTTCCTTTCAGTGCAAGTGCAGCTCCCAAGCTAGCAGTGACGGTAGTCTTACCTACTCCACCTTTACCAGAAGTGACGACATAAACATCACCGAGCTTTTTACCATTCTCGTTACTACCATTAGCAAGGCTCATTCCAATATACCTCTATAACACTACAGTTAAAGTATTCGATCTTAATTTAATTACCACCTCTTTGGTCCAGACTTTTTGATAAAAGGCTCCACTACTATCATGTTGCCTTCTACCTTGGCTATTTCTGGTACTTTCCCCCCTTCTGACGATCCCCTTGAAATTGTTGTTCCAATTCGTAATTGAGTCGGCTGCAAAATAAGTGCAAAGATTGTTCTGCCACCGCCTGTTTCATCATACGCGCCGGCATGAGCGACTCCACGCAACGATCCAAGTACGAAAACATCGCCACCGGCCACGACTTCTGCCCCAGGATTAATATCCCCAATAATAATTAATGAATGCTCACTCTCAATTCGTTGTCCCGAGCGCAGGGTGCTATAAATAACTCTAGCATCAGGATCATCCCACAAGCTCGGATCTGCCAAAGAGAGTTTTTGTGATGCATCTTTTTTTGACCTAGAAGTTGGCTCATCATCAATTGGCGCAAAATCATCAATCCCGGCAAAAAGCCCTCTCTCTTCGTCGTCTCCATGAGAATCATGAAATATAGCAGGAGGTGGCTCTGCAATTGGAGTCTTGGCTACTGTTATTTCTCTCGAAGATATCGAATCACGATTAATACTTGAAGCTGAATTAGGAATAACTTGTGCAAATCCAGATGATGTAGGTTCTTTAGTTTTAGAAGTCTTTACAGCAATTCCAAACTGCTCTTGAAGTAATAAGGTTACTTCGTTTATTAAAGTTACTCCTGGGCGAACCCCAATCCATTCAAGAGATATCTCTTGGCCACCTAAGAAGGTTTTTCTGGGCTCCATAAATTCAGAGAGTGCAGCTTTTAAACTAGTATCAGGTACGCGACCATCTAGCCTAAGAACTACGCCATCCGAAGTGCCTCGTGCAGAAACGAGCCCACCTCGAGAAGTTGCAAGCAAAGAATCCCCAGTTTCTTGTCCGCCAACATTATCCATGAAATACGACCTTCTGAATATGCAAAAATAACAGGAACTTATCTCCTATTACTTTAAGTAACTTATAGCAAGGGCACTCTAGCAGAAATTTTGGGAGCTTCGCAAGAACGAAATTTTGGTCAATACTGCTTATCCCATGACTAAAATATCTCATTTCATAGCTAGCGGTTTTTATTCAGGCTTTTTACCTCGGGTCCCTGGCACCTGGGGTAGCTTAATATTCATACCAATATGGTGGCTATTTATTGGAATCTTCAAAGTTCCGGAAACTATCTTCTTTGGTATCCTGCTTTGTCTAGCAATATTAACAATTTCTCGATGTATTCAATCGAGCATCAATTCAAACGAACTTGCAGAAGTGAAAAGTAAACAAGATCCAGGCTATATCGTAATCGATGAATGGGTTGGAATGTCGATCAGTCTTTGGGGCATTGCTTCAAATAATTACATAATGATTCTAATCTCATTTTTAATGTTTAGATTCTTTGATGTTCTAAAACCAGGACCAATTAAAACCTCCGAAAAACTACCAGGATCAATCGGAATCATTGCTGACGATCTACTCGCGGGCTTAGTTGTGACTTTTTTAATACAAGTCTTCTTAATATAGTACTTAACGAAACAAACGAGATTACTTCCAGTGAAGAATTTTTTTATAGCATTTTTATGTTTAAGTATATTTGGATGCTCCCCAGGTTTTTATATCCGAGCTGCCTACGAAGAGAGTAAGATACTCCTGGCTCGTCAAAATATTCAAAAACTCATTAAAGAAAAAAACATTAATCCTGAGTTACAAAGAAAATTAAAGTTAGTTACAGATGCCCGAGACTTTGCTGAAAAGATGGGTTTAACGCCTAAACAATCATTTACCACTTACTCACAAGTGGATAATGACGTACTTGTTTGGGTCGTTGCCGGATGTAAGCCAACTTCATTTGAATTGCATACCTGGTGGTTTCCTATTGTTGGAGAAGTTCCATATAAAGGTTTTTTTAGTAAAAAAGCAGCGGAGAAGGAGGAGCGTCGACTTCAAACACTTGGCTTTGAAACCTCAATTAGAGGCAGTGAAGCTTTGAGTACTTTGGGCTGGTTTAACGATCCAGTGCTCTCAACAACTCTTAAAAACCAAGATGACTGGATTGTTAACACTGTGATCCACGAAACAACTCATTCTACTGTCTGGATTCCAGGCAGCGTGCCATTTAACGAAAGCTTAGCAAGTTTCGTTGGTTTTCAGGCAGCTATCGAGTTCTATACTTCCATTGCTGATCCACATTGGATTGGGATAGCTAATAAAAGAAACGATATGGAATTTGAGATCGCATTGGTACTTGAAGATTTGTACAGCGAGCTTGATGAACTTTATAAAAGCAAGGCTTCAGAACAAGTTAAACTTATTCTAAGGAGTAAAATTTTCACAAAACATGTAAATCCGCTGCATAAAAAATATCCAGAAATGAGGATTTTGAAAGAGATCAACAATTCTCAACTTATGCAACTAAAATTCTATATGACTAAACTTACTAGCTTTAAAAAACTATGGATTAAGGTTGACAGAAACTGGCCAAATTTCTTCACTGAGATAAAAAAAATCTCTAGCCTTTCTAAAGACAATAGCAAGTTAGATCCTTACAAACATCTCGAGCAGGCCTTAGAATAATCAACTACCAGTATTCCTGGATACCATTGATAATCAATACGAAAAGACAGATAATGAATCTGAAATTTTCTTTCTTGGCCATAAATGTTTGCAGATACTTTATACTCCTCTATTAAAAGCTCTAAGAGCGTTGTTGTTGCTGGATTTGATCCTAGACTTGAAGCCATACCTGAATTTATTCTCAAAGAATCATTCTCAAAAAACAGAAGTGAAGAAGACTCTCTAAATGATGCCCTCTTTAATTTTCATAAAATTGCTCTTGAGTCTTTAACTGGAAAGATTGCTGCCATTAAACCAAATTTAGCTTTTTTTGAGCAATATGGAATCGCTGGGGTTCGTGCCTTTGCTTCAATCTGCGATCTTGCTCATGATATGTCCCTGCCAGTTATTGTTGATGGAAAGCGAGGTGACATCGGCACAACTGCCGTTGCCTACAGTAACGCATATTTAGGAAAATCTATCGTCAATAATCACAAAAAAAGTTTCTTTAGTTGCGATGCCCTAACGGTAAATCCATTTCTTGGCTTTGATACTCTCGAAATCTTTCTGAAAGATTGCATCGAATACGGTAAGGGCATCTTTATCTTGGCTCAAACTTCTAATCCTGGAGCAAAAGCATTACAAGGTCTCGTCGATAAAAGTTCCAACAAAACTCTGAGTTTTATAATTGCAGAATGGATTTATAAAAATGGCAGTGCCTTAAAAGGAAAATCTGGATTTTCAGGTCTGGGAGCCGTTGTTGGAGCAACATATCCCGAACAAGCTGCGGAACTTAGAAATATTATGAAAGATAATTTATTCTTAGTTCCCGGATATGGGGCACAGGGAGGAACTGCTAAAGATCTTCTACCAAACTTTGATGCTAGAGGTGCTGGAGCAATTATTAATATCTCTAGAGCCCTTTTAAGCTCGTTCTCTTCACTGACCATCACAGAGAGTATGATGCGTGAGGAAATCAACCAAAAGATCTCTGGCTTTAACAACGATATTAATTCCACTCTATCCTCGGCTGGTCAATCCTAATGAAATTATTTCCTGCCAATTCTTCACGTTCAAATCCTGATACAAGTTTCTCTGATGGATCAATAGTAATCTATGAGAACAACAGTAATCTTATTTTGGGCGTAGTTCTTGGATCAAAAAAAGACAAGTATCGTATTCTCAATAATAAGGGTAGCGAAATCGATTTAAGCTCCGATCGTTTATATTCATTGGCTGGAAGAATCCCTATTAACATTGAAAAATCTTCTCTGAAAGCAAAATTTCTTGACGATCTATTATCTAAAGCAAGTGTCGCAAAAAATGAAATCAATCTAGAAACTGTCTGGGAATCTTTTGAAGGACAAGAGAGCGAGGTCAGTACTCAAGAAGTATGTGAACTTTTTTTTGGTAAAATTGACTTGGATAGTCATCTTGCAATTAGACTGACACTCCAAGATGACAAGACATATTTCAAACGAAGAAAAGATACCTTTATTGCAAGAAGCAAAGAGGCCGTGACTTCAATGATTGAAGCTCAAGAGGCCGAGAGTAAAAAAGAGCGTCAACAAAATGAACTCATAGAATGTTTTGCACAAAAACTAAAAGACAATTCAATCCCCTTTTCTATAGCGGCTCTTAACTGGATACCATTAATCGAAGCACTAGCTGCTGAATCGACAGAAGGTCCGGAAACCAAAGAGTCAAAAGATCTAATAAATCTAATTGCAGAAAGATTAAATCTTTCGCTGCCAGGCAGACCTGATGATAAAGCATTCGAGTTGTTAAAAGCCGTGGGTCATTTCAATGAGAGAACAAATTTAGCATTCTATCGATATAATCCTCGAATTGAGTTTTCACAGGATGTCATTAAAGAATCTGCTTCCCTTGAATTTAAATCGAAGGATCTTAACTCGGAAGTTCGCAAAGATCTTACTCAGCTCTTTGTTTTTACAATTGATGACATCACAACAAAGGACATGGATGATGCTCTCTCAATTGAACAAACCGATACCGGATTTACTCTAGGAATTCATATTACTGACGTAGCCTCCTCGTTAGATATAAATAGTCAAACTGAAAGAGAAGCCAAGGCTCGTGCAACATCCGTATATTGTCCCGAGATGACAATTCATATGCTCCCTACTTCTTTGTCTCAGGAGCACTTAAGCTTAAAACAAGGGGAAATCAGGCCCTGCTTATCTTACATGATCGAACTTAATTCTGAGTTTGAAATTTTAAAAACAAATTTTTATGTATCAAACATCAAAGTTGGCAAAAGATATAACTACGATGAACTTGATCAACTTTTTATCTCTAACCAAAGCCCAAACTTCACCTCCCAAGAAATTACGGCTCTCAAAACACTTCAGGAAATCTCAAATAAATTCGAAGTTGATCGGATCGATCAAGGTGCAATTAGAGTTGATCGCAAGGATGTTTTTGTTCAGGTTAAAGACCAAGCAAAGTTAACACTGGGTGAATTTGATGAAGGCAGTCCAGCCCGAACTCTAGTTGGTGAAATGATGATCTTCGCAAATCATCTATCAGCAAAATTTGCTAAAGATAACAACCTGCCAATTATTTTTAGAACCCAACCTGATTCAGATGTTGATCCATTTAGTAATCCAAACAATGTGCCGGTCGGTCCCGCCTATGACTACTTAGTTCGTTCAAGACTCAAGAGATCTTCTATCACCACAATATCATCAAACCATTCTAGTCTTGGCTTAAGTCTATATACACAAGTCACATCTCCCATAAGAAGATACCTTGACCTAGTAGTGCAAAGACAATTAGTAAATTTTATCTTAAAAGCTGAGCCTTTTTATTCTAAACAAGAATTAGAAGATATTATTATTGAAACTGAAGTGCCTCTTTCTTCTGCTCGATATCTCTCTCAAGAATCTAAGCGATTTTGGCTATTGAAGTATTTACAACAGGAATTGAAAAATATTCCGACAATTGGCGCAACTGTTATTAGAACCGATCTAAAGAATCCAATAGTTCAGTTAGATATAATATTCATAACTGTACAAGTTTCTCTAAACAGAAAAGTTTCTCCAGGCGATAAGTTAAAATTCAAAATTAATATCCTTGATCCTAAAAGAGATTTTATTCGGCTTGAAGAAGTATTATCCTAAGTTTACTCATAAGCTCCGAGCGAAACCGGTATCGATCGTGAATTTCCATCAATATCAATTGGAATAACGGAAACAGTACTACGATTTTTAATTGCGGCACTCACACTTGGAGTAAAGTCGTCGAGGGTCATATTATTATATCCAGCAACACCAGTCGATACATTCGTACCAGGAGCAAAATTAATGCCCACGGCATTAGTTACAAAATGGTTGTAATTGACATCTTGCTGATCAAGAACATCGTCCGCCGCAGCTCCAAAAGCGGTAAATCCTTCCCATGAATTGTTCTTCATAGAAATAGCTGAAAGATTATTCTTGTCAGTAGACCAACTAAACTGCTGAGTTGAGGTAATATGCCAAAAAAGAATATGTGAGGAGATCACATCGGTCCATTCACTAAAAGTAATCATCGATGAGGGTCTATAATCAAAAAGTACATTAACAAAAGCCACATTATTCAATGACTTTACCCCATCACCAACGACTACAAATCCCGGAGCGGTAACATTTAATCCTGAAACTCCGTAATAAATTCTATTTTCAACATCTCCAGAAGATAAATCAAATCTTATAAAATTTGGATTAAAAATTGTATCTCCAGCATCTATATCATCGACACTTGAATTAACTACCAAGCGCGCACCAGAGAAGGCATCAGAACCCAGATGATCCATGGCAACATTTCTTACTATCTTGGCAGGCAATCCATTTTTAGTGGCTGTAACAATACTGTCAGTAATATAAAATTCGCTCCACCCGGAACTCCCCGATACGAATCCATCTCCCATATCATCAGGAACAGTATCTGGACCATTTCCTTTAACCTTACAGTTCTCAATCCAAAGATAATCTGTAAGAGCAATATTTGATTCTAGTTCAACTTTAATTGTTAAATCTTCAAGATGAACCAATTTTGTGTTTAAGCCATCAGCTGCCTTGGCTGTTAATAATACCGTTGCTTTTGAAAGGCCGGGGCGTGGCCTAACTGTTATCCATCTATTTACAGTAGTTGTATTGAGTGCCTGAATATGAGTACCAAAGGTATAATTACCGGATTCTAAATATACACTGCCTCCATCTGCGTTTGCTCCACCATTTGCAACCTGCAAGGAATTTACAGCTTTCATAATAGTCAGATATGGTGCTGTCGATGTTCCATTTCCTGTCACATCATTTCCACCCATTGAGACATATCTAACATTATCTGGAAGGGTTAGATTTTTATTTGCATTTAGAAATAAAGACTCAAGTAATCTTGGTTGACCAATACTTGGATAAGCTATGGCCCTTATCTCCACTCTCCCATCAGTTAGTTGACTTGCTTTAATTTTAACCCAGTATTCAACAGTTGAAGTTTCAGGATTCTCTGTTTTTGTATCAACGGCAGTCCAAGCTCCCCCGTTAACAGCAAATTCTACCCTATCTATTCCATTCATATGGAAGGCTACGACACCTATGTTCATTTCATCATAAAATGTTTGAAATGGTACAGTATTCCAATGAGCAATAACCTTGGCACCATATCCTGATGAAGCAGGATTGCCCACTGGGCCTGGTTCAGTAGTTGGCCCTGAAAATCCACTCCCTGGAGGAACGGTAGTGCCTTCAACACTACAACTTACGGAACAATTATCTCCTGAAACTAAGTTTCCATCATCACATTCTTCACCTAGAAGAGGCTGCAATACATTATCACCACAATTTTCATTTAAACAAAGACTTGAGCAGCCATCGCCGCTTATACTATTTCCATCATCACAAATCTCAGCACCTTCAAGAAGTCCATTACCACATTGAAAAGTAGTTGGCGGTACTGGAGTTGGAGTCGGCGTTGGTGTCGGGGTGACTACTGGAGGATTGTTATCTTTACAAAGTTTTAAGTTAATTTTATTTTTTTTCTTTTCTTTTTTGAAGGCATTACTTAATTTTCCTTTTGTCTTAGCTATTTTATTTAATTTAATTTTATCATCTTTCCAAATGTTACTGAGGCCGCCACTTAGAACAACAGAGGACTTTTTACCGGCATATTTAATTCCATTCTTAACATAGCAGGTAATCACCTTACCTTGCGTTGGCAGAACTTCATAAAAACTTGCTTGATTCTGAGAATCGATAATTATTTTAGGTAACGGTTTAGCAAAAGTTGGCATTGCCCATAATAGGACTGATAGGAGTAATAGTATTTTTTGCCAACGACCGCTGTAAGAAATCAAGTTAGTAACCTTTTCATAAGTTCGAACCTGCAATATAAATTGCAACTTAGAGACCAGAACCTTGTTTAAACCTAAGTCTCAGAACTTAATGGCAAAAGCCAATATATAAACTTTCGGAAATTTTAAAGAAGAACTCAATGTAACGGAGCTATGATACTTACTTCGTAGAAGAAAAAATAAGAAAAATTATTAGATTATAGTGAATTTCAAAAGTCCTTGCCGAAAATAATCCTCCTTGCCCCTTCTACAAGCTCCCTTCTACAAGCTCCCTTCGACAAGCTCAGGGCTTCGGCGGATATAGTCTTTTCTAGAAGTTTTGCCTCATTTCATTCTGCAAAAAACTTCTGAAAAGTACTATAGATCTAAGAATGCCCTTAAGAATGCTGATTATTTAAATC
>ENA-ORBV01006605-ORBV01006605.1-microbial-mat-metagenome-genome-assembly--contig:-NODE-6605-length-20345-cov-12.463341_pt1 | contig 20345 bp, 14 predicted proteins | sample MGYA00237777_ERZ505514 | MGnify/ENA primary metagenome ERZ505514 (study PRJEB26160, sample SAMN06269048) | microbial mat metagenome | isolation source: Oligotrophic lake microbial mat | place... | reverse complement strand
GGTCAAAGAAGTCGAAGGTGTTGCCGGTGGCAAGTGCGGAGCCGTTGTTGGCCGCATCGGTGCGCAGGAGGGTGTAACCCATCGAGACGAAGCTGGTGAGGACCCAGTTGGTCGTTCCCTGATAAATGCGGCTATCGATACCGATGATGTAGGCCAAGTCGCGGTTGTCGCCGTTGACGCCGTCGGCGAGATGGCCGATGGTGGGATCAGTGCCGGTGCCGTTGCTCTGTGTGTAGCCGCCGGTATCGATGCGATGGACGAAGAGGTTTCCAACCGAGTTGGTGAGATAAACCTCATCTGCCGGGTCGCTGTTGCCATCGAGATTGCCGGTGGCGATGCGGTTGAGTCCGCCGCCCAGACCTGTAAATCCAGCGTAGGGATCCAGCAAGGTATGGAGAGCACCGCTGCCGCTGTTGGCACCGTTGCGGACCGCGAAATCGGTCAGGCCGTTGTTGTTGAAGTTAGCTGAAATATTATTGCCTGCCCCACCGCTAGCCGCGCTGGAGGTGACATTGGTGACCGCATCGAAGAACTCCATCGCTGTAGTGGAGGCAAGGGAAGTGAGCAGTTCGATCTGGGCATCGCCATCGATTTGGCCGGCGGTGACATCTTGGAAATTGATCGACTTGAGCGTCGTCACGGTGTTGGTCGCGAAGCTGTAAGACTTGAGGAAACCGGTGACGCCATCGAGGAACACCAACTCATCGCCGCCCACGCCATCGATGTTGGCTGCGATGACCTACTTGGCGGTGACGCCCGGCACGACACGGCTGAAACCGGCGACCGACTGATCGTTAAGAAAAATCTGCCCCGGCGTATCGACCGTCTGGATGTATGCGACCATCGGCTTGCCGTTGGCAGCAAAATCGCCCATGGTCATCTGGTGCGAACTGTTTTCGTTGATCACCACGCCAAAGGCGGATGAAGCAACCAATGAAGTCATCGCCAACGCAACGGTACGAACACCAAAACGCTTTGCTCGTGACATGTTCTTACTCCTAAACGGTAAAGGTGGTTTCTCAATCTCTACTGCAAATGATGAATGCGAGGGAACCCTCGATAATTCATGCAACGATAAATAATGTACCCCCACAACCATCGCGCTGTCAACCCATATAATATATTCTCGCGAAAATACACCTGTGCGTCGCTTGTGTTTGATAGCCGCAGCGTCCTCGCTGCGCGTGCCTTTGAACGCACGCGCAGCGAGGACGCTGCGGCTGTCAAAAGCCTTCAAGCTGATCGCTGATTGCCTCCACCGCGCGATCATACGCCTCGTTCGTTATCATCACCAACTCACCACCCCGCTCCAATTGGACCTCGCTTTCATGTCCCTGAATCTCCTGGCCATCTCCGTCGGCAACACGCGAACCCGCATCGGCACGTTCACCCAGGGCAGCCTCGATGAGGATGTCGCCTTGGACAACGCCAAATACTCGAGCATCACCGACAAGATTCACGAAGCTTACGAGGCGATCCTCAAATACGAGGAGCCGGCTGTGATGCTCGCGGCTGTCAATCCCGCACTGGCTGAGCGACTGGAAAATTACATCACCACTGAGCTGAGCCCGCAGCGGTTCATGCGCGTCGAGCGCGACATTCAAGTGCCCATCGGCAGACAGCTCGACCCCGAAGCCATGGTCGGCGAAGACCGCCTGCTCAACGCCGCCGGCGCTTTCGATGTGCTCCAGCAGGCGTGCGTCATCGTCGATGCAGGCACCGCTATCACCATTGATTTCGTCGATGGCGCAGGCACTTTTCATGGCGGCGCCATTGCCCCTGGTGCAGCAATGATGCTCAAGGCTTTGCACCAGCACACCGCACAGCTTCCGGAAGTCACCGTCGCCAAACCCATCGAAGCTGTGGGCCACAACACCATCGAAGCGATGCGCAGCGGGATGTACCACGGCCTGCGCGGCATGGTCAAAGAACTCGTCGAACAGTTCGCCGAGTCAGCGGGCACCTACCCCATGGTCGTCGCCACCGGCGGCGACGCCGACTTGCTCTTTGAAGGCGATGAACTGATCGATCGCATCGCCCCGCACCTGACCCTCTTTGGCATGGTCGTCACCCTCAAAAAAGCCAACGAGGAATAAGCCAGTGAAACCTGTGAAGCCGATCGCGCCCGATGCCAACCGAATCGCCTTGTCTCGTTTGCGGATTATCTGGGCGGCGCTATGCCTCAGTCCCGTGCTGCTGTTTGTCGTCTTGATTGTGATGATGGCACCCAAGGCTGCGGCGGTGCCGACAACCGATCCGGATCTGGTGAAGATGCTTCACTACATCAGCATCGGTGCGGCGGTGGTGCTGCTGCCTTTGGGTTACTTTCTGAGATTGCAGACGTATAAGAAAAACTGGGTGGTCAACGCGGTCTCGCCACAAGGCTATATCACCGGCAACCTGCTGCTGCTGGCGCTGTGCGAAGGCGTGGCGCTGTTCACGATCATCGTGACCTATCTGGCGGGCATACTGATGCCGTTCATACTCCCCGCGATCGTGGCATCGATGACGCAGGTCATCAACTGGCCCACGGGTAAGCCGATGGAACCCGCGCTGATGGAACTGCCAAAGCGGTGAGAGCATGCATCGCCTTTTCATAGCCGCAGCGTCCTCGCTGCGCGTCAGATGCAAGCCCCGCGCAGCGAGGACGCTGCGGCTGTGAAAGAGGCGCTGCTTTATGAAGCATCGCGGAAGTTTTCCGCTTCGCTACGATGCACGCATGCCTGCTCAGCTCTCACTTTTGACCCCTGCGACGCCCGGCGCTATCGCGCTGATTCAGGTGCAAGGCGGTGGCGCAAGCGAGGTTCTCAAAGCGCTCACAGGCAAAAGCGCGTGGCCGCTTGGGAAACTGAACTACGTGGACTTCGCGGGGATCGACAGCGGCCTCGCCGTGATGCTGCGCGAGGATTTGGCGCAGCTTATGCCTCATGGCGGCCCACGCGTTGTGCGCAAGATTATTGATGCGCTCATTGCACTGGGTTGTGAGGTGACGAGAGCGATGGCAGCGCGCGATGTTTATCCCGAAGCGGAGAGCGCGTTGGAAGCGGAGATGCTCGCCGCCGTTGCTCGCGCAGCCAGTCCGGTGGCGATTGATTTATTGCTGCGGCAGCCTGCACTGTGGCGCGAAATGATCGGTGCGATTAGTGCGGGGCGTGTACCTACGAGTGATGTGATTCAATCGTGGCTCAGTCGATCGCGTGAGCTGGATCAGCTCATCGCGATACCCAGTGTTGTGGTGGTCGGACAGCCCAATGTGGGTAAGAGCACGCTGACGAATCGGATGCTTGGCCGAGCGGCGAGCATCGTGGCGGATCTGCCGGGCACGACGCGCGACTGGGTAGCGGGGCTGGCGGAGCTGCCGCCCGGTGTGGCGGTGCGATGGATGGATACGCCTGGGCTGCGCGGCAGCGATGACGCGATTGAGCAGCGGGCGATTGCGCTGGCCAATGAGGTGATACGCGCAGCGGATGTGCTGGTGGTGATGCGTGATCCGCAGCACGACTGGCCGCAGGCGCAGAGGCTGCCGCGTGAGCCGGATGTTTGGGCGATGAACAAGTGCGACACGGTTTCGCCTGCTTTGGTAAATGCGAATGAGCAGGCGACTGGAAAATCGCCAGACACCCCGCGCGCCATCAGCGCTCAGACGGGCGCAGGCATCAACGAACTTCAGCGCGACATTTTAGAAAAGCTGTCGCTGCACGAGATCGCAGACGATGAGCCTTGGGTATTCAGCGATCAATTGCGCGAGATGATCACGCAATCGGATTGGAAGGCGATAGCTGAATTTTCATCGCCTCATACGTCCGCTTCATCGCGCTGAGCATTTCATCAGTCGCAGTAATTCCCGCGTGTTTCATCGCCATCAGCGCAGCCCCCAGTACCGCGGGCATCATGTCGGACACGATCGAAGCCAGCGGCAACTGCCTGCGAACCGCATCGTAGAGCGATTGAAAAAATAGTCGGCCTGCGCTATTTAGTCCGCCCAGCACCACCACTTCGATAGGCTTGTTATCCATCTCCAACTGCTTCGCCACGGCGAATACCATGCGCGCCAGTTCCTCAGCCGCAACATGAATAATCGCACTAGCGCAAGGTTCGTTCAGCGCCGCTGCGGCAAAGACCAGTGGAGCCAGCGAAGCGATGCGCGTGCGGTCTTGGCCGGTCGCTGTCATGCGAGCGATGGCGCGCAGATCGCCGCCGAGTTTTTCCATCACCTGCTCCGCCAGTGATGAAGGCACATCGCGTCCATCGGCGGCGCGCAGCGTGTGGATGATTGCCATGCGACCGATGTCAAAACCGCTGCCGCGATCATCGAACATCGGCCCCCATCCGCCGCTCCTGGCAACTTTGCCTTGGGCATTCACACCCAGACACGAAGAGCCTGTGCCCGCGATAAGCACGATGCCCGCTTCGCCTTCAAAAGCCCCGGCATGAGCGATGCGCAGATCGGATTCGATGAGCACTGATGATGCGCCGCGAACATTGAGCGCGCTCACGATCGATTGCAATTGAAGACGATCCTCTTCGCTGCCACAGCCTGCGAGGCCGAGACAGGCGGCGTCGAACTGCGACGTCTGCGGAAGCGATGCGGATTGCATTGCCTTCTGCTGTGCGCCCAGTAATGCTGCGCGCGCACCCTCAACACCGACACTGTGATAATTCGAAGGCCCAGCCAGCCCGCTGCCTCGCACGCAGCCTGCCTCATCGACAATCACCGCGCGGGTCTGCGTGCCGCCGCCATCGATGCCGAGGTAATAAGGCATGTGTCACCGGGGATGAGGAGGAAAGACTGAGCCGCGACTTAACAAGTCGCGGACGCCATCGGCCGCAAGGAGCGTGAATCGTAGAGTGATTGTGCGATTGGTACATCGGTCGCGATTCGCTGAGGCCTACGGGACTCGGCGCGAAGTTGACCCCTTGAGGCCGGTGGCGTCCGCGACTCGTTGAGTCGCGGCTCACGCAAACAAAGTCGCGGCTCACTCAAGCAGCCTCATCCTACTTCGTGATCGAAACCGGAATCGCTTCGCTGACCTGCGTCACCGTGTCGCCGTCGATTTTCGCCTGTGCCTCAAGCACGATTGTGCGGGTGCCCATCTCCGATTTGTCCTTGGCTTTGAGCGTGATGGTGCCGATGGTCTGATCGCCCTTGAGTGTCAGCGGGGTCACGATGATGTCCTTGCTGATGATGTTCGCAGTGCCCTTTGCATCACGGCCAGCGGCGTAGCCCAGTGCGGTGACGACGATGTCGCCGGTGAAGCCGGGGGCGCGTTTCACTTCAAACGCCACTGTCGAGGTCTGGTTGTATTTCATCGAAGGATTGCCTGCGTTTTGCGTGGCTTCCAGTGCCGCCAGTTTCTGACGATCGGCTTCCAGCAGCGGCGCAACCGAACGGTAATACGCAGCCAGTTCGCCCTGTTGTTTCGCATTGCGCTTGTCCGCTGGCACAGCGAGCAGCTTCACAATATTGCCCGGCAGCGAAGGCTGATCAATCGCAGGCTTCGCCGCCGATGTCGTGGCGATGCGAAAATTACCCAGGGTGTGCTGCACGTGTGGTGATTCGTTTCGCATCGTGATGGTGATGATGGCATCGCCTTCAATTCCCGCAATCGGTTTGACCATGAAGATCGCAGTATGGTTCTGGCCAAACTGCGGCGAGACGGCCCAGCCGGTGGAATCGTTGCCATCAAGCGTATTGGCGACAGGCCAGCCATCCTGCTCAAACGTGGCCTTGGGCGAATGCAGTTCGACCTTCTGCTGCTTGGCGGAATCGCTGGCGGGAGCGATGGTGATGTTGAACTGCGTGAGCACGAAGTTGCCGTTCTCAGCGCGGCCGGGACCGCCCGCCTTCAGCTTGGCGTCGGCGAGTGCTTCCAGACGAATCGCCGTGATCTTGGTGCTGCTCACAGGGGCGGTGAGCGTGTAAGTGTCCTTAGGCGGATTGGCAGCCGAGAGAAGAATGGAGCCATCTTTGTCGCGGGTAAAGCGTGCGCCGCCCACTGATTTCATCTCGGCAAATTCGAGGGTGGACCAGGTGTCGCTCGTCGCATCTTTTTCCCACTGCGCCTGAGCGACGGCAAGCCCAGGAATCTCCGCCGTGAGTCTGGCGCGAAGGCGGGCGAGCTCTTCGCGCACGCCGATGCGCGCTCGCAGTGATGCAACCTCGGCGCGCTGTGGCGCCAAGAGCGGCGACTGTTCGCGGTAATACGAAAGCAGCTGACTGCGCTGCGCCTCGCTGCGCTTTTCTGCGGGAACCTTGAGTAGGACAAGAATCTCAGCCTTGACTTTTGCATCGGCGACTGCTGCCTGCTCCCATGCGATCATCGCTTTGTCCGCCTCGGCGTGCGGGGCGAGCATCTGTTTTTCAATGGCCTGAATCTGCGCGACGACCGCTTGCACCTGTTCATCGGTGAGCGGCTTAGGCTGATCGATCGTGAAGGGCGACGCCGACTGCACCGCGAGATAAGCCCCCTTCACCGGCTCCACCATCGCCAGTGGCTGCGCAGTGCGCTCGATGACCTGATCGCCTTGCTTACCAGTGGCGATGAGTTCCAATGATGCGATGCGCATGTCAGCATCTGCTGCTGCTTCGATGACAAAGAGCCCGCTCACCGGGCCGTTGTCGATGACCAGTGGCTGCGCGCTGACACCGGGCGGCGCGTTCTTGAGTGCGACAGTGACGTCGCCATTGAAGCCGCCGGTGCGGAAGACTTCGCATTGCACCACGGTCCTGCCGCCGCGATGAAGGCGAATGGTGTCGGGGAAGAAGCGCACCGAAAAATCAGGCGCCACAGGCTTAGGCGGCGCGATGGTCAGGCGGTAGCCGTAGTCTGAACCACCCAGGCTGGTCAGATCAGTAACAACGATGTGATACTCGCCAGGGCTCAGATCGCGCACCAGTGCAGCATCGCTGCCGGGCGCTGCATCATCAGAGCGCACGATGATGTTGCCCTTGGCATCGTGCAGTGTGAGCAGCGCATCGAGCCTGGAGCCGAGCTTCATCGCTTCCACCGCGAAGCTCAGTTTCATCGGCTTTTCCACCTTGAAACGAAACAAATCCAGATCGCCATGCTGTGCGATGACACCATTGACCACCACAGGCAGCGAAGGAATCACATTCGCCCCAGCCAGCGCGTTGTTGTTTTCAGTTTCACTCAGTTCATCGCTTTCACTGACACTGATGGCCAGCGGATTCGAGGCACCATCAGGCGTGGCGAAAATCGATGTGCGACCAACAGGCTTATCCGTCAGATCAACGCGCAGCGTGGTCGAAGGCAGATTCCAACCGGTGAGCTGCGCATCGAAAACGGTGCCGCGTTTGCCGCCCATCGGGAAGATGGCTTTAGCGTAAGGAATGGCACCGGCATTGATGCGGTAGGTGTAGTTGCCGCCGCCGCGGTATTGCACATCGTGCACGATCAGCGTGTGCGGACCATCGGCGGTGACTTCGTAAGCGATCAGCGAATCGGTGCCGATGGCGTCTTCACTTCGCTCCACTTCTCGGCCGGAAGGATCGTAAAGTTTGAGTGTGGTATCGAGCGCTGATCCGCCGCGCTGGGCGAAGGATTCGAAGATGAGGTGCTGCCCTTTTTTCGCGGTGAACTGAAAAGCATCGATGTCAGCGCCGCCGTTGATCACACCATTGAGCGTGGCGGGGAGTGTGACGACTTGTGCAGTATCGAGCGTGTTATTGGGTTCTTTTTCGAGAGCGACGGGCAGGAAAGTGATTTCGAGATCGAGCTTGTTGGAGACGCCGCCGGGCGTGACCAGGCGAAGCTCGCGATCGCCTAAGGTAGCGGACGCATCGATGGTGACTTGGAGGGCGATTGAATTGGCGGCAGGCTTGTCGCTGGCGACGAGCTGAGCGGCAACGCCGGGCGGACCATCGAGAATGATGCGCGAGGTTTCGAGCAGGTGGTTGCCGGCGATGGTGAGCGTGACGGATTGACCGCGCATGAGCTTGGGCTGACTGATCGCGGTGAGCACCGGCTCCGGCGCGGCGATTGCCGTGACAGACAGCGACAGGAACATACAGAAAAAAAGCAGCCAGGAACGGAATGATTTCATCAGAGCGATCTCCAAAGCCTTTGATACGGAATCAGGCGGACAGGGGATATTGCATTGTAAGCAAGGATCGTAACAAGCGATCGCGGGGGCAGTGCGGTGATGCCGCAACGGGGAGCGAAGCCGCAAGCGGCGCGAGCCTCACACCTCCCATGCCATCATTTTCTGTTCGCTTGCGCACGCACTAGCTATGATGGTGGACCCTATTATGATGACACCTCACCGTTACAGGAGATTCACGATGACCCGCTTGATTGCTCTTTCCGTACTGTTCGCCCTGTTCACTGTCGTCGCTGCTGATGCAGCCAAGAAGGAAGTGCCCGCTGTGCTCAATTTCAAGATGAAGAATATTGATGGCAAGGAAATTAATCTCGCTGAGCAATATGCAGGCAAGACGATTCTCTTCGTCAATGTCGCCAGCAAATGCGGCTACACCAAGCAGTACAAAGGCCTTCAGGCTCTCTACGAAAAATATTCGGACAAAGGTCTGGTCATCATCGGCGTCCCCGCCAACAACTTCGGCTCACAGGAGCCAGGCAGCAACGATGACATCAAAGAGTTCTGCTCCTCCAAGTTTAACGTCACCTTCCCGATGCTCGCTAAAGTCTCCGTCAAAGGCGATGACATCTGCGATCTCTACAAACACCTGACCGGCAAAGACACCAACGCCAAGTTCGCTGGTGACATCAAGTGGAACTTCGAAAAGTTCCTCATCAGCCCATCAGGCCAGGTCATCGGCCGCTACTCCTCGAAGATCGAACCGGAAGACATCGGCAAGGACGTCGAAAAGAATCTGCCCAAGCAGTGAGAGGCCAGAGGTCAGAAGTTAGAAGTCAGAAGTCAGAAAGCAGCGGCCTGTTAATCAAGCCGAGGGCGAGTCGCAGAGCGGCTTGCCGCGACAATGACGCCCTCTCCCCCGGGGAGAGGGTTGGGGTGAGGGCAGGAGATAAACCTGATCTCTAGCTGTTAAGAAGAATCCATACATCAGTCACGCCTCGCCTCATTTCCACCTCCCCTGCATCGTTAATTTGCTTACATGCCCTTCCCTCTCCCCGGGGCAGAGGGCGTTGCTGTCGCAGTTTCGCTGCTCACCTGGCGAGCGGGTAAAAACTCCTTCGTAACTCTGCCGGGGGTATCTACAATTAAAGATTGGCTGGCGTGAAGCTGGCGTCTGGCTGGGGGGCTGTCCGATAATGGCTTGTGGACAGGCTGGGTTTTTGATCCGGGGCTTTGGCAGGATGTGACTGACTTTTCCAAGGCTTTATGGAATCCACTTCATGCTCACGATTTTGGGACAGCAAGGCAGCCGGTTCTGCGATGGACAGTCGCGGCGGTCGTTCCTGAAGGTCGGGGCGATGGCGCTGGGTGGCCTTTCGATGTCGCAGATCATGAAGGCGCAGAGGGCGTCGGCGGAATCCATCAACAGCGGCGGAGCGAAGCCGCGAGCGGCTGGGGGGCTGGGACACAAATCCGTCATTATGATTTTCCTGCCTGGGGGCCCGCCGCATCAGGATATGTGGGACATCAAGAACGATGCCCCCATCAACATTCGCGGCGAATTCAATTCCATCAAAACCAACGTCCCCGGCATCGAGATCGGCGAATCATTCCCACGCATCGCCGCCATGGCGGATAAGTTTTCTTTCCTTCGTTCTGTCGTCGGCTGCAAGGATCGCCACGATGCGTTTCAATGCCTGACCGGTCGCACCAATGATGGCGCCCCGCCCGGCGGCTGGCCCTGCATGGGTTCCGTCGTGTCCGCGCTGCAAGGCCCGGTTGTTCCCGCAGTGCCCCCCGCCTTCGGCCTGTCGCTGCCGATGGGGCATAAAGAATGGGCTGACAACGGCAGCCCCGGCTTTCTAGGCCCCGCTCACTCCCCCATCACGCCAGGCACCGGCGAAATCATGGACAACATGATTCTCCGCGATGTCTCGCTCGATCGTCTGCGCGATCGCAACGCCATGCTGCGCAGCTTCGATCGTATTCGCCGAGATATCGACACCACCCGCACCATGGAAGGCATGGATGCGTTTCAGCAGCAGGCCCTGGGCGTGCTCACATCGAGCAAACTTGCGGAGGCACTGGACATCAATAAAGCAGATCCGAAGCTGCGCGATCGCTATGGCCGAGGCACGGAAAAAAGGCGCGATGATGGCGGGCCGGAGCTGCTGGATCAGTTCCTCATTGCCCGTCAGCTTGTCGAAGCAGGCGCTCGCTGCGTCACGCTCGGATTCAATCGCTGGGACTGGCACGGCGGAAACTTCAAGCAGGCCCGCGTCGTCTTCCCGATGCTCGATCAAGGCGTTTCCGCACTCGTGGAAGACCTGCATCAGCGCGGCTTGGATAAAGATGTTTCCGTCATCGTCTGGGGCGAGTTCGGCAGAACACCGACGATTAATAAAGACGCCGGCCGCGACCACTGGCCTCATGTTTCCTGTGCCCTGATGGCAGGCGGCGGCATGAAGCACGGCCAAATCATCGGCTCCACCGATCGTCTGGGCGGCGAGGCCAAAGATCGCCCCGTCCACTTTCAGGAAATTTTCGCCACGCTCTACGATCGCCTGGGCATCAATGTGGAAACTGTCACGATCAACGACCTAGGTGGCCGGCCGCGTTACCTCATCGATCCGCAGTACAAGGTTATGAAGGAATTGGTTTAGGCTCTATCCGAAAACGAGCCGCGACCGTCAGGAAGCGGTCTGGGTGCGACTTGACAACAGAAGAATCCACTCCCTTACGGTCGTGGCTCGTATCGGATGTTTCCGTTTTCAGATAGAGCTTAAGTCCTGTTAACGCTTTGGAGTTCACATGCAAACACGCACCCACCCGTCCATTGTTATCGCGTTCACGTTCGCGTTCGCCCTCACCCTGTGCGTCTGTGCATCACTCGCCTCTGCTTCTGCTCCTGCTCCTGCCGCTGCCGCTGCCGCTGCCCCTGCCCCTGTCCTCAAGCTCACCATCGCCACCGCGCATCCTGCGGACTCGCTCAAGAACGGCCTCATCCTCTCCGGTGCCGATGCTCGCTTGCAACTCATCGTCACCGGCGAATTCGCTGAAAATAAAAATCGCGACCTCACCCGCGAAGTCACCCTCACCACCGCCCCTGCCAACATCATCAGCATCAACGCCCTCGGCTTGGCCACGCCTGTCGCCGATGGCAAAACCACCATCACCGCCAAGACGAAAGATGGCACCGTCGCTGCGACGCTTGAAGTGACCGTCAAAGATTTCACCGCCACGCCTGACGTTCACTTCACCAACAAGATCACGCCCATCTTCACCAAGTACGGCTGCAACAGCGGCGGGTGCCACGGCAAATCAGGTGGCCAAAACGGCTTCCGCCTTTCGCTGCTCGGCTTTGAACCCGCAGAAGATTACGAATACCTCGTCAAGGAAGGCCGCGGCCGTCGCCTCTTCCCCGCTGCACCCGACAACAGCCTGCTGCTACTCAAGAGCGCCAACATCGTTCCCCACGGCGGCGGCGAGCGCATCAGCAAAGACGCCTTCGATTACAAACTCATTCGCAGATGGATCGCGCAGGGCATGCCGCGCGGCGATGCGAGCGCACCCGTCGTCGCTCGCATCGAAGTCTTCCCCAAGCATCGCATCATGGCCCGCAATGATTCGCAGCAGCTTTCGGTCATCGCGGTCTATACCGATGGCTCTGCGGAAGATGTCACGCACACCGCACAGTTTGAAGCCAACAGCAAAGACATGGCCGAGCCTGACGCGACGGGCCTCATCAAAGTCTTCGAGCAGACCGGCGATGTCGCCATCATGGTGCGCTATGCCTCGCAGGTGGGCGTCTTCCGCGCCACCATTCCGCTGGGCGCACCCGTGGGCGATCTGCCTAAGTCCGTGAACTTCATTGATGAGCTTGTCTTCGCGAAGCTCAAGATGCTGGGCATGCCGCCTTCTCAGGTGAGCGATGATGCGACGTTTATCCGGCGAGTGACGCTCGATGTCGCCGGTCGCCTGCCTGATCCTGCGCGGGCTGCGAAATTCGTTGCCGACACCGATGCCAACAAGCGAGGCAAGTACATCGATGAGCTACTGGCCTCAAGTGACTACGCGGATTTCTTCGCCAACAAGTGGTCCTCGATTCTGCGCAACAAGCGTCGCAAGGCGACCTACATCCGAGGCACGTTCACCTTCCACGACTGGATTCGCCAGAGCCTGATTGAGAACAAACCTTACGACCAGTTCGTGCGCGAAGTGCTCGCAGCCAGTGGCGAAGTGACGCAGAATCCGCCCGTCGTCTGGCACCGCGAAGTGACCAAAGCAGAAGATCAAATCGAAGACACCGCGCAGCTTTTTCTGGGTGTGCGATTGCAGTGCGCCAAGTGCCACCACCATCCGTTTGAGAAGTGGAGCCAGAAGGATTACTACAGTTTTACTGCGTTTTTCACCCGCGTCAGCCGTAAGCCCGGCGATGCACAAGATGAATTCCGCATCTCGCACAACCGCGGCGAAGCATCGATGAAGCACCCCAAGACCGGCGAAAATCTCAAGCCCGCCGGCCTGGGTTCACCAGTTCTCGCGCTCTCTGCCGATGACGATCCGCGTCAGGCCTTGGTCGATTGGATGAGCCAGAAGGACAATCGCTTTTTCGCGCACAGCCTGAGCAATCGCTACTGGAAGCACTTTTTCAATCGCGGCCTGGTCGATCCCGAAGATGACATGCGCGAGACCAACCCGGCCAGCAATCCGGAGCTGCTCGATGCCCTGGCAGCCAGCTTCATCGCCTCTGATTTCGATCTCAAGAAACTGGTGAAGACAATCTGCGAATCGACCACCTATCAGCTTTCCTCTGATCCCAATGAGTACAACGCCAGCGATAAGCAGAACTTTTCCCGTTACTACCCGCGTCGCCTCAATGCTGAGGTGCTGCTCGATTCGGTGGATGATCTGTGTGCGACAACGACCGATTTCAGTGGCCTGCCTCGCGGCACCCGTGCGGTGCAGATTCCTGATCGCGGTGGTGTGAACAGTTACTTCCTCACCGTGTTTGGTGCGCCCGAAGGTTCGAGCGTTTGCGAATGCGAACGCACCAGCGATGCGAACCTGGCGCAGTGCCTGCACCTGCTCAACTCGCAGGAAGTGCAGAGCAAACTTTCCAGCGGCCGCGCCAAGACACTGGCGAGCGACAAAGGCCGATCACACGAAGAGCGCGTCACCGAGCTTTATAACAACGCCTTCGCTCGCAGCCCCGATGCTCACGAAATGAAAATCGCGTTGGCCGCCATTGAGAAGTATGGCGAGAAGAACGTGCAATGGGCCTACGAAGACATTGTGTGGGCGCTGATCAATACGAAAGAATTTATGTTCAATCATTGAGTAGGGAAGAGGGAGAAGGGCCTAGGGCCTAGGTGTAGCTAAGACAGCAGCAGTTAACCGTTCGCATCGGCGAACGGAGAATCGCGAAACAATCTGATCTGGTTCTCCATCCCCCTTGGCCCTAGGCCCTGATCCCTAGGCCCTTTCCCGGAGCCTCGCCATGTTCAACATCTTCGGCCACGTGAATCGCAATTACTGTGATCGCATCTCCCGCCGTAGCTTTGTGCAGGCTGGCGCTCTGGGTGTGGGCGGCCTCATGCTGCCCGATCTTCTCCGCGCTGAAGAGGCCGCAGGCATCGGCAAGTCTGAAAAATCCCTCATCAATATCTTCCTGGGCGGCGGCCCTTCGCACACCGATATGTTCGATCTCAAGCCCAACGCTCCCATCGAGTATCGCGGCGAGTTCAGCCCGATCAAAACCAACGTCTCCGGCATGGAAATCTGCGAACACATGCCTCGTCTTGCCACCATGGCTGACAAGTATGCTGTGATCCGTTCCGTCGTCGGCACCTACGATGATCACAATGTCTATCACACCCAGGCGGGCTATCGACAGAGCGATCTCAAGCCCGTCGGCGGCTGGCCCTCCATCGGCTCCGTCGTGAGCAAACTCAAAGGCCCCACCGCCACCGGCGCTCCTTCATTCGTCTCCACCATGGGCAACATCAGCCCCGGCTTCCTCGGTGCCATGCATCGTCCCTACAGCCCCGATGGCCCCGGCCGCGACAATCTGAAAATGCGCCGCGAACTTGATGGCGACCGCCTCAAGAATCGCAACGAACTGCGGGCCCAGCTCGAACACCTTCGCCGTGAGTCCGATGCTTACGGCGAGATGAATGCGCTCGATAGTTTCACCAGCCGGGCTGTCGATGTCGTCACCTCCGGCAAACTCGCCGATGCCCTGGATGTCAGCAAGGAAACCAAGCAAGTTCGCGATCGCTACGGCGAAAACGATGGCAAAAACTTTCTGCTCGCCCGTCGCCTCATCGAAGCAGGCAGCCGCTGCGTCACCTTCAACTGGGGCGGGTGGGACACGCATGGCAACAACTTCACCGCACTCAAAAAGCAACTGCCCCGCCTCGACCAAGGCCTGTCCGCGCTCATCGCCGATCTCTATCAGCGCGGCATGCTCGAGAACACCATGATCGTCATGTGGGGCGAGTTCGGCCGCACCCCGCGCATCAATAGCGGCGCCGGCCGCGACCACTGGTCCCGCGTCATGCAGGCCTTTGTCGCAGGCGGCAAACTCAAGACCGGCCAAATGGTCGGCTCCACCGATCGCCACGGCGGCGAAGCCGACGACCGCCCCGTCCACCTCCGCGAAATCTTCGCCACGCTCTACCACCACTTCGGCATCGACGCGAAAAACACCACGATCCACGACACCGCCGGCCGCCCGCAATACCTCGTCGATGGCCGCGATCCGATTCGGGAGTTGATCTAAGAGCGAGCCGGGGCGTGTCGCCCCGCTAAGGCTAAAATGTCATCATGAAAATCACTCTTACATCTGATGCGCAGCGAGTCGTTGATGAACGCGTTCGTTCAGGGCATTACAACAGTCCCGAACAGGTCGTCGAAGAGGCGCTGCATCTGCTCGCATCACGCGATGCCTCGGAAGATGATCCTGCGAATATCGAAAGGCTCCGGGCTTTGGTGCAAGTGGGCATTGATCAAGCGGATCGCGGCGAGTGTAAGCCTTGGGACTTCGAGGCGACACGAAAGCGTTTGCACGAGGAGCATGCAAAACGACAACGAGGGACATGACTCATGCAAATCGAAAGGTCCACAGAGGCTCAGCGCGATGTCGATGAGATATGGCTCCACATCGCAACAGAGAACAGTCTGGACGTCGCCGATGCCATCCTCAAAAGGATCGACCATGCATTCCAGAAAATCGCTGAGTATCCGCTGATCGGACGAGAACGTGACGAGCTAGCCATTGGCGTGCGAAGTGTTCCGGTATCTCCGTTTCTCGTTCTGTATCGTGTTCATCAAGACCATGTTTTGATTCTGCGTGTCGTGCATGGTTCCCGTGAATTGCCCGATCTATTGTGACATCATTATGTGACCTCATTAGGAGAGCTTGATGCCTTTTCGCTTCGTCTTCATCTTCGCAGTCGTCGTTGCCCTAGCCTCGACTTCCACCTTCGCCCAGCTTCCCGCGCCGCGCCTCTACGCCCTCTCTCAGTCCGGCGGCCAGGCGGGTTCTACTTTCGATATCACCATCACCAGTAGCGCTGATACCGATGATGCCCACGCGCTCATCTTCACGCACCCGGGCATCAAGGCCACGCCCAAGATGCTGCCCGCTTCCGCTTCTGCCAAGACGCCTGTCAAAGCCGAGGGCCAGTTCACCATCACCATCGACAAAGCTGTGCCGCCGGGTACTTATGAAGTGCGCGTCGTTGCTGCGATGGGCATCACCAACACCCGCGCCTTTGTCGTCAGCGATCTGCCTGAAACCAGCGACCCCGGCAGCAATCGCAGCGCCGACAAAGCTGCGCCGCTGCCGCTGAACACCATCATCAATGGCAACTTCGCCGCGCGGCAGCTCAACTACTACAAGCTCACTCTCAAAAAAGATCAGCGGGTCATAATCGACTGCAAAGCCGAGCGCATCGATTCTCGCGGCAACGCAGTGCTCACACTCTTCGCCCCCGATAGCCGTGAACTCAGCAGGCAACGCGCAGGCAATGGCCTGGACCCGATGATCGATTTCACTGCACCCGCCGATGGCGATTACCTCATCGCCGTCAACGATCTGACTTATGAAGGCGGCGAGCAATTCTTCTACCGCCTCACCGCTCGCACCGGGCCTTATGTTGATTACGTTTTTCCGCCCGCAGCCCAGGCTGGCAAAAAATCCAAGTTCACACTCTTTGGTCGCAATCTGCCCGGCAGCACCAAGAGCGATCAGAAATCTCTCGACGGCATCACGCTCGAAGCTCTCGAAGTCGAAATCGATATCCCCGCTGACCGCGCCGCCAGTAACGAAATCGACTCCCTCGTGCAGCCCGCCGAGGCCGCCACCGATGCCATCGTTTATCGCCACGTCTTTCCACAAGGCGTGACCAACCCGGTGCGCATCTTCATCGCACAAGGCCCCGTCGTACTCGAAACCGAGCCGAACGATGATTCGGATAAAGCGATGAAGGTGACGATTCCCTGCGAGATTTCAGGCCGTTTTCTGCCTCGTAATGATCGCGACTGGTTCACATTCGATGCCAAGAAAGGCGAAGTGCTCTGGATCGATGTCTATGCCCAGCGCATCGGCATCGAGGCGGATGCCGTCATTCTTCTTCAGCAGATTCGCAAGACGGATAAGGGCGACGAAGTGCGCGATCTGCAATCGATTGATGACATGACGCAGAAGCCTGACCCGAAATTTCCTTCAGGCACCGAAGATCCGAGCGCGCGATTTGTCGTCCCCGAAGATGGCGTCTATCGCATCGGCATTCGCGATCAGTATGCGACGGGCAAAGCGGATCCGCGCCGCTGCTATCGCCTGGCGATTTTGCGCGAGAGCAGTGATGACAGCAAGGGCAATTCCGCAACGGATGATTTTCGCTTGGTGATTGCACCGCCCACGACATCGCCGGACAAGGGCAACAAGAACACGTATGACACCGGCTCGACCGTCGTTCGCCGCTCTGGTGCCGATGAACTGTCAGTGGTGATCTACCGCCGAGGCGGGTTCGATGGCGATGTGACACTGAGCGTGCAAGGCTTACCTAATGCGGTCAAGTGCGATCCACTGACCATTCCCACCGGTGCGACCAGTGGCACGCTCGTCTTCAAAGCCGCCGCCGATGCTCCCGCGTGGGCAGGCTTCGTGCAAGTGATCGGCAAGTCGCAAATCGGCGGCAAAGAAATCGTGCGCGAAGCGCGCGGAGCGCAGATCGTCTGGGGCGGCGTCAACGACAAATCGCGTGGCTGGTCGCGCATGGCATCGAGCATCGCCCTGGCCGTGATCGATTCCGAGAGCGTGCCGTTTAGCATGTCCATTGATGGCGAGGTCTCGCATGAACTCAGTCGTATGGGCAAGCTGCAAATACCTGTGAAAGTAGTCAGGCACGACGGCTTCAAAGGCGCAATCAAAGTCACCGGCAACACCGGCATCGCCAACAGTCCTGTGAGCGCAAAAGAAATCACCATTGCCGCCGACAAAAACGAAGGCACGCTGGAAGTAGACGTGAAACAGAATGCGGGCTTGCAAGGTTATGCACTCTTCATTTCTGCCGAGTCACCGATTCAGTATTCGCGCATGCCCAAGCTGGCGGAAAGCCTGAACGCGCAGAAAAAGGAACTGGATGAATCCGTCAAAGCTCTGACCGAAGCATCGAAGAAGGCGAAGGAAGTTGCCACCGCTGCCGCCAAAACTGCGAAGGATGCCGAGGATGATTTGAAGAAGGCCAAGCCCGAGCAGGCTGAGGAAGCAAAGAAAAAAATCGAAGCGACTGCCACCGCAAAAACAGAAGCAGAGGCGCAGGCCAAGGCTGCGGATGATGAACTGAAGATGGCCAGCGAGATGCTCAAGATGATCGATGCCCAAGCGAAGAAGGCGACCGAAAGCGCCAAGCCCAAGGCGGTCGCGCTGACGCAGCCGGTGGGCACGGTGGCGATCCGCGTGCTGGAGTCGCCGATCAAACTCGACGCAGTTCCGCAGGTGAAAGTGAAGGCCACCGAAAAGGTCGAGCAGGTTATCAAGGTCCATCGCAACAGCGGCTTCGATGGCGATGTGACTTTCGAAATCAAACTGCCTGATGGCGCTACAGGCATCACCCTCGCCGCCGGCAACATCGCCAAGAAAGGTGAAGGCGAGACGAAACTCGTCATCCAAACCACCGACAAAACCAAGCCCGGCGACTACACCATCACACTGCGAGCCAAGGTGAACTTCGGCGGGCAGAATCTGCAAAGCGAAACAACCATTCCATTACACGTGGATTGAACCTCAAACCTGACAGCCGGAGATTCTTTAGCTATTGACCGATGATGGTTCTAGAATGGCTCTGGAGATAAACTCATGATTCAAACCATAGAAGCAGTCGTAGATGCTGATGGACACGTGCAGTTGCTGGGCAAGATCGATGTCGCCGGTCCTCGCCGGGCGCTGCTGACCATCCTTGAAGAGCCCGCAGCTTCCCCCGGTGAATCTGCGATTCTTGCCGAGGCAGCCCTATCAGACTGGAATCGTCCGGAGGAGGATCAAGCGTGGTCGCACCTTCAACAGGAGAAGTAGTCTTAGTGCCTTTTCCGTTCTCGGATTTGTCTCAATCCAAGCTCAGACCCGCCCTTTGTCTCGCCTCTGCTGGTCGTGGCGACTGGGTGCTATGTCAGATCACAAGCAACCCTTATGGCGATCCAAAGGCTGTCATACTGCAAGCTTCAGATTTCAAAACGGGTGGCTTACACACGGAGAGCTTTGTGCGCCCCGGCAAGCTATTCACTGCGAGCGGCACGTTGATGACTCGTTCGGTCGGCTCACTGAATGCCGTTGCGTTTGCCCGCGTGCTTTCGTCCGTGCTGGCGATTCTCCAACCACCCGAACAAAAGCCCTGATCCATCATGATGTGATTGCCTTGCCTTTTCCTTTTTTTCCGCCTCTTGCGCCTTCTCGCGGCCATCCGGATTTCCTTCATGCCCACACGCCACGCCCTCATCGGCTGCCCCGACTTTCACGCCACGCTTCGCCGTGAACGCCGCGCCTTCCTCAAAGCAGGCATGCTCTCCATGACCGGCCTCACCCTCGCCGATGTCCTTCGCGCTGAACAACTCGCAACCACCAAAAACCAACCGACCCAGCGCGAAAACAAGCGCGAAAACTCCGTCATCATTCTCTGGATGCGTGGCGGGCCCTCTCAGCATGAAACATGGGACCCCAAGCCTGATGCACCCATCGATTATCGCGGCGCTTTCGGTGCCATGAAAACCAAAGTGCCCGGCATCAATATCTGCGATCTCCTCCCTCTCTCGGCCAAGTGCATGGACAAGTGGTCGATCATTCGCAGCCTCAATCATCACGACGCCGGCCACTCCGCCGGTGATCAAATCTGCTTCACAGGCTACGACGCCGGCCGCAATCCCGATGAAAATATTCATCCGTCCTGTGGCTCCATCGTGATGAAACAGCTTCAGCACAAAAACCCCAAACTGCCCGCCTATGTCGTCATCCCCCGCCAAATGCCCGGCACCGATTCCGCCTACCTCGGCCCTGCCTACCGCCCTTTCGAAACCATGGCCGACCCCGCCAACACCGGCCCCTTCACCGTTCCTAATTTCACGCTTCCCTCAGGCCTCACCTACGACCGTGTCGGCGATCGCCGTGCGATTTTGCGCGATCTGGATCGCATGAATCGGCAGATCGATAGCGCTGGCGAAATGGGCGCGTTCGATGAGTTTCAGCAGCGCGCCTGGGACATCGTCAGCGGTGCCGCTGCACGCGATGCCTTCAATCTCGATGCTGAGCCGCGCGAAGTCCGTGAACGCTACGGCTTCATGCCCGAGTTCAAAGCGCCAACCCCCGATCGCTGCGGCGTACCCGCATGGAGTCAGCGCGTGCTGCTCGCCCGGCGTCTCGTTGAAGCCGGTGTGCGACTGGTGACGGTCGATCTGCGCTGGTGGGACACGCATGTCGAAGGCGTCGAAACGATGCGCGATGGATTTTTGCCGCGCTGGGATCGGGCGTACTCCGCACTCATCGAAGACCTGCACGAGCGCGGCCTGCTCAAGACGACGATGGTCATCGCCTGGGGCGAGTTTGGCCGCACTCCGAAGATCAATAAACAAAGCGGCCGCGACCACTACCCCAACGTCTTCAGCGCCGCCGTCGCCGGCGGCGGCATCATCGGCGGCCGCGTCGTCGGCTCCTCCGATGACAAAGGCGCATTGCCCAAAGACCGCCCCGTCTCCCCGCAAGAAGTCCTCGCCACCATGTATCGCCACCT
>ENA-ORBV01006602-ORBV01006602.1-microbial-mat-metagenome-genome-assembly--contig:-NODE-6602-length-20352-cov-7.651837_pt1 | contig 20352 bp, 35 predicted proteins | sample MGYA00237777_ERZ505514 | MGnify/ENA primary metagenome ERZ505514 (study PRJEB26160, sample SAMN06269048) | microbial mat metagenome | isolation source: Oligotrophic lake microbial mat | place... | reverse complement strand
AATGATACGGCGACCACCGAGATCTACACCTCTCTATTCGTCGGCAGCGTCAGATGTGTATAAGAGACAGGATAAGCCTGCTCCCTAAGTGAACCCCAGGCAGCCCAGCGACCTGGGATTTAGCATGTCTAGTGGCTATGCTACCTCCTCAAGTTCAGCCATTGAACTTGGGCTAGTAGGGTGGCTGGTCATCGCTGGTCGGCTCTACTATGGGGTATCCGTGCATATTCAGCACGCCTCTACTCTGTATATCCCTAGACTTAGACAGGGTAAATACGTGCACATTCAGCACGGGTCCGTTTCGACCCACCTTATCGATGTCGGGGTTAAGGATCCAGTACTCGGTCGGCTGCTTGAACCCTGGCAAAGGCCGGCAATGGAGCCATCCAGACTCCTCTAACCGCAGGCGAGCTGCTAGGAATGGATGCACGCTCATGCCGGTTCGATCTAGGAGATGCTTCCGCCAAAGAAGGAGGGGCCGGGTGTACCCAAAGTAGTCCTCCCACTTGGCAATGACGCCAAACAGGGCAAACGATGCGTGCCCAAGCTCAGTGATCATCCCAGCCTCCATGTAGGCCATGATCGAGTTATGAGCCCAGAAAGCCGGGCGCTGTGGGTAGGTGTCCAAGGGATCCCCAAGAAAACGACAACCCCAGGTTACTCATCGTGGTTGCATGCCGGACGACGGCGCACGATAAGGCCTGGGGCCATCAGGGAGTCTTAGGTTCCACGCTCGTCCCGGTAGCAACTCCGGGCCACCCATCAGGCAGCTCCGCCCTTATACAATTGTATTTGACCTTCGCAAGAGGCGCTATACGGTGGTGTAACCCCCAAGGAAACCCCATGACCTTCCTCTCCCAGTACCAGGAATACCAGACCAATGCGCATCACGAGCGCGCTGGGGCGCAGTATCGCTACAGGTTCCCCAACGGCTGGGGCGCCAGCGTCGTCTGCAACCGCTACAGCTACGGCGGCGAGCGGGGCCTGTGGGAACTCGCGGTGTTGGGCCAGGACGGCGATCTTAACTACGTCCACCCCGTGTCGGAAGGCGACGTGCGCGGGTATCAGACCGACGCTGACATCGCGGAACTCCTCAAGCAGATCAAGGAAACCCCATGACCTTCCCCACCCCTCCGTTCATCGACTCTGGTATGAGTGAAACCATGAACCTATTCCGAGCCCGCTCGGCACTCTGTGCGGAGGTCACGCTGCCAGGCGACCAAGCACGGGCGATAAGCGACTACGTCAACGACCTTCGGCGCTCACTGCGTCGGGCACAGTACGCCCTCAGCACCTTCTCCCCGAATAAGGTCGCCGCCAACGGCATGCAGGAGATTGATGACGCGCTAGGGGGCAAGGCATGACCTTCCCCATCCGCTACGAGCTGTACGAGCCCTACGACGGCGAGCTGGAGATCCAGATGTGGGACGATGGCACCTACGTCCTATACACCGACTGGCACGACCTAGCCAAGGCCCTAGCCGATGCCCGTTACGCGCTCGCCACCTTCAGCCAGTACAAGGTCGCCTCTGACGCCATGAAGGCGATCGACAAGGTACTGAATGGTCAGCGCCCCGCCAGTGATAAGTGTGCGTTCGATAACACCGATCACATTGAGCTAGAGCATCGGGACGCGCCATGACCTGCGCTTACGTTATACGCGTGTAGTTGACTATTCTTGGGCATTCACTACGCTTTTAGGTGCCATTAATAAACACCTCATGCGACTTTCCCCAAGTCACATCAACGCCTTACGACTTCTTCTCGAATGAGCATGCCTTCTGCACCTACGTCATGGGCCAGGTAGACCTCTGGAGGGACCTTGGATGCGAGCTACCTCATGAGTATCGAACGAATACGAGCCCCGACTTTCTCGCCAATGTCAGGCCTCTCCGGGGCAAGTCTCCCAGAAAGCGGGTTGTGCTTGGGGTTGAGGCCGAGCTAGACGCCCGCAGCTTCAAGCTCCATAAGCATGAGCCGTGGAACATCCACCTAATCCTGTCCTTCACGTGCTGGTGGCCAATCCGCACCTCCAAAGAGGTTCCAATCGTATCGTTTTACCGGAAGTGCGACGATGGCCTATTCCGCTGGTCCCTTGATGACGATATCGGAATGGTCTACCATGGGCGCAAGAGTGAGTTATTCAAGGGCGCGATCCTTCCCCCAGATGACGACGACTGAGGCCAATTGACCATATGACCCTTCCGACTTCAAGGACAGAAGACGGCGCCTCTGGGAAATCCCAGTCTCAGGAGGCAAGGCGGCCGCTCCACGAGGCCCGCGCCCACGCCGCCGAGGCTCGCCGCGCTCTATGGGAGACATGGCGGCTCACATGCCGGTTTGGAGACGGCGAACCCTTTGGGCGAGGGACATGGCGATGCGGCCCCGACTCTCCCCCAGGAGTCGGATGGAAGCTGACCAAGAAGAACCAGCCAGATCGTTTCTATAAGGACCGGGAGACGGCCTGGGCGAAGTGGAATGCGGCGCATGACCAATGGCTGGCAGATGAGCCCATTCCCAAAAGGCGTAAGCCAGCCTAGGCTGACACACACCGGTGTAAGATTTGCATTGCCATTCATACACACCCGTGTTAGCCTGTGACCATCACCCATGAACAGGAGTTAATCCATGATCGACCTCGTAAAGAAGTACCAGACCAGAGCTGGCCGCAAGGTGCGTGTCTACGCAACGGACGGAGATGGGCCGTACCCGGTTCATGGCGCCGAATGGGTTGGTGAAGGATGGACCACGAGCAAGTGGACCCAGGATGGAGGGTATTGCTCGGGAGCTATCACCAGGCGTGACCTCATCGAAGTCCGCGAAAAGCTGACGGTTTCCGGCCATGTGAATATCTACCGAATCAACGGCGATGCCACCCTGCTTCAGAGCGAACTACATAGAACCAAGGAGGACGCGATATACGCCAGGCGCAACAGCCCTGACGCCATCGCCTGCCGACCCGTCACCATCGAGTTTGAAGAAGGAGACGGCCTGTGACCGCTCACCCAAAATCCTTCATTGTCATCATCGACAACGGCCAGGACTACAGCGACCATACGCACTGGACCGCCCTCGTCTGCCCCACCAAGGATGACGCCATCCGCGCCGTTGACCTGTTCCAAGAGTGGGTGCGGGTTGCTAAGGAGGAATACCTCGCCTCTGACTGCGAAAAGTACACCGCCGTGCCGCCGTTTTGGGGCAAGGAAGATCGTTATGACTTCAGCGATCCGGGGTATTACAGCGCCGCGTGGATCGAAGTTCCGGTGTGGGCCAACCCATGACCGACCGCATCCGCTGGGCCTTATCCCGCGCCTATGGCACCAGCCCCCATGGCCAAGCCGTGCGCAACATGCTGATGAGAATCAGCCGGAGGAACCCGTGAGCGACCCCATCGACCAAGTCGGGCTCCCGTGCCCGTTCTGTGGCGCAGCGACGGACGTGGAAAACTACATCACGGACCACTTTCCAAGCTGCTGGATCACGCTTTATTACCGCGATAAACAAAGGGGCGATCATGTCGTCGCCGCCTGGAACGCCCGCGCCGCCCCGAAGCCCAGCGCCCCATGAACGACCCTATCAACCGATTCAACCAAACACTCGCCGACGCCATCCCGGTCGAGCAAGCGCGCGTGCGGGAGGTGCTTGGCCACTACCGCGACATCGGCCCCAATGGGCGATTTGGCGCAATCATGATTGAGCGCGACCTCGCCGCGATGGACCGCGCCGTGGTGAGCGGCGACCTTGTGGAGATGATTCAATGCTATCAGAAACTTAGGGAGATCGAGTGATGACCGACCCCATCGACAAAGGCGCTCGCAGGCTCGTGGCCCCTGGGCCGTACTCCCAACGCCCCGATTACCTCTATGAGGGGAAGGTGGTCGTCATCCGCCACGGCGCGGGCTGGGTCCAAGTCACCGTTGGCCGCGCGGCAGGCGACGCCGGGTACGTCATCAATGAAAAGATGGGCATCGGCAAGTGGGTCCTGCTCGTCGATATGACGATACCGGTTTACACGACGGAACCATTACCCACTACGAAGCCTCGGATCGAGGCGGAAGAAGGCCGTGGCCTATGACCGACCCCGACCCAACCGGCGCCAAGTTCCTCTGCTGCCTCTTGGTCGTCTCAGTCCCCGGCCTGGCATTCGGGGCTATCATCCTCCTGGGAATCTCCAAATGCTCGCACTAGCCTGGGCCTGCTTCATCTTGGTTGGCGTCCTTTGTCCGCTGGCCATTTACCTGGATGACCATCATGGAAATTAACATCAAGCATACCCCCGCTGAAGTCGCCGCGCTATTCGGCGCGATGCCCGATTATGAGCAAGCTGAGTTTTTCAACGCGCTGCATACCTACATCTCAGATGAGTACCCCGAGGGCCTGTTCGGCTTCTCGAAACAAATGGAGTACATCCGCGACAAAGCGAGCCTGACGGTGGGCGGCGATGTGACGATGCGCTTCATTGGCGGGAACTACTGATATGCGAATCTTTAATAAAGACCATAAGGTCAACTTCGTCGATCGTCACAATACCCTCGTTGGGTTTGATAACCACCAACAATGTTGCGAGGAGTTTGGATGGTCAGTCAGCCAGTCATCCGGCGACCTGAGTTGCGTCGTGGCGTCGAAGGAAGAACTTGAGCCGTATGCGTTCGACCCCACCAGCCCACCAATCCACCAAAACGACCCAATAACGGAGGGCGTGTCTGTCAGCTTCCTGCTCGTGGCACCAGGCATGACGCCTCTCTACCTCACGCTGTTTAATCACCATAGCGGCTACTACTCGCACGGGTTCCATCTGGACTGCGGCGGTAAGCTGGCCCTGGAAGGAGAACTGTAATGGACATTAACCTCCCCGACTTCCACCGCGAAGACCATCAGCTCCACTTCATCGGTGGCGCAGTAATCACAGCCGGCTCCACAGCGTCAACGCCGTACTCGTTTAAGGAAACCCCATGAGCACCTTCAAGAAAGCCACCCGTAAAGCCGTTAAGCTCAAGCTCGCCATCACCGGCCCGAGCGGTTCGGGCAAGACGTTCAGCGCACTGCGCCTTGCGTCCGGACTGGCCGATGGTCGCCGGATTGCGTTCATCGACACCGAGAACGGCAGTGCATCGCTGTATTCTGACCGGTTCGACTTCGATGTCCTCGACATCTCGCCGCCGTTCGACAATGAGAAGTTCATCGCGGCCATGACCGCTGCCACGGACGCTGGCTATGGCGTGGTGGTGTGCGATAGCTTCAGCCTGTGCTGGGAGGGCATCCTTGCGTACAAGTCCAAGCTCGACGCACGCGGCGGCAACTCGTACACCAACTGGGCCGATGCTGGGCTGAAGTTCAAGGCCGTCCTCGACGCCTTCCTTAACGCTCCGGTCCACGTCATCTGCTGCATGCGGTCCAAGATGGATCACGTCCAGGAGAAGGACGATCGCGGCAAGACCACCATCAAGAAGGTCGGCATGGCGCCGATCATGCGTGATGGCATCGAATACGATTTCACCACCGTCTTCGACGTGGCTATCGACCACTGCGCCGCGAGCAGCAAGGATCGTACCGGCCTGTTCCCAAACATCGCGCAGATCACCGAGGACCACGGCAAGCGTCTGCTTGAATGGGTCAACTCCGGTGCGCCCGTGATTGCCGAGCCGGACTACAAAGCCATCTGTATTGCCCTCGCGCCCAAGGTGATCGGGAAGATCGGCGCTGACCGCAAGGATGCCATCAAGGTTGAGTGCAACGGGGACCTCAAGGCGATTGCCGAGAAGTTCCAGGCGGTGCTCGATGCAGCCTGAATACCCACCTCCTTCATGGTCCCGGCTGAACGGCTACTTTTGGGAGACGCACAAGATGGGCAGCGAGAGCGCAAGCCACGACAATGATCAGGAATACGAAGCGCCCGCTGCCATCCCCGATGAGGAGGAGCGGGAGGAAGCTGCCCGCACCCTGGCGCTGCTGAAGGAGCTGATCCACGATCGCTGGGACCTGCGGCACCTGAAGTGGTTCCGGCCGCAGATGCGGATGCTGATTGGGCGAGCTAAGGAGATGAGCCATGAGTGATCCACGCAACAATGGAGGCCCGGCCTTTCCGGCACCGTATGGATATTACGAAGACGGAACGTATGTCTTTAGATCGAATGGCGGAATGACCCTCCGCGATTACTTCGCGGCCAAGGTAATGGCCACGATGTCGAGTGCTGATTATCATGCCAATTACGGCGTGGCAGACGTAGCTCTGATGGCGTACGCCCAAGCCGACGCAATGATTGCGGAAAGGGCCAATCCATGAGTGATAACACGCTCGGACGAATCATTAATGAGCCCGAGGGCACGTACCGTAACTCTGGCGCAATCGGCTCCGGCGACATCAATCAGTTCATCCAAAGCGAGGAGCTATGGGTTGGGCGGAAAGCCGGTAGATACCCGCCGCGTAAGCAGACGGAGGCGCTGACCTTCGGCATCGCCGCGCATTGCTTTATCCTAGAAGGGCCGGATGTATTCTATAAGCAGTTCGCAGTTGGCGGGCCGATTAACGAGAAGACCGGCAAGCCATACGGCACTGACACCAAGGCGTTCGCGGAGTGGTCGGCGGCGCAGGGAAGGCAGTGCGTCAGCAATGGTGACTTATCGACCATCATTAAGATGTCCATTGCCGTCGCCGGTAATAAGGACGCGGTCGATGCCCTAATTGGCGACCCCGAGGTCGTCTATCGCTGTGGGTACATCAGCCCCAGTCTCATCCTTCAGTGCCGCGCAGACAAGATCAGCGAGAGCCGCCGCATCATCGCGGACCTCAAGACCACGGATAGCCTGGCGAAGTTCCGCCGATCCATCTTCGACCTTGGCTACTACCGATCGGCCGCGCACTACCGTGAGGTTGTCCGCCTCGTCCGTGGCGATGATGAACCATTCCGGTTCGTGTTCGTCGCAGTCGAGAAGTCCCCGCCCTACGCGGTTGGCGTCTATGAGCTTGACGAGGATCTGCTTGAGCGCGGTCGTCAGGAAGTGGCATCGGCCCTGAAGCGCATGGTCGCTGTGAAGGCAGGCGCAAGTCCGCGACGTGATCCGCCTGGGATTACCATGGTCGGGATGCCGAAGTGGATGCGGGGCGAGGCTGATGAACCGGTTAGCGTGCTGGAGGAGTTCTAATGATCGCCGGCACCGGAGCCCTTGGTTTGGCCAAGGAATACCGACTCGCCTCCCGACTCCGCGCCTGCAACTGGCAGGACCGGGCCATCGCCATGGGGCGCAGTATCACGCCTGAGTTCTTCCTGAAGTGCCAGGCCATGGCCGCTATCCATGAGCAAGAAGCGCAGTTTTGGGACGATGAAATCAACACCTTTGAGAAGGCGGCACCCGATGTCTACTGACGCATGTACCCAGTCACGGCTCGCCAGCTTAGAGGCGCGCATCGCCGGGCTTGAGGACGAGCTCCGAGAGTCCGCCAAGCAGCCGAGCGTTGACCAAACCGACCCGTTCCCAGCGCCCGCTCCCGATCCAACCGATATCCTGCGGGGCTATGGGCTGATCGTCGGCAAGGAGGATCGCCCCGTGATCCGTGAGCTGGCCCGGCGCTTCACCAAGGATGACATGCTCGCCACCCTGGACCGTCTCAAGAAGGAGCGGCTGAAGGTGTGGGTCGGTGATCTGGCCGTGGCCCTGAATAGCCGGGAGCCGAAGCTGGAAGCGCCGCCTGCCGGGACAGTGATCGCTGAGGTGGCCAGTCTGGCCAAGCTCTCCCAGGCCAACGCCAATGGAGCCATCCCGAGGGAGCACCAGCGGGGCGCTGCCGGTTTAGCCTTGCAAGATGCATTGCACAGCCGTATAACAATCGCCATGCTCGTACAGCGATTCCCTTGGATGGTTGCCTACACGGTGCGCGCATGATTGCATGCGATACCACGCTGTTCCCACGCCGGCTCAGGGCCACGCGCCTTAGCCACCGGTTCAGCCAAGCTGACTTGGCCGCGCGGGTTGACCTCGTCAAAGGGTTCATCAGCGACTTCGAGACGGGCCGACTGCAACCGTGCTTAGACACCTTTCTCAAGCTCTCATGGAGCCTCCGCGTATGTCCACACTGGCTACGCGGGTATCCGAACAACAGCGCTAAGAAGGAATCACGTGAAGAAGTCCATTAAGAAGAAGTGGCTCGCCGCTTTACGGAGCGGGAAGTATGAGCAGGGGACTGGCGCGCTGTGTGAAGACGGTAAGTACTGTTGCCTTGGCGTCCTCTGCGAGGTGCTGCCGCGACCGAAAAAGAAGTCGGTTAAGTACTTTTATAATGAAAACATAGTGCCGAATAGGCTGGCACTAAAGGCGGCTGGGTGGCCCGATGGGGATTCTGTCGCCCTTATATATAATGGGCATCGCAGGTGCGTCTCGTCCCTCAACGACAGCGCGGGTCTTTCCTTCAAGCAAATCGCCAACCTCATCGACAAGCAACTCTAAGGAAGAATCACATGAGTAATTTCAGCGACATCACTATCCACGCCCGCTTGACCCGTGACGTGGAAACGCGCGCCGTTGGCGAACACACCGTATCAAATGTTGGCGTCGCCTATGACGTTGGCTTTGGCGAAAAGGCGCACCCCGTGTTTATCGACGTGTCCGCCTGGAATAAAACCGGCGAGGCACTTGCCCGTCTGATGAAGGGCGATCAGGTCCTCCTCAATGGAGAACTGGACATGGAAACCTGGACCGACAAGACGACCCAGCAGAAGCGGACCAAGCATGTTCTGAAGGTGTCCCGCGTTGTCTACACGAGCAAGAAGAAGGACGGCGCCGAAGCTACGCCAGCCGCCACTCGCCCGACCTCGCCTGCCGTTGCCAAGGCGTTTGGCGATGAGGTTCCTTTCTGATATGAACGCGGACACCTGGACGTGCGTGGCGAGAATCATTGGACGCCATAATCGCCCGCGCTCAGGCCGGTCTATCGCCAACGCCTTGGGGAGAAATCCCCAGGGCGTTTGGCATACCCTGCGGTCGCTGAAGGATCAGGGCAAGATCCGGCAACTCGATGATGGTAGCTGGGTGCGCGCATGATTCATGAGCATAATCCGATGACGATGCGATGTGATCGATGCGGAGCACAATCAGACTGGTGCGGATCTTATGAGAAGGAATGTGATGATAGACTTCATCCTGCCGATGAAACCAATGCCAAAGGCGCGGCCACGGGTGACGCGCTGGTCAACCTACATGCCTCCGACCTACGTCGCGTACAAGGCTGAAGGAGTCCGCCATGTCCATGAGCAATGGGACGGAGTTCCTATCGATGGTATCCTCGCGCTGCGTATCGTCTACACATGCAAGACATGCCGTGGTGACGCTGACAATTGCGCAGGGACGATCATGGATCTACTACAAGAGGCCGGCGTATACGCCAATGACCGCGCCGTGCGGAAGCTATCCGTACGGGTGATTGAGGACCCGGCGTGCAAGTCGCCTAGCATCGCGGTGCGTGTTTCTTTGTGGACTCCTAGTTATACAGACGTATAAGATGCCATCATGGAGGTGTTATATGCGCGTTCTTATTGCATGTGAATACTCAGGCCGTGTGCGTGAAGCGTTCCGCCGACTTGGCTATGATGCATGGTCATGCGATCTGCTGCCGTCTGAGGACGGGAGTTGGTTTCATATCCAAGGGGACTGCTGGGATGTCATCGCTAACGGAGGGTGGGATCTCATCGTGGCTCATCCGCCATGCACTGACCTGTCCGTCAGCGGTGCCAGGTGGTGGCCGGCAAAGCGTGCCGATGGCAGCCAGCACGCCAGCGTCCAGTTCTTCCTGCGATTCACGCAGCTAACGTGTCCTTGGGCCATTGAGAACCCGATTGGCCTGATGTCCACCCTGTACCGCAAGCCGGACCAGATCATCCAGCCGTGGCAGTTCGGGCACGGCGAGACGAAGGCAACGTGCCTCTGGCTGCATCGCCTCCCAAAGCTGGTGACCACTGACGAGGTCGAGGGGCGCGAAGCCAAGTGCCACCGCATGTCGCCGGGGCCAAACCGTTGGAAGGAGCGGAGCCGGACCTATCAAGGCATCGCCGACGCCATGGCCGCGCAGTGGTCATTTGCGTTGACCTCATCTAACACAGACGTATAAGATGTCATGGCAACCAAGTCCCTGACCCTAGCCGACCGAGCATTCGCATTGCTGACCAAGGATAACCGCCCTATGGACACCCTGACCCTCGCCGCCCACCTCAACCGTGATGTCCCCGAGAAGAACCGGGCCGCGTCCTCCGAGGTGTACCGGGAGATGGCGAATGACTCGCGGTTTACGGAGCATCGCAGCCAGGCGCTGACCACGTTTACGGTGGCCAAGTGAACCTCGCTAATGAAATCGCCCTTACCCTCGCCGGCAGCGAGATGCGCTTACTCGATCTAGTTGACGGGATGCTGTTCTTCAACGATCTGTGCAACCCACTTTACGGCCTGCACCGTGGACAGGTCACGCCGGCCAAGGCGCGGGACTTCCTTGGGTTTGCTGACAAGGCCACTGCGCTGGGCATCACGCCGAGCAATGTACTGAAGACATTGCAGGGCGATCCTCGGTTTGTGGAGACGTGGGTGGAGATGGATGAACCGGCGATTGCGGTGCCGCATTGGAGCTGCAAGTGAGCTCGCTACAGAAAGCCCCACAGAAGGGGTACATCCGCTGGTGGGCCAAGCAGGTTATGGACTGGGACGGCGATTGCGTCGGGCAATGGGAAGGAGACTACCCCAACCAAAGGTTCATCGACGCGCCGTTTGAAGACAAGCCCTATGCTCAAGAGTTCTCTGCCAAGCTGACCATTGGCGATTCGTTCCGTGGACGCTCTGCCGCTGGGTTTACCTTCATCGACGAATCCGGCACTGAGCACACCATGCGGCTATCGAACTTGGCCAAGCTCATGAAGTCTGCGGTGATCAATAAGGGCTCGGTCAGCGGCGTGTGGGCTTATGCCAAGCAGGGCGCTAACTTTTCTCTGAAGTATGTTCGGGAGGAAGCATGAAGCCGTCGCTGAAGGTCATGGCGATCCCGGACCTTCACTGTCCGTTCCAGCATCGTGACGCCTTCGAGTTCCTTTCAGTGGTCGCCAAGAAGCAGAAGCCCGATGTGATACTATGCCTAGGCGACGAGGCGGATCAGCATGCGTTGTCGCAACATACGCACGATCCCGATGGGATGTCTCCCGGCGATGAGCTGAACGCTGCCGTTAAGGCGCTGAAGCCGCTCTATCAACTGTTCCCGAACGTGAAGGTATGCACGTCTAATCACGGCGCCCGCCCGTTCCGCCGCGCCATGGAGTTCGGCATTCCTAAAGCGTACCTCAAGGATTACCGCGAGTTTATGCAGGCCCCGGCTGGCTGGGAATGGCGCGATAGGTGGGAGATTGACAATGTAGTCTATGCCCACGGCGAAGGCGTCAGTGGTGCCGAGGGCGCGTTGAAGATGGCCGTTGCCAATATGAAGCCGACCGTGATCGGCCACTTGCACGGCGATGCGGGCATCCGCTTTTGGGCCAACTCGGCCGCGCTGCTGTGGGGCATGAACGCTGGGTGGCTTGGTGATCAGCACGCCTACTCCATGGCCTATGGCAAGCACTCGCTCAAGAAGGGCATCCTTGCGTGCGGCATCGTTAATCGCGGCATGCCATTCCTTTTACCCATGGTCGTTGACCGAAATAACCGCTGGACCGGAGCAATCTAATGCTGAACACCGTCACTTTTATCCGCGAGCACGGTCTGGCGAAGATCACCGAGGATCTTGCAGTCATCGTCAAGCGCCATCCCCAGTACGGCAATCTGGTATTTTTCAAGTACAACCAGATTGAATCTCCCATGAACCACGCCGTCGTGCAGGAATGCCGAGGACTGATTCTGGATGAGGCGAATGACTGGGCCGTCGTCAGCTACCCGTTTGGAAAGTTTTTCAACTACGGAGACGGCAACGCCAAGGACATCGACTGGTCCACGGCCACCGTCTTTGAAAAGTTGGATGGCTCACTGATCACCATGTATTATTACGACGGAAAGTGGCAGGTTGCCAGCAACGGCACCCCTGACGCAGGCGGACCCGTGCAGGGACAGAGCATGACGTTCTGTGACCTGTGGCGACAGACGGCAGGCGACATCTGTGGCAAGCTCGACCCGGCGTATTGCTATATGTTTGAGTTAATGACGCCGCTGAATCGCGTGATTGTTCCACATGAGAAGCCCAAGTTTGCCATGCTCGGCATGCGTAATCTCCTCACCCTGGAGGAAGAGCCACACGCGGAGTACGCGCTGCTCGCTGGAATGCCTATTGCACACTCGTATAATTTGACGACGTGGGACGAGATCACCGAGGCGGCTAAGGCCCTTAACCCCATGCAGGCGGAAGGCTACGTGGTATGCGATGCTGCCTTCAACCGCGTCAAGGTTAAGTGCCCGCAGTACGTCGCCCTGTCCCACATGAAGGACGGGTTCAGCCGGCGCAGGATGATCGAGTTGGTACGCCATAACGAGGGAGATGAGTTCCTATCCTACTTCCCCGAGTATCGCGGGCTCTTTAATGAAATCTTGGACGCATACCGAAACGTCGTGGCTGAGATTGAATCGACCTATGAGCGCATCAAGGGGCTGACGAGTCAGAAGGAGTTTGCGCTGGAAGCAACCAAGACATCCATGTCTGGCGCTCTCTTCGCCCTGAGAAATGGACGGACCACAAATGTTAAGTCGTACATTCAGGGGGTTAGCCTTGAGGCCCTGGAACGCATGTTCTCATCGACCAGCACGCACCCGATCGGACAAACATGAGCCCAGACTTCGCCCCCTTCCCCAAAATGCCCCGCCTCTCCCGCGAGTGCATCATCACTGAAAAGATCGACGGCACCAACGCCCAGGTCTACGTCGGTCATGACGGCACCGTTCTGGCCGGGTCACGCAATCGGTGGATCACTCCCGAAGCTGACAACTTTGGATTCGCCAAGTGGGTCCAGGATCACGAGGACGAACTGCGCCGGCTTGGCCCAGGCCGTCACTTTGGTGAATGGTGGGGGGCTGGCATCCAGCGCCGATACGGACTGAGCGAGAAGCGGTTCTCTCTCTTCAATGTGGCACGCTGGCCAGAGCCGACTGATCTTCCGCCGTGCTGCCATCTCGTGCCCGTCCTGTATCGCGGGACGTTCAGCACCGACGCCGTCCAGGAGGCCATTGATGACCTAGCGCACCGTGGCAGTGAAGCGGCTCCTGGGTTCATGGACCCCGAGGGCGTCATTGTCTACCACGTCGCTGGCGGGTTCTCGTTCAAGAAAACCGTTAAGGACGATCATCAGCCAAAGGCGCTTACCGTATGAGCCCCACCCCCAAGAAGGCCCCAAAGCTCAACGCTGGCCAGTACGCCAAGATGATTAAGAAGTGCCAAGAAGCCACCGCCATGGTTGAGAAGTTCACGGCCAAGATCAAGGAACAGGCCGAGGAAATCGCCACCCTCAAGGAGGTCGGCGCCATCCAAGACCAGGCGCGGCGCACTAAAGAGACGGAGCACTCAGACGAGATGCTGGCCGTCATGGCTGAGATTCGGGTGATCAAGTCCATGGTGAAGGGGTCGCCATGAGCACTAAGTATGAAGCCGGGCCGGTACTTAATCGCCTTATCGCAGAGAAGGTGATGGGGTGGTCGCTCTATCACTACGACAAGGGTGGTCGTGGCGATGAGTACTGGTCAGTAATGGACAGCGAAGGAAATCCAGTGTGTTACGAATCGCGCCAAGGCCGCTACGTGTTTGATTTTGACAGCGAGAATGAGGCGTGGGGCTGGTTTAAGCCGAGCGCCGACATCGCCCAGGCCTGGCAGGTAGTCGAGCGCATGGCCGACCTACGCTACGTCTTTCTCATCAAAGCGGACGGCTATCGAGAGCCAGACAATGCGCCACGCTACACGGTGCTGTGCGCAAATCTGCCGAGGGTTGACCACGAATCCGCCCCCATGGCAATCTGCCTCGGGGCGCTTCAGGCGCTAGCGAAGGGGTCGCCCTAGTGCCATCCAACAAGGAATTAGAGTCCGCCGTCCTCTCCGTCATCCTCGACGGTCGGCACCGCCAGGCGGTCCATACCGCACGCGCCTCGATCACGACGCCGCTGGCATTCCATGAGCGGAACAACCGTATCGTGTGGATCGCCATCTGTGATCTGGACGACCATGGCCATGCCGTTGACGCTGGGTCCGTGGCGGAACTGCTCAGCCGGCAGAAGTTCCATGACACCATTACTCGGCTGAAGCGCCTAGAGTTTGGCGAACGTGCGTCCATCCCCAAGTTCGATGATGGGTATGATGACTCTACGCTAGCGCAGTTGGGCGGGTTCGCCGTCGTGAGCGATATGGCAGCGGCGTTCGCTCCTGCCGGATCACTGCCTAGGAATGTGCTGCTCCTGGTGGATCTGTACGGCAAGCGAGTGCTGATCACGAAGCTGCGGGAGATTGCCGATAAGGCCGAGCTGACCACGGATGGGATGCCGGCGCTGCTTGATGTGGCCGGGCAGGCTATCTTGGAGATGGGGCGCGGGGTGAATACTTCGCAGTTGTATACGGCTAAGCAGGTTTGGGATGAGACTGCGGCTGACCTTGAGAAGCGCGCCAATGGGGCCGAGGATACTGGTGTTAAGTCCGGTATCGTGGCGCTGGATGCCAAGCTGACGCGGTTCCGTGACGGTGGGCTTTACATTCTGGCCGCTCGCCCGGGAGCTGGCAAGACATCCCTTGCTCTCAGTATCGTCTCTAATGTCTGTGCCGCTGGCGGCGGTGTTCTTTTTTTCCAGCTAGAAATCGATCGCGTTGATATGGCCAAGAAGCTGATTAGCTCCCTGAGCGCGATCGACTTCCGCGACATTGAATCCGGCAGGCTGGACCCTCAGAGCCAGACCGCCGTAAAGCAGGCCGGCGAACAGGTCGCTGCTTACAACCTATCAATTCAGGATACGTCGGATCTAAGCATCACAGCACTGCGGTCAGCGGTGAAGCGCCGTCTTCTGGATAAGAAAGACATCCGCCTGATCGTGGTCGATTATCTCCAGCTCCTAAGTGTATCAAAGAAAGACGCGTCGGAATATGATCGCGTTACTGAGATTAGCCGGACGCTGAAGGTGCTGGCCCGCGAGCTGCGCATCCCGGTGCTCTGCCTTAGTCAGATGAGCCGCGATAGCGAAAAGGGCGAGACTCCGCGTAAGCCACGGCTTGCCGACCTACGTGGGTCGGGATCGATTGAGCAGGATGCAGACTCCGTCCTTTTTTTACACCGTTCAGGCGGCGAGGATCAGGCCAGGGCCATCGACATCTGCGTTGCCAAGAATCGGTTTGGTCCGACTGGCGAGTTCGCCATGACGTTCCATCCTGCGACGATGATGTTCAGTGAGAACGGCGGCGGCGGGGAACGGTTTGAGAAGATGAACAGCGAGCCTAGGCCGGGCGAGGATTTGTTCTGATCAGAGAGGCTGGACCTTTTCAAGCTCCCGCTTCGCCTTGATCCGCTTCTTCACATCCTTCAGCTCCTCGACCAGCCGCGCGCCTTCCGTCCCCGGCTCTAGGGCGAACGGCACCTGATACCAGCCAACCTCGGGGTTGCGCTTGAGCGCGTTCTGAAGCCGCTGCTGAATGGCCCGGTCCTCGTTCACACTCACAACGTTAGCGCCGGTTAACATATTAAGTGTCTTGAGGCCAGCGCCACGGCGCTCGTCCGCCATCTTGCCGAGCGACTGAGTGACCGACGCCAACGGCTGAATGAGTCCAGTACCAGCGACCATGTTATACGCACGGCCAAACGCCCCACCCTCGATGTTGCCAGGCAGCTTGGAATACGAGCCGTAATCAGATTCAAAGTACGGGTCGCGTCCTGACACCGCTGAATAGGCGCTCTTGATGATCGGGCTCATGGCGCCGACTACAGTCCGCTCAATCTCACGGCCAGATTCACGGATGCCGCCGCTCAGATTCGGGATGGATGACAGGGACTCAAACGGCAAGCCGAAGCCAGAGATGTACTGGGGATCGCCATTCAGGTCCTTCCCAATTGGCATTGTCAGCCGGCCATCCATGTGCGGATACGTCGGGCTATCGCTCTGTCCGTTCATCAGTGAGCCAAGGCCGACTGCGACAGCGGGGTTCTCGGCAAGCATCTTCGCCTGCTGCGGAATAGCCTTGAACATATATTGTGCGAAGGGCACGGTATCTCTGATCGCCCGGTTCAGCGTGCTGCTGTAGGCGTAATCAAACAGGCTAGCGGTAGCGACTCGCGCTGCCTCGTCCGGCGACTTCTCCTTAAGGAGATTCTTGAACAGCCCGTAGCGCATCCGGTCTTCAGCGCCCTTAACGATGGTCTGCGGCCAGTCGCGCCAGTGCCGCCAATCCTTCAGCGTGCCAACCTTCGTCAGGTCAGCGGCCATCTGTTCGGCGGTTACAAATCCGTGGCCCATCACCCCGTGCTCGACGGCGAGGCGCATCGTCGGATCCTGAATATTCGCCAGCATCTTAGCACGGTCGCCACCGCTCGCCTTAATCGCTGCCTGAAGTGGGGCAAACTCATTCTCGCCAATCTTCATGCCAAGCGCGCGGGCACCGTCCATGAACGCGCCGACAATATCCTTGGGCGCCCTGGCAAGCTGAGCCAAAGCAACTCCGCGTGACTCTGAGTTAGACGCAACGCTGGCCACTCCGCTGACCACGTTACGCGTAGTGAATCCCGGTTTTGGGATGAAGGCGCCGCCAGTTGCGAACTGCTTAAACAGACGGTTAGCCCCAGCGAACAGCTTAAAGACGCCCTCGCGCGGAGGGAGCCCCTTCATCGCTACCTCTAGAGCCTCGGCCGTATCCGCCTTGCCCGACTGGCGCAGTGCGTCAATCGCCCCGGTGATAGCAGAGCGGGACTCCGAATCCGATAGGGCCTTAAACTTGTCACCGAGGATGGCCTTGGCGATTGTGGCAGACTGGGTTGCGGCACCCATCTTGGCGCCGTACTGACCGGCTGTGACGGCGAGGCTATCCTTCAGGATGACGCCTGGCTCATTCAGCTTATCTGCGAAGGCGCGCGGATCGGTAATCGACCTCGGCTTAATCAGGCTGGCCATGGAGGCGTGGTGATCCCCCATCTCAGGGATCAGCTTGGACGCTTCATCAATTTCCCACTGGCGGGGAACGTAATCGAGCGGGGCAAGATCGGATGGGAGCTTGCCAAAGGAGTAGCCCTTAGTTGCTGCCCAGTCGTCTAGATTTTCAGCGGCGTTGCCAGGTATCCGAGCGACATCATCGGCATAGAGCCCCTTGACGTGCGACGCCTCATGAATCGACCCGTCAGCGGCCCGGTACATGGACGGCTGAGTCAGTACGGAATCATCAACGCCCTGCTTCCATAGGGTACGGAAGTAGTCCGACGTTTTAATCGCCGTGTCGCGTACCTGATCCTTGGTCCATTGATCCCAGGGAACCTTGGCCAGTCGGCGGTCAATAAGCGCAAGCTGATCCTGCTGCGTACCGATGCCAACCATGCCGTGGCGAACATTCAGCGGCTCAACCGTCCCCGGCGATCCGATCACGTCCTCTAGGAGGAATTGCGCCTTGCGCTGAATGTCCTCGGGGACGCCGCGTAACGTCTCCAGTGCATAGCCCTGGGCAGCCTGAGTGGTTGACGTGCCCTTTGCCACGCCCTTCGCAATCGCCGCTGATGCCTCTGGTCCAGGCGACAGTGCGCCAGCGCCTCGCCGGATCTGATGCCCGACCTTTGACAGCCCTTCTGGCAGCCCAGGGACGGCAGCGACCGCCTTCTTTACGCCGCCGCCAATAGCTGATAGAGCCTTGGCGCTACCAGGGATCTCCGTCGCCATCTTGGTGAATGGGACGCCGACCTTAAGCGACGCCTTGCCCGCCGTCTTGGCAGCTATCGAAGCGCCGCCAGTGAGGTAGGTCAAGGGGTCAAGCGCAATGTCAACGCCTAGGCCAGCGATGGTGCCTAGGATTGGGTTCTTCTCCCGGTCAATGCCCAGCATGGATGCGCCATCCACGTCATCTTCTGGCCGCGACAACTCAGGGATGAGATCACCGGGAAGAAATGCGTCAGTTGGATCGAGCAGGAAGTCCCCTGCCTGACGCGCTGCGCCTTCCCAATTTCCCCGGATAACGTTCTTCACTACCTGACCGGGTCTGGAGACCCAATCGAGAAACGACATGAACGCGCCCCTTTGCGGCTCAAGCATTGCCATTAGCGTTGCGGACGCAGGCCGATGGACTTGCGCTTTTGGCTTTCAGACGAGAAGTTGTCCTGCATGGGCGATCCAGGAAGGAAGGCGTCGATAGTGGAACTGATCGGATGCGACAAGAAACCGGGCTCGTCCACCGACTGGCTGAGCATGTCCATAAGGGCCGCATCAACCTCATCGCGTGGAGCGCCCAGGGAAACGGCCTTGCTCTTGATGCCCTCCAGCTTGGCGTTCCACTCCGGCGAGCCGTTGTCAGTGACCGATGAATTGATGCCTCGCACCAGATCCTCGATCTCAAGTTTCATGGTGGGCGACGACAAGACTTCAACCGCATCGCGCTGCGGCGCAAACGCCTGCCCGAGTTGACCGGCAGGCATCCCCGCCACCGGGCTATTCTTCGCCTGCGACATCATCTGTGCTCCAAGCGCCCTAGACTGCGGGTTCACTGACTGCAAGAGCGTGGTGGCCAACGCGAACTGCTGCTCGCCTTGGCGATCGGAACGGTCACGGTCATACCGCTTCTCCTCAGACCGCGACTTCATCAGATCAGCAGGGTTGCCATCGTTCATCATGAAAAACATTTCCTCGTCGGACATGCCGCTCCGAGGGACGGCGCCTGGCGCTGCGCCAGGGACCCCGGCCTGACCGTTCCCCCTGGCTTTATCCATGTAGTCCTTGATCAAGGCATTGCGTAACTGAATCTTTTCGGCTTCAGCCTGCGCCTTGGCCACCGTGGCAACGCGGGTGTCATCATACTGCCGGCCTTCTAGATCAGCCCGCTTATTCCCAGCGCCATACTGCAAGGTCGCCGTCGCCAGATTGTCGTCAGACTTCATGCGCCCCATGGCGTAATCGTGCTGGGCATTATCGTCAAATGACCCAAACCGATTAAGTTCCTGCGCGGCCCGATCCCCCTGCCTGCCGCTAATCGCAACCTGCGCATCCGTGCTGTACCGATTCGCGCCAACCTGAGCATCAGTATTATACCGATTATCATTCGACTGCATCTGCGCCAGATACATACGGGCAGCCTGATCGCCATAGCGATTCTTCGCGTCAATCGCGGCCTTCTCCTGATCATCATACTGCCAGCCCTGCGAGCCGCCCATGACGCTAGTGTTACGGAAAGGCATTTAGTATCCCATCGTGCGGGTGTTCCGCTGTGGTGCGATAGCGGGGCGAGGGGGCAAGCGACCGGCCAGTGGGGCGATCATTGGCGATTGAACGGGAGAGGGGTTCTGGCCAGTACGCGCCGCGCCAGTCCTGGCGTTAGTCGCCGTCCAGGTCGGGGGACGTGCCGGCCCAGCCGATGGCGCCCCGCCATAGGTGCTGCCAAAGGTTCCGCCGTTGGAAGCAATCGCGCCGCTGCTCATCGGACGCTGCTGGCCGCTCTGAGGCCCCCACATCCCGGTAAGGATAGAAGCGCCAGCCGGTCCCGAGTAAGGCATGGATGGGCCGTAGGTCGGACGGGCCGGTTGCGCCTGAGGTTGAACGACGCCACGCTGGGCGGCAGTGCCGACGTAACCGCGATTATCTACCGGCCTGGGGCGAGGCGGCTGAGGCTGGGGCTGAGGCTGCTGCCCACCGCCCTGAGGCTGCTGCCCGCCGCTACGGAAGTCCTGGAAGCTCGGCATCCCGCCGCCCTGGCCTCCACCGCCAGCACCGCCGCCCTGCTCATAAACCGTTTCGTTCCCATACAGATTACTAAGATAGTTACTCTGATTGGTAATCGCCCCTTGGCGCTGAGCGTTCATCCCGCTCATCTGAGCCAGTGCGCCGCCACGGGCAGCGTAGTTCTGCTGGCCGGCGTTCATGTCCACGTTCATGCGGGCATTCTGCATCGAGCCCTGACGGTCGGATTCCATCTCGGCCAGTGCCGACGCAAAGGCCGGATCGCCGGGTGACAGGCCACTCTGGAGTAGACGATTGACTGCCGCACCCTGGCTAGCCGCACCCTGTTCCGCACGGGCCGTGAACATGGCGTTGGTGGTCGTCTCATTGAACGGAACATCGGCCCCCGTCGCGCGACCGCGCATGGCTGCCATAATCTCAGCGTCCACCGGATCGTTGCGCATCTCGTCAAGGCGCCCGTTGGCCAGGCCATACATCTGTGTGCGGTTCTGCTCCTGACGACTGCCGCCTCCTGCCC
>ENA-ORBV01006601-ORBV01006601.1-microbial-mat-metagenome-genome-assembly--contig:-NODE-6601-length-20354-cov-4.948809_pt1 | contig 20354 bp, 23 predicted proteins | sample MGYA00237777_ERZ505514 | MGnify/ENA primary metagenome ERZ505514 (study PRJEB26160, sample SAMN06269048) | microbial mat metagenome | isolation source: Oligotrophic lake microbial mat | place... | reverse complement strand
GTAAACAGGCGAAGGCATTGATATTATCGGGGTTTTTTAAGCACCTATCAGTATGGCAAGAGATTGCACCGGAACCTGAGTATTTTGAATGGGTATGGCGGCAAAAGTCGTGCATTAGTGGTGCATATTCCTACGGGAGCGATAAATATCCAGACGGCTATTGTGTACAAGCTCATATATTAAAGGTTGAGCAAGGCTCAGGAAAGGGCATCAAGCCGCCATATTTCGTTGTACCGTTGACCGTTGACGAGCATAACGAGCAACACCAGCATGGCTATTCCGTGCTCGGTAAAACCATAGACGAACTGGCGGCGATAGCATTTAAGCACCTTGAAACATTTATGAGAGGCAAACTAAAGGCACATCTCGGATACGATTCATTGGGGGCAATCCCGCCTACAGTGTTACTTGAGTGGTGTGAGACACGAAATTTAACTATGTATTTACCAAACTGTTACAAGGAGGGACTATGATATCATTTCTATTTCTGGTTGGTGCAATCTACGCGGCTGGCTGTGCGCTAATCATCACTTACTACATGTTTAAGGTGTTGCTTGGTTAGATACTTGCAGAATAAAAAATCAATGCTATAATCTTTTGAACAGGTGGGGAAAACCTTATGGCCGAAGAATCAATTTGTTATCTAACAACCCGTTAGAGATAAAAATGGCTGATAAACCAAAATATGACAAAAAGGCAGAGTACATCAAGAATGTGCTTGTGAAAACTACGGGCAAAGGTGGCAAGAGTATTACCAGAACGATTCCTATAAAAATGAAGCCGACAGGCCGTAAATAATACCTTAACAGGGTGAATTAATGCAGGATTTTATCGACCGCGAGATGTGGCTACCAAAAGGTGAGGTGGGCATTAGCGTCTGGCGGCTCCAGCACGGGGATGTGGATTATAACGAAGGCCGTTATTTCGTGGTATACCCGCTCCCGGTTGACTGGCTGCGTGGGAACAACATCATCGATGATGAGCATCTCTGGGCGGCTATGCAGATACGGGCATTGCACCAAGCGGCATTCGCCAAGGTTGGATTCTCCAAGATGCAGGACGCATTAAGGGATTCCGGCGGTGGCTGGTTAAAGCAGATGGATGTAGACCCCATGCTGGCATTCAAGGCTGTCATGCATCCGCTCTTAAAGTGGCAACAACACTTGATAGGGCGTTTGGCATGGGAAGAACTCAGCCCCCGCGACCACGGCTGGGTACGGGCGCAACGGGATAATATCCGCACGTCATTTGACAATTTGCACAATTCGCTTGAATGTTTCCGCGAAATGATGCAGAATGATAAGGATTCTGCGCCTATTGTCGCGCCTGTACTTCACCTTGTAAAATAGGATTTTGTATGAAGAAAAAAGGAAAAGGTGGCGGTGGCCGCAAATGCTGACCATCAAATTTGACGGAAACCTGTTCATCGCAAAAAATCAATAAACATTAACCCTAACATAATCCGCGTAATGCCTTCACAGGCGTGTGGAGATGGATGAATTATGCAAATAGTGCAATGCCCAGAAGATATGAGAGTTGGCGACGACTTCGAAGGGCGGAATGTGAAGCGCAGATTCCGTTCAACATTTGTATGGAACGATAAGCACACCACCAGGGCGCTAACTCAAGAGGGCTTCAGCGCGAGAAGCCAGATTATGCGGATTGACGGCGAAACTGTAGTATTTGGGCTGGCATGACACATCCCGGAGGCAGACCGCTAAAGTTCCAAGATGTGACAGAGCTTGGCAGAGCAATAGACGCATTCTTCGACATGTGCGATGTGACAGGTGACCCGTACACAATTACGGGATTAGCCTTAGCCCTTGATACTACAAGGAAATCTCTGACCGACTATGAACATCGTCCAGAGTTCAGTGCCACGATTAAAAAAGCCAAGACCCGCGTAGAGAATTACGCAGAGAAACGCTTGTTCACCGGGCAACCAACCGGGCCTATATTTGCGCTCAAGAATTTCGACTGGTCTGATAAGCAGGACATGAACATCGGCGGTCAGGCTGACAACCCCGTGAAGATGGACACGACTATAGAGATTATTCACGTCAAGCCCAAGAGTCATGAAGATTGAACTGCCGGAAAAAATGGCGGCAACGCTGTTTGTGCCATCGAGATATAAGGTATTCTGGGGCGGTCGAGGTGGAGGCAAGACAAAGAACATAGGGCGCGGCTTAGTAGTACGCGGATACCAGAAGAAACAAAAGGCGCTATGTGCGCGAGAAATACAGAAGTCTATAGCTGATTCAGTTCATGCTGTATTAGAGCAAGAAATAATCGACGTAGGGCTTAAAGACTTTTACGAAATCCAAAAAACATCCATACGCAGCCGCCATAATGGGACAGAGTTCCTATTTGCGGGATTGCGACATAATATTGCCAACATCAAGTCGATACCCGATATCGACGTTGCATGGGTTGAAGAGGCGGAGACCGTTAGCAAGGCATCTATGCGTGTGCTTATACCTACCATCCGTGCGCCGGGCTCCGAAATATGGTTATCGTTTAACCCCGACCTTGAGGAAAGCGATATATACCAGGACTTCGTGGTAAGCCCTCCAAGTGACGCAATCATCGTCAATATGAACTGGCGCGACAATCCCTGGTTTCCAGAGGTGCTGCGTAAAGAGATGGATGACCTACGGCGCAGGGATTTCAAAGAATACGAGCATGTCTATGAAGGCAAGCCCAAGCACGCGGTTGAGGGTGCAATCTTCGCTGAAGAGCTAAGGATGGCGGCGGAATCGCAGCGGTTTACCAAAGTGCCTATTGCTGCTGGAATCCCGGTGCAGACGTTCTGGGATTTGGGCGAGTCGGATAATACCGCTATATGGTTCGTGCAGCTTATCGGCATGGAATACCGGATAGTTGACTATTACCAATGTTCGGGTGTAAAAATGGAGCACTATATCGACGTGCTGGACAAGCGCGGTTACAAGTACGCAGAGCATTGCCTCCCCCACGATGCCGACCACGACCAGCTTGTTGCAAAAACGACGATTCGCAAGCAGCTTGAGCAGGCATTAGAGGACAACCCGGCGCTGGGCAAGACGGTTCGCATCGTGCCGAGGATACCTAGAAAGGCTCTCGGCATTGAGGCCGCGCGTAAGATATTCGGGCAGTGCATATTCGACAAGGAAAAGACGTCAGACGGTATTCAGTGCCTTCGCCATTATGCGTTCTCAAAGGACATGGAAACAGGTCGAATTAGTAAAGAGCCTAAACACGATATATGGTCACACGGCGCAGACGCATTCTTATGCTTCGCGCAGCATTTCAAGAAACCTCAATTAACGAGCAAGCCTGACCCGTTCAAGAGCGGGCGGATGCAAGGCTCATGGATGGCACAATAAATGGAAATCAAAGACGCTCTAGACATGTGGGGGCAGTATCAATCCTACTGGTCTGACATATACGAGGCAGCACGCAGCGACCAAGAATTTGCATTAGGAGCGCCGTATCAGTGGGATCAGAAGGACATCACGCTGCGTAACGGTCGACCGTGCCTGACTGTGAATGTATTGCCCCAGTTTACGCATCAGGTGACAAACCAGATACGCCAGAACACCCCGTCGATTAACGTTATTCCCTCGGACGCAAAATCCAGCGAAGAAACGGCCAAGGTATTAAAGGGACTGATTAAGCGCATTGAGTACCGCTCTGATGCTGATTCGGTTTATGACACCAGCGCGGAAAACTCGGTCACATGCTCGCTTGGCTGGATTATGGTTGACCATGAGTATGTGTCGACGGACAGCTTCGAGCAGGAATTGCTTATCAAGCGCATGCCCAATTCGCTCAACGCATGGATTGACCCATCATCCATTGAATCTGACGGCTCGGATGCTAAGGGTGCGATTCTTTTAGAAGAGTTCACTAAGGCGCAGTTTGAACGGGAATTCCCCGGAAAACAGTTCATCTCATTTGAGAAAGAGCCGCGCTATGATTCAAAACTTGAAGTCATCAACGTAGCTCACATATTCAAGATTGAGTATACGACCATCAAGAAACAGATGGGGGTGGATGGCAGCGTTTCTGACTTTATAGAAGACGGCGACACGAAGAAGAAAACCCGTGTGCTCAAGCAGACTGTTGTAAAACGGTATAAATTCTCCGGCGCTGATATGCTGGCTGAAACCACGTTCCCCGGTATCTATATCCCGCTGGTTCCCGTTTACGGGCAGGAAATGTGGGTTGACGGCAAACGCTATCTAATCAGCCTTATCCGCAATGCGAAAGACCCGCAGCGCCGCTATAATCATTGGGCATCGGTTGAATCTGAAATCCTCGCAAAATCGCCGTATGCACCTGTCATGGCAGAGGCTGGCACAATTGAGGATTTCGCTGAAGATTGGCAGAATCCGTCTAAATCGATGGTGCTACGTTATAAAAATACAAATATCGACGGCACGCCTTCATCGCCTCCGCAGCGCCTCAACCCACCGCCTGTGCCAGTTGGCATCATCAACGCCATGCAGGGTGCTTATGAGGATATTAAACGCTCGATGGGGCTATATGACGCATCCTTAGGGCAGAAATCCAATGAAACATCTGGCATAGCTATTAACGCGCGAAAAGAGCAGGGCAATGTGGCAACGTTCCACTTTGCTGATAATCTAGGCCGCTCCGTTGCTCAGGTTGGGCGCATTCTGGTAAGTGCAATCCCGACGATTTACGACACAGCGCGGGTTATCCAGATACTGGACGAAGAAGAAAACCCGAAGTTCATCGGTGTGAACGGTGCTGACCCTCAGCAGGGGCAGAAAGAAATGTTCGACCTAACGACCGGCAACTATGACGTGCGCGTGATTACCGGACCGGGCTTTGTGAGCAAGCAGCAGGAAACTGGGGTAATACTTGGTGAGCTAATATCTAGCAATCCTCAAAATATGATGATTTTTGGTGATATTTGGGCGAAAACTTTAGGCCAAGACCAGCTTGCAGCGCGATTAAAGCGTGCAATGCCGCCTCAGATTGTTGAGGGTGATGGAGGCTCTGAAAACGCACCAACACCCAAGGAAATGCAGATGGAACAGGCTCTACAGGCCATGCAAGAGCAGATGCAGCAAATGCAGCAGGAAGCCGGACAGAAAATCCAAGAGCTTACGCAGCAAGCGCAGGATACCACGCAATCAGCGCAAGCCGCTATGCAGAAGAACCAGATTGACCAGCAGAAACTACAGCTTGATTCCCGAAAGCTCGACCTTGAGGGGCAGAAGATTCAGATTGATGCATTCAAGGCTAAGTCTGATGCGCTCATCGCTATGAATCCAACGCCCGCCCCTGATGAAACCAGCGAGGTTGAAACGCTATCTGCCGATGCTTCAGACGAAGTGCTGCTCGGCCACATGGAAAAGCGCAAGTCTATGAAGCAAATGGAAGCTGAGAAAAATGCGGCTAAGGAAGCTATGCAGCAGGCCAGAGAGGAAGAAGAACGCCAGTTCAAAATCATGGCTATGCAGCAGAATGCAGAGCAGGCGGCGGCTATTGTGAACATTGTAAGCCTAGCAGCGCAGAATATCGCGGAATTAACGCAAGCGGTACGCAATCCAACGCCTATCAAGGTTGTGCGTGACCCTGCGACTAATCTTATTGAAGGTGCTGCCCCATCTAGCATGGTGAACTAATGGCGATATCACATGTATTTTTAAGCCCACAAGCGGATTTTACAGGTACGGTCACCATATGGAATGGCAGCGGCACGCAAACGCAGGCTGCAACGGATATTGTACGCCCTTCCAATTGGAACTCTGTTCACAATGTGGGGTATATCCTATCGGGTAACACGGTCGGCGGTTCGACTGGTAGCGGCACGGATATTATATTCCAAGGCGGTGCGAATTTAACGCTGTCTGGTGTTGGTAACACGATTGTATTTAGCGCTGCAGCAGGCGGTGGAGCTGGTGACGGCGGAAATGTACTAGCGGCTGGAACTCAGACGGCGGCAAGCACTGGCACGGTTCTATTCACCAACGCAAACGGCATATCGTTTGGGATGAATAATTCCAGCGTTATTACGGCATCCTACACGGTTCCAACTCAATCGGTACAGACTCAAAATCAGATATCGGTGCTTGGAAGCACAGGGGATATAAGTTTTGCTAATGGCAATGGCATAACCTTCGGTGGTAATGCCAGTACAATTACGGCAAGCCATAACGGCTTAACATCACAGTCAAATCAGGCGGTGAGCGCAGGTAACGGTTCTAGCGCATTCCAAACGCTTTCTTTCGCGGATAGCAATGGCGTGTCATGGTCAACTGCTGCGGGTGGAATTATCGCCACGGTAAAGACGGATTACCTGACCTCACAGAGCAACCAAGCCCTGAGCGGTTCAAACGGTTCATTTACGTTTCAAACCGCCACATTCGGCAACCTGAACGGCATGAGTTTCTATACCAGCAACGGTTCGCTGGTGGGGTCATACACCGTGCCGACCGTGACAAACAGCTCATGGACGGTCTCGGACAATGCTACGTCGGGCAGTGTTGCAAGGCTGGCATTCACCAACCTGAACGGCGTGACGCTTTCGCTATCATCCGGCGCAGCTGGTTTGCATACGATTGTCGGCTCGCATAATGGACTGACCAGCCAGAGCAATCAGGCATTAAGTGCGTCAAACGGAAGCTTTACATTCCAGACAGCGGCATTCAGTAATGCCAATAACGTAACGTTTGGAACAAGCGCAGGCAGCATCATCACGGCGTCAGTTGCCGCCCAGAGCGTGCAGACGCAGAGTCTTATCGCAGCGGTTTTTGATGGTGTCGCGAGTATATCTACCGGCACGATTAGATTCACCAATGCAAACGGCGTATCATTCAGCATAAACGGCCAGACATTAAGCGGTTCGGTTGCCGCACAAACGGCGCAAACCGTGGGTTTATACGCTCTAGGTAATACGACCCAGAATAGCTCAACCACATTGGATGCAAGAACACTAAGCTTTAATGGTTTGGGTATAGTTACGGCGGGCTTTTCAAACGGCAGCATTCAAATCAGCGCCACGCAATCCGCACAAACATTAGGCGGATACGCGGTAGGGAACACCACGGGTGCAAGTTCATCCAGCACGGTTGACGCTCGCAGCTTTTCGATTCAAGGGGCTGGTGCGGCATCGGTAGGGTTTACCAACGGCTCTTGGGTAGTTTCGGCTCCTAACGCAGCTGCTGGCAACGTGACGTTCAGCGCAGGCACGACCAGCAATGGGCTTGCAAACATTGTGTTCAGTAACAGCAACGGCGTGAGTTTCGGCCTTGACGGTTCGACCATCACGGCAAGCGTAAATGCTGGCGGCGGCGGAAGCCTGAACGTATCGGCAGGCACTACGTCGAATAACCTGACGAACATCGTATTCAGTAACAGCAACGGCGTGACATTCGGCCTTGACGGTTCGACCATCACGGCAAGCATCCCTGCCCCAAGATTATCAAGCTATTTCTATCCTATAGACGGTGGCTTGACCGCAATATCCATCCCGATTCAGGGGCAAATGAGTGTCCAGCGGCTTATCTGTCCCGTTAATATCAGCGCATCCCGATACGGGATTTTATGCTCAATGTCTCCCGTCACATCGGGCGATAATAGAACATTCAGCTTTGTGGCATCACACTGGTTCGGTATCTACTCCGACAACGCAGGCACGCTTTCAAGCATGACTAGCACCTCGGCGGCTTATACTAACGGCACTTGGTCATCCTCCAACACGAACAGCGCCAATAGTATGAGGCAGCTTAGTTTCGCCGTTGATATAAATATGACTCCCGGCGTTTATTACATCATGAACGCCATGAGCACGCGGGTCATCAGCACATCGACCAGCTCGCAAACCGTTGCGGCCATGAACATGACGCTACACGGCATAGCGGTGTTAACGGCGAATAACTACGCGGATTTAGGCGTCGTAACGAATTCAAGGGTAAACCAGTTCTTTTCAGGCTTTGGCCTATACGCTACAACTACAAACGCAGTGCCAGCGACCATCGACTTGACGGGGTTGAACGTAACGGGTACGAATGTTGCAAGGGCTAACCTTGCGTTTATCATGAGAAATTAATGGAACCGAAAATCATCAGCTCTTACGACGCTGGGCGGCATAACGCGAATCTCGACGCGACAATCAGCCGCCTTGAAAAGGAATGCGCTTATAAGGATTTGTCCACGGTGATGATTATCCCCGCGTTTGGCGCGATTCCAACGCAGGTTGCTATGAATATGTGGTCACTGTACGCACCGCCTAATCAAAAATTCGCACGCCTGGCAGCGGTTGGCATGGAAGTCGGGGATGCATACACACGCACGATTGAGGCGATTCTGGCGCATCCTGACATGAAGAATTGGAAGTATTTACTGACGATTGAACACGACAATATGCCGCCACCTGATGGACTTGTGAAACTGCTTGCTCAAATGGAAGCGCACCCAGAATATTCGTGCATTGGTGGATTATACTTCACGAAGGGCGAAGGCGGGCAACCTCAGATATGGGGTGACATTAAAGACCCCGTAGTAAACTTCCGTCCGGTTCCACCTGACCCTAATGGTGGCCTTGTGGAATGTCACGGAACGGGCATGGGGTTTAACGTATTCCGCCTTGATATGTTCAAGGATGACAAGTTACGCAAACCGTGGTTTAAGACTACAGCAAGCCAGACGGAAGGACTCATGACGCAAGACCTTTATTTCTGGGCTGACGCCCGCAAGCATGGGTATAGGTGTGCTGTGGATTGCAACGTTAAAGTTGGGCATTTTGACCTAGCATCGGGGATAAGTTGGTGATATGGGGCAGAAGCGATGAGTGAAGAAATCAAACTAATCCGCCTCGACCTCGGTTGTGGCAAGAACAAAAAAGAAGGCTACACAGGCGTTGACTCGATAGCCTTTGACGGTGTCGATGTAGTTCACGACCTTGCCTCCACACCTTGGCCGTTTGATGACGACTCGGTTGATGAGATTCACGCCTCCCATTTTGTAGAGCATCTCACAGGTACGCAGCGCATCGCATTTGTGAATGAGTGCTACCGCATTCTTAAGAAGGGCGGCAAATGCGCTATCATCACCCCGCATTGGGCATCTACCCGCGCTTATGGTGACTTGACTCACCAATGGCCGCCTGTGTGCGAGATGTGGTATTACTATTTGAGCAAAGAATGGCGTGCAGTGAATGCCCCGCACAATGTGGATTATCAATGCGACTTTGACGCGACATGGGGCTACTCGATGCACCCTGAATTAACGGTTCGTAACCAGCAATATCAGGGATACGCCCTGCAATGGTTCAAAGAGGCCGCGCAGGATTTACATGCAACCATAATAAAGAAATGACCCCATTAGATGAATTTGCCAGCCTCATAGCCGCGACATCATGGGCGAGGAAGAAAGACGCATCACCCGAAGAATTAAAGGCGTTTGCTAAACGTGTGTATGACGTTGCAGAAGCATTAGTAGCTGAATCGAAAATGCGCCATGTGGCTGACATCGTTTCAACCTGACGCGTTCCAGTCGGACGCTTTTCAAATCGAGATAATAGACGAAGAAGAAGTAATACTGCTGGGCGGTGGCCCTGGAGGGACATGGCATCACCATGACCAGTATGCAGATTACAAAGAGAAAGAATACCAGCGCAATAAGGCGGCGAACCTACAAGCCGACCTCAAGCGTGTGGATGATGAGATTGCCAATAAGCAGCGCAGGCTTGAATTAGAGCGTGCAGACGAATTAGAGGCAGCGGCTATCCTACAGGAAGCCGATTTACTGGAACAACAGATTATGGATGAAATTAACAAGTTACGCATTCAGCGGGCTTGGTTAATGCAGCAGCTCGATGACGAGGAAGCATTGTTGGTTATTTCCATGATGCGGCCTTTTGGGGCGCTGCTCAACTAAACTAGGATTTTAATCATGGATTATGACGCAGTAATTGCGGAGGGCTTTAAGCCAGCCGATGCACAGCCACAACCTGTTGCTAAAGAAGAAGTAGAAACACCTATTACGGAAACGGAAGCGCCCGAAGGAAGCACTGAGCCGCAGGCAAGTGATACACCCAGGGAAGAAGCGTTCCCCCGTAAAGCTGTAAATGCCATTTCTTACCGTGACAGGAAGATTGGTAAATTACAGGCCGAACTCGCACAGCTCAAGAGCGTGCAAAACACTCCCCAAAAGCCTGCCCCGGAAGAGGCGGATTTCGAGGGGAAACCCTACGGCGAATATCTGAAAGAGGTCGTTAAACACGAAAATCTAGAAGCACGCCGCGACGATGAACAGAAATTACTGAACGCCAAAGAACAGGAACTTGAGGCAGAGCGCAGGGAGTCGATTGATTCCAATGCAGAACTAGCCAGAAAAGCATTCCCCGACTTTGAGAGGCTGGTCACGGATTACTGCAATACGGAAGGCAATCTCGGCCTATCCAAAGAATTGCAGCATGACTTGGCCGAATCAGACAACGGTGCTTATGCCCTCTATTCTATCATGAAAGACGGGCTTCTCGATGAACTCAAGGCACTCACGCGAGCTAGGGCCGCGATGATGATTGCCCGTCACGAGGATAAAGCGCTCACACTATCAAAGAAAAAATTTGTTTCTTCGGCTCCAGAACCTTTGACCGCTGCACGCGGCGGGGCGACCGGAACCAAATCGCTCGGCAACATGAAAACAGATGAGCTGCTTTCGTGGGCGTCAGTGAAAACCTAATATAAGGATTTAATATCATGGCTAATGCATTTAATAATAACAAGGCAGCACCCGGAATTATCGCTAAACTGGCGGCAGGGATGCTTGAAGACCAGCTTCAATTCTGCAAGTCGATTGATAAGGCGGACGAGTCTGATTACGGTGGCAAGAACGGCTATTCGGCTGGTGATACCATCTATGTCAGCAAACCCGCCCGATTCATTCCGGGAACAACCGCAGATATTACGTCCACCGTTCAGGATGTGGTTGAAGAAAAGGTTGCTCTGGCACTCGACATCCGCAAGGTTGTTGCTGTGTCGCTCACCTCGGCGGAACTCGCTACCGACTTCGCTCTCAAAGCTTGGGCAAATCGTATCCTGAAACCTGCTGTTTCCAGCATGGCTCAGTATATCGAACAGACCATGCTTGAGCGAGCAACTGACGCTACTTACAACACCGTTGGCACAGCCGGCAGTACTGTATTCGATACGGACACGATGCTTTCGGCAGGCCAGAAGCTTGACGAATTTCTCGCGCCTATGTCAGATGACCGTTTCGCGCTGCTCAACCCAGCTGCTAACCGCTCCGCTGTAAATGCTCGCAAAGGTCTCTTCCAGTCCTCGGAAGAAATCAGCAAGCAGTATAAAAAGGGCGTAATCGGTATCGCTGACGGCTTCACCTACCTGCATAATAACCTGCTCTCGCCACATGCAAACGGCATCGACGTGACTGGTATTGCGGTTGAAGCATCGGTTGTGCCAATCACCAACGGTATGGCAACGCTCGGCGTTGACGGTGTCGCTTCCGGCGCTACCATCACCAAGGGAACCGTATTCACTATCGCCGGTGTAAATGCGGTACATCCTATCACCAAGCAGAATTTGGGCTACCTCCAGCAGTTCGTTGTGACCGCTAACGTAACCGAAACCGCTGGTAACTCGGTGACGCTCGCAATCTCGCCTTCTATCTTCTACACGACCACCGACCCACGCCGTAACGTTACCGATGCCCCAGTTGATGAAACTGGTACGTTGGTATTCGTCGGCCCAGCAACTACGTCCTACACGCAGAATCTTGCCTTTGTAAGCTCTGCTTTCCGTATGGCATCGGTTCCGCTGGTAATGCCGGACGGTCTGGATATGGCTGCTCAGGAAACCTACAAAGGTATCACTGTGCGCGTTATCCGTGATTACAACGTCCTGACCGACCAGCTTATCATGCGTCTGGACTTCCTCGGTGGTATCGCTCCGGTGCGTCCAGAGTGGGCTTGCCGTATCACTGCTTAGTACTCTCCACTAGGGGGATGGGTTCGCCTATCCCCCATTTTTACAAAGGATATTTATGTCTGTTGGAATCATTATGGGGAATGTAATCGGCGTATATGAAATCGTCGCATCACTTACCCCTTCGGCTGTCTTGACCATTACTGCGGTTGAGCAGACCTTTACCGTTACCGGCCTCCGGGTTGGTGACTGCGTTATTGTAAACCCTCCCGGCGTTACCGCTGGCGCTGTTCAGACTGCGGCTCGCGTGAGTTCGGCCGATACTCTGGCGCTGTCCTACGTTAACCCGACCGCCGGTACCGTAACCCCTCTTGCTGGCAATCATACCATTACGGTATTTCGTCCAGAGCGCGGCGCGGCTGCTACGACTATTTCTGATTAATCATGACGGGGGAGAAATCCCCCGTTTACTTTTGGAGTTTGAAACATGGTTGCTTTACCAGCCTATAGAATTAACGCCGGGCTTCAGTCTGGCTTGGATAACTACACGGTCGCGAATCTATTGGCTGCAAACGTGCCGGAAATCATCACCGTTCCAACGGATGATAGCGGCATCAAAGCCAACTATGTCACATTCGGCAAAGGCGCTGCAGCTGACTTCTTTGTAAGGGTTTATGATGCATTAACAGGCGCTGACCGTGTAACAAACAGCACATTCGCGGAATACGTCACGAACGGCACATTTGCCTCCGATACCGGATGGACAAAGGGAGCCGGCTGGACAATTGCAGCAGGCGTTGCCACGGCAACCGGCGCTATCAGTACCGCCCTATCCCAAACTTCAGCCATTGCGCTGATTGCGGGATATACCTATACCATCACTTACACGGTGACTCGTTCTGCCGGAACAGTAACGCCATCCATCGGCGAAACAGCCGGAACCGCACGCAGTTCAAGTGCGACATTCACAGAAACCATCGTCGCGGGTTCTACGCAGATTCTCGCTTTCACAGGCGCAGGTTTCACAGGAACCATCGACAACGTATCAGTGACCGCATGGGTGCTTGGTACGGGCTGGACGACTGACGGGGCAACCGCAATCGCAACGGGCGCTATTTCAACCGCGCTTTCACAGACTGCCAACGGTGCATATCCTCTGGTAGCTGGTCAATCATACCTTGCGACATTCATAGCAACGCGCTCTGCGGGGTCTATTACATTAAGCGTGGGTGGCACAGCCGGAGCTGCTCGCTCGACATCATCGACCTTTGTTGAGGTTTTTATTGCGGGTGCGACTCAGGCAATCTCATTTGCCACTACTGGTTTCACAGGAACCATAGACGATGTGACGATTATTCCTGCGGCATCAACACCGGTTGACGCAACGGCTGGACAATCAGCTGAGCAGAATCCGACGGGTTATTTCCTAAACGCAACCGCTTCTACTATCGCTCTCGTTTCGGCAGGAACCCCAACCATAACCATGAACTTTTATAAATAAATGACAACCATCCGCGACCTCGTAACCCGCTCGGCAAGGCTAATCGGCGCAATCCGCATGGGTGAAGCCTTGACCGGGCAAGAAGCGAATGATGCTCTCACCTCTCTTAACGCTATGGCCAATTCATGGGCAAACAGCGAATTGACTATCTATGCGAGGGTCAGGGAGTCATTTCCCCTGACTTCTGCCGCTTCTTATACCATCGGGACGGGTCAGACCTTCAACACGGCAAAACCCGTGAAGATTGTATATGCCTATACGTCAACCGGAGGCGTGGATTATCCCTTGGAGATAATCAGCGATGTGCAGTATCAGCAAATCCCCATTAAAACCATTGCTGGCTGGCCTGCATACCTGAACTATGTGAGTGGTGCGATTACGGGGACGATTTACCTCTATCCTGTACCGTCTAGCGCATACACCCTGCATTTACTGAGTGCAAAGGCGCTTTCGGCGGTCACACTCGACACGGTGATTGAATTACCGGCGGGATGGGAAGATGCACTTGCTTACAATACGGCTGTTCGCATTGCTCCTGAATATGGGCAGAAGATAGACCCGTATATCATTAAGCTGGCAATGGAGACACTTGGGCAAATTAAACTTGGTGTTGCCCGTAGCCGCTCACTTGAATATCAGCAGGATTCGACACCAAGGCAGAACATTTACACTGGATGGGAATACTAGATGAAAATCCCGTTTCTTGGCGGCTCCTATCAAGAAAAATCACGGCCATTCGACTATCAGAGGACGGTCAACCTTTATCCGGTCATAGACGAAACTAAGCTGGGTAAGGAAGTAGGCGCCCTTTACGGTACGCCGGGAATATCGCCAACGGTGCATAATGTCGTTGGAACATTCTCCGGCCATATCATTGCGCTTTATACATCTGCCAACGGGCGCAGCTTTGCACTCCAAAGCAACTATCTATCCAATGACCATTTATTCGAATTAAGCGCCACCGTTGGGGCAACGGCCACAGACAGGGGCGCAGTAGTTGGAACGAATACCAAATACACCTTCGCAGAGAACCGAACCCAGCTTGCTATCTGCAACGGCACAGACCTTTATATATTCACCTATGCAACAAATGCGCTGGTGCAAGTTACGGACATTGATTTCCCCGGCGCGGCAACTGTCACGCAGCAGGATGGGTATTTCATCATTAATAAGCCTGATTCAGACCAGTTCTATATCAGCGCATTGGCAAACGGCCTTTCATGGGCGGCGCTAGACTTCGCCACGGCTGAATACAGCCCTGATGGATTAACAAGGGTTTACAGCGCATTCGGGCAATTATGGCTGTTCGGCTCGCAGACCACTGAGGTGTGGTACAATAACGGTAGCCCTACTTTCCCATTTGCACGGGTCGAGGGTGCAAAGATGCAGACCGGCTGCGCGGCTCCGCGTACGGTGGTTGAGAATGACAATAGCATATTCTGGCTTGGCCAAGACGCATACGGCAAGGGCATAGTTTACAAGGCGCAGGGTTATTCCGCGCTGCGTATAAGCAATCATTGGGTAGAATTGAAGCTCGCGGCTCTTGATTCTCTGCAAGGCTTAAAAGCGTATTCATACCAGCAGGAGGGGCATTTATTTTACGTCCTGACCGGCGGGGAATTGGAAACCGCTCTGGTTTTCGATTCAGCAACCCGCATCTGGTGCGAGCGCGGCGATTACGTCGACGGGAAATGGACAGGCATAAACGCCACGTCATGCACATATGCATTCGGGAAACACATCGTAAACGGTGAATTCAACGTGTTTGAAATGTCACCGGATATTTACACTTCGATTTCGTACAATGACTTTGTGCTGGAAGCCATCGGCCTACGCAGGGAGCGCATATTCTCGCATATCCATGACGAGGCCGACCGCGTGCGTTATAATAAGTTGCAGATAGATTTCGAGTATGGGGTGGGACGTACTAGCGGGCAGGGTGAAAACCCGCTGGCCATGCTTAGAATGAGTGATGACGGCGGCCAAACATGGTCAAATGAATACCTAACATCTATCGGACGGATAGGGCAGTATAAAGCCAATGCTGTATGGCGCAGGCTTGGGATTAACGAAATAATGACCTTTTGGGTTGCTATATCCGAGCCGGTTAAGGTTTCGATTTGTGGAGCGTATCTAGAATGATTAAGCCAGCGCCTATCTGGGAATCGTTGGTTGATAGGATGCAGCACGTCACGCCACTGTGGACGCTATGGCTTCAGAATCTGGTGGAGTTCCTGAAAGACCCGATAAATGCCACGATAGCGCCTAAAGAAACGGCTTATGTCGCGGGGGAGGTCGGTTATACGTTATCATCCTCTATTGCGACCGGCTCGCAAGTAGCCCTGACAACGAACACACCGGCAAACATTGCGTTTATTGACCTTACGGAAGGCACATGGACGCTTTCGGGTGTGGGCTGGTTAGATGGTGCTGCTGCCACGGCTTTATTCTCTGGGTACTTTAGTTTCAGCACTACATCAAACACCATGAATACCACAGTAGGTTATCAGGCTGACGTGGTGGGCTTCGGCTTTTCGATATTTGGCAACGGCGATGATGTATCAATCACGCTTCCAACGGTAACGGTTTATGTGGCTTCTACAACTCGGTATTATCTTGTCGCTAATGCGATATTCGCCACGTCAACCTGCGCGGCATATGGGTATATCCAAGCGGTGCAAAACTGATGTGGTGGACGGTAGAAAGCGCCGAAAACGTATGGGATTGGGTAGAGCCGTTACTGCAAAGGGCGTGTAAAAAAGGAAAAAACAAATACACCGCTGATGATTTTAAGAAGTCCATCAAAGCAGGCGATTGCCAGCTATGGGTTTACTGTAATCAGGCGGCGGCGATAACGGACGTTATCACATTCCCGAATAATAAAAAAATAGCGCGAATAAACATAGGAATGGGCGATTTGAAGCACCTTCCGGAGTTTATCAATACCTTCGAGCTATGGGCGCAAGATATAGGCTGCGATGGTGTGCAATCCACCATGCGAACCGGATTCGCGCCGGAATTTAAGAAAAACAATTGGAAACCAACACACATACTTCTTGAAAAGGAATTCACATGCCATCAGCAGTCGTCCCAATAGCGGGCAGCGTAATCAGCGGCGTAATCAGCAGCTCCGCGTCGAACAAAGCCGCCAAAACGCAAGGCGCAGCAGCAGACCGCGCGGCAGGAATACAAAAAGAAATGTTCGAGCAATCCCGCGAGGATTTGCGCCCATTTCGTGAAACAGGCATTCGCGCCAATCAGAAGCTCTCCGAGCTTATGGGCGTTTCTGACGTTAATCCCGGCAAAACCCGTGAAGATTTGATGAGAAAGTATCCCGGATTATTCGGCGGGAATACGCAGCAGAAGCCCTTGGCTTCCAGAACTGATGCTAATCCTAACAATCCTAATGAACGATACACTATGCCGCAAACTTATATGAATACGTTTGTGCCGCAAAAACTCTGGGGACAATTCGAGCGCCCGTCTTCCCCTGATAGCGCATTTGCACAGGGCGGGGGTGATTTAGCAAAATACCAGAAATTTAGCGAATCTAGAGCGGCGCAGGGTCTTCCCCCAATGTCACCAGTAGATTATCTCGCCGCCGGGCAACCTGATGCACCGCAAAAGAAACTTTCGCAATACATGGGGGCGCAATAATGGCTAATACCTTAACCCAACAGCAGGTTGAATCGTTCCTACGTCCATACGGATTTACCGGAAGCGCAACGAACGGTGCAGCTGCTGCATTCCTTGCGTCTAATCCCACGGCTAATGCTGCATTCCAGCCTTACTCTGCAAGCAGGGGCGCAATAGCACCGTCCCCCGCGCCCGCGCCACAAGCGCAGCAAACATCCTCGGATGGCTCACCGATGATGACAGCGACGCTCACGCAAAAACAGGTGGAGGATTACTTACGTCCATACGGATTTACCGGAAGCGCAACGAACGGTGCAGCTGCAAACTTCCTAAATGCCAATCCCGGTGTTCGTGCAGCGTTCAATGAATATTCTGCATCAGGTGGAACTAAAACGCCAACCACACCAGCCGATGCATCCCTGTTCGATATGAATGCTGCAACGGAAGTCGGGCGTTTCCTTGGCCTCCTGAATGACGGTGAAGTTGCTACAGGTGGACTCCTTTCGCAACGCCTCAGCACGGCCAGCCCTGAAGTTAAAAAGGTATATGACAGCATTGTTAATCCGTTAATGAGCGGCCAGCGCCCGAATGAACAGACTCTAGGCGCTGCGCTGAACTTCGCAACTCAGCAAGCGACGAACAAGGTTACACAAGACCCGTCCTATGGCTCGCTTGCAAAGGCTCCATATAAGGACTTCAAGCCGTTTGCGTTATCGGATTATCTCGATGACCCCGGTTATAAATTCCGCAAAGAGCAGGGCGAGAAGGCCATTAACGCGGCGAATTCAGCCAAGGGCAACTTTTACTCCGGCGGCGCTCTTAAAGAAGCCAATGCGTTCAATAGCGACCTTGCATCTCAGGAGTATGGCGCTGCTTACAATCGCTATAACCGCGATTTCGGCATTGGGTACGATCAGGCGGCTGGTGACCAGAACTCGCTTTATAACCGATTCTCTGGCCTCGTGAATACGGGAGCGAATGCGATTAATACTGGGGTCAATAACAATATGGACAATGCAAATCAGCAGGGGTCAATCATAACTGGAAACTCCAATAAGCAGGCATCAAATACCATTAACCAAGGCAGCATCCTGTCAGGTGGATTAAGTTCTATTCTTGGCGGAAGCACCATAGGGCAAAGCACTTATGGCCGCGCTCCAAAGCTTCCTTGGCAGACAGCAGGAAATGTTAACCCATTCGGAGGATTCTACTAATGGCATATATAGAGGGGCCGGACATTTACGCCCAAGACCGCCAGATGCGCTTATCCGAAAAGCTGGGCGACCAGACTGTAGCAGCGGGACAGCAAACCATGCAGGTTAAGGACCAGAAGATGAAGCAGGCGGAGGCTTTACGCCTAGTGTCAATCGTCACCCCTGATAATTACAGCTCTATAGTTCAGGAGGCTGAGTCTAAAGGATTACTTCCTCCTGGAGCCGCACCTCCTGCGTATGATGCTAATTGGATTAGTCAGGCGAAGTCGTCGCTGGGTGGCACGTCTAAACGCGATGGAGGCTCTACCGGTGTACTGGTTGAGCGATATATGGAGTCAACAGGAGCGACATTCCCTCAGGCGCTGCAAGCTGTTCAAACCGGATTTAGGCAAAATATGCTATTAGGTTCTGATGGCTCACTTTCTAATATTTTAGGCTCTCCGCAAGCAAAGGAAGAAATGAAATATTATGAAACATCCGGCGGAAACAAATCCGATTCAGAATATAAACCGACGATAGAAAGAAACTCGGCGGCTCAAAAGGAAATAGGCAGAAACCAAGGTGAAAAACAGGTATTACTTGGAAACCTCGACGCTGCTTTACCACAGCTTGAAACGGCGACTGCAAACCTAAGTGAATTAGGGAAAAAAGCCACTTATACGCTTCCGGGGCAAGGTAAGGACTTCGTAGTCAGACAACTAAGCCTGGGTGAAACCGAGGGCGCGGTTGCGCGTGAAGAATACATGAAGAATGTAGATAGCATTATACTTCCATTGCTGCGTGAAACATTCGGCGCAGCGTTCACCGCGAAAGAGGGCGAAGCACTCAGGACTATTCTTGGTGATATGGACAAAGGGCCGAAAGCTAAGGACGCGGCATTGCGTGCGTTTATTGCAAACAAAAAACTCCTAGTCGAGACGCTTAAAAGTACGGTCGGCAAAGAAGCCGACGGCATGGCTCCGGTGACGGTTCCGCCTAAAGACGATATGACCCCGCCAGAGCAGCGCCGCTGGAAGGTGGTACAATAATGGCTAATGCAGCGGAAGTTTTCCCAACGGGTCAAGAATACGATAACCTTGCCACACAAAAGCCTTGGCGTATTCAGGTCGATAACGGCGCTTTTCTAGAGTTCCCATTTGACGCTGATGATGCTGAAATTGATGCGGGCGTTAAAAGGTATCTGAGTGAGCAACCGCCCCCAGAGGCAGCTCCAACCGCCCCCAAGCTAACCGACATCGTACCGGAGCAAAAAGGCTTCTTTGGCCGCATGGGTGATAACCTGAAAACCCGCGCTGGCAATATCATGTCAACCGACATCGCTGGACAGAATCCTCTGGAAAGCGCGGTACAAATCGGCGGTGAGGGATTAGGTGTGCTGGGCGATGCACTTGTCGAGGGCATAGGCGTGGCTGGCGAAGCAGTGACGGATTACGGTAAATTGCACAGAAGAAAGCTTGGCATTCCTGAGCCTAAGGAAGAAACAGCACCGCCTGAATCAGCCCTAGGAAAAGGCTGGTTTGCCACTAAAATGGCGGCAGAAGAGGGAATCACCCAGGGCGTTGAAGCGGTTGATGAATTCGCGCAAGAATATCCCAGAGCATACAAAAACATCAAGGGTGTTGTTAACATCGGCCTCAACGCGCCTCTGGTTAAACCGTTTGCGAAAGCTTTAGGTATGGGCGGCGAAGCACTAGCTGGTGGAGGAAAAGCACTAGCTGGTGGAGGAAAAGCAATCGGTGAAGCGATGAAGAGCCCCCCGCTGAACACCCTAGATGATATAATAGCCGATTCAAAAGTAGCCTATAAGACCGCTAGTGAACAGGGCGGTGTGTGGAAACCGCAGCTTAGTGATAAATTCCTAGACTCCATTGCCGCCGATTCAAAAGTAGCCAAGCAGACCGATTTAGGCCGCGCGTTGGTGGGTGATAACGAAGTGACGAAGATTCGGGAAATCTTTGAAAAGCACCGCGGTAAATCGCTGGACTTCGACTCGCTAATCCAAACTTGGTGGTCATTGGCTTTACCGCGACACCGTTCAGAACTGGTTCTGGATCCCTGACCGATGGCAAGCTGTTTGACTCCATCGCGTTCGACATGAGC
>ENA-ORBV01006597-ORBV01006597.1-microbial-mat-metagenome-genome-assembly--contig:-NODE-6597-length-20357-cov-6.572732_pt1 | contig 20357 bp, 19 predicted proteins | sample MGYA00237777_ERZ505514 | MGnify/ENA primary metagenome ERZ505514 (study PRJEB26160, sample SAMN06269048) | microbial mat metagenome | isolation source: Oligotrophic lake microbial mat | place... | reverse complement strand
GCCCTTGACCCAGTAGACCTCGCTGGCGAGCGGGAGGGCGCCGGCGGCCCGGCGGATGAGCTCGGCGCGTTCGGCGGCAGGCAGGGCGGCCGGGGCGGAGGGAGCGTAGTCGGCGCGACCGGCCTTGACCTCGGCAACGGCAAGCTTGGTGAGGACGAGTTCGGCGCGGCGGGAGAGGGCGGAGGCTTCGGGGTGGGCGGCGACCGAGCGGCCGAGGGCGAAGACGCCGAAGTATTCGTCCCGACCGAACCATTCGCCGCGCCAGGTGACGAGGGCGATGGTGTGCATCCCGCCGAAGCCGCGGGGGGCGATGGCGACCGGTGCGCCGCGCTCGCCGGGGAACTCGGCGCTGAAACGGGCGAGGTAGGCCGTCGTGGAGAGGTAGCAGCCGTTGAGGACGTGGCCGGCGTCGCGGAACGCGGGGGGCAGCGCCGGGGCGGCATCGGCGCGGAGGGAGGGGAGCGAGAGGGCGACCACCAAGGCGAGGGTCATCAGGCCGAGGCGGGACGCGGAGCAGGCGAGCTTGGCGGCGGGGGAGGCGATGAGGTGCATAAAGCGCTTCACCCGCGCCCGGCCCCGGTTCTTACAAAAATGTTTGGATTTTTTGTTTTATTGTTCGCGGGGTGCCTGACCGACCGGCCGGCCGACGCGTTTGCGGGCGGAGGGAAACGCGATTTCGATTGTTCGCGCCTTCCGAATGATCGAAACGTTCGCGGCCACCCGAGGATCCCATGAACGCCCCCCGCCACCATCCCGGCACCTCGCTGCTTACGCGGCCGACGCTGTTGTTTCGTGTGCGCGAGGCGGGCGACGGCGCGAGCTGGGAGGAGTTTCACCGGCTCTATCGTCGGCTGATTTACGGTCGCGCCCGGCGCTCCGGGCTCTCGCACGAGGACGCGGAGGATGTCGCGCAGGATGTGTTCGGGCGCGTGGCCGAGACGATCAAGGATTTCGACACCAACCCGGAGCGCGGATCATTCCGCGGCTGGTTGATGAAGCTCACGCACTGGCGGATCGCGGACAAGTTTGAGAGCCGGGGGAAATTGCCGATGCAGGCGCCGAGCCCGGTGCCGGCGGACGAGGCCGAGCCGCGCACGACGTTGATCGAGCGCGTGGCCGCGCCGGCGGACGACGAGGACGAGTGGGACCGCGAGTGGCAGCAACACGTGCTCGCGGCGGCGCTGGAGCGGCTCGCGCGGCAGGTGAAGCCGAAGCATTTCCAGGCGTTCGAGCTCTATGTGCGGCAGGGCTGGCCGGTCCTCAAAGTCTGTCGGCAACTTTCGATCAACCCGGCGTCGGTCTATGTGATCGGCCACCGGCTGACGAAGCTGCTCAAGGCCGAGGTGGAAAAACTGCGCGTGCAGCTCGGTTGAGCTGTTGGCGTAATTTCGCTGGCATGGTCCGGGGCGGGCTGGCTCCATAGCGGCGATGCCCGCCCAGCCCGGCACCAGTCCATCGTCCGCCGTCCTGCTCAGCTACGCGCGTGAAGACGCGGAGGCGGCGCGTCGGCTCGCCGAGGGCTTGCGTGCGGCGGGTGTCGAGGTGGCTTTTGGGACCTATGCGCGTGACGAGGGCGAGGATTGGGAAAACGGGGTCCGCCGTCAGGTGCGGGAATGCGCGCTCTTTGTCCCGCTGGTCTCGGCGCACACCCAAGCGCGCACCGAAGGGCATTTCCGCCTGGAGTGGCATCACGCGGAGCAACGCTCGCGGCTCATGGCTAAAGGCCGGGCGTTCATCGTGCCGGTCGGCTTGGACGGCACGTCCGAGGCCGGGTCGTATGTGCCCGAGGGGTTTCTCGGCGTGCCGTGGGCCCGGACGGAGAGCGAGGCGGGGTTGGCGGATTTCGTCGCGGGAGTGCGGCACCGGCTCGCGCAACCGTTCTCCGTGCCGCCGTCGGCGAAACCGGCCGCGACGCCGGAGCGTCCGGTCGTCCCGGACTATGATCTGATCCGGCTGATCGGCAGCGGCAGCTACGGCGACGTGTGGTTGGCGCGCGGGGCCACCGGGCTCTGGCGCGCGGTCAAGCTGGTATGGCGCGCGCGGTTTGCGGAGGTGGAGCCGTTTGAGCGCGAGTGGCGCGGGCTCAAGGAGTTCGCCGCGATCTCCCTCGGCGAGGCGGCGCAGATGGCGTTGCTCCACGTCGGGCGCAACGACGAGGCGGGCTTTTTCTACTATGTGATGGAGTTGGCCGACGACGCGGCGCGCGGGCGGGAGATCGACCCCGCGCGTTACGTGCCGCTCACGCTCACGCAACTCCGCCGCACCTGCGAGCGCCTGCCGGCCGCCGACTGCGTGCGCTACGGCGTCGAGATCGCGCGGGTGCTCGCGAGCCTGCACGGCCGCGGGCTCGTCCACCGCGACATCAAGCCCTCCAACGTGATCCTCGTGAACGGCGTGGCCAAGCTCGCCGACATCGGGCTCGTCGCGCCGGTCGCGAGCGCGCGGACGTTCGTCGGCACGGAGGGCTACGTGCCGCCCGAGGGTCCGGGCGCGCCGGGCGGGGATGTCTTCGCCCTCGGCAAAGTGCTTTACGAACTCGCGACCGGGCTCGACCGGCAGGAGTTTCCCCAGTTGCCCGCGGAGCTGGGCCGGCAGCCCGACCACGAGGCGCTGCTGGCGTTGAACGCCGTGATCTTGCGCGCATGCGAAGCCCGTCCGGAGAAACGCTACCGCGACGCGACGGCGCTGCTCGCGGATCTGGAGGCGTTGCAGGCGGGCAAGCCCGTGCGGCGTTTCGCGCGCTGGCCGTTCGCCGCCGCCGCGGCTTTCGTGTTACTCGCGGGCGCGGGTGGGTGGTGGCAGTCGCGCACCGTCGTCCCGAACCCCGCCCTTACCGCCGCCGTCGTCGCCCCGCTAGCCGCTCCGAAATCCATCGCCATCCTCCCGCTCACCAATCTCAGCGACGACAAGGACACCGGTTTCTTCGCCGACGGCGTGCACGAGGACCTCCTCACGAATCTCGCGCTCGTGCCCGAGCTGCGCGTCGTCTCGCGCACGTCCGTGATGCAGTATCGCGCGACGACGAAGACGATGAAGCAAATCGGCGGGGAGCTGGGCGTCGCCTACGTGCTGGAGGGCAGCGTGCGCCGCGCGGCCGGCAAGGTCCGCGTCACCGGCCAGCTCATCAACACCCGCAACGACGAACACGTCTGGGCGAAAAGCTTCGACCGCGACCTCACCGACATCTTCGCGCTGCAAACCGAACTCTCGTTGGAAATCGCCGGTGCGCTCTCGGCCGTCATCTCGCCGCAGACGCAGAAGTTCCTCGCCCGCCGTCCCACGGAAAACCCGGCCGCCTACGACGCCTTCCTCAAAGCCCGCAATCTTCGCAACAACTCGCCCCCGGGTTCGCGCTCCGCGCTGCGTGAGACCGAGGCGTTGTTCAAGAGCGCGGTCGAACTGGACCCGGCGTTCGCGGCGGCCTGGGGCGAACTCGCCGTCGTCCACGCGCTGAATGTATTCTGGGGCATCGACGGCTCGGCCGGCCGGCTGGCGCAGGCCGACGCCGCGATCGCCCGGGCCGTGCGGCTCGCGCCCGAAGAGCCGGAGGTGATCCGCCTGCTGGGCACCTACGCCTACTACGCCTATCGCGATTACGCGCGTGCGACGGACCAATACCAAAAACTCGCGCGGCTCCAGCCCAACGACCCCACGGTCTTTTCCTCGCTCGGCCTGATCCAGCGTCGGCAGGGCCGCTGGGCCGAGTCGCTGGTCAATCTCCGCCGCGCCGTGGAGCTCGACCCGGCCAACGTGAGCTCTGCCCGCGCCCTGCTGAGCTCGTTCCAATACGTCCGCCGTTGGGACGATGCCCGGATCATGCATAACCGGATCGTCGCGCTGCTGCCCGGCCAGCTCCGCGAGGAATTCGACCGGGCTCGCGGCGAATTCGCGGCCACGGGGTCGTTACGGGCGGCCGACGATTTGCTGGCGCGCCTGAGCCCGGCGCAGCGCGATGCGCCGCAGGGAATCTTTTGGCGCAGACAATGGTCTTGCTTCCGGGGTGATTACGCCGAGTTCAAACGGCTCGATCAGTTTCAACCCGCGTTCGAGGACGAGGAGGCTTCGGCGCTTTCGGCTATCGATGCCGGGGGCGTTTACTGGGCGAGTGGGGACACGACCGCCCTGCGAGCCCGGATCGAGGGACCGCTGGCCGAATGGCGCGAGCGCACGGAACGCGAGCCGACCAACGTGATCGCCTGGAGCTATGCCGGCGTGATGGCGGCCCTGCTCGGCGACGCGCGCGAGGCGGTGGAGTCGGTGCGTAAAGCGACCGAACTGATGCCTGTGACGCGCGACGCCATCGACGGCCCAGATCAACGAATATGGCTGGCGGGGGTTTATGCGGTGACGGGTGACAAGGATCGCGCCATCGCGGAACTCGCCCGGTATTTCGAGCATCCCGGACGTCACTCCGTCGCCAGCATCCGCAGCCTCCCCGACTTCGCGAGGATCCGCGGCGACCCGCGCTTCGAGGCGCTGCTCGACGATCCGAAGAACAACGCGCCGCTGTTTTGAGCGTAACGAAGAACCTGGACCGCGAGCGCGACGGCGCGGACGCTTTGATCGCGCCGCTGGCCGCGCCCGCTTGCCTCCCGCCTGTCCCCGGCTGAATCTGCGGAATGCTCGCCATCCGCATCCACGAAACCGGCGGTCCCGAAAAGCTCCGCGCCGACGACATTCCCGTGCCCGAGCCCGGCGCGGGCGAAGTCCGCATCCGCGTCGAGGCGGCCGGGCTCAACTTTATAGATACCTACCAACGCAGCGGGCTCTACGCGGTGCCGCTGCCGTTTACGCTCGGCGCGGAGGTCGCCGGTGTCGTGTCGGCGGTGGGCGCGGGCGTGACGGAGCTTGCTATCGGCGACCGCGTCGCGACCGCGAAGGCCAGTGGCGGCTACGCGGCCGAGGCGCTCGCGCCGGCCGCGCACGTCGTGAAAATCCCCGCCGACGTCGGCACGCAGACCGCCGCGGCGCTCATGCTCCAGGGGCTCACGGCGCACTACCTCGCGGTCGATACGTTTCCCCTGAAATCCGGCGATATCGCGCTGATCCACGCGGCGGCCGGCGGCGTGGGATTGCTCCTCGTGCAGCTCGCGAAACGCGCGGGCGCCCGGGTGATCGCCACGGTGGGCGCCGAGGAAAAAGTCGCGCTCGCCCGCGGGGCCGGCGCCGACGAAGTCGTGGTTTACTCGCGCGATAATTTCACGACGGCGGCCCGCGCATTCACGGCGGGTCGCGGGGTGGACGTCGTCTATGACGCGGTGGGCAAAGCTACGTTCATCGGCAGCATCGACAGCCTGCGTCCGCGCGGGATGTTCGTCTCGTTCGGCAACGCGAGCGGACCGGTGCCGCCCTTCGCGCCGTTGCTGCTCGCGCAGAAAGGATCGCTGTTTTTCACGCGGCCGACGCTGGCGCATTACACGCTGGACGCGGCGGAACTCCGCACGCGCACCGACGATCTCTTCGGGGCGGTGCTCAGCGGATCGTTGAGGGTGCGGGTCGGCGCGACGTTTCCGCTCGCCGCCGCCGCCGAGGCGCACCGCGCGCTCGAGGGTCGGGGGACGACGGGCAAGGTGTTGTTGTTGCCCTGAAACCGGCGATCGTCCGGCGCGAGGCCGGGATTGCCACCGGCCCGGGGAGCCTTCTTGCTCGCCGGATGCGCTCTTCACTACCCGGTGTGTTTGTCGTGATCCTCGGCCTCGCTATGGCGGGCTGCGTCAACCCACGGCTGGACTCGGCGTCGGCCGCCGCGACGCCGACGATGGGTGGAGCGACCGGCGAACCGATGACCGACAAACCCGTCGAAGCCTCGGTGGCGGAAAGGGAATACGAGATCGCGCAGGCCATGGCGCGCCGTCCGGCCGACACCGGCATGTCGACAACGGAGTTGGTGGCGCTGCTCAATGAAACCTCGCGCGAACTCGGGGCCTTACGGGCCAACAACGCCAAGCTGCGGGCCGATCGGGAGCGAACCCCGACCGTGCGGGTCGAGACCGTGGTCAAGCCCGAGGTCAACGACGAGAAGTTGACCGCCGACATCGGTTCTTACGTGAAGTTCAAGCAGGACCTGGTGGTTTTTCTGCAGGAATCGGAGCGGTTGCGTGTCGAGAATACCACGCTCGGCACCCAACTGGCCGCGCTCGCCGAGCAGATGAAGGCGGCCCAAACCGATCTTGAACCGCTGAAGACCGAGGTGCTCGCCCAAAAAGAGGCGCGCGAAAAAGCCGAGGCTTCGGCGGAAAAACTTCGCGAGCAACTCCGCGCCATCGCCAAAGCCCTGGCGGCCGCAGGGCTCAGTCTCGATGCGTTTTCAGGGGACCGTGAGCCCACCGCCCGTTTGGAGACCAGTCCCGCACGGGTCCGGGCCGCCGGCGAAGGCGAGCGATCCAGGTGAGTTGGGTCGGCCCGAGGGCTGATCGGTGGTGAGGCGGGCAAGACCGGAGAATCGGAGGCGCGCACCTTTAGACTACGGCGCCCATTTCCGGCATTTACACCGCCGAGGGCATTTGCTCTGGTCTCGGGTTCACACGTTTAAACCTTCGCGCCATGACCACGCCCGCCACTCCCTCGCAACCCAGCCCCGCCGGTGACGACCGCAACCTAGTTCCCGTCGATGCGACCTACCTCGCGCCGTCGTTTGAGGACAAGTTGCACGTGTTTTGGCTGAAGAACGGAAAGATCGTGATCGCGATTTGTGTGCTCGTGGTCGCGGGCATCGCCGGCCAAGGTATCTGGGACTATTTTGCCGCCAACAAGGAAGCGGGCGTGAAGGAAAGCTATGCGGCGGCATCCTCGGCGGAAAAACTCAAGACCTTCGTGGCGGCCAACCCCGGTCATACGCTGGCTGCGGTGGCGCAATTGCGGATGGCCGACGAGGCCTACGCCGCCGGCAAGTTCGGCGAAGCGGCCGCGGGCTATGAAGCCGCCTACGCCGCTTTAAAGACGGGCCCCTTCGCGATGCGGGCTCAACTCGGGTTGGCCATGGCGAAAATTTCAGCCGGTAAGACCGCCGAGGGCGAAACTGCCCTCAAGACCTTTGCGAACGATGCGACTCAGGTGAAGGGTGTGCGCGCCGAGGCGGCCTATCACCTCGCGAGCTTGGCGGCCGACGCCAACCGGGCCGACGACGTGAAGAAGTATGCCGAGCTCGTCGCCCAAATCGATCCCGCGAGCCCCTGGTCCCAACGGGCCATGATGCTCCGCGCCAGCTTGCCGGTTGCGCCGGAGGCCGCCAAGGCGAGCGCCGACGCGCCCGCACCGGCCGGTGTCATTCAACTCAAGCTGCCCGGGAAGTAAGCGTCGGGCCGACTGCGAAACCGAACGTCTGTCGGTCAGGTGGGCGGGTAAAATTCAAACCAACCGCTGGCCCGGCTTCCGCGATTTGCCGCGGCGCCTGATTGCAAAAGCCAGCGCCGTCGCGCCAAAAATGAGAGCGTAGGTCGAAGGCTCCGGAACCGCAGAAAGCGTTCCGTTGATCCTGAAGTCATCGATCCGCAGCGTCCCACCACCGCTCGATGCGCCCGAAGCATAGAGCCGAAAGGTCGTCGCGCTCGAAAACGTCAATGAAACCGACTGGTTTCCGCTGGAATACCAATTCGAATCGTTGGTGAGAGAACCGCCGAGCAACGAGCCGGCATAGCTATCCGCACTGGAACGCAAAGAGAACGCGGTCGGCCCGGTGTCCGTGGACCGACTGCCGAATGAAACCGAGGTCACACTGATCGAATAGCCGGCGCTTGGCGTGAGGGTGAACGTGAAATAGTTGGTCCCCGGGGCCGAGCCGGTCCAACCCGTTTGGACGATCGCCGAGGAACCTGAACCCGCCGAATAAACCGGCGAAGGAACGTTTACGGTGGGCGAATTGCTGCCGCCGAAGTTTCCGGCGGTCAGGTTGGCGGCGACGGACGTCGCGGCAGTCGTGTTTCCCGTGAACGAATAGACCGCGATCTGGGCGTGGGACAGCGATGCCGTGCCAATCAAAACCGCTGCGACCGCTCCGTGGCACGCATTCATTTCGGAGGGGAACTAGGATGGGCTCCTAATTTCTTTCAAGCCTTTAACGCGACTGGCGAAAAGCTGTCCAACGCGGCCAACTCATGGTTCCGTCTGTCGACAGAGGATCCAGCGAGGACCTTCTCAAAAGTGGTCGGGGCGATAGGATTCGAACCTACGACCTCCTGGTCCCAAACCAGGCGCTCTACCAGGCTAAGCTACACCCCGAAACACGCCGGACAGCACGCGGCTTCATCCGACCTGTCAAGCCCGCCGCCCAGATATCGCTCCTCGGGAATTGTTAATAATCTCTGCTTGCCTCGCTTTTAGATTGGTTCTCTGCTCCGCGCTCAACTTCCCACCATGGACACCATCTCTCGCGAAAACAACAGCATGCTCCCCGTCGGCGGTATCATCGTCGGCGTCATTGCTCTCCTGCTCGGCGGCTATGCCGCTATCAGCCTCTCCAAGGTCAACAAGAGCCTTGCGGCCCACGAAGAGAAGATCGCGAAGATCGACGGGATCGAGTCCCAAGTCGGCACCGCCGCCGCTTCGGCCGATAAGGCCATCAAGGATGTCTCGGCCCTGACCCGTTCGACGCAGGATGCGTTTAACCAAGTCGGCGGCGAGCTCGCCAACCAGCGCGCGGCCATCACCAAGATCGAGGAAGCCGCCAAGAAGCCCGTGGTTGTCGCCGGCAAAAAAGGCGGCGGCGAGCCTGCGGTCGCCGGTCCCGGCGAATACGTCGTCAAGGGCGGCGACTCCGGTGCCAAGATCGCCCGCGCAAACGGCGCGAATCTCGCCGATCTCATCGCGGTGAATCCCGGTGTGAATTGGAACAAGCTCAAGGTCGGCGACAAGGTGAAGTTGCCCAAGAAGTAAGCCCAAAGATTTTTTTCTTTCGCGAAAGCCTCCTCGCCCTCGTCGGCGCGGGGGCTTTTTCTTTTCCCCATGAGCACATCGGCTTCGCCGGCAGGTCCGGCGCGTTGGGATAAAATTTCCGCGCAAACGACCGCGAGCACGCGGGTCTTTGATTTGACGAGCGCGCGCTACCGGCATCCGCGGCGAGCGGTCGAGCGGGACTTCGTGGTGATCGCGGCGCCGGATTGGTGCAATGTAATCGCCCTTACCCCAGGCGGTCATCTTGTGCTCGTGCGCCAGTTCCGCTTTGGCATCGATGCCTTTTCGCTGGAGATTCCCGGCGGCGTGATCGACCCGGGTGAGGAACCGCTGGTGGCGGCGGTTCGCGAGCTGGGCGAGGAAACCGGCTACGCTGGTTCGTCGGCGCGGTTGTTGGCGAGCGTGCACCCGAACCCTGCGATTCAAAACAACCGGTGCCACTTGGTGCTGGTCGAGAATGCGATCCCGAGCGGCCCGCCGGCGTGGGATCACGACGAGGAGATCGAGGTGGTCACCGCGCCGGTCGACGAAGTTCTCGATTGGGCCCGGCAGGGGAAAATCACCCACAGCCTGGTCGTCTGCGGTCTCATGCATTTTGAGCCGCTCTGGCGCGCCCGCAGCGGCGGTGGCGTTTGACTCGGGAAGGCGGACGAATTCCCTCCATCTACCGTGACCATGTTTTCACCCACCTTCGCCAATGACCCTGCCGCGCTCGGGCCGACGGACGGCCACTTGGTTCCGCCGCCGCTGGAGCGGGAGGTTCGGCGGATCTACGAGCGCAGTCCGCTGTATGGACGAAGGTTTCCGCTGCATCCCGATCCTCTCCACTGGTCCTGCTATCGCGAGATCCCGGCGCTTTCCAAGAAAGACATCGTCGATCAGGGGCATCAGGCTTTCTTCGCCGACTACCGGGTGATTGAGCGGGGCCTGGCCGACAAGACCTTCGAGTATGAAAGCACCTCGGGCACGACGAGCGGCCCGATGACGGTAATCATGGAAGAGGGCTGGTGGAACCGGCAGACCGAGCGTGCTTACCTCGCGTCGCCGATCCTGCGCCAGTTCGTGGGCCGGCCCTACCGGAAGTGCGTCCTCGCGCCGATCGGCTGCTCGAGCAACCTGTGTCCCTACGAGGATCACCCGTTTCCCCACCGGTATTTCGACGGCACCGTCTATCTTAATCTCACGAGCGATCCGTTTGTTTTTCCGGAAGCCGAGTGGGACCGGATCGTCAGGGAATTGGAGGCGACCCGCCCGGAAGTGATCGAAGGCGAGCCGGTTTATTTGTCGCTCCTCGCGCGGGCGGTCCAGAAACGCAAGGTCAAGGTGCCGAGCGTGCGCGCGGTGATCCTGACGTATGGCAAAGCCAGCCGCCAACACAGCCGCCGGATCGCCGAGGTTTTTCCCGCGCCCCAAGTCGACCTCTACGGTTCGACCGAGGCGGGCTATCTGTTCGTGGGCGAAGCGTTCAAGGACGACCTCCGGGCCATCGACGCCAACGCGTTCGTCGAGTTGGTGCCATGGCGGAAAGAATTGCCCGGAGTGTTTCAGATTTATGTGACGACCCGCGACCGCGAGGCTATGCCGTTGTTGCGCTACCACACGGGCGACATCGTGGAGCGGCGGGAGACGGGCTTCCGTATCCTCGGCCGGGAAGGCGGGATCTATTTTCGCCCCGATGGTTCGCTGGTCTCCGCCAGCGATGTCGACGACGCCTTGCCGGAGGGTTTCGCCTGCTGGCACCATGCGCTGGTGCAGACCGGCGAGTCGCGTTGGGACTTTCACTACGTCGCCGACCAAACGGCCGACCACAGCGGGATCGAGACGGCCTTGGCGCGTTTGTTGGGTTCTGGCGTCCGGGTGAACGCCTTCCGCCGCAAGTTCATCGCCCCGGCTGCGAGCGGAAAATTTGCGCTGCTCAAGCCGCTGGCACGCTAGGTCGGTGGTTTGGGGCGGCCGTCGGGCCGGGTCGCGCCGGCCTCATCGCCGCCGTGCGTCCGGCGCCGCCTTCTCAAATCGGTAAGTCTCCCTAATAAGGGGATCGTCCGGACCCCGTCACTTTACTTCCTCGACGCATTCAACGAGGGTGATGGATTCCCCAAGGCAACCGCTCCCACTGATGAACCTCGTTGGCAATCTCTTCGGCTCCTCCATCGGCCGCAAAATCCTGATGGCCGTCACCGGCCTCGTGCTCATCGGCTTCGTCGTCGGGCACCTCGTGGGCAATCTCCAGATTTTTTCGCACCCCGATAAGATCAACGGCTACGCGCATTTCCTCCACTCCCTGGGACCGGTGCTCTGGATCGCCCGGATCGGGCTCCTCGTCTGCGTCGTGATCCACATCTGGGCGGCGACCGTGCTGACTTTGGAGAGCCGGCGCGCGCGGGGTGATCAACCCTACGGCGTCAAAACCTGGATTCAGGCCACCTTCGCGTCCCGCTACATGCGCTGGACCGGCTTCGTCGTTCTGGCGTTTATCGTCTACCATCTCGCTCACTTCACCCTCGGCGTGGTGCAGGGCTCGACCTTCAAGGAGACGCTTCCCGCCTACACGATGACGGGCGACTATCGCGTGCTCGGCCTTACCGTGGTCGAGGCCGGCACTCCGGTCCTCGACGTCTACACGATGGTCGTGCGCGGATTTCAGATTCCTCTGGTCGCCGTGTTTTACATCATCGCCGTCGGCCTGCTCTCGTTCCACCTCCTCCACGGCATGGACAGTCTCTTTCAAACTTTCGGTTGGCGCAACGCCCGCTGGGCCCGCCCCCTGCGCACCGTGGTCACGATCACCTGCGTCTCTTATTTTGTCCTCAACGCCGCCATTCCCGGTTCCGTGCTCGTCGGGCGGCTCACGCCTTCCGCCGCCGCCGTCGCACGCCACTAAGTTCCCCCTTCGCTCACCGCCATGGCCACCCTCGACTCCAAAATTCCGTCCGGCCCGCTCGCCGACAAGTGGCGCAAGCACAAGACGGAGATCAAACTCGTCAACCCCGCCAACAAGCGGAAATACGAAGTTATCGTCGTCGGGGCCGGCCTCGCCGGAGCTTCGGCCGCCTCCTCGCTCGCCGATCTCGGCTACAAGGTGAAGTGCTTCGTGTTTCATGACAGTCCGCGCCGCGCGCACTCCATCGCCGCGCAGGGCGGCATCAACGCCGCGAAAAATTACCAGAACGACGGCGACAGCGTCCACCGGCTCTTCTACGACACGCTCAAAGGCGGCGACTACCGCGCCCGCGAGGCCAATGTCCACCGCCTCGCCGAGGTCTCCGTCAACATTATCGACCAATGCGTCGCGCAGGGTGTGCCTTTCGCGCGCGAATACGGCGGGCTTCTCGCCAACCGCTCGTTCGGCGGCGCGCAGGTTTCGCGCACCTTCTATGCCCGCGGCCAGACCGGCCAACAGCTCCTCCTCGGCGCCTACTCCGCCCTCTCCCGGACGGTCGGCGCCGGCGCCGTCGACCTCCACGTCAATTCCGAGATGCTCGACCTCGTCCTCGTCGAAGGCCAGGCCAAGGGCGTCGTCATCCGCAACCTCGTCACCGGCGAGATCAGCCGCCACTCCGCCGACGCCGTCATCCTCGCGACCGGCGGCTACGGCAACGTCTTCAACCTTTCCACCTACGCCCGCGGTTCCAACACCACCGCGATCTGGCGCGCCTACAAGCGCGGTGCCTGCATGGCGAATCCCTGCTACACCCAGATCCACCCGACGTGCATCCCCGTCAGCGGCGAGTATCAGTCGAAGCTCACGCTCATGTCGGAGTCGCTCCGCAACGACGGGCGCATCTGGGCCCCGAAGAAGGTCGGCGACCGTCGCGCGCCCGGCGAGATTCCCGAGACGGAACGCGATTACTTCCTAGAGCGCCTCTACCCGAGTTTCGGCAATCTCGCCCCCCGCGATATCGCCTCCCGCGCCGCGAAGCGCACCTGCGACGAGGGTCGCGGCGTCGGCACGACCGGCCTCGGCGTTTACCTCGATTTCGCCGACGCCATCAATCGCCTCGGCGAACCCGCGGTGCGCGAGCGTTACGGCAATCTCTTCGACATCTACCACGAGATCACCGCCGAGAGCGCCTACAAGGCGCCGATGCGCATCTATCCCGCCGTCCACTACACCATGGGCGGTCTTTGGGTGGACTATAATCTCATGTCGAACATCCCGGGTCTGTTCGTGCTTGGTGAGGCCAACTTCTCGGACCACGGCGCCAACCGTCTCGGCGCCTCCGCCCTCATGCAGGGCTTGGCCGACGGCTACTTCGTCATCCCCTACACCATCGGCGATTACCTCGCCGGTCAGAAACCCGGCTCGCGTCCGGGCCCTGAAGGCGCCGAGTTCAAACAGGCCGAGGCCAATGTGCGCGGCCAGACCACCCGCTTCCTCGCCACCAAGGGCAAACAACCCGTCAGCTACTTCCACAAGAAACTAGGAAAGCTCGTTTGGGACTACTGCGGCATGTCCCGCACGAAGGCCGGCCTTGAGACCGCGCTCAGGGAAATCCCCGCGCTCCGCGACGAGTTCCACGCCACGGTCAACGTCCCCGGTTCCGCCGAGACCCTCAACCAATCGCTCGAACAAGCCGGCCGCGTCGCCGACTTCTTCGAACTCGGCGAGCTTATGTGCCGCGACGCGCTCACCCGCGAGGAAAGCTGCGGCGGCCACTTCCGCGAGGAACACCAATTCCCGGACGGCGAGTGCAAACGCGACGACGGGAAGTTCGGCCATGTGGCCGCGTGGGAGTATCAGGGCGAGGGCAAGGTCCCGCTCCGCAACACCGAGCCGCTCAACTACGAGTTCACGAAGATGAGCGTCCGCAATTACAAGTAATCCATACCCGTCACCGCCATGGTCGCCGCCTCCTCCCAAAAAATCTTTTCCGTCACCCTCCGCGTCTGGCGCCAAGCCGGCCCGGACCGCCCCGGCGCGTTCGTCGACTACGCCGCGCGCGACCTCAACCCCAACATGTCCTTCCTCGAGATGCTCGACGTCGTGAACGACGGGCTCAACGCCAAGGGCGAGGAACCCATCGCCTTCGCCCACGACTGCCGCGAAGGCATCTGCGGCACCTGCTCGTGCACCATCGACGGCAAGCCCCACGGTCCGGGCAGGGGCGTCGCCACCTGCCAGATTTATATGCGCTCGTTCAACGACGGCGACACCATCGTCGTCGAACCCTTCCGCGCCCGGGCCTTTCCCGTGATCAAGGACCTCGTCGTCAACCGCTCGGCCTTCGATAAAATCCAGCAGTCAGGCGGCTTCATCACCGCCCGCGCCGGCTCCGCGCCCGACGCCAACGCGCTGCCCGTGCCGAAGGGCGACGCCGATCTGGCGATGGACGCCGCGCAGTGCATCGGCTGCGGCGCATGCGTCGCCGCCTGCAAAAACGCCAGCGCCATGCTCTTCGTCGCGGCGAAGGTCGGCCACCTCGGGCTGCTCCCGCAGGGCCAGGCCGAGCGCGACCGGCGCGTGCTCGCGATGGTCAACACGATGGACACGCTCGGCTTCGGCAGTTGCACCAACCAATACGAGTGCAGCGCCGCCTGCCCGAAGCTCATTTCCCACGACTTCATCGCACGGATGAACCGAGACTATCTCACGGCCTCGCTGCGCTCGGCCTTCAAGCCCGCGCCCGCGAGCACGGGCGGCGGCGCGGGCTGATTTCGGGCCGGGGTTTGCGCCGGGCCCGCTCGCTGGCGCCGGGCGAGTCCCGCGCCACCGTCGGCTACCTTGCCGCCGGTGCGAGGGCGCGCAGGTCCACGCTGCCGGCGTTGGAGGTCTTGATGTCCAGCTTTTCCTCGCCGCTGGTCACGTAAAGGACGCTGTCGATCTTGTAGCTGGCGGTCTGGCGATCACGCAGCCCGATCAGTTGCTGCATCAGCGCGAGGTTTTCGAATCGCACCGTCACGTCCTGGGTCGTGGTGGCGAGGGCGGCGAGGCCGACCGGCTGCTGGCTCAGCGCCTTGCCGACATAGCTGCCGTTGAGATAGATCTTATGCGAGGAGCCCGACAGGCCGATCGGGATCACATTATCGTTTGAGTAACGCAGGGTGACGACCGCGCTCGATTCAAACACGGTCGAGGCGGCCGGCTTGATGTCGACCATGCTCACGGTCACACCCGTGAGCTTGAAGCCGCTGCCGCAGCCCGCGAGCAGCAGGGAGACGGTGAGACCGAGGGCCAAAACGAGAAATCGCGGGGCAAAACGGAGAGGGGACATGCCAACCAACCAAGGCACTCCGCCCCGCGACCGCAAGGCCGGGCTCAGAAAATTGAGAGCGCCTTGGCGCTCTCAAGGGCGAACCAGGCGGCACCGGTGCCGGCCGCCACGACCAGCGCGTGCCGGGCAAATTTACGCCCGCGCAACACCGCATCCTGAAGGTCGGTATCGAGGGACCGCCGGTTGGATTGCGCCATGAAACTCACGAAACGAGGGTCCCGCAGGCGGCCGCCACGCCGGTCCCGGACCAGGCCGAAGCGCAGCGCGGGGCGACGGAACAGATTGGCGAGAAAGCGGAGCACGGAGGAAGAAGACGTAATTTTGGATTGGTTTTTTCAAGGTGAAACTCGCACGTTCTCCGGCTTTAACGTCCTTTTATCGCCATGCACCACTTCCGCTACGTCGGTCAAAACCTCCACTGCGAATCGGTCGATCTCGCCGAAGTCGCCCGCCTTTACGGCACGCCGACCTACGTGACGAGCGCGGCCACCATGGCCGACAACTATACGCGGCTGACCAAGAGCCTCGCCGGTCTCGACGTCCAGATCTGCTACGCGATGAAGGCCAACTCCGGCCTGGCCGTGCTGCGGCACTTCGCCCGGCTCGGCGCGGCGTTCGATCTGGTGAGCGGCGGCGAACTGCGCCGCGTGCTGGCCGCGGGGGCCGACGTGAAGCGCAGCGTGTTTGCCGGTGTCGGCAAGACCGAGGCCGAGATCCAGCTCGGGCTCGAGAGCGGTGTTTTCTCCTTCCATGTCGAAAGCGAGCCCGAGCTCGCCCGGATCAATCACGTCGCCGGCAAGCTCGGCCTGAAGGCGCCGATCGCGATCCGCATCAACCCCGACGTGGACGCGCACACCCATGCCAAGATCACGACGGGCAAGAGCGACAACAAGTTCGGCATCCCGCTCAAGTTCGCCGCCGCGGCTTACGAGGCCGCCTCGAAGTATCCGAACATCGAACTGCGGGGCGTGCAGATGCACATTGGCTCGCAACTGACCGAAGTCGGCCCGTTTGCCGAGGCGGTCGCTAAGGTCGCGCCGTTCGCGGCCGAGCTGAAGGCGAAGTATGGCATCACCTATTTCTCGATCGGCGGCGGCATCGGCATCGTCTACAAGGAGGCTCTCGCCAGCGGCACGGCCGCTTGGTGGGACGCCCAACCGGCCGGCACGCGTCCGCTCACGCCCGAGGCCTACGGCGCGACGCTCGTGCCGCTCCTCGCCCCGCTCGGGCTCAAGATTTTGCTCGAGCCCGGCCGCTTCATGGTCGGCAACGCCGGCGTGCTCCTCTCCCGCGTCGAGCACCTCAAGCGCGGCTCGGGGAAAAACTTCCTCATCGTCGACGCGGCGATGAACGACCTTGTGCGCCCGGCGATGTATGAGGCCTTTCACGAGATCGTGCCGCTCCACCGCGACACCACGCGCCGCGCGCTGGTCGCCGATGTCGTCGGGCCGATCTGCGAGAGCGGTGACTGTTTCGCCAAGGACCGCCAACTGCAGGAAGTGGGCGAGGGCGAGTATATCGCCTTCATGAGCGCCGGGGCCTATGGCTCGACGATGTCGAGCCGTTACAACACCCGCGCACTGCCCGCCGAAGTGATGGTGCAGGGCAGCGCCTTTGAACTGGTCAACGCGCGCGAGACTTTCGAGTCGATGATCGCGAACGAGAAGATACCGGCGTTTTTAAAGTGAGGAACCGATGATGTGGAATGTGGAACTCGGGAAATCAGGGAAAGGATCCGCCGTGATCGGTGCTTTCCTGATTTCCGGCGTTCCACATTCACCGTCTTCTGATTTAGTCCGCGCATGAAATTCTGTGTCGTCGGCGCCGGAGCTTGGGGCACCGCGTTTGCGGTGCATCTGGCCCGGCTTGGCCGGCCGGTCACGCTGGTGCCGCGGCGGGCCGAGCAGGCGGCGGCGTTTTTATCCGCCCGGGAGAACCGGGAATACCTGCCGGGGATCGAGCTGCCACCCGCGCTGGGGATCGCTTCCGATCTCGCGACGGCACTGGCGCAATCGACCGTCGTGCTGCTGGCTTGTCCGTCGCAGGCCCTGCGCGAGACGACCGCCCGGGTGCGGGCGGCACGGGGCGCGGATGCGCCCCTGCGGTTGATTGTGAGCCTGGCCAAGGGCCTCGAAGTCGGCTCGCATCTGCGTCCGACGCAGGTGATCGCGGCCGTGCAGCCCGACGTGCCCGCAGGTGCGATCACGGGCCCGACCAACGCCGCCGAGGTCGCACGCGGCCTGCCGGCGGCGATGGTGCTCGGCGCGGCGAATGGCAGTGATGGCCTGTTAGCCGAGATCCAGGCTGCGATCAGCGGGCCGACCTTGCGGGTCTATACGAGCCACGACCTTGCGGGGATAGAATACGGCGGCTGCCTCAAGAATATCTACGCCATTGCGGCGGGCTGCGCGGCCGGGCTCGGCCTCGGTGATAACGCCAACGCGGCTCTGCTGACCCGGGCCCTCGCCGAGATGGTGCGTGTGGGCGCCGCGCTCGGCGCGCGGCCGGAGACGTTTTACGGCCTGAGCGGTTTCGGCGATCTGGTGGCGACGTGTCACGGCCCGTGGAGTCGTAACCGCGAGTTCGGCCGGCGTCTGGGCGAGGGGAAGCCCGCTGCGGAGCTGATCGCCCACCGCAAGACGGTCGTCGAGGGCTACCGCACGACGGAATCGTTTCACGGGCTCTGTGTTGCCCGTGGCATCGACGCACCGATCTTGCGCGAGATGCATGCGATCATGTTCGAGGGCAAGGCGCCGGCGCTGGCGTTGAGCACGCTGATGATGCGCGGGCTGAAGCGCGAGTGAGTGCGGCGGCGAATGGCGGTGCGGCCGGGCTGGTATTTCCCGAGCCGGCGCTGCTGGTGCGCGGCCCCGAGGTCGTGGCGCGGACTACGGCGGCGGCGTTGACGGTCGAGAACTTGCGCGCGGCTTATCGGCGGGGGATTTTTCCGTGGCCGAGCGGACCGCGGGCGATGATCCCGTGGTGCTGTCCGCGGGTGCGGGCCGTGCTGGTCTTCGCCGAGCTCATGCCGGGACGCACGTTGGAGAAAGCGGCGCGCAAGGGTGGCTGGAGTTTCTCGATCAACCGGGCTTTTCCGGAGGTCATCGCGGCGTGCGCGGCGGCGGCGCGGCCCGAGCAGGAGGGCACGTGGATCGCCCCGGCGGTGGTCGCGGCCTACACGGCGCTCCACCAGGCGGGTGCCGCGCACAGCGTGGAGGTGTGGCGCGACGGGGAATTGGTCGGCGGGCTTTACGGCGTGGACGCCGGCGGGGCGTTTGGCGGCGAGAGTATGTTTCACCGGGTCGACAACGCCTCGAAGCTCGCGCTCCTGCACCTCGCGGGCCACTTGCAAGCGCGGGGCTGCACGTGGATGGACATCCAGCAACTCACGCCGCACCTGCAGCGACTGGGCGCGCGCGAGCTGCTGCGGGAGGATTTCCTCGCGCAACTTTCAGGGGAACTCGCCGTAGGCCGCGTGCTGTTCCCGTCCGGGGAAAGCGGGCGCGGCGGGGCCGAAAATTATCCGCATGGGCCGGATGCCGGGGGCTTTGCTTTTTTGCGCCCGCCCGGCAGGGTTTCCGGAACGTGAAACCTTGGTTGAAAACAATGTGTGGCGGCGCGGCGATCTGGCTTTGGCTAATCGCGGCGGCGGGGGCAGCGGAGCGGTTCACCTTTGTCGCGATGGGCTGCATGCCCTACGGGGCGGAGAATTTCGCCGCTTACGAGAGGCTCTTGGTGGAAATCAACCGGCAGCGGCCGGCGTTTACGGTGCATTGCGGCGACACCAAGAGCGGCAGCCAGCCGCCGACCGAGGCGTTTTTGAAAAAAGTCCGCGGCTGGTTCGACTCGCTCGACGGCGCGGTGATCTACACGCCGGGCGACAACGAGTGGACCGATGTCCATCGCGCCAGCAACAACCGCGACGGTGTGAAACAGGACCCGCTGGTGTGGCTCGCCAAAGTGCGCGCGGAATACTTCGCCGAAGAGCGCAGCATGGGTCGCGCGCCGATCCCGCTGGTGACCCAGCGGCGGGATGCCGGCTTCGATAAATTTGTGGAGAACGCGCGGTGGACCCACGGCGGCGTGGTGTTTGCGACGGTCCACGTCGTGGGCAGCAACAACAACGACCAGCCGGCGGTTCCGGGAGCGGTGGCGGAGTTCCGCGAGCGCGACGCGGCCAACGCGGCGTGGGTGCGGGCGACTTTTGCCGAGGCGCGGGCGAGCGCGGCGCCGGGCGTGGCGTTTTTCTTTCAGGCGCTGCCGTTCGCGCAGGACGCGGGCTGGCCGGGCCGCGTCTCGGGGTTCAAGCAGTTTCTCGACGTCATGGAAGCCGAGGCGCGGGCCTGGGGTAAACCGGTGCTCTTGGTCCATGCCGACGAACACCGTTACCGTCTCGACGTCGGGATGGCCTTCGAGCAGGGCGGCGAGGTGCTGGCGAACGTGACGCGGCTCGAGACTTTCGGGGCGGGCGATATCCACGCGGTGCAAGTCGTCGTGGACCCGGCTTCGCCGCAGGTTTTCCTCTGCGGACCGTTGCTCGTGCCGGGGAACGCGCGGCCGGTGCTCCCGCGGGGAAAGAAAAGCGGGGACGATAAATGAGCCGCGCGCGACGAGCCGGCGCGGCGGCGGAATTGAAGACCCTGATGCTCGCGGAGCCTCGGCTCACGTTGGCGGTGGCGGAGAGCCTGACGGCGGGAAATCTTCAGGCGACGGTCGCGAGCGTGAGCGGTTCATCGGGATATTTTCTCGGCGGGGTCACGGCCTATTCGCTGGAGCAGAAGGTGCGGTTACTCGGCGTGAATCGGGCGGCGGCAAAAAAGGTGAACTGCGTGTCGGCGCGGGTGGCCGAGGAGATGGCGTCGGGCGCGGGGAAATTGTTCGGGAGCGATTTCGCGGCGGCGACGACAGGCTACGCGGAGCCGAGCACGGCGGACGGCGTGGCCGAGCCTTTCGCGTGGTGGGCGGTCGCGCACCGGCGGCGCGGACGACTGGTGAAACTTTTCAGCGGCCGCGTCGAGTGCCCGGGCGAGCCGCGCGTGGCGGTGCAGGCGATCGTGGCGGAGGCGGTGTTGGCTGAGTTGCTGGCGGAATTGCGCGCGGTGCGGGGAAGGGGGGTTGAACAGAATTCACCGGCGAGCGCCGGCGCGAGAACGACTTTGAAATTTATCGCTGGAAGGCGAAATTCGGGGTGAACTTCAACCTGTGAACCGCCCCGCGATGATCCCCCCGCTCTTTCCCCTGCCCGGAGCCCTGAGC
>ENA-ORBV01006596-ORBV01006596.1-microbial-mat-metagenome-genome-assembly--contig:-NODE-6596-length-20357-cov-9.202170_pt1 | contig 20357 bp, 19 predicted proteins | sample MGYA00237777_ERZ505514 | MGnify/ENA primary metagenome ERZ505514 (study PRJEB26160, sample SAMN06269048) | microbial mat metagenome | isolation source: Oligotrophic lake microbial mat | place... | reverse complement strand
GTCCAGCGGTGTCAGTGGGTGATTAAACGGCACGATCTTGACCAGGCGGCCGCCTTGGGTGCCGTCAAAGAACGAGTCGGTTCGGGTTCGGGTGACGCCGAGGTGCTGACAGGCCAGCTCGACGGCTTCGTTGTGCTGGACTTGAAGGTCGTAATCGTTGACGCGATAGGTGGCGAAACAGAGCTGGCTTGGCCTCTGAGGGGGTTCGCCCGTCCCTATCAGTTCGCCCTGCTGGGGGGCACTAGCGTCAGTGGCCTGGCCTTGCATCAAATCCTGGACGCGCTTGGCAGTCGTTTGAATCGCGCCTTTGTTAATGTCGCAGCCGATCCACCGGCGGCCGAGCCCTTGCGCAGCGGCTGCGGTCGTGCCCGAACCGATGAAACAGTCAAGGATCAACTCGCCAGGGTTAGTTGACGTTTCGATCATGCGCCTCAACAAGGCAACAGGCTTCTGTGTCGGGTATTCGGAGCGCTCGTCGGCCTGGCTATTGACTGGATTGATGTCCGTCCAAATACTCCGAAGCGGTACACCCTTGCCTTCATCAAGGTACCGAATGAGGCGTGGTCGCTTCGCCTTGTCCTTCGGGTACCAGATGCGTGCAGCATCGTGGAGTTGCTGCATCGCATCCTTGGAGTATCGCCAACCTTTTTCTGGCGGTGGATGCCCCATCCACTCGTAGGTCATATTTGGTCGTGGGTTTGGGCTGGTCAGGTTGTCCAGCTGGTACTTTCGGCCATCCTTGTCGGCAAGGGCGTACTTCTCTTCCAGGTACTTGTCGCTGTATGCATGGTATTGCTGATTCCAGGTGAATTCAGCGCTCTTGGTGCAGAACAGAACCACGTCGTGGATGTGGTTGTAGGTTGTTGAGTCACTGCGGGCGGCCACTCGCTGCCAGATGATCTCGTTCCTGAAACCATCCTGCCCAAAGATTTCCTCGACAACGCAGCGCAATTGGTGCGCTTTGTTCCAGTCGCAATGCAGGTAAAGCGAACCATCCTCGCTGAGGAGTTCGCGCAACATCAGCAGCCGCTCGTACATAAACTGCAAGTAATTGTCGTTCGCCCAAATGTCGCTGTACTGCACTTGCTCGCCCAGCGTGTAGTCCTCGCCGTCGATCTTCACCGTGCCTCTCGCTCCGCGAAGTTGGACCTTGCGCACGTAGTCCGCGCCGCTGTCGAACGGCGGGTCGATGTAGATCAGCTTGACCTTGCCGCGAAAGCCATTGGCGAGCAGGTGGGCAAGCACGTCTTTGTTGTCGCCGTGGTATAGCAGCCCACCCTTCGGCAAGTCCTTGGGCCAATCGCTCCAGCCTGCTTCCTGCAGAGGCACGGGCTGGCCCGCCGTGGCGTCAAAGCGCTCGATGGCTTGGGCGGGGTAGGCCCGCACGCGGGCAAGCGGCTTCTTGCCCACCCAGATGAGCATGGGGCGGCCCTTGGCCTTGGTGACGGTCACGTCCTTGGGTTTCTTGATGTTGTCAGTCATGGTCTGTCTGCGTTCATTGCGTTGTCGCTGGCTGGTCAGGCTCCGCGAATGAAGTCGCGGACCTGCACGTAGCCCTCGGCCTTGAGGTCGGTGTCGGCAAACATCACGTGGTAGGTCAGCTTGTCGGGGTTCAAACCTTCCCACTGCTTTAGCGCCACAGCCTTCTTGCCTTCCAAGGTTCGGGCGGCTTCGCCTCGATCCAGACGTGCCAGGTCGCCCTTAATGTCGGGGCTGTAACTGTCGCGCTTGATCTCCACTACTAGGTGTTTGCCATCCGCGCGGCGCAGCACGAAGTCAGGCGTGTACCGGTGCCATCTGCCGTCGTCGCCCAGGTACTCGGCGTAGAGGTCGGTCTTGGCCGGATCGGTGATGCCTCCCGTGAACCAAACCCCTTCGATCTGATGAGCTTCAGTCTGCAACTGGGTCAGTGCCCATCGCAGAAATTTAGCCTCTGGGCCGGAGTCGAAGTTGTAGCCCTCGTAGTGGAAGCTGCTTGCCAGTGCGTGCGCGGCGTCGGGCGTGTCGCGCGCCGTCAGATACAGCGGCTCGCGTTCCTTGGCAAAGCTGATGCGGGCCGTGTAGACCGGCTGGCCTGCACGATCAGACAGTTCGAAGCCCGCGGCTTTGACAAGCGCAATGGCCACGTCGATTTCTTCGAAGTGTTCTTCGTAGTCTGATCGCTGGGCTTCGATCTGCTGGCCCAGGGCGTCAAGGTGGTAATCGGGGATGTCGGCGCCCACGCCATAGGCCCTGCGCAGTGCTGCCAGCACGTCGCTTGTGGCCAGGTGATAGTTGGCAGCCAATTCGGCGGCGGCGGCATAACCGTCAAGCTCGGGCGGCGGCACCAGCAACATGTCGTCGCCGCCATCCACCTTCTGCAGCGCTGTCATGCCCGAGGCTGTTTGCACGGGCGTCAACGTCTCCACCGTCACACCTGCTGGCGCGGCCACATCCGGCACCGTCAGATGAAGCGGCGTCGCCGCCCCGCTCTCGGCCTTGCGGCGGTAGCGCAACACGCGCTTCTTGATCAACAGGGGCGGCAAGCTCGGCCGGTGCAAGACGATTTCGCGCTCCACTCGCTCGGCATGCTGTGCGTCCAGGTCCTTGAGTGAGGTGCCATAGGTCTCGGCAAGCTGGGACTCCAGCGTCTTGCGGTTGCTGTCCGTGAGGTAGACCCGAGCGGGGTGCTTGTTCCCCGGCACCTGGCGCAGGCATCGGGTAGCGGCCTGGAGCACAAAGTTGTTGCTGTTGGCCAGCTTGCGGACCAGCGCAGTGGCGAACAGGCTGGGGCAGTTCCAGCCTTCAGTACCCATGTTCACCAACAGCAGCACCCGTTCGGGCGCTTCAGGGTTGCAAGCTACAGCCTCGAACTGGCGCCTCGTGGCTTCGCTGCTCCTGCCATCCACGGCCAAGATGGTGTCGGTGCCGATACCGCGCAGCGCGAGCGCCGATTCGACAGCACCGCGAAGTTCATCGCGGGTTTCGATGTTGGGGAAGTACAGGGCCAGGCGCGCTGGTGCGCCGTTGGGCAAGCTCACGGCCCAGTAGTCGCGCACGAAGTCTTCGATGACGCTGGACACCAAGGTGTCGGCCTCGCCGTCGCCCAGGTCGAAAACCTTGATGTTCTTGGCCAGCTCTTTCAGCACGCCGTCTCGAATGCCTTCGCCCAGGCCGTACCAAACGATCACGTCCCGCAGGGGCTGACGCTCGAAGTAGGGCGTGCCGGTGGCGTTGATCACGACGATCAGGTTGGTTTCCTCGGCGAGGTAGTCGATGGTGCGGCGGACCTTCTTGATGCCGTCATCCTTGAAGACGAGTTCACCCGTCTCCTTGTCCTTTTCCCACTTGCCCAGCAGCTTCTGACCGTAGGTGTGGTGAGCCTCGTCCGAGAACACGGCCAGGTGCGGCAGCGATGCCACGGCTTGCAGCCGCAGGTTGGCCAGCTCAGTCTGTTCCTCCACCTTCGTGCCGGCGAACAGCGGTACTTGCTGGCCGTTGCTGCGCACGTTGGGCTTCTGGATGCGGATCTTCTCGGTGTTGGTGACGATGACGTTGAAGTTGCTGCCCCACACGATGGGGATCTGCTTGTCACCGTCGCGCGTGAACGTCAGCTTCAAGCTGGCAGCGAAGGACTTGTGCATGCGCGGCGGCAGCAGCTTGTCATAGGGAACGTCAGACAGCTCGCGGAGGGCGCTGAGGATGGTCTTGCCCGGGGCAAAGATCAGCGCGTTCTGCACGAAGGGACCATCGGGGTACTCCATGGCCATGGCGAATTCGGTGGCCACAATGGAGCCCATCAGGATCGTCTTGCCTGCGCCCATGGCCAGGGCCAGGATGTAGCTGGCGTAGTCAAGGGTCAGGGACTCGCGCAAACTCTCCAACGCGTACTGGCGGACGAATGCATTGTCCGATTTGACCCGGTCCAGGCAGCTTTCCAGCCCCTCGTCTGCAATGAAGCTGACGATGTCAGGGTGGGTCAGGCCCATGGCCTCGCGGCGGTCTTTTGGCTTCGGGAACAGCTTGGCGTAGAGGTCTGGAATCCTGGGCGTCTCAAGCACGAGCCGGAGGTACCAATAGGTTTCCAGGGCTCTAAACTGGGCTCGTCGAAGGTAGCGTAGCTGGGCAGCCTCGCCATCCTCGGTGGCGAACTCAAGAATCTCGCGGATCGCAGGGAACCCATCGCATGGGTAGTTCGCAGCGCGCCAGGCGTCCACTCGCTGTGTGAGGACTTGATATAGGTAGGACATGCAGGCTCAGCGCTGATCTGGCGTGGTGGAGCCCGGCCACAGGCGGGCGAAGTCAAATGAAAGCTGGCGGTGATGACGAATGGACAGCAAGTACACGGAGGCCTTGGCCTCTGGGGAAGCATCCACCACCGTGTAGAGCATCAAGTAGTCGCCATGCAGGTACTCGCGCAGCGCATCCGGTACGCCGGCTGGCATCGCAGCTAGTTGCGCCAGTGCTTCGGCTGACTGGGGCGGATTGGCCAGGTAGCGCCGCCCAATGCGCGGGAAGCGCCGCAGGTTGGGGATAACAGTGGCGCGCAGCTCGGCCAGCAGATCATCAAAGGCAAAGCTGGCGTCCGCATCCACCAAGAACGTCTCGATGGCGTCCAGGCGCTCTAGGAAGCTCGCAGTCAGCTCGACCCGGTACAGGCGTTCAGCCACGCTTCTTGGTCGCACGCTTGCCATGGTTCGCCAGGCTGGATGCCTTGGCGGCAGCCTTGCGGCGCTGCTGTAGCTGGCCGAAGGCCTCGTCCGCCTCAAAAGTGCGGCCGGCTGCGATGTCGGCCAGGCCGCGCTTGGCGTCGTCGATCAGCAGCAGATGGATGCGCTCGCGCTCCAGGCGGTGGTAGTAGTCCAACCGGTCGGCGTCGATCAGCGCAACGTAGCTCTCACCGTTCTTGGTAATGATCTTTTCTGCGCCTGCCTTGGCCTGGTCAGCCAACTCAGAAAGGTTGGCGCGTGCCTGGGTGAAGGGCACTACATCGCTGGCTGAAAAGCCCATGGCCGGCTCCTTGATAAGTAGATGACAGAATCCTGTGCAGTCTACGTCATTCAGGAGGTCTCGGGCGCCTGCTCTGGCACAGGGAAAACGCGGCAAAGGTCGCGGCGCGACGGCACCACGCACATGGTGCTGAGGCGGGACACAAACAGTCCAGTGGACTGTTTGTGCCAGCCGAAGGGCCCGAGCTCTGCGAGGACGCGGCCTGCAAAGTTGTCGCTGCTGGAGTTCATGCAACGCCTGGCGGCGCTGGTGCCACGGCCACGCCTACGCCTGATCCGCTTGGGTGTCCGCGTAACTTCGCTGCGCGAAGTGAGCGGACCCCCGCTGCGCGAACCACGGAGTGCTGGCACCCAACGCCAAGCTGCGCGCGCAGGTGGTGCCGCAGGTGATGCCGCAGGTGGTGCCGCAGGTGATGCCGCAGGAACGCGAACCACCCGCGCCGGCCGCACCGCCGGCCGAGTGCGAGGCGAGCTGTGCGCACAACCGCCCAGTGCGGTTGAGCTGGGCCAAGCTGCTGAAGCGCGTTTTAGCTGCGACATAACTTGAGTACAAGTTAGTCTTCGCTGAAGCTTCGCTTTCGAGATCGACATGGCGCACTGCCCGAACTGCGGTGGCGAGTTGAAGATCATCGCAGCGATCATGGAACAGCCGGTGATCGAGAAGAGCCTCACGCACCTGGGTCTGCAGGCCGGGGCGCCGCCATGCGCGCCAGCCCGTGAGTCGCAGCTGCAAGCGGCCTGAGATCCCCCAGTCAACACGTTTCAGGCGGCCCGGCGCCCAGGGCTGCTGGGACTGGCTGCGCCAGGGCTTCGCAGAGCCGAGGTTTGGCGGCTGATCGCAAGGGAAAACCAGGAAAACCCGGAGGCGGTCACCACGGATGACGCTCTTCTGGGCTGCGATCGACCCTCAACAGGCTGATGCCGAACCCAAGGACCGCATCAGTGGGTGTTCAAGAGCATTTCCAGGGGGCCTTTGGGAGAGAAAAAGTGCGTTTGAATTTCCTGTCCTCTCCTTAGAAACCGAAGAAGCAGCATGTGCCCAACCCACCGGGGTTGCCGGCCAGTCTGGCGCCAGTGGGTACAGCGCCACCGCGGCCCAAGAAGAAGTAGACACCCGGGTAGCGGCGGGGGACGTGCGGCCCCGCCGCCAGTCCCGAAGTCTGGGTCTTGCCACGCGAGTTGGATGCGGTCGTGTGAACAGCAGCCGGCATCGGCCGGTCAAGGCCTGCCGCACGCTTGCTGGGGGTTCCGACGGCGGTCTGGATGCGCCGCCTAGAATCGCCGGCCGCGGTTGCAGCGTGTCCGCTGCTCGACATTGCAAGCGGCGCGCCGGCCATCGCCGCATTTGCTCTTCGAGAACCAACGGAAAGTCTGGACTTCATGATCGCTGTAGTCGCCATCGGGCAGGTCGGCTATGCGCAACTCGCTCGATGCCGTCATCACCTCGGTCAGCAGCTCGGTCAGCACCTGCTCGAAGCGGCTGTCGCGCGCCACCTGGGCGCGAAAGCCGATGGCTGCGGCCACCGCGGGCAGCGAGAAGCGGACCAGCGGCCGCTCTTGCAAGGCAGGCAATTGCGACAGGTTGGGCGCAGGCAATAGCGGCACCGGGGGCGCCACGCGGCCGGCGCTGTCCTCCACCACACCAAAACCGGCCTTCACCAGCTGCCCCTGTTGCCCCTGTTGCGACGGTCGCGGCGGCTGCGGCGGCTGCGGCGGCTGCGCCGCTGGCCGCCACGGCACCTTCCAGCACCTCGCCGCGCGTCAGCCCGGGCGCTGCCTGCGCACTGACACGGAATTCGGTGCCACGCACCCCCAGCACGCCCTGCGGCGTGCCGACCCGAAACCCCGGCTGCCCGGCAGCTGTCGGGCGCGCCTGCACCTCGATCTGGCCTTGCCGCAGCACCACGCCCGAGCGCACCACGCCAGCGCGCGGCATGCGGTTGGATTTTTCAATCTGCAGGCGGCTGGCCGCACGCAAGCGCAGCACGGTGCCGTCCACCAGCCGCACCGTGATGTTGCCTTCGCCGGTGCGCAACTCGCTGCCCTCGGGCACCGATTGACCGGCCACCAGCGGTGCCTCACCGGCCTTGCCAGCGGCGCGTGCGAATTGCGGCTGGGCGTGATGCCGCTGATCACAGAGGGTGACTAGAACAGAGGGTGACAGAAGTGAGGATGACAGACGCGGTGGCGATTGCAGCAGGTGTATAAGTCCGCCCACTCCACCACACCCCGCAGGCCCGCCCGTGAAAGCATCCAGCATCCTGGCCACCATCGGCCACACCCCGCACGTGCGCGTCAACCGCCTCTTCGGCCCCACCGCACAGGTGTGGGTAAAGTCCGAGCGCAGCAACCCCGGCGGTTCGATCAAGGACCGCATCGCGCTGGCGATGGTGCAAGCGGCCGAGCAGAGTGGCGAGCTCAAGCCCGGCGGCACCATCGTCGAGCCGACCTCGGGCAACACCGGCATCGGGCTGGCCATGGTGGCGGCGGTGATGGGCTACAAGCTCATCCTGGTGATGCCCGACAGCATGAGCATCGAGCGCCGCCGGCTGATGCTGGCCTACGGCGCCAGCTTCGAGCTGACACCGCGCGAAAAGGGCATGAAGGGCTCGATTGCGAAGGCCGCAGAGATCGTGGCCGCCACGCCAGGCGCGTGGATGCCGCAGCAGTTCGAAAACCCGGCCAACATCGCGGTGCATGTGCAAACCACGGCAGAAGAGATAGCGGCTGATTTTCCCGAGGGCCTGGACGCGCTGATCACCGGCGTCGGCACCGGCGGCCACATCACCGGCTGTGCGCAGGTGCTGAAGGCGCGCTGGCCGCAACTGCTGGTGTTTGCGGTCGAGCCCAGCGCCAGCCCCGTCATCAGCGGCGGCGCGCCGGCACCACACCCGATTCAAGGCATCGGGGCCGGCTTCATACCGGTCAACCTGCACACCGCGCTGCTCGACGGCGTGATCCAGGTCGAGGCCGAAGCCGCACGCGAGATGGCGCGGCGCAGCGCCCGCGAAGAAGGCATGCTGGTGGGCATCAGCAGCGGCGCCACGTTGGCGGCCATCGCGCAGAAATTGCCCGAGCTGCCAGCCGGCAGCAGGGTGCTGGGTTTCAACTACGACACCGGCGAGCGCTACCTGTCGATCGAGGGGTTCCTGCCCGCTTGACCGCCAGGGCTTCCTGCCCGCCTGACCCACCATGCAGCAGCGGCGAAGACCGCCGTGCATGCGTGCACCGGTGCGACCGTGCACCCGTGCACCCGTGCACCCGTGCACGCTTGCACGCTTGCGGGTTTGCGAGTTTGCGGGTTTGCACGTGGGTCCCGGCGACGGCCTCGGCGTCGGTCTCCGCCCCACCTCGGGGATGCCGCCGGCACGGGATAGGCTTGCTGCCGCAGCGGCAGTTGGTAGAAGCTCGCCGTCACAGGCGTCTCGGATCGGGCGCGGGCGGCAGCTCACGCACCTGCCGGCGCACTTTGGCACGCCTCTCGCACCAGGACCTCGATCGCTTGGCGCTTCTCCGGCATGTAGTCGTGCCCGTCGCAATGCCGCGCCTGCACGCCGGTCAGGCCATGCGACTGCAGATGAGCTCTGACCTCACGGCTGACACCATTTGCGGCGAGCAGCGTCTCGACGCCGGATCGAATTCGCTTCAGCTGGAAGCCGTCGATCGTGTCGCCGACCACGACATGAGCCCAGCCAGCCAGCGTGCGCACGCTGATGGCCTTCTTGCCTGCTGTCGTCGAGATCGCGAATTCGCCCTCGCGCTTCAGCGGGGCCAGGTCGGCCCGGGCCAGATTGACCAGGGGAATCTGGTGCGCACGCGGCCCCTGGCCTGTTCGTCCCTTGCCGTCAAAGATCGTCAAGGCTTCATCGCTCACGTCGGCCCACTTCAATCGGACGAACTGCTCGATGCGCTGGCCGCCGGTCAGCAAGTGCAAGCGCAACGCTGCGGTCTCGGAACCCGGACGGTCGGCGATCGGCTTCCAGTAGGCCCGTAAGTCGGCTTTGGAGAAAGGACGCTTGTCGGCGCGATCGAACTGCGGGGATCGACGCGTCTGCGCGGCCGGGTTGAAGACGACGCCGAACGACTCGAAGACCACGGGGATGGACGCCGTGGTCCTAACGGACATGTGGCGGCCCTACCTGGAGGTTACCGCCAAGCATTGCCCCCAGGCGCTGAACATTCTGGGCCGCTTCCATATGGTGGCCAAACTGAACAAGGCGCTGGACGAGCTCATTGTCGTCAACCACGCCGGCGAGGCCCGCCGCATGGTCTGCGAGGGCTATGAACCGGTGCTGAAGAACAAGCGCTGGTTGTGAGCGCTGGTGCCTGCTCAAGCGGCCGGAGAACTTGACGGACAAGCAAAGCGTCAGTCTGCAAGAGTTGCTGGTCTGCAACTTGAAAAGCGTTCGGGCGTATTTGCTGAAAGGTTGAGTTCCAGCTGTTCTGGGAATACGACTCACCGGCCTGGGCCGCCAAGTTCCTCGATGCATGGTGCGGAGAGGCGAAGGACAAACGGGCAATGCGCTCGCGCATCGATCCGGTGAAGAAGTTTGCCCGCACCGTGCGCTCGCCCCGGGAGCTGTTGCTCAACTACTTCAGGGCCAAGAAGCAGTTCTCCAGCGGCGTCATCGAGGGTCTGAACAACAAAGCCGAAGTCACACTGAGAAATGCGTACGGCTATCGGACGTTCAGGATCGCCGAACTCTCTCTGCATCACGTGCTCGGCAAGCTTCCAGAGCCAAAACTCGCCCACAGATTCTTCTGACGAAGCGAATTTCCAATCCTCCCATCACGCGCTTCGCCAATGCCGCCTGCGCTGCATTCGACCCCGCAGCCGGCTGGGCGCCTCACCCGCGCGACGATCCGCCGACGCCAGACCCGCCCGTGCACGAGTTGTACTGCGGTTCGGGCGGCGCGATCTGGGCGCTGGAGTTCCTGGCTGCTGCCGGCGCCATCGACAAGCAGATCGACTTCCGGCCCTTCGTCGTTGGCCTGACGGACCGCAATCTGGCTCTGCTGGGCCAGCCGCGCCATGGCACCGCGTCCTTCCTGATCGGCGGGGCGGGCACGCTGTTGCTGCAGTGGAAGCTGGCCCCGCGCGACGACACCGCCACACGCCTGCACGCGTGCGTGACGGGCAAGCTGCACAACCCTGTGCGTGAACAGCTTTGGGGATCGCCCGGCACGGTGCTGGCCGCGATGGACATGCTGCTGACCGAAGCCGGCGAAGGGCTCTGGCGTGCCGGCCCGCTGACCAGGGGGGTTGTCTTCTGCCATGGCACGGCCGGCAGTGCCTATGCCTTGCTGAAGCTGTTTCAGCGCACCGGCAACACACTGTGGCTGAACCGGGCGCGCGCCCTGGCCATGCATGGCGTTGAACAAGTCGAGCAGGAGCGCATTAGGCATGGCTGGGGCCGGCACACGCTGTGGTCGGGTGACCTCGGCATGGCCTGTGTGCTGTGGGGCTGCATCACCGGCGTATCGGCATTCCCGACCTTGGACAGCTTCTAGCACTACACCAGCGCAACCGCCGCTTCGCTCACCAGTTCCGGACCGCGGTGGCTCTCCTGAGCCGCGCTGGCATGATCGGTGCGTGAGCTCCGCCACGATCCGCCCACTATCGACCGCCAGCCTGCAGTTGCTCGGCACGCCGAGGCTGTTGATCGCGGGCCAGGAGCTTCGCTTTCCCGATCGGCGATGTGTCGCCCTGCTCGCCATGCTTGCCGTCGACGGTGCCCTGCGGCGCGAGCGCCTGGCCGCCGTGCTGTGGGACGCGCAGGGCGACACGGATGCCCGCCGTAACCTGCGTCGCGAGCTGCACCGGCTGCGCGAGTCGGGCTTCGACGCCGTGCTCGACAGCCGCGGTGACACGCTGGCGCTGCACGCCGATGTCGACCGCGACACCGCCGCCTTCGGTCGCGCTTGCGCCGAGGGCGACGCGCCCGCGGCGGTGGCGCTGTATGGCACAGGACTCTTGCCGCATTTCGAATTGAGCGCCGCTCCCGCCTTCAACGACTGGCTGGCGGCACGGCGCGAGGCTCTGGCGTCGGACTGGCGCGGCCAGGCCGACGCCCATGTCCTGGCGCTCCAGGAGCGTGGCAACCTGCGCGGCGCCCTCGCTGTCGCTCGAGCGCTCATCGCGCAAGATCAGTTGCAGGAAGGGCACTACCGGCGGGCGATGACGCTGCACGCCTTGCTCGGCGAACGCGAAGCCGCTCTCGACGCCTACGAGCGCTGCCGGCGCGCCCTCGGCCGCGAGCTGGGCCTGCGACCACTGGCGGCGACGAGCGAGCTGGCCGAGCACATTCGCAGCGGCCGCAGCACACAGGCGTCGCCACCCGCAGCCGGGCCGAGCTTTGCGGCCCTCATCGTTGCGTTGCCGGACCTGGCCGCGCCGGTCGGTCGCGACGCACTGCTCGAAGCGCTCGAGCGCCGCCTTGCCAGCGCGCACCTCACCGTCATCGAAGGCGTTCCGGGCGTCGGCAAAAGCACGCTGCTGCGCGCGCTCTGCGCGCACCGCGCGCAGCGCACGCTGCACGAAGCGCGCGCCAGCGACGCGCACGTGCCGTTCGCGGCGCTGGTGCGCTGGCTGCGCGCTGGCCTCGGCGCCGCCGCGTCCGCCCGCCCGGCGTGGCCGACCTGGGTCAGCGCCGAGCTCAGCCGCCTGCTGCCCGATCTCGGCCTGGCACCGCCGCCGATTGCCGGCGATGCCCAGCGACTGCGCTTCTTCGAAGCCTTGCGTGTCGCCTGGCAATCGTGCTTCGCCGCCAGCGAGAGCCACCTCTTCGACGACTGGCAGTTCGTCGACGACGCCAGCGCCCAGTGGTGGGCCTGGTGGCAGGGCCAGAGCGGCACGCTGCGACTGCTCGTCGCCGCGCGGCCCGGCGAAGCCCGCGCCGAAGCCGCTGCCGCGCTCGCTTCTGCGATGCGGGAGCCTGGCGCCGCGAGCATCGCTGTGCCCACGCTCGACCAGGCGGCCATGCTCACGCTGGTGGCGCGCCTGTCGGGCGTGGCCCGGCCCGAGCGCTTTGCGCTTCGCCTCGGCCACGCCACCGGCGGCAACCCGTTCTTCGCGATCGAGACGCTGCGGCACCTCTTTGAGCTGGGCCTGATCCACGTCGACGCCCAGGGCCAGTGGGCGACGCCCTTCGACGCCGACACCGCCGATTACCGCGAGCTGCCGATCCCGCCTTCCGTGCACGCCGCCGTGACCCGCCGCGTCGAGGCGCTCGACGAGCCGGCGCGGCGGCTGCTCGAAGCCGCCTGCCTGACCGGCGACGACTTCCGCCTCGAGCTCATCAGCGGCGCCACAGCGCTGGGCGAATGGGAGGCGGTCGCCGCGCTCGAGGCGGCGCTGCGGGCGCGCATCGTGCGCCGTCATGCCGAAACGAGCGGCCTCTATCGCTTCGAGCACGATCTCTTCGCGCAGGTCATCGCCGCGAGCCTGTCGCCCGAGCGTGCCGCACTCATGCACCGTGCCCTGGGCCGCAAGCTGGCGCAGGGCGAGGCCGACCCGGCCCGGGTCGCCGAGCACTTCGAGCGCGGCGGCGACATTCCCTCGGCACAGCGCCACCGCCTGCTGGCGCTCGAGGCGGCGCGGCGTCGACATGCAGTCTCCGACATGATCGACCAGTCGGAGCGCCTGCTGGCGCTGGCACCGCCACCTGCCGCCGCCCTGGCAGCGCATCTCGCCGCCGCCGAAGCCTGGCGCTCACGCGCAGACTCGCCGCGCGCCCGATTGGCACTGGCACGAACCGCCGGCCTGCTGGGCGCAGACGACGACCTCGCCTTGCATGTGCAACTGCTTCTGGCCACAGCCGAGGATGCGCGTCGCGACGGCCAGCCCGAGACGGCGCTCGATTCGATCACCGCGCAACTGACCGACCCTCGCTTGCGCGAACACGAACGCGGCCGGCTGCTGCAGGCGCGCGGTGATGCGTTGCGCACGCTCGGCCGCGCGGCCGAAGCGCTCGCCGATCTGCACCAGGCCCTCGAGGCGTTCGGCGACGAACCCTCGTTCGAGCGTGGTGACGTGTTCGACAGCCTGTCGCGCGCCGCCCTCGCCAGCCGCGACCCGGCGGGGGCGCTTGGCCACGCCGAACAAGCCGCCGCCGTCATGCGCGCGATCGATCACCCGCTGGGCCTGAGCCGTGCGCTCGTCGTGACTGGCGTGGCCCACATGCACGGCGGCCAGATGGCGCAGGCGGCACCGCCGCTCGAAGAAGCTCGTCGCATCGCCGCCCGGCACGGCTTGCTGGCGCTCCAGCGCAGCGCCATCCTCAACCTGGTGCCGGTCCTGGTCGGCCAGAGCCGCACGCCCGAAGCGCTCGCCATGCTGGACGAGGGCTTGGCGCTGTCGACGTTGTTCAGCGCCAGGGCCGAGGAGCAAGCCTTTGTCGAAGCGCGCTACCACTGCCTGGTCGGCGTCGGCGAACTGGGTGACGCACTCGACGTGCGCCCGCTGCTCATTGATCTCAGCCTCAAGGTGGGTGAACAGTACCGCATGCTGGCGGGCCTGCTCGTGGCCAGCGACTTGTCGCTGCTGATCGGCGACACGGCGGCGGCGGCCGTGGCGCTCGCGCCGGTTCGGGCAGCGCTGGCACAGGGGCACGCCCCGGCGCTCATCATCCGCGCGCAATGGACGTTGACCTGGCTGGCCCACGACTGCGGCGGCGCGGCCGGCAGCGAGGCCGAGGTCGCCGCGATCTGTGCCACGGAGCCGCTGAGCGACGAGGAGCGGGTCAACCTGCTGACGATCCGGCACCGCATGGCCGCAATGGGTCACCGCGTGGTCCTGCAAACCGTGTCCGCCGAAGCGCGTGGCGACGCGGCGCCCGACACCTGGGCCTGCCTGCTCGCCGTGGCCCTGGCCGTGCAGGCAGCGCTGGGCGACATCGACGCGGCAACGCTGGCGGCTGCCGAACGGAGTCTCGGCAGCGCTGAGCAGCCGCCGCTGAACGCGCTGCAGCTGATCGATGCGCTGCTCGCGGCGGGCGCTGGCGAGGCGTGGCGCGTCGAAGGCAAGCGCCTCTTTTGCGCCCTGGGTGCCAGCCTGGCCCGCTACCCGCGCGAGCGCGCCCTGTTCGAGGCGAAGTTCCACCGCCTGCGCTGAGCGTCGCCGCCTCCCTCGATGGGGGGGGCGGTCGAGAAGTCCCGTTTTCTGGGACGCGTTCTGGGACGCTTGGACTTCTATGGTCGGCGCCATGCATGCGATGCCGCCGTCCCCAGCGCCCGACGCTGCCGCGCCATTGCCCGCCGGCAGCAGCGGGCATGCGGCTTCGCTGCATCGCTTCGCCCTGACCGTGACTTCCGAGTCGCTGCAGCAGCGCTGGCATGCGGTGCTGCAGCCTGAAGCCGCACCCGCCTCCGCCGCGCTCGAGTTTTCGACGCCGCTCGACTTGTTGCGCCACCTGGCCCAGCTGCCTGCATTGCCGCTCGATCCCGCCGCCGCCCCGTTGCCCCGCACCGGACCCGCCGGCATCCGCTGAACTCCACAAGGAACCGCAATGAAGACGCCAAACCGCCCACTCTTTGCTTGGCCGCTCGTCCGCCGCATCAGCCGTTATCTGTTCGCCGCCGTCGCGTCGACCGCCGCCGGCCCGTTCGCCGCCGCCGCCGACTTCAGCATCGGCGTCGGCGCCGGCATCGACCGCGGCCGCGTCGACTGCGTCGGCTCTTTCCCGTGCGACCGCAGCAGCACCCATGGCAAGCTCTTCTTCGGCTACCAAATCAACGACGCCGTCGACGTGCAGGCGGTCTTCTTCGACGCCGGCCGCTTCAAGGGCGGCGACACCACGCCGCTCGGCACCGAGTTCGGTGGCCAGTTCAAGGTCAATGGCTTCGGCATCACGGGCGGCTACCGCTGGGCGCTTGCGCCGTCGTGGAGCCTGGTCGCACGCGGCGGGTTCGCGGCGGTCCGCACGCGCTTCGACTATGCCCGCGCGGATATCGGAAGCGCCAGCAAGACGACCCTCCAACCGCTGGCCGGCCTCGGCCTCGCGTACGCGATCACGCCGAGCGTGCGCCTGGGCCTCGACTGCGACGTGACTGGCTTCAAGGTGCACACGCGCCGCGGGTCGTTGCAGATGCTCGGTCTCGCCGCCCAGTACGCCTTCTAGGAACGGACCGACGCCATGAACACCACCCGCACCCTGCCGCGACCGGTTTCTTCCTTGGGCCTTTGCGCCGCGATCCAGCGCGTGGCGCTGGCGGTCGTCTGCCTCGCGCTCGCCGCCTGCGGCGGCCATGCCGACGCGCCGCCGCCGCCCGAGACAGTGCCGGTCGTCGTGACCCAACCCGGCGACCAGAGTGTGGTCGCAGGCACTGCGGCCAGCTTCAGCGTCGCCGCCACTGGTGCCGCCCCGCTCGCCTACCAGTGGTCGAGCAGCGCTGACGGCACGACCTTCACGGCGATCGTCGGCGCCACTGGAACCAGCACCAGCACCGGCGCGACCGCGCTGAGCCAGAGCGGCACGTTCTATCGTGTCGCCGTCAGCAACAGCATCGGCAGCGTCATCAGCAGCGTGGCGCGCCTCACCGTCACGCCCATTGTCGTGGCACCGGCGATCACCGTGCAGCCGGCCGACCAGAGCGTGACCGCGCCTGCAACCGCCACCTTCAACGTGACTGCAACCGGCAGCACGCCGGCCTACGAGTGGCAGTTGAGCAGCGACGCCGGCGTGACCTTCGCGCCGGTGTCCGGCGCTGCCAACGCGCCGAGCCTGGCGGTGACCAACACCACCGTGGCACAGAGCGGGCAGCGCTATCGCGTTCGGCTCAGCAACTCTGCCGGCAGCGTCACCAGCAACGCAGCACTGCTGACCGTGACTGCGGTGCCGACGGCGCCTGCGTTCACCACGCAGCCGGTCGCGCAGACCATCGTCGCCGGCGCGGCGGCGGGCTTCAGCGTCGTGGCCACCGGCACGCCAACACCGGCGCTGCAGTGGCGCATCAACGGCGCCAACCTGGTCAACGGCGCCCAGGCGAGCGGCGTGTGCGCGGGGGCCAGCGTGGCCGGCGCAGGCAGCGCCGCGCTGACGCTCACGGCGGTGCCCTTCGGTTGCAGCGGCGCGGTCTTCAGCGCTGTGGCCAGCAACGGCGTGAACCCCGATGCGACCAGCAACGGCGCGACGCTGACGGTCAACGCGGCGGCGGCGGCGCCGAGCATCACGCTGCAGCCGGCCGACATATCCGTCGTGGCACCGGCCACCGCGGCCTTCACGGCCGCTGCCGGCGGCGTGCCAACGCCGACGGTGCAATGGCAGCAAAGCACCGATGCGGGCGTGACCTGGGCCAACATCACCGCTGCGACGGCGGCGAGTTACACCACGCCGGCGACCGTGCTGGCCGACAGCGGCAAGCGCTTCCGCGCGGTGTTCACCAATGCCTCGGGCAGCGTGAACAGCAACGGCGCGGTGTTGACTGTGACTGCAGCGCCGCTGGCAGCGATCAGTGTCCCGGAGGGTGTCGCGGTCGATGCCGCCGGCAACGTCTACGTCGCCAACACCTTCGACCACACGATCGGCAAGATCACGCCCGCCGGTGTTGTCAGCACGCTGGCGGGTTTGGCGGGTAGATCTGGCAGTGCCGATGGCACGGGCAGCGCGGCTCGATTCGCCGGGCCGAGGGGTGTCGTGGTCGATGCTGCCGGCACCATCTATGTCGCCGACAGCGGCAACCACACGATCCGCACGATCACGCCCGCCGGTGTCGTCGGCACGCTGGCCGGCCTTGTGGGCACCGTCGGCAGCGCTGATGGCACGGGCAGTGCGGCTCGGTTCGGCAACCCGTATGGTGTCGCGATCGATGTCGCGGGCAGCGTCTATGTCGCCGATCAGAACAACCACACGATCCGCAAAGTCACGCCGGCTGGCGTCGTCAGCACGCTGGCCGGTTTGGCGGGCACTTCCGGCAGCGCCGATGGCACGGCCAGTGTGGCTCGGTTCGTTTTCCCGACGGGTGTCGCGGTCGATGCCGCGGGCAACGTCTATGTCGCCGACGCCGGCAACGAAACGATCCGCAAGATCACGCCGGCTGGTGCCGTCAGCACGCTGGCCGGTTTGGCCGGCAGTTCCGGCAGCACCGATGGCACCGGCGCTGCGGCTCGATTCAAAAACCCAAATAGTGTCGCGGTCGATGCCGCGGGCAACGTCTTTGTCGGCGACAAACAAAACTACACGATCCGAAGGATCACGCCTGCCGGCGTCGTCAGTACGCTGGCCGGTTTGGCGGGCATCTTTGGCAGTGCCGATGGCACGGGCAGTGCGGCTCGGTTCTTGAACCCGAGCGGTGTTGCCGTCGATGCCGGAGGCAACGTCTATGTCGCCGACGCCGGCAACTCCAAGATCCGCAAGATCACGCCCGCCGGTGTCGTCACGACGTTTGCGCAGTAGTCGGCTCTTAAGGAGACATGATCGTGAACGCTTTCATTTGCTCGACGCGTGCCACTGCGGCTGGCTGCCAGCGCAGCGCCCTGACGCTCGGCCTGGCCCTGGCGGCAACAAGCATCGCGGCGCAGCCCGCGCCGCGAGCGCCGCCGTCGTTCACCGTCGTCTTCGACGACTGCACCGAGTTCGCTGGCCTGGGGCCGCTCGCCGCAACGCAGGTCGAAGGGCTCGTCCCGCCGGGTTACACCGCTGCGGCGTTCGGGCAGGGTCTGGCCGGCATCGTCGCCCGAGTCGCCCGCTGCGAGCGCGTCTCGGTCGACGGCAGCAGCGCCGAGAAGGGCACCGTCGCGCAGATCGGCATCAACCTCGTCTCGCCCGACGGCACGGGCGACATCAACAACGACACGCTGGTGTACGTGACCGATAGCTGGCGCCTGGCCGAACGGCTGCTGCGCTTGGGGTTGCCGGTGCGCCTCGATCCGAAGCTGGTGTACGAGGTCAACCCCGCCGCTTCGGCGCTCGAGCTCTACGTCCAAGTCGATGCGATTGCCGGCGCCACGTACTTCCTGCACGGCAGCGTCACCGAACCAGCGCCCGGAGCGCAGTTTCCTTTCCTGGCCAACTGGTACTACAGCGGCCGGGTCGGGCGCCTCAGGATGTCGACCCAGATCCCGGCGTTCGCCGCAGGCCCGGCCGACCGGCTGGGCGGTCTCCAGCGCGTCGAACAGCGCATCGAGCGCGGGCGTGAGCTCGTCGATACGGTAGGCCAGGCGCAGCGGCGGGCCGGGGCGGCGCGTCAGGTACAGCAGCAGGTCGCGCCACGAGCAGCACGCGGGTGTCGGCGTCGACCACCCACGCGCGCTCGGCGCCGCGGCCCACCAGGCGCGGCGGCTGTTCGATCGCCCTGGGCACGGCTGACACCGGCCGCGCCGGCGTGACCGCTGGCCGCTCGCCCCTGTGCGCGCGCGCGAGCTGGAGCGTTTCGGCTGCCGGCGCCAGGCCGAGCTCTTCGTGCAGGTGCAGGCACAGGCGCTCGTACGCGGCCAGCGCCTGGGCCACCCGCCCCGCGGCCGCAGCCACGCGCAGCAGGACCTGCACCACGTCTTCGCCGCCGCCCGCATCGGCCAGCCGCAAGAGCAGTTCGGCCGCTTGCTCCGCGTCACCGGACTGCTCGGCCTGCGCAGCGCACTTCAGTGCAGCGGCCTGCCAGGCGCCGGCCAGCGCTTGACGCTCGCGCTGGGCCCAGGCCTCCAGCAATGCAAAGCAGCGAAAGCTGAACGCGTCGAGCAGCGGCGCGTGCTGCAGCGCGGTGGCCTGCTGCCAGTCGGCTCGGCCCAGCGCGGCCCTGAACGCGGCGACATCCGTGGCCACGCACAAGCGCACACGGCGGCGGTCGGCCTCGACGCAGTGGTCCAGGCCCAGCGACTGCAGGGCACTGCGCACCCGGTGCATGTTGACGCGCAGGTTGCGCTGCGCATCGGCGTCATTCCGCTCGGGCCACAGGAGGCCGGCCAGGGACTCGCGGCTGAGCCAGTCTGAACGCCAGGTCAGATAAGCCGTGAGGTAGCCCGGCAGGCTGTCGGGCAGGTCATGCAAGCGCACACCCTGAGACACCAGTCCAGGGGCGCCGAACAGCTGCAACTGAGGATCTTGGCTCGGCATGAGCGTCGCGGGCGGGGTGAGTGGTGCGACCGCCGCCGCGGACTCTACAGGCAGGGCTGCGTGCAGCAGGCGCCCCCCTGCCGACGATGGCGATCGGTGCGTGGGTGGGCAGCGCCATCGCCGACTCAGCGCTCGAGCGCCCCGCCGGCAGCCGGCGGGCATCGTTCGCGAACCCGTAGCGCTCCACCGGCAGGCCGATGAGGTTGGTGTCCAGCTTGCCGTTGCCGTTCTCGTCAGCGAAAGACCTGATCGCGTAGAGACCCTCCGGCAAGCCGCCGAAAACCCCCTGCGCCACACCGTCGTGCATCTCGACTTTCTGCGACATCATGGCCCGGCTGGCAGAGAACGAGTCCGCGATGTCGAAGAGCGCGATGTACAGCGTCGCCGGGCCCGGTGGCCCGGTGGCCAGTTGGTCACCGTCACCCGAAGGTCAGTCGCGTTCACGATCATCGGGATCGCCAGGGCGGCGAACGAGAGGGCTGCTTTCGTGAACTTCCTTTCAAGGTTGCAGCGCCCGGCATCACCTGGCGATCTTGCGTTGGATGTCTGTCACCAGGCCCGAGTGGAACCTGAGGATCGTCACCGTCTGAGGGTCCCGGGCGTGAGGGAAGTAGGTCCAGGTCTTCTCTTCGGATTCGCCCCTGACATCACGGTGGAAGGCCTCATGGTCGGGCTTGCCGATCTTCAGCACCACCTCCCCTTCACCCATGCCCTTCCGAATGAAACCGCGCTCTCTGGCGTCTACGGCGAGCGCGGACACGCTGGCCAGTGCGAGCAGGAAAACGGGCCAAGTCTTAGTTGAGATCATCTGCAACTCCTGACGGATCCACGCTCCGCATCTCCGTCATCGTGGCCACCTCTGCGGCTGTCTGCCTTGTCGATGTTCATATGCTTTCCCCCGACGCTGAACTGGTTAGGTCACGGTGATGACGGGCTGCAGTGGTCTGGGGAACGCAAGCCTCCGGACGACCCATTCACCCAGAGCGATGTTGAGCAGCCACATGCCGACAACCACGATGTCAGAGGCCAGCCCCATGGGCGGTTCTCCGGTGATCAGGTAGATGGGGAACATGACCAGCGCGACGGTTCCCTGTCCCATGCCGATGGCATATGCGCGGATCATCCAAGCCCGGTGTCGAAGCATGTCGTGAGCCCGCGCCGCCGCCACCCCCAGCACGAGCACTGCGATCAGCGCCAGGCCGAAGACTCCGCGTGCGGCATTCAGAAGGCCGGTTGCGATGCTCTCGACCTGCAGCAGCAGCGCCAGCCCCGACAGCGCCAACCCCGCTCCCGCAAGCACAAAGACTCGCCCGGTCAGGCG
>ENA-ORBV01006595-ORBV01006595.1-microbial-mat-metagenome-genome-assembly--contig:-NODE-6595-length-20357-cov-19.017604_pt1 | contig 20357 bp, 18 predicted proteins | sample MGYA00237777_ERZ505514 | MGnify/ENA primary metagenome ERZ505514 (study PRJEB26160, sample SAMN06269048) | microbial mat metagenome | isolation source: Oligotrophic lake microbial mat | place... | reverse complement strand
GCAAATCAAATGTATTCTCATATTGTCACCAGCGCCCTAACTGTTGGGTTTGGTGGTTCTTTAGGGCTAGAGTCACCCATGGTAAGCACAGGCGCTGCAGTGGGTTCTAATTATGGAAACTTCTTTCACCTTTCTTATAAAGACAAAACTGTATTATTAGCGTGTGGCGCAGCTGCCGGAATTGCCGCAGCTTTTAATTCGCCCGTAGCAGGGGTATTGTTTGCTATTGAAGTATTGCTAGTTGATGTAACGGTTGCTGCTTTTATCCCTATTATTATTTCGGCTGCAGCCGGAGCACTTTTATCAAAAATAATTTTAGCAGAAGGCATTACACTCTCATTTTCATTGCAGCAACCCTTCAACTATCACAATGTGCCCTACTATATCATACTGGGAATATTGGCAGGTTTCGTATCGCTATACTATGCGCAATTAATGGAACGATTGGAGGGCTATTTTTCTTCCATTAAAAGTCATGTAAAAAAAATAGTTATTGGGGGTGTGCTGCTTTCAATCTTGTTGATCATTTTCCCTCCACTTTTTGGCGAAGGATATGAAAGCATAAAACTGCTTGCCAACCTTAATACCTCAGCCATTACCAAAACAAGTATACTGAGTCAGTTTATCCAAAATGATTACACGTTGCTTTTATTTTTGGGTTCATTGGCGCTTATAAAAGTGGTGGCCGTTGCTATTACGCTAGGCAGCGGTGGTAATGGTGGTAATTTTGGCCCGTCTCTTTTTGTGGGTGCATATCTTGGTTTTGCTTTCGCACGGCTTATTAACCTTACGGGATTTGCTAACATCCCTGAAACCAATTTTACATTGGTTGCTATGGCTGGAATTTTAAGTGGCATCTTCTATGCACCCCTTTGTGCTATATTCCTTATTGCAGAAATTACAGGAGGTTATGCACTCATTATTCCGCTTATGATTGTTGCAGCGCTAAGCGTAACCGTTGCGCGCTACTTTCAACCAATGTCTATGGAAGCCAAAAAGCTTTCCAAGCTACTAAACATAAATGTTGACGACCGAGATAAATATTTGCTTAGCAAATTAAATCTTCAAGAGCTTCTTGAAACTAATTTCTCTATGGTGAAGCCGGAAGATACACTCCGCCTATTGGTGCGTGTAATCTCCATCTCAAATCGAAACACCTTTCCTGTTGTAACTAAAGAAGGTAAACTTGTTGGCGTGGTGCATCTTGATCATATTCGTGAATTGATTTTTAACACCAAGATCTACGACACCACTGCTGTAAAAGAATTGATGCGCGAGCCTCATGCCGTGGACTTCAAGGATAACTTGCACACTATTTTACAAAAGTTTGATGAAACACGCCAGTGGAATTTACCGGTTGTTAAAGATAAAATCTACAAAGGATTTGTATCCAAGGCCAGAATTCTTAGTGGCTATCGCAGCGAATTGATGAAAACGGTTTAATCCATTTATAATTCAGTTGACAACCGCCACATGCAAGTATGCCAAGTTGATCAGTGAATTGTTCTTTCTCAGAATTTCTTTCAGATACTTTGGGCATGCATTAAAAGTATTTCAGCACGCGGATAGATAGTGCGAAAACAACGGCAACCAAAGCGAATTGTGATGGTCGTTACCAGCCCGTTCAAAAAGCAGGGTTTGCGGAATGATAAGGGTGGGTAGGGAAGAAAATTAGATGGAAACAGTCTGGTCTCCAGCAATTTTATCTTAAATTGCTTTTTGTCATCTTCTTTTTCAAAATATGAAATTCAGAAACCTTTTAATTGGGATTCTATTTGGCCTAATTCCTTTCGGTTTTTCGCAAAATCCTAAAGTAAGTAGGGTGGCACTAGTCATTGGAGTGCAATCTTACACCTCGGTGGCTCCTCTTAAAAATTCTTTAAATGATGCTCGTGACCTCTCGGCTGCTCTCAAAAAGAAAGGATTTCATGTAATAGAATTATACGATCCAAAAAGCAAGAAGGAAATGCAGGATGTCATTAGGAAGTATTATGAGCTAGTCCAAACGAATCCAAGCATCGAAGGCCTTTTCTACTATTCTGGCCATGCTATGCAGGTTGATGGTGTTAATTATTTAATGCCTGCCAATTCCAGTCCTGCGCTAAAAGCAGATCTGGATGATCAATGTTTGAGAATGGACTATCTCCTTGACGTATTCGCACAAGCGGGCAATGCACTTAATATAATTATCATGGATGCTTGTAGAAATAATCCTTTTCGTGGATTTAGTCGAAGCAGCGATCAGGGGCTAAGTCAAGTTTATCCCCCAAAGGGTTCCTATTTGGTTTATGCTACAAGTCCGGGTTCCGTTGCTTCCGATGGAGACGGAAGGAACGGGCTGTTTACTTCCAAACTTTTGAAATATATGAAAGAGCCCGAGCTTAATCTCGAGCAAATGTTTAAACTGGTAGCAAGAGAAGTACAACAGGATTCGGACGATCGTCAATTACCGTGGATCAACTCTTCCTACACAGGTGATTTTTACTTCAATAAAGTAAACACTATCATCGCAACAGAAACAAAAAAACCAAATAATATTCAACCCTCTGCGCTCAAGGCAGAAACACGAAATGCAAGCCCTTCAAGTTCTTTGGCTTTTAAATCTGCCCTAATAAACCAGAAAGAGTGGATGTCAGAAAACTTAAATGTCAGTCAATACAGCAATGGAGATGAGATACCGCAGGTGCAAAACGCTGATGAATGGAGCAAGCTTACTTCTGGAGCATGGTGCTACTATGAAAATAAAACAGAAAACGGAGCAAGCTATGGACGGCTATATAATTGGTATGCTATTAACGATCCAAGAGGGCTTGCCCCTGATGGATGGCATATACCAACCGATGAGGAGTGGTTACAATTAACTACTTTTCTCAGTTCCGCACAGGGCAATAAACTAAAAAGCAACAGCGGGTGGTTTGCAAATGGAAATGGAGAAAACAGTGTGGGTTTTAATGGACTACCTTCAGGGCTTCGATATAACACTGGGCCATTCAGTTTGCTAGGTAAAAATGGATATTGGTGGACAAACACCGAAAATAATACTCAAAATGCTAAAGTGAGAACGGTAAGTTTTAAGGGAGATAATATAGGACAAGCAATATTAAATAAGGCGTGCGGAATATCTGCTCGATGTATAAAAAACTAACTTTAAATGATTACGCGCTACCTAAGACTTTTTAATTTCCTTATTGACTCTCTTTTTTTCCTGGTTTTGGTTTTTATTTTAACTCTGCTTATGAAATCCTATTTGAGCAGGCAGGATTTATTTCCAGTCTTCATAACGATCTATTATTTATACTTCCTCGTGTGTGAGTTCATGTTCGGACAAACGATTGGTAAGTACCTTACCAAAACCAAGGTTGTTGGTTCAGATGAACGGCCTCCGTCATTTTGGAATGTACTTGTCCGTACCCTTTTAAGAATGTTGCCTTTTGATTTTATTTCTTATCTTGTATATTCACAAGGAATTCATGATAAATTTTCTAAAACCAAATTAATCAAACTTTAAATTTTAATTTATGAAAAAAATTACGAACGTTTTTGTTGTGCTTTTACTTGCCGCATCAGTTTCTAGTTGTGCAACTGTGTTCGGTGGAAAAGTGAGCACATTTCAAAAGACAAAGCCGGGCCCGGGCGAACCTCAACGCGAAGTGAGGGTTGGAGCATTGATTGCCGATATTTTGCTTTTTTGGCCCGGAGCGGTAATTGATTTTGCAACTGGAGCCATTTATAAGCCCGAAGGGAAATAATCCTGCATCGTGGTAAAAATTGTGTAATCGCGGCTTAGGTCGCGATTATTTTTTATAATGACTTTGTCGTCTTTACCTAAAAACTATGAAAGAAAAACTTCGCAGCCAAGGCTGGTTTGGCAAAACCGGCAAAGATGGTTTTATCTATCGCGCATGGATGAAGAATCAAGGCATTCCAGATTATGAATTTCGCGATAAGCCGGTAATCGGTATTTGCAATACGTGGTCTGAGCTTACTCCATGTAACGCGCACTTTCGTGAACTTGCTGAATCTATCAAACGTGGCATCTCAGAAGCAGGCGGTTTCCCGGTTGAGTTTCCTGTTATGTCGTTAGGTGAAACATTAATAAAGCCAACCGCCATGCTCTACCGCAATCTTGCAAGCATGGATGTGGAAGAATCTATTCGAGCTAATCCGATGGATGGCGTGGTGTTGATGTGTGGTTGCGACAAAACAACACCCTCATTGGTAATGGGTGCGTGCAGTGTAAATATTCCAACACTAGTTGTTTCGGGTGGCCCCATGCTTACCGGAAAATATAAAGGCAAAGATATTGGCACGAGTGATGTCTGGCGATTTAATGATGCGGTACGTTCGGGAGAAATGAGCAATGATGAACTGCGAGTTGCTGAAGCCTGCATGGGTCGCAGTCGCGGACATTGCGCGGTTATGGGCACAGCTTCTACTATGGCCAGCATGGTTGAATCATTAGGTCTTTCACTTCCAGACAATGCTGCGATTCCAGCCGTTGATGCGCGCAGAAAAGTTTTAGCACAAATGTCGGGCATTCGCATTGTGGAGATGGTAAAAGAAAATATGTTACTATCGGATGTACTTACACGCAAGGCTTTTGAAAATGCTATCATTACCAATGCAGCAATTGGAGGTTCAACAAATTTTATCATTCACATGTTAGCGATTGCCGGAAGAATAGGTGTTGACCTGAAGTTGGATGATTTTGATAAGCTGTCTGCCAACATTCCGTTCATCGCGAACTTGCAACCTTCCGGAAAACATTTTATGGAAGATCTTTACTATGCAGGCGGCCTGCCAGCAGTAATGAAAGAACTTGATCAATATCTTCATAAGGATATCATAACCGTAAATGGAAAATCGGTAAAAGAAAATTACGCTACTGCGGAATGTTATAACCGCGATGTGATTGCAACGGCCGATAAACCGTTTAATCCACTTTCGGGCGTGGCAATTTTAAAAGGCAACCTTAGCGAAAATGGAGCCGTAATGAAACCCTCAGCGGCAAGCCCGCATCTATTAAAGCACTCAGGCAAAGCCATTGTGTTTAATGATATTGACGACTATAAAAAACGAATTGATAATGAAGATTTAGAAATTGATGAAAACAACATTCTTGTTTTAAAAAATGTTGGTCCCATTGGCTATCCCGGCATGCCTGAAGTTGGTAATATGGCATTGCCTAAAAAATTATTAGCAAAAGGCATTACTGATATGATTCGAATTTCCGATGGTCGTATGAGCGGTACAGGATTTGGAACGGTAATTTTACATGCTTCACCTGAAGCAGCATTAGGTGGAAATTTTGCGATGATTGAAACCGGAGATATTATTCATCTTGATGTCGCTAAACGGTCGCTAATTCTTGAAGTCTCGGATTCTGAACTTGAGAAGAGAAAGAAAGACTGGAAGCCTATTCATAAAAAATATGATCGCGGGTATGTGAAGCTATATCAAGAGCATGTGCAGCAAGCCAGTCATGGTGCCGATATGGACTATCTAGTGGGTGGATCCGGTAGTGAAGTTTCGCGGGATTCGCATTAAAAAAGTACGAATTTTGAAGTACGATTGACGAAAGGGAAAAGCGGTGATAAAGTCAAATTCGTAACTCGTCATTCGTAATTCATAAATTGGCATGATGAATAACCTCAAAAATAAAACAGCCATTGTTACCGGAGCCGGGCAAGGAATTGGTCTCGAAATCTGCAAACAACTTTCTGCTCAAGGGGCGAATGTTATTTTAAATGACATTGAACGATCCCTCGCTGAAGAAGGAGTACAAAGCATAAAAAAAAAAGGAGTCTGTATACCTGTTGTCGGAGATTGCTCTGATGTTGGTTTTATTCAAACTCTTATCAACACAGGGGTAAATACTTTTGGAAGTGTCGATATTGTAATTGCCAATGCAGGCATTACGCTCTTTGGTGATTTTTTAGAATACAAACCCGAGGACTTCTATCATGTAATGAAGGTAAATCTTGGTGGGAGTTTCTTTTTGGCACAACTCGCAGCCCGGCAAATGAAGGAACAGGGAACTGGTGGGCGAATTTTATTTATGTCTTCAGTTACTGGTCATCAAGCTCACAAAAATCTGGCTGCTTATGGTATGAGTAAAGCCGCCCTTGAAATGTTGGCAAAAAATCTTGTACTTGAATTATCTCCTTACAAAATCACGGTCAACGCTATTGCCCCAGGCGCAACAAGTACCGAACGAACCAAAAGCGATCCCGAATATGAAAAAACCTGGTCGCGGATAACGCCCATTGGCAAGCCTGCCTCTATTCAGGATATTGCCAGCACAGCACTATTTCTGGTATCCGAAGAAGCAGGACATATTACTGGCCAGACTTTAATTGTTGATGGCGGTTGGACGAGTGTAAGTCCTTCACCATATTAGCTTTTGAATTATGAATCAATGCTGTTTAGTTGAGCCTTCCTTTATTACCCCACCCCCTTCCCCTCTCCCGAGGAGAGGGGTGACTGAACCTCTGAGAGAGGACTTTTAAGATGAAGTTGAGTTAACTCTACGCATTAAATTATGAATGAAGAATTCGATGATTCAGTTTACTACAACGTTGTACAAATTCGATAAACAAGGCGAAAAAACCGGCTGGACTTATTTAGAAATTTCCGCAAAGCAAGCACATCAACTTAACCCCAACTGTAAAGTATCTTTTAGGATTAAAGGAACCATCGATTCTTATAAATTTCAAAAGACTGCCTTGCTGCCAATGGGTGACGGTAAATTTATTTTGCCCTTCAATGCAGCCATGCGCAAAGCCACCGGAAAAAAATTAGGTGATAAGATAAAAGTGATGATGGAAGTGGACGATCATAAACTTGAAATCTCACCTGACTTATTGAAGTGTTTAAAGGAAGATCCCATGGCAATGGAATTTTTTTCATCATTGCCTAAATCTCATCAAAACTACTATAGCAAATGGATTGATAGTGCTAAGACTTTGCAAACAAAAACGAAGCGCATTGTGGTTTGCTTGACAGCGTTTAGCAAGAAGCAAGGTTTTGGTGAGATGATGCGCGAATATAAGAATCCAAGTTTCTAGCAACCTTCTTTACCATCAAGCTCATTAAGTAATTAAGAATATGAAGCCTTTATGCTATTAATCCCTTAACTACCTTAATGTTTAATTTTTTTGTCGAGGAACCAAAAGAACTCAAAAATTTTACTATGAAAAGCATTAAGAAATTAAGAGTAATCCCTTCATGCTCTTAATCCCTTAACTACCTTAATGGTTTAATTTTTCTCTTTAGAAATTCCTTCAGATGGAAATTGAACTGAGTTGAATTCTCCAGATTACTTAAGTGGCCGGCTTCATCTATAATAACAAGTTCTGATCCAATTAAGCCTTGCATCTTTCGCGCAGCCTCAGGTGAAGTGATCTTGTCTTCAGCTCCTACCAAAATCAATACCGGAAAATTTATCTGCGGAAGCAGGGAACATGCTTCCTTTCGATCGGCCAGTGCTTGCAGTGTGCGACAAACAGTTGAAGCTGGTGTATTTAGAATTGTATTGTGAATAAATGAAACTGCATGCTGTTTTGTTTCAAAGGAAGCTGACGCAAAAAGATTCGTTAAAGATTCTTCAGCATAAACCTCAAGCCCATGGCGCTCTATAAATCCAATCGTCTTTTTTCTTTTTTCTTTTCCTTCTGCCGTATCGGCCGCACATTGTGTGTCGCAAAGTACTAAACCAGCAAAACGATTTGAATGTTTTTCAATTGCATTCATAGCTATATAACCGCCCATCGATAAGCCAATGATTACTGCCTTCTCAATTTGAAGCGCATCCATAAAGGCAATCAAATCCTCCGCAAAAAGAGCTACACTAAAATCAACTTCGCCTGCTTCGGAGTTACCATGACCTCGCACATCATAAGCAATGCATCTATAATCGCTTTTTAATTCAAGCAATTGATTCTCCCACATTAGTTTATTAAATGGAAACCCATGAACAAAGATTAAAGGCAACTTATCCACATCGCCAGACTCAAGATATGATGTTTGATTATTATTAACCAATATACTTTTGGATTCCAAAATCATATTAATACCTGCTGTCCATCATCTTATCTTTCATTCCGCCAAACAACACATCTGCCACCGTAGCATCTGAAAGAAATTTATGCGGGAATGGAAGCTCGATTTTAGAGACTTCGTTCAACTGATTCATTACGTCAACAGGAATCTCAAAATTTAAACAGCCTAATACATCCTCAATCTGACTCACTTTAGTTGCCCCTACAATCGGTATCACTGATTGATTTTTATTTTGCCGCGTCCAGTTAATTGCAAGTTGAGAGGCAGAAACACCAAGTTGGTTAGCAAGCTCAACCACTTTTTTCGTGATTACAGTAGCTTGCTCTCCCAAACGAATGCTTCCATCTGGCAATCGGCCCTTATCGCCAGTTAAATATTTTCCAGTTAATGCTCCGCCAGCTAACGGGGCCCATGGGGTTACAGTCATACCGAATGCTTTTGCCATTTGCATTAATTCGGGTTCAACCGTTCGTTGAATTAAACTGTATTCAATTTGCAATCCAACAAATTGATTCCAACCACGAAGTTGTGCCATGGTATTTGCCTGACTTACGACCCATGCAGGTGTATCGCTGATACCAATATAATGCACCATGCCTCGGGTAATTAAGTCTTCAAGACCCTTCATGATTTCTTCCGTTGGGGTCCAGCTGTCCCACGCGTGCACCCAAAGCAAGTCGATATAGTCTGTATTAAGTCGCCACAAACTATCTTTAACGCTGCGCATCATATTTTTACGATGATTGCCAGCAAAATTTAAATCGCCAGTTCTATCACGAAGAGAGTACTTGGTTGCTATCACAAAATGATCCCGGTCTTTAGCAACAAAATCGCCCACAAATTTTTCGGATGTTCCTTCTGTATATCGATTGGCTGTATCAATAAAATTACCGCCAGCATTGGCATAAGCCCCAAAAATTTGCTGACTTAGTTGCTTATCGCAACCCCATTTCCATTCGGTGCCAAAGCCCATGGTTCCAAGCGAAAGTTCGGAAACACGGAGACCCGATTGGCCAAGCAATTTATAGTTCATAATAGGAGATGTTTAAGCCTAAAGCTATTTAATTTAATAATAGTTCACAGTACAAACGTTAGCCTATAAAAAACTAATACCTGCTTCAACCAAAATCAATCACTCCAAAGTCTGGATGAATCACTAATTTTACTCCTCAGAATTCAGATCAAATGAATCAATATTACTTAGATCATTTAAGAGAACTTGAGTCAGAAGCTATTTACGTAATCCGTGAAGTAGTAGCCCAATTTGAAAAACCAGCCCTTCTTTTTTCGGGTGGCAAGGATTCTATTGTGCTCGCCTACTTATCGCGCAAAGCATTTTACCCCGCCCGCATTCCTTTTCCATTGGTACACATTGACACAGGTCACAATTTTCCTGAAACGATGGAATACCGCGATTGGTTAATTAATGAATTGGGCGTGCGCCTTGTTGTAGGGTCCGTGCAAGAGAGCATTGACAAGGGGCGTGTGAAAGAAGAAGTGGGCGTTAATGCAAGTAGAAATGCATTGCAAACAGTTACACTTTTAGATACAATCGAAGCAAATAAGTTTGACGCTGCCATGGGTGGTGCTCGCAGGGATGAAGAAAAAGCTCGCGCCAAAGAACGATTCTTTTCACACAGAAATGAATTTGGTGAGTGGGATCCAAAAAATCAGCGCCCTGAGCTTTGGAATATTTTCAATGGTCGCAAGCAACAAGGCGAACACTTCCGCGTGTTTCCAATTTCAAACTGGACTGAAATGGATGTGTGGCAATATCTTCATGCTGAAAATATTCCTATTCCAAAACTCTATTATTCGCATGAGCGCGAAGTTATTGTGCGAGATGGAACACTTCTGTCCACCTCGCCCTGGCTGCAGCTAAAAGAAAATGAAAAGCTTATCAAGATGACCGTGCGCTTTCGTACCTGTGGCGATATGCCTATTACCGGAGCAGTAGAATCGGAAGCGGACACGATGGAAAAAATTATTGAAGAAGTAGCTGCGTCACGCAAAACAGAACGCGGAACGCGCGCGGATGATAAACGCGGTGAAACCGCTATGGAAGACAGAAAAAAGTCGGGATATTTTTAAATCGTTGCTTGTTATTAGTTAATGGTTAGTTCGCAAAACCACGCTAACAACAAACAACCAACAACTAATTATAATGAACCAACTATTACGATTTACTACAGCCGGTAGCGTTGATGATGGCAAGAGCACGCTGATAGGAAGACTTCTTTTCGATAGCAAATCAATCTTTGAAGATCAACTAGAGGCAGTTACCGCATCCAGTGCAAAAAAAGGATTTGACTACGTGGACTTATCGTTACTTACTGATGGTTTGCGTTCCGAACGTGAGCAAGGAATAACGATAGACGTAGCTTACAGATACTTTGCCACACCAAAGCGGAAATTTATTATTGCTGATACTCCGGGCCACATTCAGTATACACGCAACATGGTAACAGGTGCATCCACTGCAAATCTTGCCTTGATCTTAATTGATGCCCGTAAGGGTTTGATTGAACAGACTTTTAGGCACTCATTTCTTGCGTCATTGCTTAAGATACCGCACATCATTGTATGTGTAAACAAAATGGATCTTGTTGAATACAAAGAAGAAGTCTATCAAAAGACTGTCGAAGATTACAAAGCCTTTTCCTCCAAACTCGAAGTGCACGACATACAATTTGTGCCCATCAGTGCACTCAATGGCGATAATGTAGTAAATCGATCAGAAAAAATGGATTGGTATCAAGGAGCCACGCTATTGCACATGCTTGAAACAGTTCATATAGAAAGTGACTACAACCATATCGATAGTCGCTTCCCTGTTCAATATGTTATAAGACCACAAACACACGAACACCAGGATTTCCGTGGCTATGCCGGACGAGTGGCCGGTGGAATTTTCCGCGTTGGTGAAGAGGTGCTTGTAATGCCTTCGGGTTTTACGTCCAAAATAAAAACGATTGAATTTGGAGAGAAGCAATTGACAGAAGCGTTTGCGCCTATGTCGGTAACAATAACCCTCGAGGATGAGATTGATATTAGTCGTGGCGATATTATTGCAAAGCCAACCAATCATCCAGAAAGCAGTCAAGATATTGAACTGATGTTGTGCTGGATGAACCAGCGACCTGTCAATTTAAATTCTAAATTTTACTTACGCCATACTTCGCGCGAAACTAAAGCTGTATTAAAAGAGATCACTTACAAATTAGATATTAGCAAGATTGAACAGGTGAAGGGCGTTGAGCAATTGACAATGAATGATATTGCCCGCGTTAAGTTGCGCACTGCCCAACCGTTGGAGTTTGATAGCTATCGTAAAAATAGAATAACAGGCAGTATTATTCTGGTGGATGAAAATACGAATGAAACCGTGGCCGCTGGGATGATTATTTAGGTTCCTTTCAATTATGGGAAATTAAAAAAGCCACCTAATAGGTGGCTTTCGATTTTATGTGGCAGCTGAGGGGTTCGAACCCCAGACCCTCCGCTTGCAAGGCAGATGCTTTGAACCAGCTGGGCTAAGCTCCCCTTTTCTACTTTAGGCTCTGAACCTCCAATCCCGATAGCTATCGGAAAAGTCCCATCGTTTTTTAGGAATGCAGAGGTAAAAGAGAATTGGAATTGTGCAAAAGTGCGACCTAAAGTTTATTGACTTAAATGGTCTTAATTCTAAATATTTCGGTTATTCTGTGGTTTAATACTTGTAGTGTATTTTTACAGAACCATTTTTTAAACTTTGAAGACCTTCCGGAAGCTACTTTTATACATCAGTATTGTCCTTGCTGTACTCATTAGCGGGCTGGCCATCTCTGTGTTTCTTTTTAAGGATCGAATTATTCAGCAGTTTGTAAATGAAGCCAATAAACGATTGAACACGCCTGTTAAAATCGGAAAGATCGACATCTCTATGCTTTCCGACTTCCCGAACCTAGCCATCGTGTTCACCGATGTTTACATAGAGGACAGTTTTCCGGGTAACTATCCACTGCTTACTGCCGATCGGATTGCGTTTAACTTGAGTCCTATTCAGGTTTGGCGCGGCAATTATTCCATCAAAGGGCTTTCCGTTACCGGGAGTGAAACAAATTTGAAAATTAACTCGGCTGGTAAAACCAATTTCAATGTCCTGAAAGAAAATTCTGGCGGAGGTGGTGGGGCTGTAAAATTCGAACTACAAAATGTTACCCTAACAAAAACCATAGTCAGCTATATTGATCAAGAGGCAAATCAACTTCATGTATTTAATAGTGATAAGTTAAGTGCTTCGATTGCCGTAACAGGTGATCTATATCAAATTAAAGCCGAGGGAAATATTATCACCGAACAAATTGGTATCGGCAGTTCAATCTTTCTGGCCAACAAGAATTTTATAGTCGATGCCCATGTAGATTATGACGATGACAAAAAGAATGTTTTAATAAAACCTTCTACATTAAAGATTGGTCGCTCAGAATTTGCCGTAAATGGTAACTACAATTACAAAGAAAAAAACCTGATTGACTTAAAAGCTGACGGCAAAAATACTGATATCCAAACGCTGTTGTCTTTGCTGCCTGAGGAAGTAACGAAAAAACTAAAGCAATACAGAAGCGATGGCGATGTGTTTTTCAATCTGTCTCTGAAAGGTGAAATCAGTGATAAGAAGAGTCCATTTATTTCAGCATCGTTTGGATGCACGGATGCCACACTTTACCATCCTGATTATCAATCCAAAATTACGCATGCCAACCTTAACGGCTCATTCGCAAGTCCTTCGTTAACTGAACTGGCCAGAGCACAATTATTTTTGAAGGATATGGAGGGAGAACTGAATGGGAAGTCATTCAAAGCCAACCTCTCGGTTCGGGAGTTTGACAGTCCTTACATTATTTTTGATTTCAAAGGCGACTTGGATGCTGCATCCATCTACAATTTTTATCCAATTGAAGACCTGGCCGATTTAACAGGCCTGCTAACTGCGGATATTTCTTTCGAAGGAAAAACTGCCCTGTTAAAAAGGAAAGCTACCGCTCAAAGAGTTATTACTAGTGGCAGTATTGGCTTATCAAATATCAACTTTGCCTATGGCAAACAAAAGATTCGCTTTCGCGATATTAACGGATCGCTGCAATTCAACAATAACGATCTTGCTCTAAGCAATGTGGGCGGCTATTTTGAGAATAGTGATTTTCTTTTAAACGGATTTTTTAAAAACATTATCACATTCCTCATTTTTGAAAATCAACCCATCGGCATAGAAACCGATTTAAAATCAAATTTCCTCGATCTCGATCAACTCTTTTCTATTGGGTTTAGTGATGAACAATCCAAGACTTATCAGTTTAGAATTTCACCCAACCTGCAACTCAATTTTAATTGTGACGTGAAACAAATGAAGTATCAACGCTTCAAACCAAAAAACATTAAAGGCGATCTATTGGTAAAGAATCAGGTAGCAGTTTCTCGTAACATTACTATGAATACCCTTGGTGGCGAGCTAACCGTAAGCGGAATTGTAGATGCTAAAAATCAGAAGGCTATCGATGTAATCAGTTCCATGAAGTTGAATGGATTGTATGTGGATAGTATTTTCTATGTGTTTGATAACTTCTTTCAAGACTTTATTCAGGACAAACATTTGAAAGGTCAGGCCTATGCAACCGTAGAAATGGAGATGTCTCTTAATGAGAAACTAAATCTAATTCCACCCACATTGATTGCTGACATTGGTGTAACCATAAAAAATGGCGAACTCAATAATTTTGAGCCAATGAAAAAACTAAACAAATATTTGGATGATGAAAGTTTGAGTCACTTGCGTTTTGCCGACTTGAAAAATGAAATACATATAGAAAACAAAACCATCTACATTCCGCAAATGGAAATAAAAAGCAATGCAACCACCATTCAGGTAAGTGGCACGCACACGTTCGATCAAGTAATTGACTACCGGGTGATTGCCCCGCTTCGCAACAAAAATAAAATTGACCCCGATGAAGCCTTTGGCGCGGTTGAGGATGATGGTGTGGGCAAAACAAAACTATTTTTAAAAATCACAGGCACCACCGATAAATATATAATCAGTTATGATAAAGATGCGGTAAAAAAGAAACTAGCCAGCGATCTCAAAAAAGAAGTGCAGGAATTAAAAGACGCTTTCAAATTGAAAGGTATCAAAAAGAAAAAAGAGTTGGAGCTAACCGATGAAGAGTTTGACTGGGAGATTGATAACTAAGGTTATAATGATTTACGATGCGTATCGTCCCCGAGGCGGGAGACGATACTGGAAAGGAGACCCCGATGAAGCCTTTGGGCCTTGGAAGATGACGGGGTAGACAAAACCAAACTATTCTTAAAAATCACCGGCACTACTGATAAATATACAATCAGTTATGATAAGGATGCGGTGAAAAAATTAATGATTCAATGTCGTTTAATTAAGCAAAGTTTTCGTCATTATTAATGTCTTCGAGTGAATAAATTCAGTCACCCCTCTGCTCTGGAGGCAAAAATATACAAGTTTAAAAAGAGAAAGATGAACTTTACCACAGCGTAAAACCTATAAATTCAGTCACCCCTCTCCTCTGGAGAGGGGCCGGGGGTGAGGTCAAAAGAAATAGCTAACTAAGCGACATTGACCAATGATTAGAGAGTCTTAGCTCTATTCCAATATTCATCCATCTCGCTCAGAGTCATCTCCCCCATTTTCTTTCCATCCTTTGCTGATTCAGTTTCCAGGTATTGAAATCGCTTGATGAATTTCTTATTTGTTCTTTCAAGAGCCTCTTCCGGATCAAGGTTTATAAAGCGCGCATAGTTCACAAGTGAAAATAACAGGTCGCCAAATTCAGCCATCACTTTTTCTTTGTTTACACTTGCCTCTGTTTCTAAACTAAATTCTGCTTTAAATTCCTGCATTTCTTCTTCTACTTTCTCCCACACCTGTTCTTTCTGTTCCCAATCGAAGCCCACCCCGCGTGCCTTGTCCTGAATGCGAATTGCTTTTACCAATGCGGGCAATGATTTTGGTACACCTTCCAACACAGATTTATTTCCCGTGCGTAGCTTAATCTTTTCCCAATTTTCTTTCACCGCTTTTTCATCTTCGGCAATTACATCGCCATACACGTGCGGATGTCGTTCAACTAGCTTATCACAAATCGAATTCAATACATCGGCAACATCAAACACTCCGGCTTCGGCTGCAATGCGCGAATAAAAAACATTATGAAGCATTAAATCACCCAACTCTTTTTTTACTTCAGTCAAATCTCCTTCAAGAATTGCATCCGACAATTCATAAGTCTCCTCAATAGTTAAGTGCCTTAAGCTTTCCAAAGTCTGTTTTTTATCCCACGGACAGTTTTCGCGCAATTCATCCATAACGGTAAGCAAGCGATCAAATGCTTTTAATTTGGCTTCACGGTTTAAATCGGGGGTAGAAAGAGGTTTTTTCATGATGTTGTAAACTTAACAATTGAATGAGGTGTTGTACCTTTGTTATACAGGAAAAACACAAATTAATATGGTAGTATTTTTTCTCACCCTTGGAGTTTTTGCTTTGTTCTTCGCCCTTATGTCGGTGCGATTATTATTTGTTAAGAATGGTGAATTTCGGGGTACCTGCGCTACCCAAAGTCCTTTTTTGGCTAAAGAGGGCATAGCCTGCGGATACTGTGGAAAAACAATCGGTGAAGGCGACCCTTGTGGCGATCCGGAAAAAGTTGATGCAGAAATGCCTAAAATCCAGAAAAACTAGAAGAACTCAACACCAGCAAACACTTCTTGCTGCCCTTCTATTTGTTAAATTTACGGTCACATTAATTATAGCTAGTGACCCTAATAAAATCTATTTCCGGCATTCGTGGCACCATTGGTGGAAGTCCTGGCGAGGCACTAACTCCTGTTGATATCGTAAAATTTGCAGCCGCTTTTGGCACGTGGATAAAATCCCACAACGGCAAAAAAGTTATTATCGGCCGCGATGCCCGCCCTTCCGGGGAAATGGTAAGTCAATTGGTTGCGTCTACATTGAAAGGTCTTGGCCTTCATGTAATTGATCTTGGACTTTCAACCACACCCACGGTAGAACTTGCCGTTGTAAATGAAAAAGCCGGTGGTGGTATTATCTTAACAGCAAGTCATAACCCAGTGCAGTGGAATGCATTAAAACTTTTAAACGATAAAGGCGAGTTTATCTCGGGAGCTGACGGAGCCGAGGTTTTAGCTCTTGCCGAAGCCGAGCAATTCGATTTTGCACCAGTAGAGAAATTAGGAACTTATACCATCAATGATTCATACATTCAAAAACACATTGCACTTATCTTAAAACATAAGCTGGTTGATGTAAAAGCCATTCAAAACGCTAAGTTTAAAATTGCTGTTGATGCGGTAAACTCAACAGGTGGAATTGCGGTGCCGAAATTGCTAAAAGCATTAGGGGTTAAAAAGGTTGTTAAGCTTTACTGCGAGCCAACGGGAAAATTTCCACACAACCCAGAACCTTTGCCAGAACATTTAAAAGTGATTAGTAACACGGTAAAAAAACAAAAATGCGATTTGGGTATTGTGGTCGATCCGGATGTAGATCGACTTGCCTTGATACAAGAAGATGGGAAAGCATTTGGCGAAGAGTACACGCTTGTTGCAGTTGCTGATTACATCCTAAGCAAAAGAAAAGGGAATACAGTTTCAAATCTTTCCTCTACTCGTGCTTTGCGCGATGTAACTGAAAAACGAAATGGAAACTACTTTGCCGCTGCTGTTGGCGAAGTAAACGTGGTTACAAAAATGAAAGAAACCAATGCCGTAATTGGTGGTGAAGGAAATGGCGGCATTATCGTTCCCGATTTTCACTATGGCCGCGATGCCCTGATTGGTATTGCTTTGTTCCTTACTCATCTTGCAAAATCAAAATTGAAGGCTTCCGAACTCCGTAAAACATATCCGGCTTATTTTATTTCCAAAAATAAAATCGAGCTTACCCCACAAATCAATGTTGATCAGGTTTTAGAAAAAGTAAAACAAAAGTATGCCGCTGAAAAAATCAACACGATTGATGGCGTAAAAATTGACTTCGAAAGAGAAAAAGAATGGGTTCATTTGCGCAAAAGCAACACAGAACCAATCATTCGCATTTATGCAGAATCGCAGAACGAAAAGAAAGCTGATGAATTAGCGCAGCGTATTATTAACGATATCAAGAATATTATCGCCTAATTACTTAGATACTTCTTTTTCAAGAACTACCTCCACAAACTGGTTAAGTGACATTTTCATGGCTGCAGACTTGATAACGGCAAGTCTATGAATTTTAGGCTTTATGCGGACATTAAAACTCCCCTTATATTCCTTGTCGGGATGTTTGTTTAATTTTTCACATGTCTCTATATAATCTTCTACCGCTTCGCGAAAACTCTTTTTTAACTTGGCTACTGAGTCTGCCTCAAAGGATACTACATCTCTGATTCCGGCTATCCGCCCAAAAAAGGTTTCATCATCAGCACTAAACTCTACGGTACCTGAATATCCTTTATATTCCAATAAATTTTTCATAATAGCGACTGTTCTTTTAAATGGTCGATAATAATTTCAACAGCATATCTTTTAAGAATTGGCTTTGGATGGGGTTCGTGAAGACTAATTATAGCCTTGGTATCCATATTCACAAATTTTCTTCTTGCTCCGCCATCCTTTATTTCCTCATAATTGAAATGCATCATGATTGCCTGTAATTCTTTCCATGTAAAATCCTTCGGTTTCGATTTAAGTCGCTCAAGGGCTTTTTGGAACTTACTCATTAAAACAAATGTAACTAATTTACAGTTGCAAAATTAAGCTTGAGTCAATTGAGCAAATAGTTAACTTTGTCAAAACTTTTAAATTGATGAAAATTTACCTGGACAACGCAGCCACCACGCCCCTCGATCCTGAGGTGTTTGAGGCGATGAAACCATTTATGCTGGAAGATTTTGGCAATCCATCTTCCACACATTCGCACGGACGAAAAGTAAGAGCTGCTATTGAATCGGGTAGAAAAAAAATTGCTGAACTATTAAATTGCACGCCTGGTGAAATAATTTTTACTTCGGGTGGCACTGAGGCGGACAATGCAATTATTCGTTGTGCTGTTGACACATACTCCATAAAACATGTAATCTCAACGCCCATTGAGCACCACGCAGTAACCCATACCTTGGAGACGCTTAAAAAACAAGGCATCATCGAACTACATGATGTAACCCTTGATGAGATAGGTCATGTGGATTTGAATCAACTGGAAAAGCTTCTAAAAGAATTTCCAAATGCCTTGGTTTCACTAATGCACGCCAACAATGAGATCGGTAATGTGTTAGATCTTGGGGCAGTCGGTGAACTATGTGAAAAATATAATGCCTACTTCCATTCAGATACCGTGCAAACAGTCGGTCATTACCGCCACGACATGAAAAAAATTAAAGTACATGGCATGACTGCGGCTGCACATAAATTTCATGGGCCAAAGGGTGTTGGTTTTATGTACATCAATAAGGCTAAGAAGATTCATCCCTTTGTGCATGGCGGATCGCAAGAACGCAATATGCGCGGGGGTACTGAAAATGTTTATGGAATCATTGGACTGACCAAGGCATTAGAAATTTGCTATCGGGAAATGGACCAGCACGAGATTTATATTAAAAATCTTAAGTCAGTAATGATCGAAAAATTAAATTCAGCAATATCAGGTGTTACCTTCAATGGAGATTCTGCAAATTTAGAACGCAGCTTGTATACTGTTCTTAATGTTAGTTTGCCTGAGTCGGAAGAGAACAGCATGCTGCTATTTAATTTAGATATGCAAGGTATTTCGGCTTCTGGTGGCAGTGCTTGCTCAAGCGGGGCATCAACGGGTTCACATGTATTAGGAGCGCTTTATCCAAACTCGCAACGGGGTGCTATTCGGTTTTCGTTTAGTAAATACAATAAAATAGAAGAGATTGATTTTGTTGTAGAGAAACTTGCTGAACTCTACCGAGTTCCGGCATAATCAATAAGCCTTATGGCCAATCCATTTTTTGTTTCGATGATCGGGTCAGGAAATTTAGCCTGGCATCTTGCTCCGGCACTTGACAATGCGGGGTTTGTTGTTAAAGAAGTTTACAGTCATAATCCACAACATGCCGAAGCACTTACCGAGCGGCTTTATCAAGCTGAAGTAAAGGCAACACTTGATTTTTCCACGAGTGATTCATTGGTTTTCATTTTGGCAGTAAGCGATGACGCGATTGAACAAATAGCGCAAGAAATCATTTTACCTGACGAAGCTATTCTAATTCACACTTCGGGAAGTCAGCCAATTAAACTTTTGGAGTTTGCCGCCACTAGTAACTTAGGTGTGTTATACCCACTACAAACGTTTAGCAAATCCCAAAAGGTAGATTTCAAAAACATTCCTTTATTCGTAGAGACACATACTGATGAGGCAGAGAAAATTTTAATGCAAATTGCCAAGGCTATTGGAAAAGATGTATTCAAAATTGGATCAGAAGAAAGAAAGGCGCTGCACGTTTCTGCGGTTTTTGCCTCTAATTTTACAAATCACATGCTCACCATCTCAAAAGAAATCATGCAGCAAAATAGTCTTGATTTCGATTGGTTAAAGCCATTGATTACTGAAACAATTCATAAAAGTCTTTATCTGGGACCGGACAATGCGCAAACCGGTCCTGCGAAACGTGGAGATTTAAATGTTTTGGACGCTCACTTAGAGTTTTTAAGTCAACAAGCATCTATTGCTGAAATGTATAAAGTAATCAGTCAGCATATTGTTGACACGCATTATCAACCCTAGTAATTTTTTTATTAGCTTAGCTGTAAACAATTTTTCTTATGAAATCAATAATCACGTTATGCCTGCTTTGTGTTGGCCTGATGGCATACTCGCAAGATGAGAGAAAATTTAACCTAGGTTTAATTTCAATAGATAAGCCCCAGCCCCTGTATGTTGTTGATGGCATAAAGGTGCCATCGACTCAACCGATTGGCGAAAAGAAAACCTGGGGTGAAGTGCTAAATCTATATTCCGACAAATTTGAAAGCATCTCGATACTAAGCGGAAAAGAGGCAACTGACAAATATGGCGTTGAAGGATTGAATGGTGCGGTGTTAATCACCACAAAACTTTATGACAAAAACGAGCCTATATATATTGTGGATGGAGCGATTACAAGAAATGTATCCCTTCTAAATCCTGATGATATTCAATCTATTCAAGTGTTAAAGGATAAGGCTGAGACAAGTAAATATGTGATGGGAGAAAATGG
>ENA-ORBV01006594-ORBV01006594.1-microbial-mat-metagenome-genome-assembly--contig:-NODE-6594-length-20361-cov-5.682360_pt1 | contig 20361 bp, 16 predicted proteins | sample MGYA00237777_ERZ505514 | MGnify/ENA primary metagenome ERZ505514 (study PRJEB26160, sample SAMN06269048) | microbial mat metagenome | isolation source: Oligotrophic lake microbial mat | place... | reverse complement strand
GCCACTGAGCAAGGTACCCCCCACTCTATCTCCCCCTCCCCCATCATGAGAGCCTTGTGTGAAATTTGTCTCATCCATGCAGTCTACAGCAACACAATCCTGAGCTTTCGGTTCGAATATTTTCTTTCCGGAGAAATATACGAGTATTGAATTCCACGTAAGGGTAAAAACCAGTACAGCACGCGTTCCTACTAGGAAATAAAAAAAATCTATGTCGGAATTTAAAGTCTAATATTCTTTTTTCATGCATGTAATTTTGTGGATTGGTGTAGCTGCTGCGGGCCGCCAAAGATAAAGAAGGCCAAAACAAGTCCATCGGTTTTGATATGACGCGTTGCAAACGTTCCACCGCCTAATCATTTTATAGAGACAAAACACAAACGGAAAACAATATGAATGAGACATGTGACCCACGACCATGGAAAATCCAACAGTCTTGAATTCCGTTGGTTTGTGAGTGTGAGGTCCGGGCCGAATTTTCTCTTGGGACCAGTTGAACTGTCGGGTCATGGCAGCAACGACCATTCTTGTAGAATGGCGGCGCTCGCGACAAATTTCGTGGATCCCGCCCGGTACAACACACACGCATTGCAGGACCGACTTACCTGCATATATGGAGGGAGGGTCTGTTTCATGCCTGCGCCAATACTCGAGCTGCAATACATATCACCAAATTCATTTATCTGGGAACACTCCCCACCACATGACACACAAGGGCCAGTTGTTGTTTTCTGATTTTTCGCTGTGTTTTCTAAGACGAACCTTTGGGTGCCAGGGCCAAAATGGTGAATTTTATTTCTTCGGGATCCCGCGCCATGAATTTTTTCACGACTTGACAGGCATCCTTGAGTAACGTGGCTTGGGTCGTGGGCCCATGCAGGACCGGGCCATCCTTGCGACCATCCAATTCGTACAATTGATTTTTGTGGCACACCAAGGCTATGAAATGGGTATCGACTTTGTCATCAATATTTCCACGACTGGTAGCATTTTCTTCACTGGATGTCGCTTGATCATGCAGTTTGGCTACTTGTTGATCGGCCTCCAAGCGTTCTGCTTTTTGAATGGGTGTCAGTGATTTGGGACATTCCTTTTGAAAGGTTTGTAGCCATGAATCTGGTTGAAACGTATCGAGCGGTGCTGGTGCATTGAGAAGGGAATGCAAAAGACCAATCGTCCCACACGCATTGCCAATGCGTTGTTTGATAAACCACACATCCTCGCCCATGTCCGTGCATAAATTGTCTTGGGATCGAAAGGCTTCTTGTTTGTCCGACAAGGGATAGAGCATAATCACGGCCGCCACGGGTTGTGGAATCATGTCCATGGCCCAATCATCCGTACTAAAGACATCGACAAATTCGTACAGCGACGTGTCAAATCCAAGCTTGGCAATGTAGTTGTTGATCAACTGCGGGTTGCTTTCCAAGGGGAACCACTTTCCAGGCATTTTTATTTTGGTTTGATATAGAGCCAAGCAAGTGTAATAATGTGTTGTTTTACGGCTTTGTGCAGGCTATTACTGTCGTGGAAGAATAACAACCTCGTTGTTGCTGATGATAGCCTTCTCGATAATACTGTAATAATTTTATTGTTTGGTTCGTTGGGGCCAATCAATTGAATCAATGACGACAACAAAAGGGATGGAGGACCAAAGATCGAAGATACAAATGCAAATCACGGCTTCCGTGTGATACAGTAGGCTTCTCAACTCCAATATCCTGTCGCGGTCGTTGCGAACTCAACGCATTTAAAGTGCGCACACTTGTTCCAAAGGAACTCATGGCTAACCCCCTTCAAATAAACCATCTCTTCTATTTACCCGAGTCATAGATAGCTCCTGTCGCCAGAACCTGCATTATTTACTAGGTTATGAACCTGGTGCTGGTTGAAGGGGAGGGTACTAGCTAGTATGACCGGGACATTGAGAGGCAACGAGGGCTACTATTGCAAATGAAACCGTCGCTACAACTAAATGGCTAGCTAGCTAGTAGTTATCCTAGCTAGCTGCAACATGTGATGAATTTTGTCCACCGACAACACAGCATGACGCTATAGCATAGCAGCCAGCTGGTGCCATGACTGTAGCTGGCTTCTCATCGAAGGACAGGAGCTACCTAGGATGTTGAGATACAGTCGAACAGAGTTCCCGGCCGACAAATTCAGTCATAGCGACGGAAATAGCTAGTAGCACTGCATCTCTTCCTGACACAAAATCGAAGAGCGACTAGTCCATCCTTCGGGTTTGCTTCAACTCCTCTAATAGCCGACTGGCCGATTCAGCAAGTTCCGGCAGGCAATGACTCATGATGCCCATTCCATCACCACCCAAAGGGCTGAGTGAAGTGGGATGTTAGCCGGTGGGATTGAAATGCCAATTGAACTGTTAGGTAACAGTTACGACCTGATTATCGATGCAGGCAACAAAGCATAAAAATTACAGTAAGTCAGCTGACTAGTAGTCAAGAGGTTTGCCAGCTAGTAATCAGGAACATCACTGGCAGATAGAATATTATTGCTTGATGGAAGTCAATCACAGCGGTCTCGATTCTGCTGGAGTAAGCTAAAAGTTACTATGGCAGTTCCGGTCTTGACTGGTTCAGGGTTTCTTTCCTGTTCCGAACGAACGTCTCAATATTTCGGGCGTCGCGTGCAGGAGCGAATGAAAAGCAACAACGCATACACCATTGCAAATAGTTCTAACGTTCACGGGATTAAAGATGCCCGAACTTAAGTCATACTAGCTAGTTTGAAAAAAAATACTTAACATTGGTTCATCGCCATCCATATGTCATGAATATAAGGAGACATTTACACGTCAATTGGGGGGTTCTTCTCTATATCGAATCTTCACCATCAACGAATAGAAAGGCATGAATGCGTTGAAGCAGGTCTAGAAGCTTGAGTTCCTCAGTTAATCCGGGACTCACTAGCGCTGACCAAATCTGCTGTAATCATCTAATCAATGGGAAAGGGTCACAATGGAGTAAGATATCGGCTCCTCATAAATCTAATAAAAACCTCTTCACGAAAACCTTAACTCGGACGCCATCTTGTTTATCCCGAATAATCAACAAGACCACTCGTGCATATTGTAGTCGGGTATATTGAGAAAGTCTCTGAGCGTTACAAGCATAGCACAACAAACTTTAACGAATATATATATCAATAGTTCAGGGGACAAGTAGAGGAAACTCTGGCTTGAGAACCCAGGCTATTAGTGAGAACTTTGTCTGTATAAAATACGATGATAAATCCAACAAGCAAAAAATCTCCTGTTAACCGCACTCAACAATCATCTCCAACATCCTCCAATAACGACACCAAGAAGGGACCCGCTCCTCGCAAATCACGGTCCAGAATGAAGTCCAAATCGCCTCAGACACCGACAAAAGACATGATCCCACTAGATGTAGACTTTCAACCAGGGAATCTAGACGGTAAGTACATTACGTGGTTGCCGCGATACAGTACTGTCTGTATGCATGGAGCCGTTGGAGCGGTATACCACCACCTTGTTTCTGACTGTTGCCATGACCCATCATCTCCTTACTATAGTAATATGCAGTCGTGGCAAGTTTGCCTACAACTCTCCTGGAAACTGTTGGTTTAGGACCATGGTAGAAGAGCAAATGGATAATTACGCCAAAGCCAAAACCAAGACCGACAAATCACTGGTCGTGTCCATACTCGTCAATCGAGTCAAACAAGCCAATGGTGCCCATGGAGGCTTTGTCAAGAACGTTGGTGGACGTTGGTACCGAGTGTCAGAGCGATATTCACGTGAAAAAGGTACGTTTCAAGAATTCCTGCAAAATGCCAATCGGCTGTATGAAATGACTGCCTATGACTGCCGCCCCAGTAGCAGCACTTTTCATGTAACTGTACATCTTACATGCACGTCTCTTATCTTCTCGATATGTTCCAAAATATTTTAGTGGGACAACAATTCAGGGACCTTCTACACACAAAATACAAGTCAAGTACAAGAGCCAAGGCAGAAAAGAGAAAGCGTGGGCAAGGTGACGAGTGGGAGCTATCTACTTCTTGTAGCGTTGACGACTCCTCCGCAACATATACCAGCCCCCAGGGGAGTGGTGCCAAACCTGACGCCGGTACTGACACTGACTTTTCACCACCAGAGCCTCCGACGAGCAGTTTAGATGTGTCCAAAGTACCTGCCAAAGACTTGTTTGATACCAAGATCCATACTTCTGTTGCTTCCGCGTTCTCCAATCCTACTAGCCAGCCAACCGGCCGGAAGCGGCATCCAGGTGCCCCCAAACCAGCTGCTGGCATGGCCAAGGCAGCTGTTGATGCTGCGGATCACGACAGCCACCACCACCAAGGCAACAGTAGCAGTGCTAGCAAGAACAATAACCACGACGATGAAGGGGGGTTTGCCTGTGCTCCCATGGACCTGGATTTTGTGGACTTGGAGCCTCTTCCAATCGGGAATGGTTCTGGAAGAGACCACAATTCCTTCAATCTCAACTTGGGCAGTTGCTTGGAAGATGATGGATTTCCAAACTTTTTCAATTCTTGTCCCGATATCAATTCCTTTGGCGGTTCTGCCGCACATGGTCATGGTGCGGCAAGCCCCGACATGACAACTCTTTTGAGTGGGGGACCCCACAAAAGAGAATCTTCTCACCAGAAACATGATGACATTGACGCTGCTCTAGATGAATTCTCCTTTCAACACCCCATGAATATGTCATGATGGAGGATGCATCACGACTGCCTGTAGGATGCGGTCGACGCACTGCGACGATGTGGATTAAGGCTGTGGCTGTACCTGGCTACCTTGTAACAAAGGGAATTTTTCTCCAGTGTTTTTAGTAGGCCGGCGTGGTGTAGTGGATAGATAGAAGCGTTGTGTTTTGGCCGCCAGGATTGCAATAGGCGCATACTGTGCAGAAGTCGTATACTCATAGCTTAGCTGGAAAGCAGGAGAATCTCATCAATGACATTCGCCTCTTTCGCATCCCTAGCGTATCAGCCCTATTGGCTTGACACAAAAAGTCCTGGTTAGAACTCCTACACCGTCATACCTATGCCCCAAACATTGCAGCTTGCTCTGCATGACAAGTGTGCTAAACAAGTTCAGATCTGGTTTCTTTGTTTTGTACATTGGCCACGGTTCTTCCACTCCCTCTACGAATAGTTCGCAACCATCACTCGTTTTCGCCTTGGCAAACTAGCTGGATCGTGAGCGTGCTATAAGAAAATATATTCGCTAGTGTTGTATATCTATTGCCTAGTAGTTATTCTTGGAGTCTGTCGTTTCATAGGAAGAAGTAAGGTTAAAATGTTACAAGTTGAAGAATGCTATGCGGTCAACCTCCTTGCTCGGATGTTAGGCGTTGTGTCAGTAGCGCGCCTGTAACTTTGGCTGAATATACTACTTGTAGTAGTATCTAAATTATTGTATGCCTCTTCTTTGTGTGGCGTGAACATGGCCTTACCGGTAGATTTGTTTGCCTTTCTAACTTGCTTTCTAAACAGCTAGTCTATCCCGACTTTTTCTGAATGTGTGCATGTGCCACATGAGAGATCCAGTTTCCAGATTGTGTTGATTGTTTTTTGTTTGTAAATTGAAGACACCATCTCTATTTTGTCGCTGTAAGTTCACTTTCGAGACGATGCAAGAGCTCGATGAGTGTCCCAAAAGGAGCAATGATGGGTCGACATTTTTTGGCAATTACGAGTGCATCTTGAACGCCCTTGCCCGTTTTGTACATGATCCAAGCCGTCCCAGCCGTACCGGCTCGATGCGCTCCCGCAAGGCAATGGATCAAGACAGAATCGCCACGCGCAATGTGCTCTTGAATAAAATCAAAGGCTTCTTGGAATCCACCTGCCAAGGGTGCGACATTCCGGTTGTGGCAATAGAGAGCCAGCCGTGACACGACAAAGCGATGATAGTGAAGGCCACTCCCATCGCCTTCAAAATAATTCTTACTCGTGGCTTCTTGACAATTGACAATGCCCACAATGTTTCGTTCCTGAAGCGTCCTTCGATCCGATGCCGCCACGTAATTCCCTACATAAACTGTACCGCCACCTTCTCCTGGATGCTTCCAGATGGGATCCAAATTGGAATACAGCGAATGAGTTTTCTGATTGTTGTTGACGGAGGGTTGTAAATTCAATTCTTGAAAGAGTTTGCGTGCTTCCTCGTCATAATCGGTGGCATCCAAGCGGCAGGCCGCTTGAATCAATTCGGATTTTTCCAAGCATTGGGAACAATCGTATCCTCGCATGGTCAGGAGAATCCGCAACTCTTTGGTCGTCATGGAGTCATAACGCTCCTTGTTCTGGATTTCGTTGTCATTGTCCATGGATTCGAGTGTGGAGGAAGAAGATGCCATGATCTCTTATACAAACAAAAAAGGTGGTTCAATTGGCGAGGAATGAAACAATCAATCTTCTATTGTTTTCGATTCGGTTCTTCTCGTCTGGCGACGAGAACAACGCAAGCAAGCAAAATTAGTTTAGATAGACGTGCAGCTGTTCCCCTGTCGTCCCAGGCTATATAATCATCTACGGCCTAATTTCATAGGGCGCTTCGAATAGCTCGAAGGAGGTTTGTAATACAGTTTGGTACTGTAGCTTTGCTTGTTAATTTGTGGCATTCATGATTGATTTTTTTACCATGCGCAACAACGACAATTGTAACCAACAGCTCAAGCATGGGGTTCTCCTGCTTATTAGCTTCCGTGTGGTTTGCCGATCACGGCTGTTGAGTCGAGTCCTGAATCGAATCAATCCTCGATTTTTCTGTTCCATTAATGTACGCACAGTAGCTCAATGTAATAGGAAGCACGAACTCCTGAATGCATCCTCCTCTTAAATCTTTGCTTCCGCTGGAAGTGTGCTGACGCAAAGGTTACGTCTTGACTTCGATTTGATCACAAAATCAAGGAAGTAATGACGGTGTGACCTACGCGAAATCAGCCGTAAATTCCAAAGAGGAATTCAATATTATTATACTCAACTGGAGTATGTTTTCCAACAGCCTTCTAAAGTTTGATAGATACCTGTATGTGTGACCCACGTACAGTACAGTACGTCGTACTCGACGAACTACTTTCTTCTAGATTGACGTGGCAACCACATTTGACAGATGTGTAGCTCTAACAGCTGTTCTACTAGTAGCTACAGAGGTTCCCGTAACCACGGCCACTGGCTAAGATAGAACAACTGGTATTGGTATCTACTACCGTAGCTACAGTACTAGAGAACCGATTACTGCGTCATAGCTGTACGCAACTGCCCGAGCGGACGGAGAAGCCGACCAGGCCGAAGATTTCGCTGTATCACAGTTATCGTGTACATTGTTGTAGTCTAGCACTCAGTGATAGTTGAAGCCAAATAAATTCTGTTGTGAGCCAATACTAGCTACTAGTAGTAGAAGATTGATATTGCTTCTTTTCTTCCGCACAGATTTTTGTGAGCCAGCGTACAATAACTTTGTATCTTTCTGTAGTAGTACGGTAGAGAATGAAGAGTACTAACACTAGTGCTATGGGTCGTCCACAAGACGACATTGAAGCAGGCATTGGGGCTGGGGCTTGCGTACAGGTCGACTGCAGCAGCAGTAGCAACAGCAGTAGCGAGGGCCAACCTTGTCGTAGTGGAAAAGACAACGCCGAAAATGTCGATGAGTATTGCAACTCAATGATGCAAAGCAGCTCTAGACATTCGGATTCCTCCTTCTATACTTCCGCCGAAGATGAAGAAGGTGCTGCAGTAATAATGCAAGACCAAAGACTACCCAATGCAGCAGTCGATAATGAACACGACCAGGACCACGAAGACTTGGAAGCACCTCCGTCACCAACACCTGTGGTTATGGAGTTGTTTGAAGAGGATCGATATATGGATGAACATGACGAGTACGTTCCAGCAGACAGTACTGACAACCTCGACGACAACATGGATGCAGTGAGAACAGTGGTGAAAGCAGAGCCCATGGAAGATGACAGCCGCCGATTATCAGAAGATGATAGCGAATATGGTCGCATGCCTGTCTGTTATATTACAGACGATGACTGCGAAGAAGCAGAAGACGAGGAGATGTCGTTTGTGAATGAACGCGAGGATGATGATGATGATGATATTGATATTGAGGAAGAATCCTCCTGCAACTTTGACGAGGAAGAAGACCATTTTTCTCACGAGGATAGCAGCCACAACCACAGTCAACAACCACAACTGCGCGGGGATGAGATTCCTCTTGAAGTCAAGCCAGATGCCATCACACCCTGGCGGCGCTTTCGTATGAATACCAATTTTGGTGAAGAAGCCTTTGCAGCCGCCATGACAGTGGAGGCCGCCAGCAGTTCTGTGAGGGACAATGCCTTACAGGTCGATGTCGAGGCTCATTTGGTCCGCAGCGCCTCTGATTTGACACTACGACAAGATACCTTTGATGCCGACGAAGAAGATGAGTATGATTCCGATGCGGGCAATTATCATGTTTCCCATGGCGATTCGACACGAACAGCCCAATTCATTAGTGCCCGAGTCATTCGCAAAACTCCCGATCAAGATATTGGATTTCGGATTCGATTGGTGGAAGACACGAGAAGTACCTTGATCAACAACAAATCGTCATTGGTCATTAGTCGCATCAATCCTGATGGCTTGTTGGCACAATCGCCGATTCTCAATGGCGATAAAATTCTTTCCATAAATAATCAAAGTTGTTTGGGCATGCATTATGAAGGCGCCGTAAAGCTGCTCAAGGATGCTACGGACCATGTGACCATTACGGTGCAAAATGAACGTGGAGATGCATCCCTTGTCGAATGGTAAATACATGCGTACTATTGTTCTTGCATGCGACTAGGAAGCTTGGAAAGCGTGAATCCTTTGACTGTTGCTCACACTTGCTCCTAATCATATACTCTATTCTTTTATATCAGTTACGTGGAAAAACCTAGGCCGAGAACCAAACTAGGATTGGACTTGACGGACAAAGTCGTTCAGCGCCGAGGGATGCGAAATACACGAACCATTCCAATTGTACGAGAGATCAATCCACAAGGTCTCATGGAAGATTCACTACTGAATCCTGGCCACAGGATCATGTCCATCAATGGAAAACGAGTATTGAACACCCGTTCCATTAAAAAAGCCCTCTCCCAAACCAGCGAACATGTAACATTCTTGGCCAAGACATCGGATGGCGGAGCGGCCACCGTGGTGACGACCAACCCCGAGGCGGGGACGCGATCTCGGTTGTTTGATTTATATGGAACAAAAGTACGCGCCCGACGCATTGACGTCTTGGATTCCGAACAATGGTGGAAGAGCATGTACGATTCGGCTCGGATTGGATGCAATATTGGAGCCATCACTCTCTGCGTCGTGGCCGTGGTATCACCCGTGAAAGAGTTTTTATTTCTCACACAAATCAATTGGGTGCTGTCCGTCGGTGCCGTTTTTGCACTGGCCAATGCTCCTTGGCTGTGTCGAAAGACCGGAGCGTGGTGTTCGGTCGTTCAAATCTTTTGCAATGCACTGGTTATATCCTACATGTTGTATTTGCTGTTTGGTGTCGAAGACCTGGATTACCTTTGGTTCTGTGCACTTTTTGTGCCCCTATTGGTTATGATGAATTTGCCAACCCTCTTTCCTGATGGTGGTGACGACGACAAGACCTGTGATGAACACGGTCGTAGTAGTGGCGCCAGACGACAAATCTACACGGACGAATCGGTCCGCGTGGATTCTTGTAGGAGTGAGCGGTGTGATTCTTGCAGAGGGTTCTAGATTAGTAGAAGATTGCGATCCAGTGGCCATCCCTTTTCTTTCCAGGGAGGGAATGGTGATGATGACGTGTAACAGCTCAGGGCAATAGGCCGCCTGAAGACACCGATAAGTCGGACCACGTGAACCCTTGCAGGAGTATGTAATTCTTGCAGAGGGTTCTACTAGTAGGAGAAGATCATGATCAATTTGCGAAATTGCGATGATGGTGGTGGTGCTGATGATGATGCACAAGCTCGTGCTGCTGCTGCTGCTGATGATGATGCACAAGCTCATTCTGCACTGATGAAAAATCGGAGCACACCTGGATTCTTGTAGGAGTACCCAGTGCCATTCTTGCAGAGAGTTCTAGTAGACTCTAAGCAATTTTCTAGATATATTTTTTGTCAATCAGTACAGTGTTCTTTGCAACGAACGGAAAGACTACATGACACTCTAAATAACTAGCGTTTTTATTAAAGTTTCGCTACTTCTTCCTTGACCAATTTTTGTGCCAAGGATCCATCGACTTCTCCTTTGTGAGCTTTCATGAGTGCTCCCATGACTTTTCCAATATTGGCGTCGCCATTGCTTTGAGCTTCCGCTATGGCTTCTTGGACCCAAATTCTCGTTTGATCTTCATCGGCCAAGGATGGCAACCACTGACTCATGACATCCAATTCGGCTTGTTCCGCTTCCGCGCGATCCGTAGCACCACCTTGCGTAAACATATCAATCGATTCCTTGCGCATTTTGGCCATTTTTCGAATAACGTCAATGGCTTGTTCATCACTTAGTTTACCCGTCTTGGCCTCAATGGCCGCATTGGCAAAGGCGGCTCGAATCAATCGAATGGTATTTAGTTTGACTTGATCCTTGGCTTTCATGGCGGTTTTCATTTGATCGGAAACTTCATCGACAATGGCAAACAACTGGAATTGTCGATTGTTGTTCCACGATGGTGATGAGGATGTTGTTGTCGTGACAGTAGCAACAACATCACGCCATTGCCGGGCAAGGGGAACAAAGGCACCCGTTGGAGTGCAGGCAAGGGTAATCCACAAAGACAACAATCTCGGAACTAGGAATGCATTCATTCTCATCTTGGTAGCATTCAATACTATAAAATGGGTATCAGAGACGAGTATATTTCCAGTTTATGAGTGAAATGGCAGCCCTGGTACTAGTAGTAATACTAGTATAACTGTATATATATATATCATCATCAAGGTCGTGATGTTTGTTTTCTGTGAACGACGATGGAGGTTAAGGTCTCATAAGGATATCTTCTGGCGAAGGACAGACCGGTTTGCCCGAGTCTGCGATCAGCTCTAACCCTATTGAGGGATTCACTTCGATATTTCTAAGGACCAAGGATAGCTAAAGTAATCAACAGGAGGACGCTGTGTTTGTACGCATCGATCGGCACCATGTGATGGTTCACATACATGGTTGCGGTATGGTTGCGCTATCCAACTGGATAATAAGAAGTTTAATTTCGGTTCTCCTGATAGCTATATTTTGACAGCCTCAAAGAAGTTCCAATTCCTACAACAATAACCAATGCGTCAACAGCGCACTACAGCACCCAATACTACAGTAGTATGGCAGCAGCAGTACCACAGAAAGGCTATCACATGGCCAAAATTGTAAGCCGTCACATGGCGTCCCAGACGGTCATGATTTTGGAATTGGAACTACAGGCATCATCCTCATCCTTCCAATTTCAACCAGGCCAATGGGTCGATTTTATGGCGCCACCATGTGATTGGATAGGAGGATTCTCTCCCGCCAGTTTGCCATCGGAATTGCCCAACATGACCTTGGCCGTCAAGCGTTCCCGTCATCCTCCATCGCAATGGGTTCATTCCGAGGAAAGCAAAGTAGGTCAATCTTGTCAAGTTCAAGCAGGAGGAACATGTGTTCTTGACACAGCCAGTGCCATCCATCAGCGACAGCCCGTGGTGTTTTGTGCCGGTGGGATTGGAATATCTCCCCTCTTGAGCATGTATCGGTATTGGAATCAACAACTCCAACTCCAGCAGCAGCAGCACTCGAACAACAATGATGATACTAGTGTGGGAAAGGACAAAACACAAGTGCCGTCGTCGTCATTTTTATATTCCGTGTCCACGGAGGAAGAGCTAGTCTTCAGGGACATTCTAGTGGAGGAAGCCACCAATGCCAAAAACTTGTCGACAGCTGCACAACAATTGACCATTACTCTGACACAACAAAAAGCATGGACGTTACAACTAAAACAGGATTTAGAGTCCAGGGGTATCCGTTGTCGGACCGGCCGATGTATGAAAGAGTTTTTGGCGGCAGCAGACTCGGCCGCAAGCTTCTATCTGTGTGGACCACCCGCCATGATCGATGAAGGGATTGACATCCTACAGCAGCAGCGAGGGATTCCCCCGGATCAGATTCATTACGAAAAGTGGTGGTGAGCGAGATTCGATACATTACCTGAAAGATTTGCTAGTAGCAGAGCCTTTACTCAAGCTACCTAGGTGCTATCCACGAAACAGAAACTGCATAAGCTTTTGGTTTGTAACACTCTACTAGTAGAGATGAAGGATGGGAATCCCCACAGCAGGGGCGAAGCATTCACCGGGATAAGATTCCTTACGAAAAAGTACCTGGTGGTCGGTGCGACCCGACATTGGCAGACCCGAGACATCACATTTTGTTAACACCTAGCATGCATTTCTAGCACGGCAAAGTATGCTTCTGTGTGGGTTTCCCTTTGGGGCGTGCAGAAGCACCCCCTTCAACATGACCAGAAGCATTCTCCCCTTCCATCTTCCTTGTCTTCTGCACATGCACATGATTGCTCATGCTTTGTGATCCCGGATTGACAATGTTGACCGATTGTCCTGTTGACTGTTGCTCTCTCATTCTTTGAAATTTGAATGTCATGTAACATTTGTCATTAAAATATTTTTTCATGTGTTTTCACTTTTTATGAAAAGAAGGGAACACGATCCTTTTCTCTTTTTCCTGGTGTGACACATCGTCAGATCTCTCAATTTAATTTTCCAATTGAACAAACCATCTGCAAATGAAGATGATTTATCAACCATTGTCATCTCATGTGCTAGTGCATCCACTTCCACATGCCGTTCCACAAAATGTTTGCAACTTTTTCGCTTTCTGCACACAAGTTACCTCATAATTAGGGTTAGAGTTCAGACTCACCCTGTGCAGGATTCAGTCAATCATGAAAGTCTCACTGCAAGTGACTCACTCAATCTAAAAAGTTGTCTCACAACTTCTCATGCTTAAGACCCAAGGTCTTTGCATGGAGGGCATCATTTGGATTCAATGATACCATGCCAAGTTGGTCTGCGACTGCTGTCAAATCTTCATGAAGACAAATCATGTTTTTTCACAAGCTGGTGCTCAGAGGCACTCAAGAGTCACCCTCGTGCAGAAGCATGTGGAATCCAACTTCACTCTGGTGCACGAGACCAAGAACTAGTGCAAAGGACTTTGGATGAACCTTTTTCTTCTTCCGACTTCATTTCAGACCAGTTCCAAAGCTCACTGATTTCATTTTGCACTGCTCAAAAGATCTCTGGCTTTTAGCGAAGTGCACATTGCCTTTTGTTCTGTGACATGTGTCATGGGTCAATGTTGTCATAGGATTGCTCAAAATCAGTTTGGGACCTACTGTGACACGAGGCGCAGATCTAGCTAGCTACTAGCTAGCTGGCAGAGGAAGGGCTACAGGATGAAGGCACTAGCTTATAGCTAGTTATTTATTCAAGTGTGGTACGAAGAATTCTGAAGAATCGCACGATTCAGAAAGTTGAATCGTGCTTTGTTGGGGAACAAGACATTAATTTTCCCTGGAAACAACAAAACTGGAGGCCACTGAGACCGTCAGCCGAAAACGACCGTCATTATCTGCCAAAGCGGCAAGCCAAAGACCGCTGCCAACATTGCCACTGCTCCCGATAGTAAGTACTGCTACCAGCCCCACAGCATGCGCATGTTCGACATCCCACCGGAGGGCTTGCCTCCCGTCGACCCGTCAGCAGCTGATGGGTGGGATCCCAACCAAAAGATCGTGATAATCGGAGCTGGGGCCGCAGGGCTGTCTGCAGCGTATACCCTGAATTACCTTGGCGTTCCCTTCATCTTGTTGGAAGCCTCCAGCACCTGCGGAGGAAGGGTTCAACACAGCGAGGATTTCCTGGGCAACGGCGTTGCTCTCGATACAGGGGCGGAATGGCTCCATACGACGAGGGATGCGTCAGTGTTGAAGGAGTTGCTCCTAGACGAAGTCGATCGTAAGGATGCCGAAAAATTCATCCAAGAAGAGATTATCGAGTACCTGCCGAGCGACCTGTATTACGGCAATGCACGCACTGGTGGTCTGCGCAAAAACAAACTACTGAAAAGTACCGGACTCTTAGAAATCGAGTACAAGTTCCGAACAAAGTCTTGGTCTCAGTACTTCGAGAAATACTTCGTCTCTCGAGTCAAAGACCGCACTGTATGCAATGCAGTCGTAACGGAAATTGAGTATTCATCCCCCGATACATGTAAGGTAATCCTTAAGGATGGCAGCGAATATGTGGCAGCGAAGGTGATTTGCGCTGTCCCAGTTTCTGTTCTCAAGGAAGTCGACATTGTGTTCAAGCCGCCGCTGCCCCGTGCGAAGCAAAATGCCTTGGCAAAAACCAAGATGAAACCGGCGTTGAAAGTTGCCATCGAATTCAAGGAGCGGTTTTATCAAAAGGGGGGCGTTTTCTATGACATTGGCTTATTGTCCTCGGTGTTTTGGTTGGTGTTTGACTACGGGTCCGAGCGGGAGTTCTTTGATGCCTTGACGAATAAGGATGTTGATGATAAGCATGTCCTCAGTCTTTATTGCTCTGGGGCGCTGGCGGAAGAATTGGCAGGGCTCCCTGACGACGAAATTTTCTCCAGTTGCATGGAGAAGCTCGATAGGATGTTTGACGATCAGGCTACAAAACATTACGTCAAGCACATGGTGACTAATTGGACCAAGGTCGACTTCATTCGCGGAGGATATAGTAATTTGTGGCATATGCAGCTCATGACGAAAGAATTTACGTCCTCTTTGAATGATACAGTCTTCTTTGCTGGAGAGTTTGTCGGGGGTAAATATGGTCCGACGGTTCACGGCGCGTGTCTCACTGGTCGACGTGCGGCCTTGAATGCGCTTGGAAAAGAGTATGACTACAAGTAAAAACATAAACATTTACATATGACTATAGTAGAATATATGGTTCTGAGACACAGTCGGTAGATGAAACAAGATTGACTTCCTGGACTCCTCTGACTGTGTAATCTGCTAGTCATCGCTACTCTACTAGCGAGGGTCTCACCAACCAAATATCAATGTAGTAATTGTGCACTTCCTCTGTTTGAGTCACAACCGATTCGGCCGTCAGAATGTGCCCCTTGTCGGATTTAAATTGAACAATCACCCCAGAGAAAACACTTTCCGTGGTTTCTTTACACACTTTGGTCATTCGATGCAATAATCGCGGCCGAACGTACTGCGCTTTGGTCAAGGGCGAGACAATCAGGATTCCTACCAATATAAAAATTATGCCCAGAAGAATAAAGGATATCCTCAAGGCCAACAACACCACACCCGTAGCACCCAGCAGAATACCAAGGCTAAGAATGATCCGATGTTCCCAACGGATCGATGCCAGGACTGACTCTGCCGAGTCACAAAACGCTTGCCATTGTTGTTCTGTGACGTAGGCACTAAGCTCGGGTGGAAGGGTTGTTTCAATGGGCTTGATTTGCTCTTCGTCAAAGGGAACAAAGGCTGATTGGGTTGTTCCTGCCATGATTTGTTTGCTTTTTTTTCTTGTCGTAAAAGCCGAAGTGATGACAGGAGGAGGAACACCTCGGATGATGTTTCCAGTCGATCGACCCCTCGACTGTTGGCACGATAGATACCCAGGAAGGGTTCACGTTTTGTCGCGTTTGGGGGTGACTTGGTCTGGCGGGGTCGCTGCCAAACGAACCAGTTGGTGCTTGGTAATGCCTCAAATTTAGCAACAGTGTACATTGTACTACTAGCTAGCTAGTAGACTACAGTAATATCTAACTAAATAGTAGCCATCGACAGCTACTGTATGAGTTGCCGTCTGAATGCCCCAAGCCAGGCGCTAGTAGAGTAGTAGACTACTGGTACGACGTAGTGGCAGAGTAGTAGTAACTATACGATCAAGCGGGATACAAATGCAGTCGCCCAAGAAGACAACGGCATGTTCGAGGGCATGTTCGAGGGCATGTTCGTGCCACTATGAGCGAGAATTAGTGGGAGGAACTAGCTCCAAGCAAGTGATGTTCTTCGAGGTGAACCCAAACCCGTACGGGTCATTCTGTGTAGTAAGCGGGATGTATTTGATAACGACCTCTAAACTAGTCGAAGTTACTGTAACATTTCTGTACACAAAAGTTGCCAAGTTCAACCTGGCATGACCGCTACTCCGTGCGTGGCGTACAGGGAGTACCCCAGTGCCGCTTTTACGTGTACTGGTACCAACACGAACCGTTCGTCATTCGTGCTCAAGAGGTTTTCATTTCGGCATTTTCGCCTGCAGACTCCATTACGTCGGCACAGCTGGACCCACCAACCAGTGTGTGAGTGGAACATCACATCCGCATTTCGATTCAGTCCCATCTGAGTGAACCGGAATGCACGAGTACTTTACTCCTCATCATTATTTTCCCAACAAGACATACATAAACAAACTACAAGACCTGCAACATACCCAACAGCAAAGCCGCTGCAACACAACATACAACAGACATTAATAACAAACAACATCATGACTAGCCCAAGCCTTTCCTCTTTTTTCGATGACTTGCTCGCAGATGCCGATATTACTGCCGATAAGGTGCAAGTGGTGTGCGACAATGCTCGCCGTCCTCCCAGAGACAAGTTAAAGTCGGTCCGCTTTGCCAAGGACGACACCATCTTTGCAGCGCTGCCCAGCCGATGGGACAAACCTCGAGCGGAAGCGGTGCGACCCATGTGCTTGCCAAGACGACAGGTTTCCATCGAACTTCCTTTCAATGACTTTAGCGATGACGAAAGCAGCAGCAGCAGCAACAACAACGTCTTTCAAACAGTGGCCGATGACAGCGAGACTACCGAATGCAGTAATGATAGCTACGACAGTGTCCACATGAGACAGTCTCCACCACCCCTTCCTCCACGATGGAGTGTGGGCAAATGCGTCCAAGCATCGCTTAAGCGACCAGAACGATCGTCACCGACAAAAGTCATCATCAGTTTGTCACCACAATCGGATAGCTGCGCGTCTCTCTCATCCCTGACGGGAGCCGTTCTGTCACCCGTGGAGCTTGGTCGTAGTCGAAGCACCTGAATCAATACTGCAATAATAGCAACATGTCATGAAATTGATGATACTAAGAGTCACCACGGCGACATCAAAGGCATGATCGGCGATGATGACCACGATGGCGGCACTGCAACGATATAACAGTTGGCTTGACCGATGGCAGCGGCAGCAGAAACGCAGGCCCCGTATGAGGGGGCATCAGCCCATCACATGAAACATCAACATAATCCATATACATTCTGGAGGAGAAGAAAACGACGCCAATAGATACTGTAATTGCATTCAGTTGTATATCTCGCGCCCTTTGTCCACCCACTTAGCAAGCAATCACATGCGGTCATAAGCCTTTGTAAAAAGCCGTAACAATAACACCGACGAATAGAAATAAAAAAACACCATGCCAGTCAATATTGTAACAAGTTAAATTACCACCCTCTTTGTGCACTTTGAATATCCCCATTAACTATCTATTGGACAATACCAGTTAGAGGAGTGACATAGCTCATAAAACCTGCCAACTTCTGGTTGTATCATGCCAGCGTAGCCCCAGATAAGAAAGAAGGGACAGGTCATCCATACCATACCTTGTTCATCATGCATACCAAACTGAAACCCTCGAGAGCCAAGATCTGAATCCGTCTCTGTTTCCTGCGTCACCTACATCTGGTCCTATAAATAGAAGCCCTATTGTGCTCAGGGTTGAGCATGCTGCTTCTAAACATTCACACCACTGCATTGAATGCTGTCACTTGTATAGGAACATAGACTCGTGGACAACGGTTGCATGTTACATGGTCCCACACTGGCGCTGTCCTAGTATGCTGCTTCTAATATCAAAGAAAAACCACAAAACTAAGGCCGCAACGAATAAATCTATGCAAAACAGAACGAGGCAAGAATGGTAACGATTATGGAGTCGTTTTGGAATTTCTTCTACGGTTGCCTTATGCAGTCTGAAGATCTCATGGGGCCGAAGATCTCATGGGGCTCTGCTAGTTGAAGTCAAGCTTTTGTAAATATTCAAAAACAAGTATCATTAATTGTCGACTCGTATATTTTAGACACGTTTTTTTGTTATGTGAATTATAATTCATTAGCCACCATCGTCGTCGTCTTCGCCGTCACCTGAAAGAAGCATATCTGGCAACAAGCACGTGGCTTTGGATGTATTGGAATCTTGCAAGGCATTCGCCAAATCAGTATTCACAATCCAGTCGCGACACGACATGTGGATACCCCGATTTTGTGGCGGACAACCTAATGATGTTTCGGGTGCTCCTACTCCGAAAGAGAAAGAGCTCCCCACTGCAGCTGCAGCTGCAGCTGTATATCGTTGGTTTGGCGGTCCCCTACTAGCCCTAGCGGGTAGTCGCCTCAAGGCATGTTGTCCACCTTTCAACATGGTTGGTTGGTTGTCGCGACTGATATACGAGATAAACTGGACCTATCTTTCAGCTAGAGCTTCGTTGTGATGCTCTACTCAATAGCAGCTTGTCCTTGTCGAACCGTCACACTGTCCTTGTCTGCGCTAATAGCTATTAGATAGCTGCCAAGATGTTATCGTAAGAGTACCCTACCATGCCAACAACTTCGTCGCCAAACATGCTGTTCGATTCGTATTGGTTGATGATGCAATGTAGAGCCTATCGAGTCAGTCGGCTCGCTCTGGTGTGGTGGGTAGAGAAAGACTATGTGCGGCCAATTCCTTTGTAGGCAAATACTTTTGCGCAACGACCTTGGTGGCAAGAAATTCAGAGCATGCCAGCCCCCAATACAAAAATGCCCGTGCCGAAGAAGCCACAAGATGCGCACTTTTATTGTCATCACGGCATACTGTATGCAACAGGATACCCAAAGAAGCCACAAGATACGCACTAACCTATTATGTTTTCAGCTCAAGCTTATGAAGCCACGAGTCTTCGATCGGCTTCAAAAGAACCACACAGCGCGTTATCTCCTATCTCGAGACGATTGTTCAAGTTCTAATCTACCATTTTTCTCCTCATAAAAATTGATCATCCGATCCAACAAAGCATCAATAATCCAATACACACATAACAACTATGAAGGTCACTCCAGCATCCAACCTCGTCTTTAAGTACCTCGCTTTGCCAAACGGCTTGGGAGGTCGTGGGGGCGTCCAGCGTTTCTTCCTGTTGAGTCAGGGCATTCCTTTTGAAGAAAAGCTCTATACAATGGGAGAGGAATGGCAGACCGAAAAGGCGCGCATGGTATCCAGTGGAGAAAACCCCTCTGCCACCGTCCCCGTCGTTATGGTCGATGATCAGCAAGCCTTATCACAGCACATTGCCACGTGTCGCTTCTTGTCGACGGTGCATGGCTGCACTTCTGGTAACGCATACAGTGACTACGTCCAAGATTTGGTGGCTGACGAATACCAGGGATTTCGTGATGCCTGGGTGCACACAGCATTTGCGGGATCCGACGAAGAAAAGGCTGCTTGGAAAGCCACAGGATTGCCGGCTCAGCTCACGAAGTTCAATGCGCTTTACGAGCAATTCAAACAGGACGATGTGTTTTTGAGTGTCAGCTCCAAAACATCCCAGCCGTTGTGGGGCGATGCGGCAGTGTTTGGATTGATTCGTGACAATATTTTGACGGGATTTATGGCCCGTGACGATTTGAAGGATTATCCCCGCTTGCAGGCTGTCATGGAAAAGTATGAGATGATTCCTGCCGTCAAGAACTGGATCGAACACGTTGAGGCGGCCAACTAAGGATATAACAAGTCATCTATGGTAGTAGTTTGCGAGCCCATGGGCAAAAACAAGAACAAAAAGCAAATATTCTGACACACTAGCATGCATCGCATTAGACGCCATAATATAAATAAAAAATCGTACTTTACAACGACTGATTGGTAATGCTTGTAGCTGGGACTTTCTCCCCATGACACTTCACAAAAGTGGCAGTCTTACCAGCAACCACAGGAAGTCGTTGAGCCCTTCCAGCCCACCGTTGTGTGTGGCTCTTCGAATTGTTGCTTGTTTCGTACAGTACGCGAGCTAATGTATTAGTAATTTGTGAGTTGGAATGGGTTTCTAATCTTTCTCAAGCATAGTATCGAATGGAAGCAAATCGAACCACCCGATCTTTCGGCGAAGGGGTATTTGCAACTCCGATTGTTCGAAGTACAGTACAAGTACAATTGTACTGTACATAAGAGACTATACCAAAACATGAAACGGTACCGACATTCACCCTCGCGCAAGTC
>ENA-ORBV01006592-ORBV01006592.1-microbial-mat-metagenome-genome-assembly--contig:-NODE-6592-length-20364-cov-5.673880_pt1 | contig 20364 bp, 12 predicted proteins | sample MGYA00237777_ERZ505514 | MGnify/ENA primary metagenome ERZ505514 (study PRJEB26160, sample SAMN06269048) | microbial mat metagenome | isolation source: Oligotrophic lake microbial mat | place... | reverse complement strand
CAATTCATAGGTCACGCCCGCTTGCAGCGGACTGAAATCGGACACGCCCACCACTGGTTCCGTCGAAACGCCCGCCTGCTCGGCCTCGCCTCCTGCGGGTTTCCTCCACGCTACGAGGAAGGTCGCGTGGTCCGGCATTGCGGGCACGGTTAGTTGGCGGGTCGAGGCCTGGAAAGTCGCCGTCCCCAGAGCGCCGGGCAGCGGTTGCGGCTGGGCCTCGCCGGGGTCGCGCTTCGGTTGCATCCCGATCCGGGCGAGTTCCACTTTTTTTTCGCCGTCGTCGCTCGCGGCACAGTAGTGGTACCGCACCCTCGAAATAGCTTTGAGCAGCCCGTCACGTTTTTCATCCTTGTCGTCGATGATGGTCTGGAGGAGATCTCCTCCCGCGATTAATTTGTTAGCGTCCAGCACTCCGAGCCAGGTCGTCAGCCTGGTGAGGATGTTGGCGGGATAGCGCAGGTTCGCCGGCAGTTCCGGGGTCACCTGCTGGGCCGACCGGGCGAGGCTTTCGAGGCGGCTGGGCGATTCGAGATCGCCCAGATTCCCACGCTCGAACCCATAGGTTTCCAGGGCCTGCAGGACATCGGCCGCTGGTGCATCCTCTTCCGGGATGGAGCGGAGGTGGGCATGCCCATTGCGGAGCAGTCCGCCGAGGCGCTGTCTGGACTCGACGACGCGCGCCGAGGCGGCGGCCGCGCTGCCCCCCGCGAGGAGCACGGCCGCATTGGCTCCGCGAGCTGCCGTCAGCCGGGAAGAGACGAGTGTCGCGAGCGGGACGGTCAGTTTGGACAAGTCATAGTCGCTGCGCGTGGCATCGACTTGGGTAATCAGGTCGCCGGTGGCGATAGCATCGATCAGTTCCTGGTCAGGCATATTCTGGATGGTTTTGGTTTGGTGTTTTGGTTAGGGACGATTAGTCTATTTCAAAACGGGCCTGCGGCCATTTTTTTCTAAAGGCTTCGAGAATTGGCCTGTTCCGTCGTGAAATAAGTATTGGTGCCTGCCATGCTGATAGTCTCGGGAACTCGTGTGATCCGGAGCACTTTCTCCAGTCCTTTCACGGTGATCATTGGCGCGTCCAGTGAAAGCCTTTTGAGTGAGGGCAGCGCGAGCAATCGGCCAAACCCGGCATCTGAAATCGGGGCGTAAGCCAGTTCCAAATTTTCCAAACGCGGCAGCAGTGGCATCTGCTCGCCGGAGATGTCGCTGGGTGAGATGCCAATGTTGATCAACCCGGTGTAGCGGGCGAGATAGCCGCAAAAGCCGTCTGGCACCTGCGGGCCGAAGAGATACAGATTCCGCAAATAATCTTGTTTGCCCAATTGAACGAAAAAGTGATCGACCTCCTTCAAGTCACCTTGTCCAACCGTGATGTCCGTGAGTGTTCCGAAATGGCGTAGAACGGCTCCTAAACAGGCACCGCGCGGTAGAGCATACTCGATATGCACAAGGGTCGGACCAACCCCCGGACAATAACATTTCCATCCGAAGGTCCCGGGGAATGGTCGTTCTTTCCCCGATTCAATCCGCAGGCATTGCAGCCCATAGGTCGCTTCCTCCCGCAAGACTTGCAGGGCATGATGACGCTCGGTTAGCCACCAGGCCGCCCAACTCGACAGAGCCACCGCTACGAGAATGGTGGCGGCGAGCACACTGGGTCGAGGGGGGCTGTCCACAGGAGCGTTCATGTTCCTCGCGCTACTCAATAAACTTCACTCGGGTCCCTTAATTGGTCGCAAAACTTCATCGATCGGAAATGTATTTACAACTCCTCTCAATCTTATCTCCACTCTACTAATGGTTTGTTTTTTTCCCAATCGGACCTCAAATATCCCTGTTTGAGTTCCGCCTGCGTCCATAAAGTGAGTAATATTTTCCTTTCGCTGCAAAAGAACAATCTCCGCGCCTTGCTCATCCAAAACACGAACGCTTACATCACCGTATTTGATATGGTTTCCGATTCCTGTCGCGATAGAAACGACAATTCGACGTTTCGTTTTATCATCCATTTCCCAGACGCGCACAGTGGCGGGTAGTTTTCCGAAGTTTTTGATTTGTGGAGGTTTCATGGTTTTATTTTGATCAAGTGGAAGTTCCGCGAGGCAGCATTCGGATGCTAGAGTTAGCATAAGTGCCAATCTCAATTGTCTAAAACACGACATTTGGTTAGGTTAATAGGTAGACTTTCCATGCGACTGTTCGAAAAACTGTATTTTCATTTGTGGTGAGGACAATTTTACCTTCAAACCACAACTCAATCCAAACCCGCGAGGAATTCGGGACATTATCCCATTGCGGTGCATCTTTGCCATGATAGGTGCATCCGGTCAGGCGAGGGACCGGTAAATATTCGTCCTCAATGAAAAGAGGTGGCGAAATATTCCGATGACCGTAGTGAAGTCCCGCGCCATTGCCATCTTCATGAAAAGTGAAAATTTCGAGATACGTGCTAGGCGGTGTTAGCAAGTGATCAATGAGTGTCCAATTTGTATCACCTGGATCCTTGTAGGCGAAGCTGCCCTTTATATATTGCCGATATGAGCAATGTTCACAGGCAAAGCCTGATGCGCTGGAAAAAGAAGCGTTCATTTCGAATTCCTCATAAACGCAATATGTCCCGGGGTCGGTTCCGGCCTCTTTTTTTTGTCCAGTACGATTGGTAGGCGTATTAAAACTTACTACTGAGCATGTCGTGGACGGCGGCGGGGGGCCGCCGCTGGAATCTTCGGCGAATTGTGAGGTCGCTGCATATACCAGATGTCGTAGAGTAGATTCCGAAGCCGCCGCAGCGCTCGGCGTCCAGGCGGATGGAGCAGAGTCGCTTCCGTGGGGGCTGGGAACGATTTTTCCCGGAGTTTCCGGGGCGGATTGCTTCGGGGTGTGTTGCTTCATATGGTTCTTTGGGCGTTGTGGTGGCATGCTCTCCTGGGCTATGGAAAAGATTTATCTTTCGTCCCGCGGATCGGTTCGAGCGGGACGCCTTGTTGTCCTTCAATGGCGGTGGGAGTTTGCACCGAGCGGGAGGAGAGTAAGTTGCATTTACCATTCAAAATGCCTGACCAACCACCAGCATAGGCAGAGTAATAGTATGACCACTGTAAGAATAGTGAGCAGGCGGCTGAAAGCTTTGGCGCTCATGGCAACCGGAGTGGAGGGTTCTGGATGAGTCGCTGAGCCTCATTCGTGGTCCGCTTGAGAATGTTCTTCAGATGTTGCTCGTAGATCGAAAAACATATATAGAACATATTGAAAGCGAAGAAGGCGATGACACCTGCTTGATAGACAGTTTTGTAGCGCATGGATGTTTAGTTCTGAAGGTTTTGTAGACGGCAGGCATCGAGGGCTTGGGAGGCGCGGGTGATGCGATTGCGTCCTTTCTCCACCGCGTGTTCAGCCTGGCGCAGAGTGTTTTTGGCAAAATCGCGGCTCTCATCTGCCTTTTGCAGAGCGTTCAAGACAAGTGTCGTGGCTGCGGCTGCCGCTGCGCAGGGAATCGGGCCGCCGCGGCAGGCCAGGGCCGCGGCTAGCAGTGCCGCAGAATATTTGATCTGGGCCTGGCCGACTTTCTCTTCTGCGTCGTCGTACCCTTTTTTGGAGTGGGAGCACCGCTTGGACAAGTGGCGGCAGGACCGCCATCGCTGCGGTCAATTCGGCCGCTTGTGCAGCACATGGGTCGGGAGGTGGCCCGCCACTTGATTGTTCCGGAGTCTGGGTTGATGCCACATAGACCAGATGTCGTAGAGTAGATTCCGAAGCCGCCGCAGCGCTCGGAGCCCAGGTGGGAATTGCCGGCGCGTCATCTGGATTGTCAGAAGAAGCTTTAGGGCTTCCTTGCCTCGGAGAGAATCGAGCGTTCTTTGGCGCCACGCTTGGCATGGGTGTGGACCGAAGTTTCAGATTCATTGTATTAGGCTCCCTTTGCCGCTATTATCGTTTTGATCTACCGCCTTTTTTCAAAATGGAAAGTGTGTTTTTCTCCGCTGTGCGATAGGGTGACATTACTCAATGTACGGTCCTTCTTCAGGACTATTGAATACACCCCAATAGCTCTGAACAAGACGCCGTTGGTGCTGAAATGCACAAATACTTTCTGTGCCGGGTTAGACGCGACCGCAGATAACGCGTTGCCTTGATCGTCAATGGTTTGCAGTATAATTTCATCATATCGTATCGGCGGTGAGTCGGTATCGCGAAGGATTACAACATGCAGTTCTACGCCATTAGATCGTTTCTCGGCTGAAAGCTGAACGTCTTGACCTGCGATCTTGCGAATCTCTGTCTTTGTTTTCATGGGATGTGTAGTTAGCGGTTTTTCTTGTGCGTAATTTGAAGTGACAGCGATGAAGTTTGCGATCATTGCGACTGCAAGACCGGGACGGATAAAGTTTGACATATAGTGGCGCACCAAAGGGTATTCATTATGCAACAATCCCAACTATTCTGACCGTCCATAGTGCCGTAGATTTAATAGCATTCCCATTGCATACATCTATGATGGTCGCCTTGAAAACGAGTAGAATGTCGTATTCGTCACCGAGGCCCAACGGGCTGACGCTTGGGGAATCGATGCCCCTATATGAACACCCAGTCGCGCGGGGTAGAGGTAAGTATTTGTCCGTCAAATATTGCGGTTGATTTCTGTGTCCATACCCTCTCCCGTCTGGCAGAAGATCTTCTACATAGTTGGCTTCGCTCCAGCCTGTGACCCAGTCCTGTCCCGGTGCACGAGTCTTCATGTGCCCTTTGACGTACTGTCGATATTCGCAACAACGACACTCTGCGGGAGTAGTGCTGCTAAAATCAGCATTCATGAAGAAACGTTCCCAAGCTATGTAGGTGCCATCCGGTCTTAGGGTAAGTTGAGGGCCAGTTCGGTTGTTGGGAGTGTCGAATGCTCCGGAAAGAGTGCAGTTTGGCGGTGGTGGTGGTGGTGGCGGTCCTCCACTGGATTGCTCCATAAATTGCGTCGCGGCGGAATAGACCAAATGCTTCAAGGTGGACTCCGAGGCGGCGGCGGCGCTCGGCGTCCAGGCAGGCTGATCGGAAGTGCCTTTGGTCGTGGCGGGCGAGGGTTTCTTCGGAGTGTTGTATTTCATGGTGTTTTGGCGGTTGCTTTCGGGTTGATGGTCTTGAGAGTGACCGATTTCTGCATCGCGCGGCCCCTTGGAGCGGGATTTTGTCCGATTTCCGCCCTCTGCGGGACTTTGCCATAATCCTTCCGGGAGCGATTTTTCACGTCGGGAACATCCAACGAAGGTTTCCGCCGTCCGTTGCTTCCATTCCGAAGGTCTGTCGGAAGTCCCCGGACGACTTCCGGGACGCGCGCAGAGTTTGCTGGAGCTTTCCGGGCTGCTTTCGGCACCCGAGGTAGGTCGGCGGGAGGTTTCCCGTTCCTCTTCGGCTTGCGGCGAGAGGGTGGCACCATTTCCGTAGCGCGTTTCCCGGCGTGAAGATCGTGCTTCGCGAGTTTCCGGGTGGGTTTCGAGGCGCGAAGACGGGTGGCGGAAGGTTTCCCTGCGGCATTCTGCCCGTTGCTGAGGGTTGCCGCGCCTTCCCGTTTCCTTCGATGCAGGCTGCGGGAGGATTGGGAGGAGGCCGGGAGGTGGGTCAGTTCGATAGGCATCTGCTCGCAGATTTCCCAGCGCCCCCGCCAGACGCCATCCCGCCCGCGCAGGAGGCGGCAGGTGCGGCGCGTAGTGCTGAAAATCTCCAGCACCGGCCCGGAGGGGCTCGGGCGCAGATGCCAGTAAAACTCCTGCGCGGCAGCCCCGCGACCGACCAGCCCATCGGCCCGCAGCCGCAAGGGCCGGCGATCGTGCCCGACCCGGTGGTAGCTCCACGGCTGCCGGACCAGGGCGCGGGCGGTGGCGCGCAGGGCGGGGGAAGTGGCGAAGGGATCCCAGCGGCGCACGCCGAGGGTGGTGGGAAACCAGCGGCGGCGCAGCTCCTCGAGGAAACGGCGGCAGAGCGGTTCGTGTTTGAAACCGGGAACGGTGCGATTGCGCCCGTCGATGCGCCATTTGTCGGCATTGCGATGCTGAAAGAGCCGCCGCCCCTGCAAGTCGTGCTGGCACATGGTGGCCTCCAGCGCTTCGAGCCTTTTGTTAGGCATCGCATAGGGCTGGCCGAGCCGCGTCCAGGCGAGGTGAAAGGTATCCTTGTCCCCGTGGATGAAGCGGTAATACCAGGCGCTGTGTTCATTCAGGTGCCCCGCGAGGTACAGGGCCTTCCAGCACTTCCGCTTGTCCACCACGATCTGCCCGCTCTCAAAGGCCGGCTCCTCGCGGTAGGGCACGCCCATGACCCGCCAGATGGGGGTCTTCTCCGGCAGGGTCCAGAAATCCGGCCAGAAGATTGCGCCTTTTTGCCGATACTCCGGCTCGTCGAAGAGGTCGCTGGGATCGCGCACGGGCGCATTGTCGGCATCGAGCAGCAGCACCTCGGCGAAACGGCAGTGGAGCAGCGCGTAGGCCTTCAGCTCCCAGCCGCGCAGGCTCACGACGGGATGCTTCTGCCGCACCTCCAGTCCATCCACCGTCTGCACCCCCAGCGGGGCGAGCAGCGCGCGCATCGCCGGGCTCATTTCATTTGGGCCGATGTGCCAGAGCTCGATGGGCAGTCGGCAGCCGAGGTGGCGCAGGAGGCGGATCGTGACCCACGCGCAGGGGAAATACTTCGTGCCGCCGCCGCAGATGACGATCCCCCGGCCAGCGAAGCGCCCGGCGGGGTAACGCCGCCGGGCCGCCACCTCGCGCTCCAGCAGGGCGCGATACCGCTTTTCCTCCGCCGTCGGTCGGGGGGCAACCGGAGGCGCCGGTGGCCCGGGCGGGGGGATGGCGAGCAGTGCCCGGAGCGAATCCGCCAGCTCCCTCCCGCGGCGAGCGGCGCAGGCCCGCCCGCGGGCGCGCCACTGGCGGTGGTAGTCTTCGATTTCCCCGATGGGCCGCTGGTCGATGAGATGGAAATGGCCGATGACGACGCGGCTGGTGTCCCGGGCCCGATCGAAGCCTAACATGTTGTATTCCCGCGGCAGATAGAGAATCGGTGTGCCGAGCATGTGGCGCGCGCCATTGAGGAACGTCTGGTCCTTGAACATCGAGGCTTGGCGCCCAGTGAGCCACTGCGCCTTTTCGAGGAAGGTGGCGTGGAAGGCGCGCTGGACGATGAAGAAGCCGCTGTTGAAATAATTTTCGGGAGGGAGGCGCAGGGAACCCGCTTCCTCGCGCACCACGGCTTCGCTCTCGTAGAGATCGCGCACGCAGGGAAAGACTGGCCGGTCGATGAAGGCGCGGGCCTCGAAGGGCTGGAGAAAGATGGTGTCGGCGTCGAAGTAGAGGATGGAATCGGCGTCGGGAAACTCGTGGAAGAGTTTGTATTTGAGATGGTGCGGGGTGGTGTAGCCGTAGCGGCGCATCGCCTCCTCGCCGAGGATGAAGGTCTCCAGACCGGTGCTCTCGCGGCAGGACTCCGCGGCGAGCCGGGCGAGGAGTTCCCACTTCTCCCCGATGCCGATGGTCACGGCGATCATGCGATGCTCTCTGGCTCCAGGACCGGTGGCCTTCTTCCGCTCCCGCGGCGGTCGCGGGTCGCCATTCAAGGCTGGGCGAAGCTCCGGCGCCGTTAGTTGTTTCGCGCCGGGGTTCGAATTTTCCGCCCCGCGCGCCTCCGCCGCCGTGAGCCACGGGTAGGCGCCGCCGGTGAAATAACCTTCGATCCGCCGGATGACTTCCGCCGCGGTGATCATCTCCATGCAGCGAGGCAGAAAATCGTAGCGCATCTCGCCGTTGGCCTGCTTCTTTTCCCGCACCACCATCGGGAGCACACAGAGCGCCTCGGGCCGGTCCTTCTCATCGCCATCGCCCCGCGCCACCGTGCGCGCCTTCCAGCACCCGCCCTGGTCGCAACACATGAGCTGTCCATTGGTATGGATAAACTGATGATGCGGGTAGGCCTCCCAGGCCGGCGGCTCCCGCCCCCCGGCTACGACCACACAGGCCCGGTTTTGCGGACGCCCCGCCCGCACCGGGACCGCCGCGGCCAGATGCATAATCCCCGTGACCGGACAAACTACCCCCTGGGCATGGTGGACGAGCCGGATGAGTTGCCGGAGATCAGTCTTCCCGCGCAGATCGATCACCCCAGCGAGCGCCGGGTGATGATGGCCAGCGCGCCCGACCTGGACAAATTGGAGGCGCCCCCGGAAGTGATCGACCACCTGCTGCCAGCGGGCCGCGTCCCACCATTTGATCGTATAGTCATACTTTCCACCCGCGACGATGATCCAATAGGGCGTATCCTCGCCGGTCAATTCCATGACCTGCGGGGTCCATTGCCGCTCGCTCTCGTGCAGATGGATGTCCCCATGAAAAGCCGTGGGCTCGATCCGCAGGCCCAGGCGTTCGTTCAGGAATTCGATGAAGGCGAAGAGGACATGTTTCGGGAGATGATTGCTCCGCGCGATGAGTGGATAATGGCAATCGATCACGTCCACCCCCGGATCGCTTTCCTCCAGCGGTGTGAGGTGGGGATTCTCCAGCCACAGCTCCGGGCAGGAAGTCCGCACGTCGGTCAGATACTTTTCCGGATAACACCGATGCAAATCCCGCACAGCCGCCGTTAGCATGACGATGTCACCGGGGGATTGGTGGTTACGAAGGATGAGTTTTTTCACGCGCTCCGTTCCTTGGGGCTATTTTTTAGTGGGGAAAGATAGCTCGTGGGTTTCCCTGTTAATCACTAGCTTGAGCTTGGCAATCGGTTCAAAGATTGGAGCCGTAGTAATGTAACTGCCGCTGGCGGTAACGCCCACTGTGCCAACTTCCAAAAAATACTCGAGTTGGGGTATCTCTTGCCTGATGGAAATAACCTTACCAGAAGCGTTCAACGTTATTACCTCAATATCATTGAATCGAATCAAAGGCGTATTATGCGCCTTTGTAATAATCAATTCCAACCGTGTTTTATCTGCTCCCCGCTCTTGTGTTGCCATTACCTGAATCCCGTCAGAAATCTTAAGATCGGAAGTAAGAATCATAGTGGTGGAAAGTTGCGAGTAACAGACGAATGGCAAGAAGCAGACCAAGACCAAGGACAACATCTTCATTTTGAGATCGTTAAGGAATCGCTCCTGTTAGGTGGACGGTCCATAATCTGGTGTCCACTGCCGCTTCTCTTTCACGACTTTGCTGTGCTACGCATTACCGGAGTATTAGTCACGGAAAATGTTACTTGGGAACTTCCACAGTGTCTCCCGGTTGAAGTTTCGGATCGGGAGTCAGCTTCTTGAAGATAGGTCGAAGCAAGACAGGTAGGCGCTGGCCTTGTCGTAAAATGAAAACTCTCTCTGGGACGCGCCAATTGAACCCTCCCGCATTCTGTATTGCTGCAACGACCGTCAATTCCGGCTGCCAGCGAAGGTGTTGTGGCGTGCGCACGTCACCGATAATCCAAACATTCTTAAAGCGTTTCGGGTTTGCTTCGTCTATGTATTCCGCCACCCTCAGGGAAGTATGCTGGAGCACATGGCCATACGGATCCCCTGGACTAGAGCACAATTTGGTAAACAAAATCAGGCAATTTACCGCAATAAGCGCAATCATTTTAGGGTGGTTGTGGTGGATTTGGAGGAGTCCGTTGCATTGAATCTTTCCTTTTATTGAAGACCGCTCTGACTGTTCCTTCACCAACACCGCCTCCAAGGATAGCTATTAACTCCCTTTGCCAAGTAGCTGTCGGAGCAGGCTGGGGAAGATTGGCGTTAGGTGGAACTGTGATATTCAGCTTCCACTTTGTTTTCCATTTAACCCAACGCAGAAATCTACGTTCGCCAGTGTGTCTGTTGTGAACGGTGAGCCATGTTATAGATGTAACATCATCATCGGCTTGAGTTAAGGGGTTGGGAGGTGCCGTTACCCATGAAACATTGTCAAAACATAGCGTTCCTCCGGAGAAGCCAGGTGTGTCACCGACATGCAGCTCGACGGTTTGGTCGGCGGCTGAGAAATCCTTTGATGCGCCGGCTCCGAGGTCATGGTCTAAGCATGGCACCTCCTCAATGGTTGTAGTCCAAACTGATTCTTCGTAAACAGTTTTTCGTGATCCGAAGGCAATGATGTTTTGAATGACTTCGGCCGTCCATTGTGCACACTTAGCGTTGGATTCGGCTATGGGGGTTGTAGAGTTGGTTCGGACTCGAACTCTCGCGTTGACCTCGAATAGATCCCGCCCTGTTGGGGATGGAGCATGGAACAATAGAGTTCCGGTCGCATTCTTGCTCGTTTTGTATCCAACCGCGTCTGTAGTAGTTGGATTCCAAGCTACAACGTCAAACTCCACGGCCATGGACGGAGGGCCCGGAGGGCCACCGCTAGAGTCATCCGCAAAATTTCTGGAAACCTGAGGGGAATACACCAAATGTTTCAATGTTGAATCCGATTTCGCCGTCGCACTCGGAATCCATTTTGTGCCTGCCGGCAAATCATCCGTGCCAGGTGCTTTACCACCACTCGTTGGGGGCCGCTTCTTCTTCGTGACTATACTCTGCTATTCGTTCACAGCGTCCTAGTCAACAGAAAATATTTCGTTACTCGGTGAGGTTTCGGGCGGATACGACGCATTTTGCGATTGTCGCGCTCGCCGGACGCGGCACAATGCCGGGCACTGCGATGAGTGTTCACGGAGATCAAAGACAGTTTGTGTTTGTCGGCGGTGGTTTGGGTGATGTGGCCCGCCGCTTTTATCTGACCAATACATACGAGGGATTAGCCGTATTGACCGAACCGACCTTTGTCCTTTCCTGGTGCCACAATCCTGCGGCGCTGGAATTCTTTCGTTTCCACCCCAACCACGGAAACCTGGTGCTGGTCGATCTCGGTCACATTTACATGGATTTCATGCGCGGGCCGAAAATGGATGGCGGTGAGGTGAACCGGCGCCTTTTTGCTCTGGCGGGGCTGGTGGAAAAGCAACAACTCACGAAAAGCCGGGAGCCGCGTCCGCTCGGGCACTTTCACGCGCCGGATAGCATCGCCTCGGATGGGCATGTTGTGCTTCATCCTTTCGGGCGCGGTTGGGGCGACTGGCCGCCCGAAACCTGCGAGGCCGTTCGTACCGCGCTGCGGGCGGTGCCGTCGGAGGTCCGGGTCTTCGTCATTTCCGCGGATTACGTTTCCGCGGATGGGCGGACGAAAGTGGAAAGCTTTCCCTGCGACCTGCCCAACGTGACTGTTCTCAAGAATCTCTCCGCACCGGCCGCGTTCACCCTCGTGGCCACAGCCTCGCGATTCATCGGGACGATGTCCGCCCTTGGGCAGGTGGCGGCCTTCGAACAGGTGCCGGCCATCGTCCTCCATCCTTCCCGGTGTTCGGATTTCCAGCCGCCCTATAACAACTATTCCAAGGCGATCTGGAATGGGAATGGGATCGCCATTCCCTATGACGCCGTGCCCGCGACAACCCTGGCCCAGAGTTTGCGGAATTTTCTATCCGAACCAACCCGCCGGTCGGTCATGCGGGAAGAGTTTGCGCCGATCTCGCCCGTGCCGGTCTTTTAGTGCCGGAAAGATTTTACGCGATGGGTCCGACCGGGCTGATACCGAGCTGGGCGATGAGTCCGCTCAGCGCGCTTTCGACAGGCTGACCTTCGACGAGGAGGCGCTTCAACTGGAGCTTGCCGTCCCTCATCGTGAAGATGATCTCGAACGCGGCCACGCGTCCCTCCAGCGCCGTGGTCCATGTCGAGCTGGCGATCTTCTCGCGCTGCTGCGTGAGCCACTTCTCGAGATCCTCGACGCTCGTCGCCGTCTGGCGCCAGAACTCCAGCGTCTCGAAAGCCAGTTCACGGAAGCGGGCGATGACGAAATCCTTTTCGAGGAAGGCGAGCAGGTTGCCCGCCTTCGGGCCGGCTTCGCGGTCGAGGAGCACACGGTAGATCGCCTTGAACGCGACCGGCTGCTCGATCGGCGTGAGCCGTGCGACTTCGAAGATCTTCGCCTGCAAGCTGTCGTCGTCCCACGGCGTTTCCGGCAGCACGGCGGCGAGGCGATGGAGGAAAGCGCGCGAGGCGGCGGGGAGTTCCTGCGCACGTTCGGGCAACGATTCCTGCAGCCGCGTCTTCTCTTCCTCAGTCGCGTAGTTCTCCACCCACACCTTCGCGGAAGCGATGCGCTGGTCGAGATGGCGGCGCTCAATCTCGGTCAGCGGCGCGCCCTTCCGCCGCGTGATCTGCTCGACCACATCGAGGTGCGGCATCTGCACGAGCGCGCTCACCACCTGGAAGTTCGCATTGAAATACGCGCCCTCCGCCGAGAGCTCGGAAATCCGATAAACACAGGCTTCGTCGGCGTTTGCCTTGCCGGTCGTCGCGCGCTCCTGATAGCGGTCGAACTCGTTGTAGAGCTTCACGATTCCCTCCTCCTTCACGTCGAAATTCACCGGCGAGTTCGGCTTCGTGCGGATCATCAGGAAACGCAGCACCTCCGGCGGAAGCAGGTCGGCGATGTTGCGCGCCGCAGCGCCGACACCGCGTGAGCTGCTCATCTTTGCGCCGCCCACGAGGAAGAACTCGTAGGGCACGTTGAGCGGCGGCTCCTTTTGGAAAATGGCCCGCAGACACGCCGCGCTCACGTCGCGCGAACCGCCCTTGGTCGAGTGATCCTTGCCCGCGCCTTCGATGGTCACGGGGAACGTCACCCACTTCGCCACCCACTCGAGCTTCCACGGCAGCTTGCCGCGCCCATCGAATGGCGACACGCGCCCTTCATGCCCGCAACCGCGCGCCCACTTCACCATGTCGGGCCGGCAGCGATAGCGCACGAGCCCGTCGGCATAGTCGAAGACCTCCGTCGTGCCGATGCGCCCGCAGTTTTCGCACACGGTCTGGAACGGATACCACGTCGCCGACCGATCCGAGTTGCTCACTTCCTTGTAAACGCGCCGCACCGTCGCGGCGTTTTGCAGGATCGTATCGATCGCCTGGTTGAAGCGCCCGCTCTGGTATACATCCCGCATCCGATACTTCTCCACCTGCACGCCCAGCTCCTCGAAGATCTCGAAGAACTCCGAGATGTAATGCTCGGCCATGTCCGTCGCGGACGAGTTATCCGGCGGCGGAACGTTGCACAGCGGCTGGCCGAGATACTTCTCAAAATGCTCGCCCTTGCCCGCCGGAATTTCGTCGAGCGGATCGTAGTCATCCACGCCGAAGAGATAACGCGCCTCGATCCCCTTTTCGCGCAGGGTGCGGAAGATGGCGTCGTGAATGAGCACGCCACGCATCGCGCCGACATGCACGCGGCCGGACGGGGTCTTCGAGTCGTTGATGATCTGCGGGCCGCTGCACTTGGCAGCGACATCTTCGGTCCAAAACATAGGGGCGTTGTAGATAGCCGTGCCGGGAGCGAAGTCGAGCGACGAAATCGTCGACCGCCCCGTCGGTCCCCGTAGCCCCAAGGCCGCTATTCGCGAACCGGAACGAACGCTTCGGTCCGCCGCTGCCCCTCTTCCAGTTGCCCCGGCGTGGCGGCCGGGCGCAGGTTTTCGAGGTTGATGGGGGCCGTTTGAATGGGCGCCGTGCCGGCCGGGAAATAGCTCATGCCCATCAAATAGAGCAGCACGGGGTCGGATGTCTTTTCCACTTTGGAGCTTCGTCGAGGTTGGAGTCCACACCAGTGCCGTCGCGCAAAAAAAGCCCCAACCGGTATCGGGCCAAGTTGTGGCCGGCCTCGGCTGCGACGCGATACCACCGGGCGGCTTCGGCGAAATCCCGCGTCACTCCCAGTCCTTGATCTAAAAGCACGGCCAGGTTGCACGCGGAGTCGATCTGTTTTTGCTCGGCGGCCAAACGATACTGCTTCGCCGCAATCGCGAGATCTTTCGAAACTCCCGCACCCCGGTGATGACAGAGGCCTAACGCGTGCTGGCCATTGGCGACTCCAGCCTTCGCGGCGATCGCCTGCGCCTTGGCCTGCCCCGCCGCCGCCTGCTTCCGCAGTCGCGCGATGAAATCGCCCGTCAGTTCTTTCTGCTGATCGGGTTGCACCCACAGCTGTTTGTCGTCCTCAGCCCGCTGAAACTCGCGCGCGACCTCTCCGAAATCCCGCTTTGGCACAGCCCACGCCGCCCCGGCGCAGAGGCTGAAAATGAAGATGAAAAGGCAAAGTGGGCGCGCATAAACACCACGGCTATCAAAGCGGCTACCGACTTAGTTCTGGAGTGGCAAGACAAGCGGTTTTTCGGCCGAAAAAATGCGCCGAATTCCGCGGGTAAGACACCTGTGGCGATCGCTGGGAGATCAGAGTTCGCGGATGATCTGGGCGAGTTGGTCGAAGTCGATCGGCTTGACGAGGTGCAGGTGGAATCCGGCGTCACGCGAGCGGGCGAGGTCATCCTCCATGCCGTAACCCGAGAGCGCGATCGCCGTCAGTTGCGGGTCCCGCGCACGCAATTGCCGAAGCACTTCCAGACCACTCCCATCGGGCAGGCCGAGATCGCAGATGAGCAAGTCGAAGCGCGTGTGCCCGGCTGCAGTGAGAGCCGCGGAGAGGCCGCCCGCGCCGACGATCGTATGGCCCGCTTTGCGCAGCAGTTTCGTCATCACGGCGAGCGTCGACTCGTCGTCTTCGACGAGGAGGATGGTGTGCATATGCGGCGCCACGGGGGCGTTCGACGCGCCTGCCTCGCTCGCACTGGCCAGCGTAGCCCCGCCCTCCGCGAAGGGCAGATCCACGGTGAAGGTCGCGCCTTTCCCCGGCCCGGCACTCGCCGCGCAAATCCGGCCGCCATGCAAATTCACGATCGCCCGCGCAATCGCCAGGCCGAGACCGAGGCCCCCGAAGCGGTGATGCCCATCCCGGGACTCCTGCTCGAAAGGCAGGAACAACCGCTCCGCTTGCTCCGGAGCAAACCCGAACCCGGTATCACAGATTTCCAAAACGAACCGATCACCGACGGAGGATTCGCCGCTCCGGATGTCGATCCGTCCATCTGCCGGGGTGAACTTCACGGCGTTGCGCAGCAGATTCCAGAAGACCTGCTGGAGTCGCGCGGGGTCGCCGGTCACGGCGCAGTTCCGGGCCGCGAGATCGAGCGCCAGCGTCACGCCCTTGCCCTTTGCTTCATCGCGAACGATCTCGAGCGAATGACCGAGCAGTGCGTGCACATCGCAGTGCTCGGTGCGCAGCGGGAGCTTGCCTCGGGTGATCCGCGTGAGATCGAGGAGGTCGTCGATCAGGCGGCCTTCGAGTTGGATGTTGCGCTCCATCATCGCGAGGTCGGCGCGCACATCGGCGGGCAGTCGCTCGTCGCGGCGCAGCGCGGTGGCGCAAAGCAGCACCGGGGTGAGCGGCGTGCGCAGTTCGTGGGAGAGCGCGGCGAGGAAATCGTCTTTGGCGCGGGACGCGGCCTCGGCTTCGCGCTGCGCCGTTTTCAGGTCGTGAATGTCGGTGTTGGTGCCAAACCAGCTCACGATCTGCCCGGCATCGCGCATCGGTTGGGCTCGGCCGAGAAACCAGCGATGCTCGCCGTCGTGGCGCCGCAGGCGAAACTCCGTCTCGTAGCGCTGCCCTCTGGTGAGCGCATCCTGCCACGCGCGTTGCGCGACCGGCAGATCGTCGGGATGAACGAACTGCGTCCACGCATGGCCCAGCACGTCGCTCCTGATGTCGATCCCGAAATACTGCGCAACCTCCTGATTCGCGAAGTCGAGTTCGCCGCTGGGCTGCGCCGTCCAGACCTGCAGCGATACGGTTTCCGCGAGGAAACGGAAGCGTTCCGCTGCCTCGCGGGAGGCGGTCGCCGCGTTCTCGGCATTGGCTTCCTGGCGCGTCACTGCGCGACTCGCGGCCACCATCAGCGCCGACAAGAGGATCAAGCCGCCGTAGAGCATCAGCGCCGTCCCCTCCCCTTCCTTCACCCAACCGACCCTGCCACCCTGCCAAATCCCCCAACCCAGCGCCACCAGGAGCCCGACCGAACCGGGCAGCAGCCAGCGCAGCAAAACGCCGCCGGTTCCCGTAGCGAAAAACCAGCCCACCGGTGGGCGGTGCGGCCGCACGGCGAGCACACCCATCGAAAGCAGAAACAGGCACAGCGCCGCGTGCCAGAGGATATTCGTCGAGCGGAGCAACCCAGTGAATGCCCCAGAGCCGACGACATACCCCACCAACCCACAGCCGGAAGGCAACGCCGCCAGCAACGCGAACCATGGGGACAGCGGAAACCGAAGACCGCGCCCGAGCTGCACACTTCCATCCAGGCTCACCAACGCCGTGCCCAACAGGAAAAGCGAGAGGGCGGCGTTCAGACTCATCCGCCCCGGCGCGACCACGAAAGCGTGACCACGGTCGCCGGGGAAAGTGCCGGGGACGATCCACTGATCCAACCCGATATCGAAGCCGGTCATGTATTCCAGCGTGGTCAGGCCGCCGATGAAGATCGGCACCGCTCCAGCTAGCAGGGCGAGCGGGCGAAGCTTCGGCCGCTCACCGGCCAGGTGCCAGGCCAGCAACGAGAGCGCCGCCATCATCATGGCCAGCGCGTTGTTGACCCGCACGACCATCACATTCGGCCACGAGGCCACCACCTGCAGCGGCGGAAGAAGCCACACCGCGAGATTGCTCACCGCCAGCACCAGAGCGATCGCCACCGCGCCGCGGACGATCCACCCGCACGCCTTCTCCGCCCATGGCAGTAGAGGCGGTTCGACCGGTGGATGCTCTCGGGACGAAGAATTGGCGATCAAGGAAAACGTGGGTGCAGGCTCACCACCCTCCGAGGCTGCGTCCGGAGAATGTGACGCATGGCCTACAGCGCGCCACAGCGGGCGTCGATCAAATGGTGGCGAAAAGCCCCACGCGTCGGCCCACGCGCTTACCATCGCCGGAGTCGCCTGCTTTTCTCTCCGGCGCAGCGCGCGTTCCCCCGGCCGCGGCACCGGAGAAATGAACGAACGCCATTAATGAATAGCCCCATGCAGCCTTGGAAAAGTCTGTCCGCATCGCTCCAACTCGGAGGCCTCACCGAGGGCTGGAACCTCGTCGAACCTCCCGCCGACGCCGCCGAAGAACCCCGCGTCTTCCGCTACACGGTCCACTTCGCCCAGCCCTTTGAGGCGCCGCCCATCGTCCATCTCGGACTCACCGGCTTCGACCTCGACCAGCGCGACAGCAACCGCCTGACCCTGCGCGCCTTTCTGCGCCATTGACTTTCAGACCGCAAAGGGCTGAGTGTTCCGCCCTTCCCAAGCCTCATGCTCGGTTTTTTTGAAAGACAGCGCCTCGTCAAACGGGGTCTCGCATCCAGCAAGCAGCGTCGCCGCCGCACGGAAAATGAGTGGCTGCAGACCCTCGAGGAGGGTCCGATCGTCAAGGTCGCGATCTTTCTTGGGTTCATCATCGGGCTCGCGGCGCTCATCTATTCGGATGAAAGGTCGCAACCGACCGAGAAGGTCTTCATCGCGGTCCTGATTTTTCTCACCGCGCTGGCCCAGCTCTGGATCAATCACCCCGAGACCTTCGCGCGCAATTCCCGCGTGTTCCTCGTTTTCGGCGTCTGCCTGCTGCATCTCGTGATCGTCAAGACGATCCTCGTCACGGCGGACAACCAGATCTTGAAGAGCGGGATCACGCTGGCCGGCGGGTTTAGCGGGCTGGAGAAACAATCGCTCTGGAAGCTGGCGATCCCCTACGCTTTTGCGCCGTTGCTGCTCTCGGTGTTGCTGGGAAAAAACCACGGTCTTTTCGCGGCGACCTTCGTCAGCCTGTGGAGCGCGCTGGTCTACCGCGGTGGGCTCACGGGCGTGGTCACAAATGCGGGCATCGACCCGATCATCATCGTCATGAGCCTGATCAGCGGGTTCATCGCGGTCTTCGTGACGATCGAAGTCCGGCGGCGGAGTCGGTTGGTCCGAGCCGGCGTGTTTGTCGGGTTATCGACTTGGATTCTGGCGCTGATCTTTGGACTGATCGGGCCGATCATTTGGGAAGCGATCACGGGCACGCACTGGAACATCATCGGCTGGCAAAGCGTGGTTGCGGTCGGGAGCGGCATTCTCACGGCCTTTGTCATCAGCGGGTCGCTGCCGCTTTTCGAGAGCGCCTTCCGCATCACCACGAATATCTCGTGGCTGGAAATCGCGGACCTTAACCATCCCCTGCTCAAGCGCCTCGTCATCGAGGCGCCGGGCACCTACCACCACAGCCTCGTCGTCGCCAATCTCGCCGAGGCCGCCGCGGAGTCGATCGGCGCCAACGCCGCGATGTGCCGCGTGTGCTCCTACTTCCACGACATCGGCAAGCTGGTGAAGCCCGATTACTTCACGGAAAACATGCGGCGCGACCGCAACCCGCACGACGAACTCGCGCCGACGATGAGCGCGCTGATCATCATCGCCCACGTGAAGGAAGGCGTGGACCTCGCGCTGAAGTACAACCTCAACCAGGAAATCATCGACGCGATCCAGCAGCACCACGGCACGTCGCTGGTCTTCTTCTTCTACAAACGCGCGCTTCAGCAGCAGGAGGACGCCCGCGCCGGCGGCAAGATCATGAACATCCGCGAGGAAGATATTCCCGAGGTGCGCGAGGAGAGCTTCCGCTACAGCGGCCCGCGTCCGCAGACCAAAGAGATCGCCATCCTGAGCCTCGCGGATTCCATCGAGAGCGCCTCGCGCAGCATCGAGAAGGTCACGCCGCAGAAGGTCGATCAACTCGTCTCCGACATCATCGAAAAGCGGCTGCTCGATGGGCAACTCAAGGAGTGCAACCTGACCATGATCGAGTTGGAGCAGATCGGGGAAAGCTTCAAGCGCACGCTGCAAAGCATGATGCACGGCCGGGTCGCGTATCCCGAAGAACGCATCGAGCGCCGCGACACGCCGATGCCTTCCACCAGGACGGCCAGCGTCCCGCCCAGCTCGGCGGCTTGAAAATCAGCGTCCACAATCGGCAGCGAACCGCGCGCGTGAACCTCGCATGGCTGCGGCAGGTGGCAGAAGCGGCCGTGGCAAAGTGCCTGTCCCACTCGGCCGATGGGCGTTTTGCCCTGCGCGAATTGGACGAAGTTGAGGTCTCCATCGTGTCGGATCGCGTAATCGCGGCTGTGCATCTCCGTTTCATGAACATCCCCGGTGCGACGGATGTGATCACCTTCGAACATGGCGAGATCATCATGAGCGCCCAGACCGCGCAGAGTTACGGTGCGAGCTACGGACACTCCGTGGACGAAGAACTGGCCCTTTACATCATCCACGGCCTGCTCCATCTGAACGGCTACGAGGACGCCACCGCGAAGGAAGCCACTGCCATGCGCCGCGTGCAGGAGCGCATCCTCCGGGCTTGCCTCGCGCAGGTTTCGCCTCTTTAAATCACCTCCGCCATGCACCCCCAGCCCTACCGTTTCCACTCCCGCCCTCTCGCCCTCCTCCTCGCCGCTAGTCTCGCCGCGACACCCGCGCTGCACGCGCAGCAGGATGCGCCACCGGTCGATATCGGCCAGTTGCTCCAGACACTGCGGGCGTTGCGCGAGCAGCAGACTTCGCAGTTGCGCACGCAGAAACAGGCCGCGATCCAGCAGCTCGCTTCCGTGGCCTCCAGCCCGGAGAAGTCCGTCCAGCTTTGGGAAGAAGCCGTCCGGGCGACGCAATTCGACGGCATGGCCAAGGAAGGCGCGCAGTTCCGTGCCTGGAAGGAAGGTGAAGGTGAGGCGCTCAAGGAACGCCTCGTCCAAAATGCCGTGCAACTCCACCTCCGCTGGCTCGTGCTGACGCTGCAACACTCCGCGGGGACCAAGGTGAAGGAGCTGCTCCCGACCGTCGTCAACTACACCAAGGATCTAGTCGCCGATGAGGCGGCGATGGAACTCTTGGCGGAAACCATGAAGCGCGAAAAGGAAGCGGCAGCCATCGCGCCTCCAGGGGGTGGCAATCGCCGCAACCAAAACCAACCCAACAAAATCAGCGACGCCGTCATCAAACGGACGCACGACCAGATTGTTCGTCCGGGTCTCGCCGCCAGTCCCGTCGTCAAGTGGATGAAGCTGGCCGACTTCGTCAAACCCGCAGGGGCCGACGGAGCGCGTGGCGGGCGCAGAGCAGAAGCTCCCGCCGGTGGTAACTGGGAGAGCAATCCGGGAAACCTGGACGGCATCTTTCAAAACATCATCCTGCCGGAACTGCGCGAACAGAAGGACGCCCGTGTGCTCGAGTATTGGGACCTGAAGCTGAAGAAAGAAGCGGACACCGCCTCCCGCTCACGGCTGGCCTACGAGATCGAGAAATTCAACAACGAGCGTCGTCCGACCCTGCTCTGGAGCCGGGCGCAGGAGTTCATCGTCCTCGGCCAAAAGAACCGCGCGGTCAGCGAGTTGTTC
>ENA-ORBV01006590-ORBV01006590.1-microbial-mat-metagenome-genome-assembly--contig:-NODE-6590-length-20366-cov-5.682143_pt1 | contig 20366 bp, 18 predicted proteins | sample MGYA00237777_ERZ505514 | MGnify/ENA primary metagenome ERZ505514 (study PRJEB26160, sample SAMN06269048) | microbial mat metagenome | isolation source: Oligotrophic lake microbial mat | place... | reverse complement strand
TAATGATACGGCGACCACCGAGATCTACACCTCTCTATTCGTCGGCAGCGTCAGATGTGTATAAGAGACAGACACATAACGCTTGATGGTGATCAAGAGCCCTGCAAGGCTGATTGCGAGGACTGTAAGTGGCAGTGGAGACCAGGGCTGGAGTATGAGCGTTCGACATTTAGAAACTCCTTCGTTCAGGGTTGTAAATTGCCAAAGAACGAGGTGATGCATTGCCTTTGGCTTTGGTTGAATAAAGTCCCGTCAACTACTACGGCTTCAATGTTGGTATGGGACGAAGACACCGCGTCAAAATGGCACAAATTCTTCCGACAGATGGTAGCCCAAATGTTGGACCATGACAAAGAGGAGAACATGCTTGGAGGGTATGACGAAAATGGAGAACCAATCATCGTGGAGGTAGACGAGACTAAGATGGGTAAGCGGAAGTACAATAAAGGTCGGAGAGTAACTGCCTCATGGGTCATCGGAATGGTGGAGAGGACAAGGCAACGCCGAACCGCATGGGTGGTAGTGCAGCAGCGAGATGCCTCAGTGTGCACAGCAGTCATCAAGAAGTTCATAAAGCCAGGATCAATCATCCACTCAGACATGTGGGGAGGATATAATCCAATAAAGAACATGGGGATGAACTACACACACAGACGACTGTGCCACAAGAAGGAGTTCGTTAACATGAAGGATGGATTCAAAACACACACCCAAACAATAGAAGGAAACAATGGTGCAGTAAAAAAAGCAATCCCCGTCCACAAAAGGAGTGGCGCCGACCTACAAGACTGCTTATTCGAGTTCATGTGGAGACGAAATAACGCTGGGAATCTATGGTCTGCCCCATTGCAAGGCCTATCAAAGGTGCGCTACGGAGCACCGGAATTGCACAGAATCGATGAAGTGGAAGAGCCATGGGAGCAAACTGACATGCTGATCAACGTTGATGAAATGGTAGACTATGACAGTAATGCCACGGAAGAAACTGATACTGAGGACGAAGATAATAGTGGTGAGAGGGGCGGGGGTGGGCCGACAAGTGCCACGCGGAGCGGAGCTGCTACAGGCAGAGCCAAAGCAAGAGGACCAACTCCTGCAGCAAGACGACAGAAGCAATGGAGAGGACAGCCGGTTGTGGATGCTGTGCCTTCAGCTACATTTAGAATGCAGGAAGATGCCGCGATGGCATTAAGGCTACAGGAAGAGGAAGTTGGAGTTGTTGACGGAGAAGAAACTGGCGACGGAGCGCGTGCTATAATTTTATCATCTAGCTTAATTAGTTTAACCTATTATTTTTGTCAAATTTTGCGCGTTGTTTTTTGATAGAAATTAGGTACATAGCAACAACCGAAAAAAGTGGCCACCGAGCCAGAGGAGCAAGGAAAAACTGAGGGGGAGTCGCAATGCAAATCGTGGAAAAACGAGGATGTGTGCACAAAATGTGAGAGAGAATAATCATCGGACCGTGCTGCCCGGTTATGGACACTGTGGCGCCACACATCATCCGAAACCTCTAAGTAAATAGAAGGCGCACCTGCGCAAATTGCGAATTGCATAGACGTCGTCATACCGTTTCTTCGGATTCTTACTTAGAAGGAAAAAAACGAATTTTGACATCTCTCTAGTAAAGCTAATTTGAAAAGCCAGTGCAATGGCCATTAGCACATAACGAACATAACGTTGTTCCTAATTACGTTAAATTACATAAACGAACTGATTCGCAAATAGAGTTAGGTGCGCAAAAAAAAAGAACTAACAAAATCACAATTACACGAAAACAAACTATGTCATGTCATTTGCTGTTACAAAATGATCAATGACATTGGTAAAAATAAAACAAATAGATTGACCATGACAATGTTCTAACCACTATGTCGTGGCACAACAACACACACGCAAAGGAACACGTGTTGAAGCTACGGATGACTATGTAATCAGAAAGGCAATGTCCATCCATCTCGTCGTTTTGCAGGGGGGGTTATGCACAGCACGATGCAATTTCATGATCCTATCACACATCGCGACTCAGTTTTTTCCCACGGCGACTGACTGAAGAGAATATCCCCAGCAGGGAGAAAGAATAGGTACGAGCGGGGCGATTTTTGACGTTGAACGCGAATTTATTTCTCACTTGCGCATGTTCTTGCATGTTCTTCGTCGTTCTTTTCAGGTGACGTGTGCACATTCTCTCATGTGTGACGTCACGGGGACGGCTATGTTGGGTACCCCCCAGAGTTAGCGCACGCGCCATTCGACGAACTACATCCAATTGCGCACATGTTTGCATTTTTATTCCTTTTTCTTGAAAAAGGAATATAAGTGCATCAAGGCACGAAGAATGCGACATTTCTCTCTCACACAGCTCTGTCTTTCTGACACATTCGGTGTACCAGTACGATTGAACCAAACTATATTTCGATCAGTAAGAAGATAATGTCTTTCGTAGTAACACTGCGACATTTACTGGGAGCCAGTAGACAGGTGAGTGTAACATTCAGTACCGGGAGATTTCCCGTAAGTTAGGTCGCTTTGGTGAAAAGCATACTCCGAGTAGCGTTGAGCGATGCGTCTTGTATGAGTTTGTGTGTCCAGTCAAAATGTTGGTGGCCAGAAATGAACCCATCTGTTTTTCAGAATGTCGTACCCTTCAATAGCTCCCTCAATGCGTCATTCGTCTGAATAGTGGGTTCGCTACGACATCGCTACGACATCTATGGAACAATATTGGTAGAATAAAAATGTCTTACTAAACGTACAATGACACAATTTGACCAATCAAATATTTTCTTCTTTTTCCAAAAGAATTTTAGTTAAATAAAACTGAGTGAGTTGGACGATTTTTCTTCGTAGAATCTTTACTAGGCTTTCAAGGAACCAGTTTGGACTTCTTTTTGCCACGTTGAGAATTGGGCTTCGGTTTTTGACTACTCAAATACTATACGATCTTCGATCGATGTCGTATGGCTCCCATTTTTGAAATGATGTCGTACGGCTCCCACAATATTCTCAAGACATCCGTAAGGGAGGATTGTAGTACGCACTTTATTTAGTGCTTCAACACTCAACTCTATGTATGTTGAATAGGTCTGACCAATACGACATTTTTTACATAAGTGTTGCCACTTCGGCTCATCCCTGTGATGCATTTGAGGTATCGTTTACTCGAACGAAATCACTTGTTTCTCCCCCCCGGTACAATTTCGCACGCAACGTTACGTAGCAGCTCAAATTAATTTAATCAATCCCTTTCCCAGCAGGCAAACAGCATACACAACGTCGTATAAAGCACAGCTACTGGCGCTAGCCGTACAAAAACACTCCAGACCTTATTATACACCACCAACCAGAGAGTCTATAATAACCGAAGCAGACTTTTATAGCAAACCAATCCCACAACAACCATTAGACATACATATCGATCCATTAGTCTAGTAGCAACTTGAGGAGCATCCCACGAAGTATAGTAGGTCTAGTTGAATCGACAAGTCAGAGAATATAGAGAAGCGAGAGAGCACCAGAGAGCAACGCGGTCGTCAATCCCATTGCTCGTTCACAACAACCACCCCTTATCTATTACTCAACAAGCAAAACGCGAGAAACGCGTAGGTCCCATCCTTCTTCCTCTACTCAACCCATAGTAGGAAGTCACACCACTTCAATGTCTAGCAGAATGAAAATGGAGACTATAGAGTCTACTCGCAAGAGAAAGCGAGAAGGCAGTTCGGACGACCCAGACGGTCCGTCCGACGCAGCCGTTGCCGCAAAGGTGGCACGCGAAAGCGTCCACCATGACAACAACAGTAGCAGCGGCGAAGACTCTCCTCCTACCATTAGAGCTCCTGCTGTAGCTTCCATCGCTTCGGCTGCTGTGCAAAGACCAGGAGCCCAAGTCGATGGCGACTCAAAACTCGCCTATGTACGAAGCGTCTTGGCACAGTACGTGGCTGCCTTCGGCGATGGCTCGAGTAGCAACGACGAAGAAGAGCGTCGACTCACGAGCAGAAGACGTCGTAGAGGCAAGCATGGCCGCACATATGAGCGTGAAGATGATGATGAAATGAATCGAGGAGGCACAAGTAGCATGAGTTCTTCCAACGATGGTACCAGCAGTACCAGCGGAAGTGATTATGGTCGACCGAGTTCACCCAACAACGGCAACAACAACAGCAGCAGCGATAATGGAGCCGTTGCTAGTGATAGTATAAACAACAACTCGGGGGGTACCATCTCTAGCAGTAACGACAGCAATGATAGTGGTAGCAACCGAAGCAGCAATGGAGGAAACAAGGTCAAGATCAACATGAACACCACCAGTATGACACAAATGAACTTGAAGGCCAGAGAAGCTGCTATCGGGGCAGCTTCCTGTGGGGACAATGGCGCTGCAGCCAAGGTAACAGAAGAATCTTCAAGTAGTTACAGTGGGGGATCTGTGTCGGGGAGCGCCGCCAAAGCACCGTATGCCGTCTGGCAAACGGGGGGGAACTCCACTCCAAGTCCTCCTTCTCAAGCAGCAAGTGCCGCCAATGTTACGGACGCTTCCACTTCGGCAAGCAGTTCCAATGGAAAGTCCGAACAGGCTGCGTCTACTGTGACAAACAGTAGCATGAGTTCCAGCACCAATGATGGAACTAGCAGTACCACAAGTAGCAGCAATAACAGCCACGACGATGGAACTGGACGACCTCGAACCAAGGCCCGCAAGACATCGACGGTATCCTCGCCTGCCTCGGGTAGCTCTGCACCTCATCATCTGCATCACAGAAGACACGCAGCGCATGCGCCAGGTGCTACCAACTCGGCAGAGGCGGTGACTACCGTACAGCGAACACAGGCTGCTCCAAAACCGCAAGAAGGAGGCGCTGCTGTTGCCACTGCCGGAAGCACTTCTCGGCAGACAACATCTGTACCATCGGCTTCCAGCAAGCAAGCAAGAGCAAGACGTACCAATAACAATGACGATGAAGAAGACGACGGTGATGATGAGGATTCGCCCAACAGCAACTCGTCCTCCAACGACTGTGCCAGCACTACCAGTGGTAGTGATGATGGCAATGCTGCCGCGACGACCACTGAGAAGGGACAGAGGAAAGCAATTGTGACGAATACACAGTCTGTGAAGCCAAGGACGAGTGTGCCTGCCATGTCCTCTCGAGAAGCTCGTCTCCTGTCGCAGCAGCAACAGGAAGAGCACGCTCAAGCCCAGCAAAAGTTGCAACGGACCCAGCAAAAGTCCCCTCTACCTCAATCAAACACTGATTCCATATTACCTTCCCCTCTTGGTCAGACCCAACAGTCGAGCGAGAGCAGCAGATGCCCAGATACCACCGCTAGTTCTTGTACTAACGAGACCGGTTCCTCAAGCATTAACGAAGGTTCTTCCAGTGGAAGTGATGATGGTCGTGGTCATGTTGGCCACTCGCATCAACACACCCATCTGAACCACGCCTTTTTGCAGGGAAATGAAGCTTCAAGAAGCGCTTCTGCGATGGATCCTTCGGCCGCGGTTAACTCGGACTTTTTCCGAAGAGGCGGTACTCCACCTGAGGGCGGTGATCTCAGTGCCCTCTCGTCATCCAATGACGGAAGTAGTGATGATCGTCAGTCCAACAAGTCGGAACAAGATGCTCTATCCAGCAACAGCAGCAGTGGAGGATCATCAAGGGAACACGAGAAGAAGGCAGCCGTGACCACTTCAAAGTCTATGGTCAAGATCATGACGGCGGACGAATCCAGAAGCAATACTGGAAACAGCGGAATTCGCTATTCCCATCATCACCACCACCACAAGGCGAAGGGTGTACCTACTGTATCAGCAGCTATGCTACAAGGAAATCAACCTATGCTAGCGTCCTCGTCCGCTGCTGCTTCCATGATGAAGAAGAAGAGCAGTCGCAAGCGTCAGCCGTCGACCACCATGATACCGGCGTCTGCTGGCATGTCTATTGCCTCAACGAGAACGATGGCGTCAACAGCTCCGTCTTTCTCTCCCTCTTTCTCAGATGAGCCCATACCCCCAAATGAGACAAAGGAAGAAAAGAAGCGACGTATGAACCGTATCACTGCCAAGAAGAAGCGCGCAAGGCAGAAGATCGAAATCGATGTCCTCAACGAGCAGTGCTCGGAGCTGTCGTCGCTCAACAAGACTCTGCAGGGAGAGAATGATTACCTGGAGAAGGCCCTCGAGACGGTTAACAAGATGGTTGCCAGCAGTGGATTGGATCCAGTCGAACCTGGCTCAACTGCCACCACTGTGGCGTCAGCTGCTGTTGCGCCCTCTCGGCCGCAGATGCGGTCGTTTGCAAGTAGGCCATCAGTCCCGAAGCAGCCCTATCATTCAACCGTGTCCGTGGCCTCTGGCAGCGTTGATACGTTTGCAAGTAGCATGGCCCCCTCTAGCATGGCCCGCTCTGGTTCAACCGGTCCTTCCATTGCTTGTGGCGCGCCCAACGAGGCTATTGCCCAGTTGAGGGTTCTGCTGCAGCGTCAAGGCTTCACACCCCAGCAACAACAGCTTTTGAGTTCATTTCTGTCAAGCAGCGGCGGAAACGTTGCTCTGCAACAGTTACTCGCCGGAGCCAACAGCGAGAACATCGCGAGCAAGCTACAGCAGCTTTTGCAGGGGCTCAGTGGGAACGGAAGCATTGCCGGCAGTCGCTCGTCTCGTCAGCAGATGCCTGTACAACAGGAAAGTCAGTTCCAGCAGCCTATGCCGCCGCAAGCTCAGCCTTCGCATCAGTATCAGCAGCAAATGCCTCAGCAGCAGCAACAGATGCCGCAGCAAGCTCAGCCTTCGCATCAGTATCAACAGCAGATGCCGCAGCAAGCTCAGCCTTCGCATCAGTATCAGCAGCAGCAACAGCAACAAGGGCCCACAAGCAACTTGTCAGGTCTGGCTGCTGAAGTGCAACGTCTCATGCAGCAAGGCCACTTGACTGCGGCGCAAGCGCAACAACTCCTGAAGACGGCGATGAGCAACCAAGGAACTGGCCCTGAAGACCAGAACCAGTCCTCTGGTAGCTTCCCTGTTGTGAATAACAACAACGGAAACCAGAATAATGGCGACCACGGACCATCATGGGGAGGCAACGGCGGAAGCAATAACAATGATGGTGCAGGTTGGTGCTCCAACAACAATAATAATGGGCAACAGCAGCATTACCAGCAGCCACAGGACCAGCAACAGTTCAACAATAATGGTTCTGGAGGTCACACCAACTTCCACAACCAAAACCAGCCGTCTGGTTATGTAAATAACAATGCCAACTCCGGGCTCGTCAGCAATGGCGATTCCAACAACGTGGCAAGTCAAGCGCAGCAGCTTCTTTCTGCGAACAGCCCATTGGCGCAGCAAGCCCAACAGTTACTCATGTCAGGAGGAATGAACAACCAGAGTAACGCAAGCAACGGCAATGGCGGCGGCAATATCAACCTGAGTAGTCAAGCGCAGAGTTTGGCGGACCAAATAGTTCGAGCAGCTGGAGCAAATAACGTGGCGCAGCTTCTGCAGCAGTTGGGCCACCAAGGGCAGCACCAACAGCAAAACCCTTAAGCTGTTGAAGTTGCCCGTCCCTCGCCCTTTGTTATCAGCCACCTTCCTTTTCTTTCACTTCTGATTCATCATGAAGAGTTGTGCACGCACGGATACCCCCATGCATATAAGTCATCTGTGACTCGATCTCCATAAAAGATCTTCTGCGGATGTACTTTACAATAATCGAAAATAGCATACACGTTTATACTTTTTTTTTGTGTCCTTACACCTACTACTACTAGCTAGTATTGCGCACAGGAGAACCAATGAATAGGCCAGACCACCGGTGCGGATGAGATATCTCGTATGTCCAGTACCCGTTAGCACCGGTCATAGCAAGGCCTCCGTTTTCCTTGCAGGCACCATTAGCTAGCTATGCATGCCGTAGTTGCTAATCTCCATGAGACAAGAAGCCCTGCCGATGTCGTACGTACAGTACAGCGTAGCTAGAGCTATTGGCCGACTTCCAATGCTCGTGGGATATATGTTTTCGCGTTTAACCAGTCGTTCGACGCAGGAAGGGTTATACGCTGCAGCCGAGGCGTATTCTACATGTACATGTTACTTACAACATGTAGCTAGGCGGCGAGAGCAGCGTAGCGATATAGTAAACGAACAAGTTTTTGAAATACACATCAATATCATTTATCTCTACAGCCTGTCTAATCTTATTATTAACTAAAATCTGTTCAATTTCCGTATGTGTGCCTACTTCTAACAATGTCATCTCACTCGAAATGAATCAGCAAGCGCTGTACTTCCTTGCATTGCCCTTTTCGTAGTATCCATTCAAGCATTTTTGCCATCCTTTAATGGCCACCCCGTGCGAAGGACAAGTACGCAGTCCACACGAAACTAACCACGTGACGAACTGGAAGTCTCAGGTAGAGTGGTACCGAAAAACAGATAAGATCGGCCGGGAGCCAGACTCGGATCAGATCGAATTCATCTTTGGCAAAATTCATTTGGTAGTTGGAAAATCCACTCTGAAACCACACGGACGGATCCAACGACCCACTGAAGACACTGGCCTTGAAAATATAAAAGGTGGGCAAATAAATGGCCGTCAAAACACCTAGATCCAAGGCTGTTTGTGCCGCCAGCGCCTTGAGACCTGGTCCGTCTTGAAGCTTGTCGCCCCAGGATTGACTGGTGAATTTGTCCACATCAAACATTTTTTTGAAAATGTTGACTTGGTACAAATATTGGAAGCCTCCAAGGTAGGTTGCTCCAAAGAGACAAAACAACAAACTGCGTTGCCAATCAATAGCATCCAGGGGAGTATGAGCAATGACTGTTTGTGCCAATAGATCTGCCGCAGCTGTCTTGACCGTGGCAATACCGACATTGTTGGCAAACGGGTATTCTTGTGCAAATGTGGCGTAGTCAAAGGAGAATGCTTTTTCAGTTTGCATCGTCATATCATCTTCATCGTCATTCTTATCGCCGGCCTTGTTGTCAACGAGAAATTCCAATTTCATTTCTGGAAACAGCTTTTTCTGCAATGACTGCGGGGATGCACCATCCTTACTTGTCTCGACCACACTTTGTTGTTGTCGCCCTTCTGCCGCCAAATGCACTGGTTGTCGGATAGGAGCCCCGTTGCGAGAAAGCGGAGCCTGAAAGGCAGCGGTCTGACCAAGGCACAAGACACCGTATAGAGCAGCTGCAGAGAAAGGAGTCGTAGATCGCATTTTGGAGGCAAATGATAGCAATGAAATGATACTGTATTGGGAAGGTTTGGTCAATAGAATAATAGTGAGAAGAAAGGAGTTGACCTGATGAGGAAGTAAACTTCTTAGCAGTATGACATCATTCTTTGAACATCGATTCATATTCATCAATCATTTCTGCCACGCAACTGTTGGGTATGCGTGGTCCAGTCAGACTCAAATTATGAGGGCAGTATGGCCGGCCAACGCTGCGAAAACCAAATTTAGCCCTAACCTTGATGATGGGTAAAAGCTCCATGGCAGTGCACTTTTTTGTGGTACCTGACTTGGGTTCTTTTAGACACCTTGGATGACATGGTAACAACCTAGCTTTTCCTACAAAAGAGAGTCTCTCACCCAATACAACTCAAGGATTGGGAATTGAAGATGTGTCATTTATTGCATGGGCGTGGGTGAATGATTGCACAAAGCCAGTCCGCTCAACCAAGCCGTGCAGGCTTGAAAGCAACTAAAACATTGACTAGAAGAAGAAAATCTTTAATTTTGTGCATCCATTTTCCAAAAGCACACAAATGTTGTGGCAGGGTAGTGACAAACAAGGCGAGGCACCAAACAGAGTGGGCCTTTTTCATGTGTTCAGTTGAGTGTCAACTGTGGAATGTTGTTTTCTGAAAAGCAAAAAAATGGGTTTAATTTTTTTCTCCCTGGAGCAACTCAGCCTACAAGCATCATCAGTAGAACCAGAAACTGGGTCACATCTAGGATGCAAACACAATGATTTTGGCTCAGATTTGGTCACGTTGGATGATTTGCAGTGACAGCATGCCAGGCCACACGGAACTGAGAAGTTGGAGCATTGTGTAGAACATTTTTGTACTCATTAAGACTCCCAGCATCCTGGTGCCTTCCTTGCTTTTGTATTTTGTAAATTATATAGTTGTGTGACAGCAGAGAGATTGATGTCTCCTAAAACTGAACAAAGTCATTGCGCTGTTGCTGACTAAAGAAATCAAATTGGGTTTTGTGCTGCCTCTCAGTGGATGGGGCACAGATCTTCCATGCAGTTATGTTTGATGGTTCTGTGTGGTTGTGTGCTTGTTTCTGATCATTGTGAAGGATTGTAGATTAGTAAAATATTCCACATCGTCAAGAACACCCTCAATCTTCCATCAAACGTCGCGGAAGAGAAAATTGGCAGTTTTCAACAAGTCTCTGTAGCCAGCTAGAAGGTTGCCAAGCTCAGCAAAAAAAGCAAATAATGCCAATATCACTCCGCCATAAGATAGCATGTTTGTTGAATTCCGCTAAAAGCGCGGCCCGCCAAAAGCTTCCTCACCACCAAAATTTCCTCACCCTTCCAATGTTTGCATGTCTTCTGCCAAGTGGTCTTGACAGTTCCGTCTCCACGCCGTCCAGGATGTTTGGATGCCGCATTTGGTTTTGAGATCCTCCATGAGCTCTTGCTTCTCCGTAGCATTCAAATTCGTGACGCTATTCACCACATCCTCGTACACGCCAATTTCTCGTTCCAACACACAACATAGTTTTTGGTAAGCCGTCTTCGACAAGGGTGAGGGGACATAGGACTCGCTCCCATGGGATTCCTTCTTGCCGGCAGCGTGTTGCGGATTCTTCCAAAACACATTGCCGACGCCTCCCATGGCCAAATCCAATGCTACCAGGTCTTGTGATTGGTGCTCCATGCGCACACCCAAGACTTCCTTGTCGGGATATTTCATAGTTGTCAACTCTGTATAGTATTCATAATTGTAATGCATATGGGGTGCCACACGATAGGGCGCTAGGCCTTGGACCAATTCACGACCCAACAGTCGACACTCGTTCTTGTTTGTGGCGGTTGTTTGCGCCGCAAGGGTATGGTTGTTGTCGTGGACATAAGGACTCAAAATATTTTGTGCGAAGTCTTCCATGGCTGCCGAGGGGTAGCATTCCGTATACAATTTGTAATCGAGTGTTTTGGGTTGTTTCCAACGCTTCAATTCTTCGCATCCCCAAGGACGTGTGACACGCATACTTGCCAAGGGGGAATGATACCGCGCTTGATTGCAATTGAGAGGATGCGAATAGCGAAACGACGACACAATGCGATCGACGGGATTCCTGAGCAAAACCAAAAAGGAAGTGGATTGTTCGAGTTCGGTAGTGTTAAAACTATACATGTGCATGTAGTGTTGAATGGCCCGGGCCAGGGTTGCATTGGGAGGAGGAGGGGTGCATTGTTTGAATGTTCTTGTAGTTGTCGTGGAGGTGGCTTTGAGACGACATTCGTCACTGGCAGTCGTCTGCCGAAGGCTCATTCCACCTGCTTTTCCAACATGTACTAGCGTTATAATGCGCTGGCCCTTATCAGTATTAAGCTTTGGCGGCAACGGGTACAATACTTCTTCCTGTTTCTGTTGTTGTGGCGCCGAGCGTTGTGATTCTTGTGGCGGCACAGCGTTCATGATATTGAGAGGGGATAATAGTGCAGCAGTATGTCCAGTCTTTCTGAGAAGAGGCGGCTTTGAATGTTGGAGAGCTGATGTAGCGAGATTTCTTCTTTTTGTTGGTTGTTGTTGTGGATAGTGGGCTGCTCCTGCTGCTGTCGCATCGCCGGTGGCGGTTGCCGTGGTGGGAAGATCATCTGACCAGTCATTGGATACAATGGCCACTTGAAAGCTGACAATAACCGTCGCGACGCAAATGAGCAGTGTAATGACTGCGCCCTTTATTGTCACAGAGATATCTGGTCTGCTTGAGCTTTTTATTGAAGGTTGGTGTTGTCTGGCGGTGGGGATGTTAGTATTGCTGATATCATTGTCGGAATGTTTTTTCTTGAGGTGGCTTTTGGACAGCATTTTCATCATTCTTTTCTTCGTTTCTTTCGGCTTTGTGGGCTTTTAGAACTACAATTGGTTTCAAAAGGAATGGGTAAAATCAATACAGGTAGGTCCACAAGTGGTCACATATCGGTCAATATCGTACTTCTACTGACCAAAAGCTTCGATTCATGCATGTGATTGCTTGACAAACGATGAGCGAGGCCATCTACGGTGATCGAGAAAGTTGCGCAATGAATGACCTTGCTTCGCTTTGTGAGCGTGGTTTTGAATCAATCTCAATGAATCCCGCCTAAAGGTTCGGGTCATAGCTGGACGCACAGCTGACATCTCGGCGGCCGAAGTGGAGAGCTGCCTCACCTCGTGGTACCGATCCCCCCTGCTCTTTTAGTACAGAGAATATGCTCACTTTTTGCATAGGCTCGAGCCACCCGTGACTTTGTTTTTCTATGTTTTTTTTCTTGAGTCACGGGTTCTTTGGAAGCTCGCCCCGCGCCAAACGTCTTCGGCATCATCCCCACTTGGCCTCCGCGAGCTTGAGCGGTCTCACATGGCACATGTCAGACTTGGCCTCCGCGGCCTTGAGCGGCCTCCGCCTTTGCACTGTGCTGCAGACCACTGTGCACACACACCCCGTTATGCTGTGCCCGTTATGCTGTGCTACACCACTTTGTGTTATGCTACACCACTTTGTGATGTGCGACACACCAGCACATGTGCACACCCCGTTGTGCTGTGCTGCACCACTTTGTGCCATGCTGCACACCACCATGTGTGCACACCCTGTCATGCCATGCCTGTGGTGCCACGCTGCACCCCATTGTGCCATGCTACACCACACTTTGCACTGTGCTGCACACCACTGCATGCACACACCCCATTGTGCTGCTAGACTGGTGCAACTGGGTGCAACATTGCCGGCAGGAATGCCAACAGCCCCAGGCACATCCAAACATTGGTGAGGTCTGACAGAAGCATTGCCACCCCCAGAGACACAAGATTTAGAAAGATGCTGAGCATCATTGTCATTAAAGATGAAAAGCAAATTAACAAAATCAGGATGCTGGATCACAGCCCTAAAATCACATGTGCGCCAGCTCCAACACAAGCAACAGGTCTCAGAACAGGCATCATGTTTTTTTTCCGTTTTTTTTATGGCACCTGTCACTTAAGAACACTCCACAGCAAAAGTGCCAGTGCACCTCCTCTTCCCACCACCACCCACAGGCCACTGCAACCAGGCGACGAAGAGGAGTTCATGGAGGATGAATCCCTTTACATGAAACAACACCAGGACATCCACCATGTTCCATGGTCTGTCCAAAAGTCTCGCACCTGCCACCACAGTCTGTGCCACCACCACCATGTGGATTGACACCCGTGGGGTTAGTGCATGCAGGGTTAGCACCAGATGTGTCAGGACACACAACGCCCATCCATTCACAAAGGTCCCCATCCACAGTCATGTCAGGATCAAAAGGAGGAGCAGTCTCTTCAGGGTCAGGGTGTGTGACGCCACCACCCTCCCAAGAAGAAATTTCACCAGTGGGAACAACACCAGCAGAACAATTACCAGAACCCGGTGATGCGTTGCGTGAAACAACACCTTGGCACCCAGTCTGTTCCATCATGCTCTTAAATGCATCACATCTGCTGCCACAGTCACCACTGCCGTTTGCGTTGGGGTTTGTGGTTGTGGCAGTTTCAGGCCACTCTTCACCGCCTTCAGGGTCGGCTCCGGGATCAGTCCCAGAAGGATGTTCACCATCATTTCCAGGAACATCAGTGGCAGGCCCAGGAAATCTCTTGTGACATTGTCTGATGCAGTCATTAAGAGCATCTTCCATTTGAGAAACCTCAGTTGTGGTTGTGGATTCCTTGTCACAGCCAGAGCTGGAGCTGGGGTCAGAGCTAGAACCAGAGCCAGAGCTAGAAGGATCAGGAACCGGTGCAGGTGCAGGTTCACATGGGGTCCAGCTGAATGTCCCAGGAATCCCAGGCAGAGGCATCTGACATGGAAGCAAACATTGAGGCGGACCAGTCTGAGATGTCTGTGCAGGTTGACTTGTCTGTGCAGGTTGACTTGCCTGTGCAGGTTGACTTGTCTGAGACGGTTGAGACTAATGGGGTGGCCAACTACGGCAACTGGACCCCGTCAGATTAGAAATGGTAGAGCAAACACTGCCCGCAACCATGGGCCCCTGTTGTGAACAACAAGATGTGCTAGCGGACGGAGGCAGCGCCGTGTTTGACAGGCCTAAAGACCCGCAATGAGACGTGCTAGCGGACGGAGGCAGCGCTGTGTTTAACGGGCCTAAACATCCGCAATGGGACGTGCTAGCGGATGGAGGCAGCGCCGTGTTTAACGGGCCTAAAGATCCGCAATAAGATGTGTTAGCGGACGGAGGCAGCAACGTGTTCAAAGGACCTAAAGATCCGCAATGAGATGTGTTAGCGGACGGAGGCAGCGCCGCAAAGGACCCAAAGATCCACAAAACGCATTCACTTGCCATGGACATGAGCGATTTTCGCATGCCAGCGCAGGAGCTGGTACTAAAAATTTAGTACACTAATCTTTATAGATGACATCATCATTTTTCTAAACGCTAGCACACTCGTCCCAAACATTTGAATTCAAATGCTGCATTGTGATGTTATCAAATTAGGCCACAATGACACTAACGCGTCCTTTTAACCATCAACGACGGCTTCCCGCTTCACTCGTTTGGCCTCCCGTTGCTCCTCCAGCCGGTCGATAGCATCTTGTTGCCGTTTGCCATCGCTTTTAAGCTTCACACCAGCTCCCAGTCCTCAATGTGTGATTGAATCTCCGGCGATTTTCGTCTTCTAAGCTCCCTTTGCATGCAGCCCTCCCTTCGTTGAAATGAAGTGACACTCCTGCATCTATCGCGCAGTTTCATTAAGATTTGGTGCTGGAACTCAATCGTGTCATCAGCTTTGTCGGCAATGCCACCATGTGTAATCACTTGATGCAATAAATGCCCATCAAAAGTCATATGCCATTTGGGTTGGCGTGTTGACATTTTCATTTGTATCAACAACGTCTTCCCCTCTGATGATGCCTTTCTTAAACGAGCGACTTGGTCATCAGTTGGCAGCAAGCCTGCATCAATTCCTCGCACACTAGACCACATGACATCCATCAATCCCATCATCCGGGCGCATTGTTGACATTTTGAATCAATGTCAACGTCGTTCAAAGTTGGAATCTTCCTTTGCTTTGTTTCGGTTGCAAATTGATTGAACATATCCTCGGACTTCTCCATGATTCGAATGCAATTGACACCGTTGTGTTTCCCTCCGTGATGGTGCTCTTTCTTAATCCCATTATCACGGAATATGTTGTCAAATCGTTGTGACAACGAGTACAGTCTCGCTCTGTGACATTTTGCCATGTCATCAAAGTTGTTCTTGGCCTTCTTTTCTTCTCTTCTTGCCGCAACTTTAGCAGACTTTGCCTCTTTAAATAATGCAATTGCCTCTGGAGAGTTACCCCCCTGACTGGCAAGACGTTCGGTTTCTTTTGCCTGCATGTGAATGGCCGCAGCATTCGCGCACGCATCTCGCACCAAATTTGATTCAGCCGGCAGCATTTCAGCCTCTGCAATGACCCAGTCTTTAAAGGACTCAAGCACTTTGTCAACAAGACCCTTGGGGCAGTGCAGCATTGGAACAATAATTCTTTGTGGGTCAATATCAAGAAGCCCGAGATGATTCACACCATGCCAATTTCGAACCGATGCGCGATGCCTGTTTCGATTGCATTCGTTTAAACTTTCCGTGAGGGAGGCTTTCGTTCGCATGTCTTGTGGACCGATTTGCTGGCAGTCAAAAGACTTCGCTGGTCTCTTGCAGTGCACGCAGTGTGCGCCAGCTGAGTTGTTCATGCCAATTGCCATTGCTAGAAATGCCAAGTCACCAACACACAAGTCATGAAAGTGAGCAATGACTCTCTTGACTTGGATGTCTCCAACCGGCAAGTGTTCGTCAGCTTCCATGTTGAAGCATCCCCGCAAATTTACATTCTGCTGTTGTCCCTCAGCAATGAAAGTAAGCACTTCATTCTGCACAGTAAAACCATTCAAGTCCAACGTTCTCGGCCAGAGGAATGCCTTCTTATATTTGCGCGGTTGTCGTCTGCTGTAAACAACATAGGCGGAGCATTGTCGAAGGGACATTAACTGTGACTTGATTGAAGGCATGACTGTGTTTAATAGCAGCTCAAACGAGTCTTTGCTGCAATCGATGGAAGCAATCTGCATTGTGGGGCAACGCCAATTTAATTCCTTTCTTTCCTTCCTTTGTTGTGGAGAACTGAAGTTCAACTTCATGCTGCAGAGACAGGCACCCTGTCCATGATCGCCACCAAACAACACAATGATTCCGGGTTTGTTGGTGAAGCCAGGTGCACCACAATCAAATGGGTCACATGTCACGGCGTTGCTGTTGAGTTTTTCGAGGAAAACGCGGTGGTATAAAAGATCTATCTCTGCGGCAACTTCAACCAATAAGTCTGCGTTCCAGTAGCAGTAGTGTTCAGGAAGCTTCTTTTCTCTGTTCATGCCGGCTGTTGTTGACCATTCAAGGGTGTGCGATTTGAACATCGCATTTGGCATTTGATCGTGTAGACCAACATCTTTATCGATGCGGTTAACCTCTTTTTGCGCCAACTTCAACTCAGCTATGACTGAGGAAGGATCGTAGCTTGCACATTTGTGTGTCGTTAATGCCAGTGAGACGAGCCAGTGCCAATGTTTGTGGCGTGTCAAGAACTTCAGCGTTAAGGCAAAGTTTCCGTGTTTTGGCAACCTCTGAGCATGCTTCTGGTTCGGTCTTCGCCAAGTAAGTAAGCATGCCGTCGCGTTGCACATTCGTATGCAACATGTCATTTATCCACCTGCTTTGCTTTGCTTCATCGACAAAAGCTTTGGTTGATTGTGAGTCCGGTGGAATAAATGTACGAAGCTTCCGGCCGTTCTTGTGTTCGAGTTGTAGAACCCGTTGGTTTTGCTGCAACAACCTCTTGTGTATCAAATTCTGCAGCATTGTCTGTTCTTTTAACTGGGTAAGAACAATGTCCACGTCTCTTTCATCTAAATCATCCTCCATCAAATCGAATGGTGGTGTAATTAATGGAGCCACCGATGGCCTTTCCAGCAGATTCTTCGGTGTGTCACCAAACATTAGGCGTCGTGTCAAATCTTCAACCGGTGCATCAGGCCGCCTTGCATTTATAGCAGGAGTGCTTAGCACGGCTTCTTCGACTTCTTTTTCCTTCATTTCGTCTTCCATGCGATCAACCCAGGCATCAAAAAGATCACGGAGTGACCCTTTAATGACCACCACAGCTGCCTTTCGAAGCATGCGTTCCGCCCGTTGTGTGAAGGAGTAATTACTCCCTTGCTTACTGGCATGCATAATTTCGTGTTTGACAACCTCTGTCAAATCGTTAACATAGATTGTCATTGATCCCTCATTATGTTCGTTATCATTTTCACTATGCTGGGGGCTTGTTGTGGCTGATGAAAGATCGGATGACCCATCTACGAGTTTGGTTGCCAGACACCAGGAAACCTTAGTTCGCACGCCCGGTAAATGCTTTCCACAGACTGGCATCACCGACAGCACACCTCCGACTGAATACGTGTCTTTCGGCTTCTCCACCGCATAATCATCTGTTTCCCTATCTCCTATCTTCAAGAAATGCTCAGGCTTGCCACTTGGTCTCTAGGTGGTGTAGTGGCATCCAATCTTGTTGGTCAATTCTTCGAATTCGGAAAATCGAAGACTGTCCGCTGGTCCATGCAGAATGCGGCACTTCCTCAGAATTAAGCGCATCTCTTCCCAAGATATGTCCAGCAATCGACTCAGGCTATTGGGATCATCGCCTAACAGCTTCCACCAGTAGCAAACTGTGGTTGAACCAAGTTTTTTGACAAGATCAGCCAACAACTCGCAAGCCTCAACATGGGACATTGCTGCACCAGCTAGGGGACTCGACGCACAATTGTGAGCCAGGGGGGGGTCCGTCATGTTGTAAAGAAGGCTCTCGTAGCTTACAATTGTCGACAAAGTGGTCTGTGGGTAGCAGCAGCCGTCGGCAGTGCCCTCATTGTCGACATAGAAATGGGTGTCTTTTTACTCGCTTCCAAGCGATTAACATTAAGAGCAAGTGTGCAAGCTACAAAATATTTTAGTATCACAGTAAGAGTACGATTTTGTGGTACTAAACGTACAGAGCTACTACTTGCGTAGAATTCTACGCTAGCCCTATAAGCCAGCGGTAAGTGATTCGTGGACGCGGGTGGCGGAATGTTGCAAGGATTAGCGACAGATTGTTTGTTAACAGCAGAAGGGACAAACAGACCACCTTCATCAGTACACACGGCCGATCAGTAGTCGAGCTGCACATATGACGAATTTGTCCAACAAGAGCAGCGTGTTGATGAGCAATACAAGCAGGAGGGATACCGCTGACGGTCCCGGTGGAAAACTGACCTGGATTGCTCATAGTTGAATTTTTGCCATTCAGCTCGTGTTTGGTCTGAGCAATTAACAGATCAACGACGTTATATGCGGCTTACGAACCGCTCGGAATCGGATTGAAAGCCTAGATCTTAATATGTCTTATAGTATTTTAAATGTAGGGTGCTCATTAATCAAAAAGCCATAGTTTCGATCACTCATCAGAGGATGTGCCCCAGAATGAATAGCCACAGCTTTGCCCCAGTCAGATTGATCAACTGATGCAGGTTGATCCTTGTCCAATAAAAAGACAACGGCACCGGAGCATCCAGTAAAACTATTGATGCTGTATTCAATATGCTTTGGGCCAACATATTTGATCTCACCTGTGTAAATGTTGACTCGGCCAGGTTCACCATAATACTTCTTGATCTCCGATTCCCCAAAATCCTCCGGAATTTCAGCATCGTCGGCTCCGACGATAGTGGCACGTGTGGGCTTCGTTTGATTTGTGAAAAAAACAGCCATCCCAACCTTCTGCCCTTTTTCAAATTTGAAGTCTTCGCGGACCTTATGAAATGAAGCCTTGGCAATGCAGGCGGGGTTCTCTGCATCTGCAATAACATTGCCAACACTCACATCAAATCCGTAAGCACAGAGTGCAGGCTGAGCCTCTTTACCCTCGCGAAGATCAAAACAGTCCGCTTCAGTTGGCAGCCAACCGAGGTCATCCCACAAAATATAAATCTCGTTGTCTGACAATAGAATATTGGCTTCCTTTGGAGTGTAAAGCATATTGAACCCGTCCACCACACGACGAAGATTGTGTTTGGCCGTAACTGGGTACACAGAACAAAAGGTAGCAGTGGATCCACCAGGGCTAGATTGCAAGATCTGTCGATGAATTAATCCACCATGGGCATAACCATTTTTTGCCCATGGGGCAGTCCCATCTTTGCGCAATTTGATGTTTAAAGGAGCGCACTTGGGAAGGACCTGCCGAACCAGTTCCTTCGAGATGAACTTGGCGTCGTCTACATGTCCAAATCCCCATTGTATTACATCCTTTTCCCAGTTAACAAGACTCTCAGCTACCCCAGTTGGGTTGGTGCTTCCTTTTTCACTAGTAGCGACGGCTAAGCCGATTTCGTCAATCATGGTGCTTTCTTGGTATGCAACGTTTCGTTTTGGTTTGTAACAGCAGCGTGTGTTTCAGCGAGCAGCGAGGCGAAACCCGAATCGAATTAATCACTGAAGTTGTTTGGGACCTCCAGGATGAGCATCTCTAATAGTAATAGTAGGTAGAATGTACATACGTACGTGTGTTCGTGTAGGCAGTACCAAGGAACCATGACGATCACCATGGAATAACGCGTAGTTTTGGGATCCGGAGAGGGCTGTGCCGGCGCGCGATACACATGAAGCAGTGGAGGCGCTGCAGCCATGGCCATGAGTGCCCCCTCCACTCATGATGCAGCAATGCAAGCAACACAAGCACTCGCTACCAAGTTAACAGTCAAATAACAACCTACAAGTAGTTCCAGTAGTTGAAATAGCTATCACATAGCAATGGAGAGGTCCTGGAGTGGTTAAAGGGGTCCAGAAGGTGTCCTGTTAGCTGCAGCAGCCTCGAACGCGTTCGCGAATTGAATTGCCCATTGTGGGTCTTGTTGGTGGAATTTCGAGTTTTCAGGGGAACCCCATCCCTGTCCCTAACCCTGTGTTTCTGTGTCGGATCAACTGGAGGTGCTCCAGGCATGCGCGCCCCCAGTGGAATTCCAGTGGAGGCTACCAAAGCACTGTCTCTTATACACATCTGACGCTGCCGACCGA
>ENA-ORBV01006589-ORBV01006589.1-microbial-mat-metagenome-genome-assembly--contig:-NODE-6589-length-20367-cov-8.199754_pt1 | contig 20367 bp, 18 predicted proteins | sample MGYA00237777_ERZ505514 | MGnify/ENA primary metagenome ERZ505514 (study PRJEB26160, sample SAMN06269048) | microbial mat metagenome | isolation source: Oligotrophic lake microbial mat | place... | reverse complement strand
GGTGGGGGCCAGGGCCTGGAGCGCCTCGGGGGTTGCGGCGAGCTCACCGAGCAGCGCGGCGTAGAGCTCCACCTGGGCGCCCAGCTCCTGCTCGCGCTGGTTGGCGAGATAGCGCCCGGCCAGGGCCACAAAGCCCGCGCCCAGCAGCAGCACGCCGGCCAGCGTGATCAGCAGGTAGGTGATGGTGAGACGGAGGGTGAGCGACATGGCGAAGTAAGGTAGTACTGAGTGCTGAGTGCTAAGGGAGTACTGAGTACTGAGTCCTGAGTCCTGAGTCCTGTCGGCAACAACTCACGTCCTGTGCCACTCAGCACTTGCGCGCAGCGCACCCAGCACTCAGCACTCAGCACTTGTTCCTCAGCACTCGCGCGCAGCGCACTCAGCACTCAGCACTCAGCACTCAGTACTAGGCCTACTTCCGCTCATCGAGGCTCGTGTACGGCACATCCATCGGGCCGATGTACTCAGACTCGGGGCGGATCAGGCGATTGTCGGAATACTGCTCGTAGACGTGGGCCGTCCAGCCGGCTACGCGGCTGATCGCAAAGATCGGCGTGAAGAGGTCGATCGGGATGCCCAGGGTGTAGTAGACCGAGGCCGAGTAGAAGTCGACATTGACGGGCAGCGGCTTCTCGGCCTGCACAATCGTGCGGATGCGCTCGCTCATAGCGTACCAGCGCCGGTTGTCACTAGTCTCGGCCAGCTGAGCGGCGAGGCGCTCCAGCCAGAGGGCGCGCGGGTCATCGGCCTTGTAGACGCGATGGCCAAAGCCCATGATCTTCTTCTTGGCGGCGAAGGCGCCGCGCATGTACTGATCGACCCGATCTATGTTGCCGATCTCCAGCAGCATGCGCATCACCTGCTCGTTGGCGCCGCCGTGGAGCGGGCCCTTCAGCGTGCCAATCGCCGAGGTGATCGAGCTGTGCAGGTTCGAGAGCGTGGAGGCCGTGATGCGGGCGGCGAAGGTGCTGGCGTTGAGGCCGTGGTCGGCGTGCAGGATGAGGCACTGGTCGAGCACGCGCGCGGCAGCCGGGTCGGGCTCGTGGCCGGTGAGCATATAGAGAAAGTTGGCCGCGTGGTCGAGGGTCGTGCTGGGGGTTACGGGCCAGAGGCCGTTGCGGATGCGATCCCAGGCGGCCACGATCGTGGGCATGGCAGCCGTGAGGCGGATCGACTTATGGACATTCGCCTCCAGCGAGTTATCGCCGGTCTCGGGGTCGAACGAGGCGAGCGCAGACACAGCGGTGCGCAGCACGCCCATCACTGTGGTCTTCTTGGGGAGCAGCAGCAGCAGCGCAATGATCTCGTTGGGGACCAGGCGGTTCTCGCTCATCTTGCGCTTGAAGCTATCGAGCTGCTTGTGGGTGGGCAGATCGCCGTACCAGAGCAGCGCCGTAGTCTCCTCGAAGCTCGACTTCTCGGCGAGCTCGTTGATGTCGAGGCCGCGGTAGAAGAGGCGACCGTTGATGCCATCGATATAGCTGATGCCCGTCTGAGCGGCGACAATTCCCTCCATGCCTTTGCCTGAAGTCATACCCTATTCCTTTCTGGCGCTGAAACTCTCGACGGTAGACGGTAGACGGTAGACGGTAGGTGCGACACCGCCCATCGCCCACCCTCCTGGGCGGTCTAGCCGATCACAATGCAGGTGACGGTGCGCTTGATGCCCTCGACCGCCTGGATCTCGTTCATCACCATGCGGCCGATGTTGCGCGGGTCGGGCGTCTGGAGCGTGGCGATAATATCGTACGGGCCGGTGACGGCGTCGGCGGCGAGCATGCCCTCGATGGCGCGCAGGGCGGCGAGGACTTCGGCGACCCGGCCCGACTCGGCCTCGATCAGGACGTACGCTTTCGCCTCCATAGAACCTCCTCGTTGAGCAGGCGCTGGCGCTACAGCGCGGCGCGTGCAGGCTCAGGATAGCGCGGCAGGTTACAACGGCGGGAGCAGCTCGCGCACAAAGCTAGCCGCACCGGGAACGAGCTCGGCGGGGGCGAGCTGTTCGAGGTGGGCGATCAGGGCGCTGCCGACGATGGCGCCATCGGCGAGCTCGGCCACCTCGGCCACATGCGCAGAGCTGCTAATGCCGAAGCCCACCACGAGCGGGAGATCGGTGTGGCGGCGCACGCGGGCCAGCAGCGCGCCCAGGTTGGCGGCCATGCTCTGGCGCGCCCCGGTGACGCCGGTAAGCGACACCACATAGATAAAGCCGGTGGCCCGCGCCACGATCTGCGCGATGCGCTCCTCGGGGGTGGTGGGGGCCACGAACATGATCAGATCGAGGGCCTGGTCGGCGGCGGCCGCCTGTAGCTCATCGGCCTCCTCGGGGGGCATATCGGGGATGATCCAGCCGTCGCCGCCGGCCGCGGCGAGATCGCGGCAGGCCCGCGCAACGCCGTAGCGCAGCAGCGGGTTGTAGTAGCCCATTAGCAGCAGCGGGGCCTGCACGCCTTGCTCGCGGAGCGCGCGCACGGTGGCGAGGCAGTCGGCGAGCGTGACGCCGTTTGCCAGGGCGCGCTGGGTGGAGCGCTGGATGGTGGCGCCGTCGGCGAGCGGGTCCGAGAACGGCACCCCAAGCTCGAACAGGCTGGCGCCTGCGGCCTCCATCGCGGGGACGATGGCCAGCGTGCTCTCGCGCTCGGGGAAGCCAACAGTAACATAGGGCATCAGGGCGACTCGGCCCTCGGCGCGGAGGCGAGCGAATGTCTTGGCGATGCGGCTCATAGCTCTGGCAGCCCGCGTGGACAGGCCGGATTGGTGTGCGGTTGGAGGCGATTCGCCGCCATGATACCACACTCAGCGCGGGGGCCGCCGCCCGCCTGGCGCAAGCCAGTGCGCCCTATCCCGGCAGGTAGCGAAAGATCAGAATAAACTGATGCACCTGGTTGGACACAAAGGCGAAGGGGTAGCCAAACGGGTAGAGGTTTAGGCTTTGGTCGTGCCAGATGCGGTAGCCGCGATACTCCAGGCCAGGCAGCTCGCGTAGGGCGGCCACAATGTCGGCGTGGAGCATATTGTGGTGCTCGGGCGTGGGCTGCAGGTCTTTCGTGAACAGCACAAGGTGGCCCCTCGGCCGCAGAAAGGGCAGGGCGCCGGCGATGATCGCGCTCAGCGCGGGCAGGAACGCGCTATAGCCAAGGTTGCCCAGGTCGTCTGGCGAGGCCGTAAACGGTGTAGCGGCGCCACGGCCGCGCTTCTTGTGCTCGCCCGTCTTGGCGCGGGCCATCATCGCGGCGTAGGGCGGGTCGGTGAGGATAAGCTCGAAGGGGCGCTCGCGCACCTCCGGGAAGTCGGCGAGGCAGCGCGCATCGCCCACGCGGTAGGGCTGCGGTGCCAGCGCCAGGCGCTCGCAGACGGCGGCGTAGGTTGCGGCGTACTCGGGCGAGAGATCCACGCCCACGGCGCTGCGCCCCTCCAGCGAGCAGGCAAGCAGGGTGCCGCCAACGCCGGCGAAGGGGTCGAGCACGTGGCCATCGTGGCGGGTGAAGAAGCGCAGCAGCTCGGCCACCAGCTGCGGCGGCTTGGGCGAGGGGTGGGCGCGGCGCAGGTCGTGGGCGTAGGACTCGGGGCCGCGCGTGGGGTAGCGCGTGCTGATCACCGAGCGCAGCGCGTACGTCCACTCGCGGCCGGTGAGCTCGTTCAGGGAGTTGCGCGGGTCTACGCCGCTGGGGTTGGGCTCATCGGTCTCGTCGCTCACGGGCGCGCCCCGCTATGCGCCTCGGCGCGCAGCCAACATCCCCGTGAACTCATGGAACAGATACGTGGCATCGTGGGGGCCAGGGCCGGCCTCGGGGTGGTACTGCACACTAAAGCACTGGAGCCCCTGGTGGCGCAGGCCCTCCAGCGTCTGGTCGTTCAGGTTGATGTGCGTCACCTCGACCTCGGCGGGCAGCGTGGCGGGGTCCACCGCAAAGCCGTGGTTCTGCGAGGTGATCTCCACACGGCCCGTGGGCAGGTGGCGCACAGGGTGATTGGCGCCGTGGTGGCCGAAGGGCAGCTTATAAGTCTTCCCGCCCAGGGCCAGGCCCATCAGCTGGTGGCCAAGGCAGATCCCAAACACCGGCACCCGCCCCAGCAAGCCGCGCAGCGTCTCAACGGCGTACAGCGTGGCCGCCGGGTCGCCGGGGCCGTTCGAGTAGAACACGCCATCCGGCCGCAGGGCCAGCACCTCGGCGGCGGGCGTCGCGCCGGGCACCACCGTCACGCGGCAGCCATGATCCACTAGGCGGCGCAGGATCGTGCGCTTGAGCCCAAAGTCGTAGGCCACCACGTGGTAGTTCAGCGCGGGGGCAGCGCCAGCGTAGACTGGGCCGAACGGCGCCGAGCGCTCCGCCCAATGGTAGGGCTCCTCGCAGCTCACCAGGCGCGTCAGGTCCAGGCCCTCCATCGGCGGGGCCTGGCGCGCCCTGGCCTGCAGCTCCTGCACGCTCGCGCCGCTGGTGGAGATCACGCCGCGCAGCGCGCCCGCCGTGCGGATGTGCCGCGTGAGCGCGCGCGTGTCCACGTCGCTGATCGCCACGACCCCGTGCTCGCGCAGCAGCTGCCCAAGGCCGCTGCGCGCCCGCCACGAGCTATACTCCTCGCTGTACGAGCGCACGATAAACCCCGCCGCCTGCGGCCGCAGCGACTCCGGGTCTAGCTCGTTTACGCCGGTGTTGCCGATGTGCGGGGCCGTCATCGTCACCAGCTGGCCGCAGTACGAGGGGTCCGTGAGGATCTCCTGGTAGCCAGTCATGCCGGTGTGGAAGACCACCTCGCCAACCCGCTCGCCCGCCGCCCCAAACGAGCGCCCCGGAAAGCTCCGGCCATCCTCAAGCACAAGCAAAGCGTCCATGGCGCCTATTGTAACATGGGTGTAGCCTGGGGCTTGCTAGGGCCAGGGCGGATGCAATGTCCAGGGCTGGCGCACCCAGCACACTCTACTTGATGCTGAACCTGAGGCGGCGGGTGCGGCGTATCGTTTTGGCCCAGGCGGGGCAGCGGGCGACTGAAGGCGCGCCACCCTTTGTTGTACCCCTACCACCGACGCTGTTGGTAGGCCACAGCGAAGAGCTGAAGGCGATCTGCGCGTGGTTGCAGGCCATGCAGCGGCGTAGCCTCACGATCATCGGCACAGGCGGCATCGGCAAGACGCGGCTGGCGATCAAGGCAGCGCACGCGCTGCGCTACGATTTTGAAGACGGGATCTATTGAGCAGCTACGACGGTATCTACTGCACAGAATCCACCCAGCGCACCTTCTCGGCAAGCGGGCGACGGCGGCCCTCGGGCCAGGCGACGGCTGGGCGCCCAACGTAGAAAAAGCCAAAGAGCCTGGTGTCGGGTGCGAAGCCGACCACCTCGGCGACGAGGGGATGGGTCGCGTAGGCCCCGCTAGTCCACTTGCTGCCCAGGCCCAGGGCGCTGGCCATAAGCTGGGCGTTCTGCACGGCGCTACCGAAGGCGATCAGCTCCTCCCACTCCGGCCGCTTGGGGTCGGGCTGCATGCCCAGCGCGATCCAGACTGGCGCCTGCCAAACGCGCTCGCGTTGGCCACGTTCGCCAGCCTCGTTGTAGGCTGGGCCCTGGTTCAGCGCGCGGAATGCTGCCCCAAACGCGTCGCCGACAAGCTGGCGCGCATCGCCGCTGTAGACCACAAAGCGCCACGGCTCGGTTTTGCCGTGGCTCGGGGCCCAGTTGGCAGCCTCGAGCACAGCTGCGATCAGCTCCAGGTTGATCGGCTCGGGCGAGAGCTCCTTCAAGCTAAAGCTGCGCCGCGTGCGGATAGCGGCTTGCACGTCGTTGGGGTAGTGTACGGTGGGCGACATTATGGGGGCCTTTCGGTAGCATAGTTTGCCAAACAATCGATAATTCAACAATTAATGCATCTGACAAGAGCATGACACCCATATCAAATGCCTGACTCGGGATTGATGTTGGCGGCAAGAGCGCGCTTATCAGCGTATTGGCGTCAAAGACGTACTGAATCACTCATCGGCATTGAGTATGTCTTTGAGTATAGCACACGTTCTTCCGCACATCTACCCAGTTTCGGAACAGCACAAGACGCACGCATGGTGCGGCTGCTGCCCAACGGACAGCGGTCAGCTGCGCCGTTGGCAGGCGTCTGAAGGAGTGGAGGACGCCGAGGAGAGGCAGCTGCCGGGCAATGCGCGTGCAGCCGACCTGTGGAGTGCGAGGAGCGGCGAGTCGCCACGCACGGCTGAAGGTTGCGGTTGTCTCGTTACCGGCAGGCCGAAGCGTTTTGCCGGGTAGATCGCGCCCAGCCCACCAGCCGCGCCAGCGGTGTCAGCTGCACAGCGTGGTTGGGCTGCCCATATATAAGGTGACGTTCTGAGAAGAATTTTGCTTTGCAAGTCAGCAAAACAGCCGTATCACTGTATAGTATTTACTTTATTTTTAGACGCGAACTACTCCGTTTTGCCTTTTTTGTCGGAATGAGTTGAATAAGTGAACGCAGCGCGGTATTGACGGACTCCGCGTCTGGAAAGTAGACTTGGACATCTGGATCAAGTGTTACCGTTCCTTCCGGCCGGGTCACGTGCTGAATCACGGTTGTCCCGTCCGCTTTGGTAATACTGATCGTATAGCCCTGACGCATGGCCTGGTAATATTTGCCGCGCACCCCTGTTTTTCCTGAGAAATCATACTCCGGAAGCATGGTATCATCATCGCTGCCGTTGGTTTTGGTAGGATCACTGGTGTTGTCGTTCATAGGTATCGCGTTCCTTCCGTGTTGCTCGACGGGCACTAATGATCCGAATGGTCGCGTTACGGTCTACATGGACGACCAACAGCAGTCGTCGTTGTTCGGATTCGCCAATACTAATAAAACGATCCTCGTATTCCGCATGCTTATCAAAAAATGTAAGAAGGAATGGTTCGGCAAAGATAGTTGTCGCTTCAGCGAACGTAACTTCATGTTTACTGGCATTTGAACGTGCTTTTACGTCGTCCCATTCAAATTGCACGTCCACACGGCACTCCTGCAACGATATGTACGCGACCTAATGTAACATACGGAGCCTATCGCTGCAAGGAGGTTGAGCTTGTTTGTTCTTTATCTGTTCTTATCCTGTGTCAGGTAGATCTGTGTTTTTGGCAGCCCAACATGTATTCGGCTGTATCGCCGCCACCGATAGTATTCAGCACACCGTTCGAGGGGTAGCCGTAGGTATTGTGTCAATTCGAGGGGGTGTGGTTGTAGTCGCCGGTGGCCTGCATCAGCACGACGTTGGGGGTCGCAGCGGGGCAGCCCACTGCCACACGGGGCTCATTCACGGGCTGGATGATGCGCGCCTCGTAGGCGTTGGCGGCCACCGGCACAGGGGCTGGGCTGGGGTTTGGGCTGGGCAACGCCCCCAAGCCGTCGCCGCCAGGGCAGGCCATCAGCGACAGGTAGACCTGCGTGGTCATGGCCGGTGCATGCGCTCCAGCCAGGGTTGCAAGGCCCAGCAGGGCGAGCAGGGTGGCAGGGTCAGGGCCAGGAGCAGGCGTTGCATCGGTAGGGTTCCTTCGTCGGCGGCTGCGATGTCACCCAGGGCGGATGCAACGTCCGACCACCGGGCGTTTTATCCACAGATGACACCGATTTCCGGCCCATTTTTGGCCCCAACGGGCGTTGGCTCGGGACGTTGCACCCGCCCACCGTCTACCGTCCTCCGTCTTCCGTCCACCGTCTGCCGCTGCACCGTCCACAGCATTACGGCGAGGATTGTTATGCCGGCGCCGGCCACCAGGGCGGGGAGCCCGAGCTGCGGTGCCAGGTCGATGGCGAGCCCGCCGAGCGCAGGCCCCACCGCGTCGCCGATCATATAGGCTAGCTGGGTGACAATCGAGGCGCCCACCAGCTGCGAGCCGCGCCAAAGCTCGCCGTTGCGGATGGTGGCCAGCGTGTAGAGCCCGCCGCCGGCGCTGCCCCAGATTAGCCCGAGCAGCAGCAGCAGGGCGGGCCAGGCCTGGGCGAGCGGCATCAGCAGAGCGCTCGCCACGATCAGGCCCGCCGCGCCAAGCACCACGCGCGTCCATGGCAGGCGATCCGCCAGGTAGCCGAAGGGGTACTGCGCCAGGCTCCCGAGGCCCATCGCTGTAACCAGGCCCGCCGCCAGGGTGGGGCTCAGGCCAGCCACGAGCCCGTAGAGCGGCAGGGCCACAGAGAGCCCCGACTCAAATAGGCCGCCGAGCAGGGCCGCGCCGAGCACCAGGGGTCCAACCTGTGCCACAGCGCCGCGCAGGCCAGCCCGCGCGCGGGTTGGCGTCGGCAACGCTGCGGCCGGGGCGGGCGCCCGCATTGGCCAGAGCAGCGCCACTGCGGCCAGGGTAGTCGCCAGGATCACGGCGCGCGGCGCCAGCCCGTGGATGCCGACGAGCATCAGCATGCCGGAGCCTACAAAGAACCCGGCGCCGATGCTGGTCTGGAACAGGGCCACCGACTGGCCGCGCGTCTCGTCGCTGGCCAATGCGGGCACCCAGCTCTCGGCCACGGTGTAGCGCAGCCCGGCGGCCAGGCCAGAGAGCGCAAGCAGCGCCGCCCAGAGGGCCGGCGAGTCGCTCAGGGTGAGGCCAACAGTGGCGAGGGCGCACGTCACCAGGGCCAGGCGGAAGGTACGCCGCTCGCCGAGGCGCCGCAGCAGCACGGGCGCGGCGGGCAGCGCGGCCATGTAGGCCAGCGAGCCCACGGCGACCAAGGCGCCGATCAGGGCCGCGTCTACGCCGCGCGCCGCCATGCTAAGCGCCAGCATCGGCGTCAGCATCACGCCGGGGATTGTCTGCACAAAAAAGCCTACGAGGAAGCGCAGCATCTGCGTCTTTTCTGTCTGTCGTCGCACCATGACGGTCTCTTTTCCAGCTCCAAGTCGAGGGCACAGGGCGCAGCATGAGTGCAGCCCAATTGCGTTGTATGCCTCAGCATAGGGCTGCGGCGGTGCGCGGGTGTGACAGGTGGCGGTGCGGCGGGCGGTGCAGCCACATCTGAGCGCGGTACAATGGCTGCGCATCAGCGTAGTAACCGAGGAGCGCCCCCCACATGAGCACGAGCGTGAACGAGCGGCAGCCGGTCGAGCTGCGCCTGCTGGGCCCGCCCGAGCTGCTCGTCGGCGGGCGGCCCGTGGCCGTGGAGCGCCGCAAGGCCCTGGCTCTGCTCGCCTACCTCGCCATCGAGCCCGGCGACCACGCCCGCGACACGCTCGCCACGCTGCTCGCCCCCGAGGACGCCGCCCCCAGCGCCCGCGCCGGCCTGCGCCGCGCCCTCGTGGCGCTCGGCCCCGCCGTGCGCCACGCCCTGCGCATCGCCGACGACCGGATCGGTCTACGCCGTGACGCGCCCTTTGCACTCGATGTGGACGCTTTCCGTGCCGCCCGCTCCGCCGACTCAGCTACGCTCGCAGGGCTGGAGACGCTGCGCGCCGCCGTTGCCAGCTACCGTGGCGACTTCATGGCCGGCTTCAGCCTGCCCGGCAGCGCCGCCTTCGACGAGTGGCAGTTCTTTCAGGCCGAGCGCCTGCGCTGGGAGCTGGCCAGCGCCCTTGAGCGCCTCAGCTCCCCCGAGGCCGCCCGCCAGGACCACGAGGTCGCCCGCGACGCCGCCCGCCGCCGTGTGGCCCTCGACCCGCTGCACGAGCCCGCCCACCGTCGCCTGATGCAGCTCTACGCCGAGTCCGGCCAGCACGCCGCCGCCATCCGCCAGTATCGCCTGCTCGCCGACACGCTGGAGCGCGAGCTGGGCGCCGAGCCCGAGCCGGAGAGCCTTGCGCTCTACGAGCAGGTGCGGGGCGGCGAGCGCTCCGCCCAGGGCGGCAGCCGCTGGAGCAGCGCCCCGCCTCGCCTCACCACGACCACCGCCAGCGACGCCGTCGCTATCGAGACGCCCGCCCTGCCCTTTCTTGGCCGCGAGGAGGAGCTGGCCCGTGTGGCCGCCGCGCTCGCCGACCCGGCCTGCCGTATCCTCACCCTGGTCGGCCCCGGCGGCATGGGCAAGACCCGCCTTGCCGTCCACGCCGCCCTCAGCCACCAGCAGCGCTTCCCCGACGGCGTCCACCAGATCTCGCTCGTGGGCGTCGGCAGCGTCGAGCGCCTGCTCACCACCATCGCCGCGGGCCTGGGCGTGAGCGGCCAGGGCGAGCCGCTGGAGCGCATTTGCGCCACCTTGCGCGAGCGGCGTGCGCTGCTGGTGCTCGACAACGCCGACCAGATCCTCGACGGCGCTCTGCCGCTCCACGCCATCGTGCAGCGCACCCAGCAGCTCAAGCTGCTCGTCACCTCGCGTGAGCGGCTCCAGCTTACCGAGGAGTGGGTGATCGACCTGGCTGGCCTCGCCGTGCCCGCCGACGCCGCCACCCTCGGCGCCGCCGACTACAGCGCGGTGCAGCTGTTTGTGCAGCGCGCCCGCCAGGTGCGCGCCGACTTCGCGCTTACGCCCGAGGTTCTGCCCGACGTAGTTGAGATCTGTGCGCTGGTGGAGGGCATGCCGCTCGCCATCGAGCTGGCCGCCGCCTGGGTGCGCGTGCTCACCCCCGCCGAGATCGCCCGCGACCTTGCCGAGAACATGGCCCTGCTCACCACCACTCTGCGCGACGTGCCCGAGCGCCATCGCAGCGTCGAGGGCGTCTTCGTGCAGGCCTGGGAGCGGCTGAATCCCGCCGAGCGCCAGGCCCTCGCCCGGCTCTCTGTGTTCGAGGATGGCTTCACCCGCCTTGCCGCCACCGAGGTTGGCGGTGCCACCACGCTCGTGCTCGCCGGCCTGGCCGACAAGGCGCTGATGCGGCGGGACCGCGCGGGGCGCTACGCCATCCACGAGCTGCTGCGCCAGTTCGCCGCCCGCAAGCTCGCCGACGACCCCGCCGACGAGCAGGCCACCATGCAGCGCTTCTGCCGCCACTGCATGCGCCTGCTAGAGCAGCGCAACGCCGACCTCCAGGGCGCCCACCAGCGCCAGGCCCTTGCCGAGCTGGAGCTGGAGTACGATAATCTCTGGAAAGCCTGGGCCTGGGCGGTGGAGACGGGCCGGCTCGGCGATCTGGCCGAAGGCCTGGACGGCCTGTATCGCCTGCACGAGCTGCGCGGCTGGTACAGCGACGGCATCCAGATCCTGGAGCTGCTGACTGAGAAGCTGCTGCCCAACGTGGGCGGCGACGTGGCGGAGCGCGAGCTACTGGTGGCGCGCACGAGGGCGCGGCTCGGGGCGCTCTTCTGCTGGGTGGGTCAGTTCGCCACGGCGGAGCGTCTGCTGGCGCAGGCGCTGCCGGTGCTTCAGGCGCGCGACGCCACGCTGGATACGGCCTTCGCGCTTACCGGCATGGGCATCGTGGCCAGCGAGCGCGACGACGACGAGCGCGCCAGGCAGCTGCTCGACGCAGCGCTGGAAGCGTACCAGGCCCTCGGCCAGCAGTCGGGCGTGGCCTGGGCGCTGGACGCGCTGGGCGACCTGGCGGGCAGCACGGGCGACTACCAGCGCGCCAAGGAGCTGCTCAACGCGAGCAGCACGATTTTCAGCGCCCTCGGCGATCAGGTGAGCGCCGCCTGGAGCATCAGCAGCCTGGGGCGCGTGCTCGGCCTTGTCGGCGAGCACGCGGCTGCCCGCCAGCTGCTTGAAGAGAGCCTGGTGATCTTCGAGCAGCTCGGCGACCTGCACGGCGCCGCAGCCGCCAACGCCAACCTCGGCGAGATCGCCTTCCTCGCACGTGACGTGGCTGGGGCGCGGGCCTCGTGGGCGGCGGCGCTGCGCCAGGCGCGCGAGGTGGGCGCCGCGCCCCTGGTGATCGACGCTCTGGTGGGCATCGCCATGGCCCTCGCCGAGACGAGCGCGCCCGAGCGGGCCCACGAGCTTGCCACCCTCGCCCTGGAGCACGAGGCAACCTGGAAGGAGACGTTGGTGCTGGCAGAGGGCGTGCTCGACACTACCCGGCGCCTCCTCAGCCCAGAGGCTGCCCACGAGGCGTCCCGACGCGGCCACGCCCTCAGCTGGGAGAGCGCCGCAGATCAGCTGCTGGGAGCATAGCCGACGACGGACGGGAGGCGGGCGCGTACACGCGCGCCGTGGTGGCGCGGTGCGCCGGGCGCCCGCCAGCGCGGGCGGGTCTGGACGCGTCCACCGTCCACCGTCCACCGTCCACCGTCCACCGTCCAGCTACAGCGCCCTATCCGGCCGTAGCGCGTACTCCCACCAGTTGTTGAGCAGGCCGTCGGTTGCACCGTCCAGGCGGGGCATATGGTCGAACCACCAGAGATGGTGGGCGCGCATATCGCCGCCGCCCCACTCGTCGGCGCGCATCTGGCGCGGCGGGGCGCTGAGATCGGGGAAGGCGTACCAGGCGTCGGCGCGGCTCGGCACCGGGCGCGGGTTGCCCCAGTCGTAGTCGGCCAGGCTGCTGGGCGCAAAATGCACGTTGCCGCACTCGGCGCGGCCGGGGTGGCTCTTGTCGTAGCGCGTGAAGCGCTCCCACAGGTTTGCCTCGCCCCGGCGCCCCCGGTAGACGTGCGCCATGATCGACTCGACGCGGTGGCCGAAGTTCTCCAGCATGCAGCCCACCTCGCGCTCATAGTTGAAGCCCATCACCACGAAGCGCCGCCCGCACGCCTCGCTGCCGGCCAGGGGCGGCGAGTTGCACCAGATCGCCCCGGCGCCAACCATGTGGCTCTCGTAGTAGCCGGCGTAGGGAAAGCCGAACAGCCAGACCTCGTCGATCTCGTTACGCAGCACCTTGCGCGTCAGGTCGAACTCGGCCAGGATGCGCTGGTAGTCGGCGGCGTCGGGCTGGTGGAAGCCGCCGCGCCGCGCCCAGCAGCGCAGAAACTCAGCGTCGTCGTAGGCGAAGCCGTCCAGTTTCACCGGGTAGCCATCCACCTCGTGGCGCTCCACCACGTTGTAGCGCGCGATGCCGCCGGAGCAGGTCCGCAGGTCGTCGCTGTACTGGCGCGCAAGCATGTCCGGGTCGTGCCAGCCAAAATGCTGATGCAGCTTGCGCCCGCCGTGGGCCTCTAGCAGTGGGTTGTGGATCACCATTGCCACGCGCAGCTCGATCGGCGCCGCGCTCGTGCGCTCGCCGTGCAGCACCGGCCGCGCCTGCTCGCCGCGCTTCTCGCCGCGCCCAAAGAGCCAGTCAAGCATGAGATACCTTTATGCTATGGGAATAGCGTTACTCACAGCTGCCTGAGCGCCCGAGCCATTTGGACCACGAAGCGGCGAACGCGTGCGAACCACCGCGAAACCGGCCTCGTTTATGCGCGGTTGTGCGTTCGCGCCGTTCGTGCCACTTCGCGCCGTTCGTGGTCCAGACGCCCCGCCTCGCGCCGCGCCCAAACAGCCAGTCAAGCATGAGATACCCTCCTCAGGGCAGCATGATACGCTGCCTCTGCGGTCGGCGCCAGCCGATCCCAGCTGAAGCGCCGGGCCGCCGCATGCGCCCCGGCCCCAAGTCGCGCCCGTAGCTCGGCATCGTCGAGCAGGCGGATTGCGGCTGCCGCGAGGGCCGCCGGATCGCCGGGCGACACCAGCAGGCCGCTCTGCTCGTGCGTGATAAAGGAGCGCGCCTCGCCCACGTCGCTCGCCACCAGCGCGAGGCCGGCGCCCATCAGCTCCAGGAGCTTGGCGGAGCAGCGTGCGCGGTTCACCAGCGTGTCGCGGGTTGGCACAAGGGCAATGCCAGCCTCGGCGATGGTGGCGGGGATCGCGGCGGGCTCCAGCCAGCCCCGGTAGTCCAGCAGCTTGGCGAAGCCAGCGCGGCCCGCCAGCGCCAGCAGCTCGCGCTCCTCGCCGCGCTCGCCGCGCCCCACCACGATCAGCCGCGCCCCGGGCCGCGCCGCCTGGAGCGCCGCAAGGGCCGCCGCCAGCTCGCGCAGATCCAGCTCCCAGAAGCGCGTGTAGAGCAGCATGGTCGGCGAGAGCGTGACAAGGTGACCGGGTGACCGGGTGACCGGGTGACCGGGTACGCTGGGTTTGCCAGGTGTCACCGTGTCACCTTGTCGCCCGGTCACCGGGTCAGGTTCGACGCCATTGGGCAGGTAGAACACGCGCTCGGGGGGCACGCCCATGGCCCAGACCAGGCTCTCCAGGGTGCGGCTCGCCACCGTCACGCTCGCGGCGCGATGCGGCAGATCGCGCTCCTGCCAGGCGAAGAGCTGTTTGGCGGGGGCGGGGTAAGGCAGCAGGTCGTTCCAGCCGCCCCAGCCCTCCCAGTCGTCGCTGTCCACCACCAGCGGCAGGCGCGGGCGCAGTGTGTGAGCGGCCAGCGCGGCCAGCCCAGCGTAGCCCTTGGGTTTAAAGAGATGGATCAGCTGCGGGGATTCCGCGCGGGCCAGGCGCAGCAGGGCGGCGCTCAGCTCGGCGATGGCGGCGGGGCCAGGCAGGCGCGGGGCAGGCGTGTGCAGCACAGGCACGCCGCCGTACACAGCGCGCGTCCCGGCATCCTGAGGGTTCTGGAGCGCCGGGGCCACAATCGTGAGGGCGTGGCCGCGCCGCGCGAGCGCCTGGGCAAGCGGCAGCATGCGCGCCAGCAGCGTGCCCTTAGGGCGAATCCCAAAGGGGGCAAGCATCACCACGCGCATCTTTTCAGTCCCCTTGCTCTTGCGCACCGTCAGGGCCAGAAAGCATCCACAGATGCCACAGATTTTCGCTCAAATGCCCCGCAACCGGAGCACGAGGCGCGCGTGCTGATCGGGCAATAAATGGTCTGGAAATCTGTGGCATCTGTGGATAAAAGGCCTGGCTGGTTCCCGCCCCAGGTATACTGAAGCCTGCCACGCACGCTACTCTGCCCCAGCACGAGGGATACACCAAAATGCGCTCAGCCAGGCGAAGCTTGTTCGAGCCGCGCGCTACGGCGGGCCAGCTGGAGATTGGCCTGCGCGGCCTACTGATGCTCGCGAGCATCATGGCCGTTGGCCTTGGCCTGCGCCTGTTCCGGCTCGATTATATGGGCTACTGGCACGACGAGGTTATCTCCAGCTTTGCCGCGCGCCCGCCGGCCCTGGAGATCTTCCGCTCGATTACCGCCAACGACACGCATCCGCCACTGTATCACATCCTGCTGCACTTCTGGGGCGCCCGCTTCGGCTACGAGATCATCTCGCTGCGCCTCTTCTCTGTGCTCATCAGCCTGCTCTGCGTGCCGGCCGTCTACCTGCTGGGGCGTACGCTTCTAGGGCACGCCACCGGCCTTGTGGCCGCCGCGCTAATGGCGAGCTCGCCCTTCCTGATCTTCCACGGCCAGCAGGCCCGCATGTACCCCCTGCTCACGCTGCTGCTGCTGCTCACCACGCTCGCCTTTCTTGCGGCCTGGCGGCGGGGCGGCGCCTGGCGCTGGGCGCTGTTCGGCCTCGCCGCTGCGGCGGGCTTCTACACCCATGTCTACTTCGGCTTCTCGCTGCTTGGCCTCAACCTCTGGGCGCTCGCCGAGAGCGTGCGCCTGCGCCAGCTTGATCGCCGCGCCTGGGCGGGGCTGATCCTTGCGCAGCTCGTGGCCGTGCTCTGCTTCAGCCCTTTCCTGCTGACCATGCTCACCCTCACGAGCGCGGTGGTCGCAGACTTCTGGATTCGCGGCAGCAGCCCCCTGAGCTGGCTGTTCGCGCTGATGGCGATCCTCAACAACGCCACGCTGCTCGACGGCCAGGCGCCGCTGCTGCTTGTGCTGCTGCTCTACGTGCCCGCCGTAAGCGCCCTAGTGTTCGCCGTGGCCTTCGCTGTGGGCCAGATCTGGCGGGGCGCCGAGGAGGGGCCGGCGTGGTCGCTGCTCCTGTTTGCGCTGTTAACCCCTTGCCTGGTCGCAACGGTGCTGTCGCTGACTGTCAGGCCTATCCTGCTCGACCGCTCGCTGATCGGGGTGAGCGGGCCGCTCTTTATCTTGCTGGCGGGGGCGGCAGTGCGCGGCTGGCAGCGCTGGCTCACGCGCGCCCTCACAGCCGCCGTCGCCGTATCAATCGTCGCCGGGCTGGCGATCACCTACCCGAGCGCCCCCGCGCCCCACTCGCTCCAGCCCCCGCTCGACGCGCTCTTCAGCGCGCGCCGCCCTGGCGACGCGGTGATCCTGCTCGACTGGCAGAGCTTCGACCTGGCGGCGCTGCGCTATCCCGACGCCACCGATGTCTACTTTGGCGGGCCGGCCGCGAGCATTGGGGCATCGCAGCGCCGCATGGCCTTTATGCGCTGGCACACGCCGGATCAGGTTGGGCCGGCCGAGGGCTACGCGGGGCGCTACAGGCGCGTCTGGCTCTTCTCCACGCGCTACACCTACCCCACGTTCTGGGCGGCCACAAAGCCCTGGCTGAGCGAGCACGGGCGCCTGGCGGAGCAGCGCGAGATCGGGCGGGGTACAGGGCTGGGTACACTCCAGCTTTACGAAATGCGCCCCTGAGCGAGCAGGGCGAAGGCTCAGTTGAGCAGCTTTGCGGTAGGCTCTTTCACGGCCCATCCGCCTGTGCGCAGCGACAGGGCGCCGCCGGCCAGGCTGTAGAGTGTCGATAAAGCGCGAGCCAGCAGCGCCACGGCCAGCGCCGTGGGGGCCGGCACAGCATACGCTGCCAACACAACGATAAACACGCTCTCTAGGACGCCAAGGCTATTAATGCTAATTGGCAGCAGCATGGAGAGCGACCCCGCGAGCACAAGCCAGATCGCCGCACCTGGCGACACGCTGATGCCGAGCGCTGCCAGGATCGCCCAGTGGGCCGCGATCGTGCCCAGGTTAGAGCAGACCGAGAGGGCGTAGGTGTTCAGGAGCAGGGCCGCCCAGCCGCGTACGCCCCGCCGCGCTGTGGCTGGCACCTGCTCACTCCCTGCAACGCGCGTGAGCAGCCCGCGCAGCTGCTGGCCTCGCCCGTAGAGCAGCGCGCCCGCGCCACCAAGCGCCGCGCCGCTGGCAGCAACGGCAAGCACCCAGAGCCACTGGGGCGGCAGAGCGGGCAGCGCAAGCCTGTCGCTGAGCCCAGCCGGCAGCCCAAACCAGAGCGCTGGTAGCAGAAAGAGGCCGAGGCCGGCTAGGCCAACGCCTCGGTCTAGCGCCACCGAGAGCAAGGCCGGGGGCAGCGCCACGTGCCGCGCGGCCAGGGCGGCGCGCACCCCATCGCCGCCGATGCCCGTGGGCAGGAAGTTGTTGCAGAACAGCCCGGCCCCGTAGTAAGCCGCGAGGGTGCCGGGCGCAATGGCGCCGGGTGGCAGCAGGCCGCGCCAGCGCACTACGTTGAGCGCGTGGGCGGCCAGAAGGAATAGCGCTGCCAGCGCCACGAAGCCCCAGCGCAGACTGGCGAGCGAGGCGCCGAAGCTGGCCCAGTCGATGCTACGCGCCAAAACGACGCCAAGGCCCAGGGTGCAGACAATCTGCACCAGGCGCAGCCAGGGAACGCGCGTGGGCCGCTGAGCTTGTGTCATACCTGCGGCTTCTGGAAGTAGGCGCCCATCCCGCCAACCCGATGGAGCGCGGTGCGCGGCAGCCCCCGGCGGTCGAGAAAGTCGTGGGCGGCACGGTCGCAGCCCTCCCAGTAGCCGTAGTCGTCGAAGACCACATAGCCGCCTGGCACAACCCGATCATAGAGCTCGTTCAGCACCAGGCTGACAGAGTCGTACCAGTCGGCGTCGATGTGCAGCAGCGCGATCTGCTCCACCGTGGCAGCCGGAATGCTCTGCTCGAACCAGCCCTTCACAAAATGCACACGCTCAAGCGGCAGGCCCAGCTTGCGGAAGATCCGCTCCACCGCCTCGATGCTGCCCTTGTTCATCCCCTTGAAATAGTAGGTTCGCTCGAAGGCGTTGTCCTTCTCGGTGGGTGGGGGCAGGCCCTCGAACGAGTCGAACAGCCAGAAGTCACGCTGCACGCCGCTATCCTGGCAGGCCGCAGCCATCATCGCCGAGGAGCCACCCTTCCAGACGCCGCACTCGACGATGGTGCCTGGTAGTGCGCTTCGGTTGAGATAGCGTACCATGCGGTACAGGTTGATCAGGTTAGGATTGCGCACCATGGTGTGGCGCGGTTTGACCTGCATAATTAGCCGGGCCAGATGGAGCGACTCGGCCGATGGCCGGGCGATCAGCAGCGCGCCAAGCTCAAGCAGCGAGCGTCCGGCCACAAGCAGCTTCCCTACGGCAAAGTCTGGCGAGAGCAACTTAACAGGATTCATACACTATACTCCTGGCCCGCAGGCCTTTAGCGAACGCAACGCTTCTAACAGTCCTCCAGGGGACGGGCAGCGGTGGAACCCGGCTCGGCTGCCCGCGACAGCTCACTCGCCTGGCGTAGCAAGGTAAGAAATTGTTCGGCGATCATGGGCCAGCCAAAGCGCTCGGCCCGTGCGCGTGAGGCTACGGCCATGCGTCGGGCCAAGGGGCGATCAGCGGCAAGGCGCCGCAGCTGAGCTGCCAGTGTCTCTACATCTGCCCAGTCGAACGTGAGCCCGTTCTCGCCCTCGGCGACAAGATCCTCTGTGCCGCCGGTGCGGCTCAGAACCAAGGGCATACCTGTGGCCAGCGCCTCGAGTCCGGCCAGGGCAAGCCCCTCGTTGAACGAAGGCAGCGCAAAAATATGGGCAGCTGCATACTGTTGGGCGATGCGCTCGCGAGGTACATAGCCTGCAAACGTCACCTGATCGGCGATGCCAAGTGCAAGCGCCTGTCGTTGGAGCTGCCGCTCTGCGTCGCCGGTACCAACGAGCTCCAGACGCACGTCTACGCCTTCGGCCAGCAGGCGAGCCACCGCCGCGATGAGATGCTGCTGACCCTTACGCTCAATCAGGCGCGCGACACAGATCACACGCAGGGGGCCATTATCTGGCACAGGCGCGCCCGGCCGAAACTGTCCCAGGTCAACCCCGTTAGGGATAAGCACTGGCGCTATCTGCGCAGCAACGGCGTGGATCATCGTCACCTCCTGAGCGCATTTTGCGATCACGGGGGTAGCAGCACGCCAGGTTGCGCTGATCAGCGGCGTCAGCACGGGGTAGAGGTAACGGTAGCGCTGCTCAAACCCAGGGATGTCGGGGCCGCTTACCCAGAGCACATACGGCAGGCTGAAGGAGCGTTGCAGCGCCAGGGCAACGACCCCGGCCGGCAAGGCGCTCCAGGCAAGGCATACATCGTAGGGCTGGGCGCGGTGGAGGTTCCGCGCGAGTGGTAGCGCCTGGGCCGCATACATCAGCAGCTCGCGTCCGCTGGAATGATGCAGGTTTCGGTTCAGAACTGGAACTTTGTACAGGCTGATATTCGGCGCCAAGCGCGCCGTCTCGAAACGATGTCCGAGGGCGGCGGTAATCAGATCGATCTGGAGGTCGGGGCGCCCGGCGTAAAGGCGGAAGAGCGCCTCGTTGGCTGTGCCCATGCCGCCGCCAAGGGGCGGGAACTCGTTGTTGAGCATGAGAATACGCATAGTCTACCCGCGCCCCCAAACCTGGCGCACCACATAGAGCGGGCGGCGCTTGACCTCCTCGAAGATGCGGCCGATATACTCGCCGATCACGCCGATGGTGATCAGCTGCACGCCTGCGAGGAAGAAGATCGCCACAACGATGGTGGCGAAGCCAGGTGGGTTCAGCCCCACCGTGAGCCTCTGAATAGTGTAGAAGATCGCGATCAGGATCGACAGGAGCGAGACAGTCAGCCCGGCCAGCGAGATCATGCGCAGCGGCAGGTAGCTGAAGGAGATCAGCCCGTCCAGGGCCAGGTAGAGCAGCTTGGCGAAGGTGTACTTGGGCTTGCCGGCGTGGCGCGCCTGGCGCTCGTAGGCCAGCCCAGTCTGCCGGAAGCCGACCCAGCTGCGGATGCCGCGCACAAAGCGGTTGCGCTCCGGCATGCTGTTGAGCAGATCGACCACGCGCCGATCCATCACGCAGAAGTCGCCCGCGTCGAGCGGGATATCGATCTGGGCGACACGCCGCAGGAGCCGGTAGAACGTAAGGTAGGCCAGGCGCTTGAGCGGCCCCTCCTTGCGCTGCTCGCGGATGGCGTAGACCACCTCGTAGCCCTCGCGCCACCTGGCGATAAACGCGGGCAGCACCTCCGGCGGATCTTGCAGGTCGGCGTCCATGATCGCGACAGCCCGGCCCAGGGCGTGCTCCATGCCGGCGCTGATCGCGACCTGGTGGCCGAAGTTGCGCGCCAGATCGATCGCGACAACCCGGCTGTCGGCGGCAGCAAGCTCGTGCAGGCGGGCCAGGGTGCCGTCGCTGCTGCCGTCGTTCACGACGATAAGCTCGTAGCGCATGCCCAGCGGGTCGAGCGCGGCGACCAAGCGGCCGTAGAGAGCAGGGATGTTTTGCTCCTCGTTGAAGGCCGGGATCACCACAGAGAGCTCGATGGGCGGGGGGGCGCTGGCGTATTCCTCATCGGTTAAGCCATTTGCCAATCTGTCCAGTTGACATATCATTGCGTCTATGCCAAGTCCACCTGAAA
>ENA-ORBV01006588-ORBV01006588.1-microbial-mat-metagenome-genome-assembly--contig:-NODE-6588-length-20368-cov-4.989059_pt1 | contig 20368 bp, 18 predicted proteins | sample MGYA00237777_ERZ505514 | MGnify/ENA primary metagenome ERZ505514 (study PRJEB26160, sample SAMN06269048) | microbial mat metagenome | isolation source: Oligotrophic lake microbial mat | place... | reverse complement strand
GGACGACACCTTGCCTGCTGCCGTCCCTTGGCGTCTTGGCGTCTTGGCGGCCAATTCTGCTTGGCCTGCTGATCGTTCTGACATTCACCGCCTGCACCGACCAACCCCGCCAAGAGCCGAAACCCAAACCAACAATAGCCACCGCCACCACCAGCGCGCGCCCGACGACGCACAACGAAGATGAGAACGCCCGCTGGGTAATCTTCGGCGGCGACGTCAAAGGTCCTTCACCTGCATCGCTGATCGAAGCTCGCGAGATGGACGACATCCGCGGCCTGATGGATGACGGGCTCTACGACCAAGCGCGCACGCGACTGACCGCGCTGCTCCACGCCGGCTGTCTGCATCCACAAGCCTTTCTGCTGCGCGCGCAGTTGCACTACCAACAAGGCGAGTTGGAAGAAACCATCCCGTGGTGCAATCGCGCTCTGGAAACCAGCAGCTGGTGGATCGAACCGCGCCTGTTGTTGGCGCAGACCTATATGCGCCTCAAACGCCTGGGCGCGGCAGAGAACGTGCTCGGTGATCTCGACCGCCTCGCGCCAAAACTGCCGTGGGGCCCGTTCGGCACCGGCAGCATCGCGGCGATGCGCGGCGATTTTCCCCGCGCGACCGTGTTGCTCGACGAAGCCCTGCGCCGTGATCCCGACCACGTCTCCAGCCTGCGCCTGCGCGCGCGTCTGGCGGCGGTGAACAAAGAATCGGAACTGGAGGAACGTCTACTCGGCCGTTACCTCGCGCAGGTACCGGACTCGCAAGGCGCCTACCAACGCCTGGGCGAACTCGCGCTGGCCGCAAACCGCCTGGAGGACGCCCGCCGCGCCTTCCTGCAATCCTACGAACTGCGCCCGCTGCCCGAGACCGCCCGCCGACTCGCTGAACTTGCAGGGCGCCGCGGCGACGCCGCCGAAGCCCAGGCATGGCAGGAACGCGCCGGGACGGCGGCGCCTGCCAAAGACAAACCAGCCGTGACGGATCAGTGATGACTCGCGTGCGAGGTGCGAGGTGCGAGGTGCGAGGTACGGGGTGCGAGGCGCTACCTGGCCGGTCCATGCGGAATCCGGGCCGCCTGGGATGGCCGCCCCGACCCTTGACCATCGGGGTCCGAAGCCATGATCCCGCCCCTCACAACTAGACCTACTGGGGTGTCGTCTAACGGTAGGACTGCAGACTCTGACTCTGCCTGTCGGGGTTCGAATCCCTGCACCCCAACTTTGAAGCACGGCCGACCATATCCGAACAATTCGGTGTGGTCGGCCTTTTCATTTTTGTTTCGCGCTGGGTCCATTAATGCAGCCAACGGTCCCCAGAACATTAAGCGGTAGCGGCCAGATTTTCACTCAGCACGCGCGGGTGCCGGGCTGCAATTCGGATCAACGCCAATGCGGGGCCATCTGGACTGCGGCGATCCTGTTCCCAGTTGCGCAGGGTGTGGACGCTGATGCCCAAAGCCTGGGCGAAGGCTTCCTGGGTCAGGCCAGCGAACCGGCGCAAGGCGACGATATCGCTGCCGTCTTTGATCTCGCCCTTGATGAGGCGTGCGCGGACGCTGTGACGGATGCTGCGGGCGAAGTCGGCGGCAGTCAGTTCGCGATTGCTCATGGGTGCTTTCCAAGGTGCTGGCGGTAGAGGGTGATTTCCGTCCGGGTCGCTTTGCGGGCGCTGATGATGCGGATGGTGTCGTCGTGGCGCTCGGTGAAGACCACCATCACCACGCCCCGTTTGACCGGGCCGATGGCGATGTAGCGCTCGTCGTCATCGTCATGATCCGGGATCTCCAGGTAGTCGGCGCCACTGGTGAAGAGGCTGGGGACGTCCCCGAAGGTGAGTCCGTGCTTGCGCCGGTTGATGGCCTCCTTGCCTGGATCCCATTCAAAACGCATTGGCGACATGCTAAGCCATTGGCGGAGGTGGACAAGTCCGCAAAAATAGTGCGCCTACGGCTACGCGCCAGCGATTCCCTCTACCGCCTTGGGCTGTAGTAGCTTGGGCTGTCATGGTAATTGTTCGGATATGGTAAGCCCTGCTCAACCAACATTCATGCATCAGGATGAGTACGCCCGACCCACCGGTTTCCGGTGGGTCGAGTTGTTTCCGGTCACTGTCATCGTCCCGAGTATCGCTCATCGTCTGGGCTGCTGCCTGGCTCGGACTCGCGCACGGTGCCAGCGCAGCTAGTTGATGCGGCGCGCTCTGCCGCTGTGACGGATGCTGCGGGCAAAGTCGGCGGGGGTCAGTTCGCGGTTGCTCATGGGCGATCTCCGAGGTGCTGGCGCAATCCACCGTTCCGTCCGCTCCGACACCAATTCATTCACGCGAGGATCTCTGCCGCCTCGCGCGAGCGGGCTTCGGCGACCACCGCGCGGCGCAAGGTCCGGCCCGCGGACTTGGCGATCGCGTGGATGCGTTGGCGGCTGATGCCGGCAGAGCTGGCGATTTGGGTGATCGGCACGCCGGCGTCGTAGAGGCGCAGGACCTGGTCGCGATCGAGGTTGCTGCGGCTGGCGGAGCCATCGTGGCGATCGTCGTGGCGACCGTCGTGGCGACCGCCGTAGCGATACCGCGTGCGTTTCACCGTTGGGGTCGCAGGGCGTTTGGCGATGGGCTCGTCTAGCACGGCGTCACAGCGCGCGATCACCACGCGCGAACCTGATGGCAGGTGCAACTCCAGACGCGCATTGAGAGCCGCGAGCAAACGACGTAGCGGCATCAGGCGTCCGTCAGCGGACAGGTTCAGCGCCTGGATCGTCGAGTCGGAGCCGACGCCAGCCGAGAATGATAATTCATCGGCCGACAAATTTGAGGCGCGGGCGAGGGCCTGGATCGCCGCGCGCATACCACTGATCTCACCGGCGAGCAGCACGGTCGTCATGCGGCGGCGCGCGTCTTCAATGCTGGCAACAATGCGGGCTTCTTCATTGGCGACATAGGTGCGCGCGCGCTGTTCGCGTTCAACGCGTTTGAGTTTGTCGTTCTGGGTGGCGATGGCGTTCAGGTAGTGGACGAAGCGGCGCTGACGCCAGGTCCGTCGTTCGCGTTCGCGCGCCTGCGATGCCACGGTGGGGACCTGGACCGACCACACGTCAGCGCCGCGCACGATCACCACCTGTGCTCGGAACCCAGCAATCAGACGTAACCACGTGGTCGCGGCAGAGGTCTGCTCTCTGCACCAGCGATCGGTCGCCAACGGACTGATACCCGCGGCGTGGCCGGCGGCGGTGACAGACCACCCGCGTTGTAGGATGAGTCCGCGCAAAAGATCGGGCAGCGCCAGCGTCCGCATGGGGCGGGAATGTAGGGCGTTCGGCCACGACTCCAGAGCGTTCGGCCAGACTGTTGACATTGAACCTTTGTTTGTACTGTGCGCCATCATGCTCGTGCTCGTCGCCGTCATTCCGCAAGCCTATCAACCCAATCACCGGGAATTTCCAGGTGCATCGGGGGCCTCTGCGATGGTCGACATGAGTGGGATGAACGAGTACGGCGGCTAGCGCCACACCCACCAATCGACCTTCACAGCGGCCTCCGGGGAAATCCCCGGGGGCCGCTTTCGTTTCTGGCCACCGTTACCCGAACTTAGCAGCGGCCATCTTTCACAACTCTATACCTGTCGTTCATCTTCTCCCCGACTGGCTCAGTGGCAGAGCATCCGTCTGATACGCGGAAGGTCCGTGGTTCGATTCCACGGTCGGGGATTTTTTGCGGAGGCTGGGCATTGGTGGGCCCACGACGCTGTAGACGTCGCGCTTCATCGCCGCTGCAGGTCCGACTCCTGCCCTCCGCACTGTTCTTCATCTCTCGACGTAGCTCAACTTGGTAGAGTGACTAGTTCGGGTCCAGGAAGCGTCAGTAAGTGGCCTGTCGTCAGGCCATCGAATCTGGCCGTCGAGACCATTTCTAGATGTAGCTCAGTTTGGCAGAGCGCCTGGTTTGGGACCAGGAGGTCGCCGGTTCGAATCCGGCCATCCGGACCATTTTTCATCTGCTTATTTGGACGTTGGTGCAGTGGCCAACACGCCGGTCTGTGGCGCCGGAGACACGGGTTCGATTCCCGTACGTCCAACCAGTTTCATGGGGGCTTCGCCCCCACGGCCTGCGGCCTGCCCCCACGGACTTTGTCGTGGCTCGGCTTCGTCGGCGGAGCCTCCTCAGCCGTGGGCGGATGGGCTGCGCCCATTTTATCCGCCCACCGCCACTCGGCGTCCGAGCGGAGCGGGGCTCCGCGACTTTTGAAATATCACTCACCCGTGCGCGGATGGGCTGCGCCCACTGTATCCGCCCACCGCCACTCGGCGTCCGAGCGAAGCGGGGCTCTGCGACTTTTTAAATATCACTCACCCGTGCGCGGATGGGCTGCGCCCATTGTATCCGCCCACCGCCACTCGGCGTCCGAGCGGAGCGGGGTTCCGCGACTTTTGAAATATCACTCACCCGTGCGCGGATGGGCTGCGCCCATTTTATCCGCCCACCGCCACTCGGCGTCCGCGTGGAGCGGGGCTCTGCGACTTTTTAAAACTCACTCAGGGATACTTCAATTGGTAGAAGGCTCGGCTCTGAACCGAGAAGCTGGTGGTTCGACTCCACCTCCCTGAACTTTCTGCTCGCGTCGTTCAACGGCCAGGATCCTGGGTTTTCACCTCAGGGACATGGGTTCGATTCCCATCGCGAGTACCATCTTCTCTCGCTTCTCTCGTCGTCCAACGGTAGGACGCCGGATTTTGACTCCGGTAATCGTGGTTCGAGTCCGCGCGGGAGATCCATCACGTCTGGCTCGCTCAATGGCCGAGCATCCGGTTGAAGCCCGGACCATCGTGGTTCGATTCCACGGCCAGACACCAGTCTTTCGTGCATCATTTACACCTTGGCAGGTGACCCGAATGGTAAGGGACCCGGCTGTTAACCGGGCGGTGCGCGAGCACCATGTAGGTTCGAGTCCTACCCTGCCAGATTTTCGCGTTTGTCCCTTTCGCCTACGGCGAAAACCCTGCTGCGCAGAGTGCCCGGCGTTGCCGGGCGGGCCAAGTTTGTAGTCAGGGGGTCTGACGACCCTCCGAGACAACGCGGCTGCGCCGCTGCCCCCTCCCGCTCCACTGGTTCAGCAGAGACGAATAAAACTCGCTGTTGACATGAGAACATTGTAGCTACATATATCCCCATCACCGCACACAGCGATTTACTCCCGCAGCCACCTCCAACACACTCACGAGCCATGTCACCCTCCTCCCTCCATCACACCAGAACGATGCCCACACGCTCGGTAACGAACGTGGCTGGATCGTGGTGTGTCGGTTGTGAATTGCGTCCGTCGCTGATGGCGATGAGCGCGATGAGCGCGACGAACAGCGCGAAACGAACCGATCAGGGTGATTGCACCAACTTTACTTCCAATCTGCCGGGACCACCTGGATGATCTGACGCTCACGCGTTCGACCTTCCTGAAGACCCCGGCGGATACCCGCCGGGGTCTTCGCGTTTCCGGTGTGGTTTTGAAAACCTCATAACGTCGTTCATGAAATGGGACGGCCCTCGGGCCGTCCCCATCGCGGGGTACGATCAATGGCAGACGGGGAGCCTCATAAGTTCCTGTGTATGGGTTCGAGTCCCATCTCCGCTAGTTTACTTGGGGTTTCGGCATCAGGCCGAAACCCCAAGAACGCGCCTCCGGCGCTGCGCCCTCAAACAGAGAGGAACGGTTTCGGAGGTGCTTCTTTTCCCTTCCGGCGGCTGCCATGCAGCAGAGCGCTTGCGCTCATTTGCCGGAACATGGGCCCCTAGTGACAACGGCAACACGCCTGGTTTGCACCCAGGAGATGGCGGTTCGATTCCGCTCGGGTCCACTTTCTGCTTGGGGTTTCGGCATCAGGCCGAAACCCCAAGAACTCGTCTCCGACGCTGCCCCCTCACACAGAGACGAGCAGAATCGCGAGGCACGGCTTCACTTACTTCACGTTTTCAGACTGCTGCAGGAGCGTTCGCGCTCTGACCAGTGATCCGCCTTAAACCCGGTAGTTTCCCAATCTGAGCGCACCCAGGTAATGGACTGGTGCGTAACTGGCTTGAATCCGGGGCGTCGGTTAAATCCGACCAGCAGTCGTTTTTTTGGTTCCATCGTCTAACGGCCAAGACGGCTGCCTGTCGAGCAGCGGATCGGGGTTCGATTCCCCGTGGAACCGCCATCACGTCGGAGCCACTCACCGTCCCGCGGACGGGGCAGGCCGCAACCCTGCTGGCATGTGGTTGAACTCCACTCGGCGTGTCTTTTCTCAGGTCCCACTCGCCTACGGCGAGCACTCCGCTGCGCGGAGATCCGGCTGCGCCGGATGGACCTTCGGGTTTCAAGTCAGGGGGTCTGCGACCCCCCGACAACGCGCCTGCGGCGCTGCCCCCTTTTCATTTCCACGATTTCAACGCCGCGCAAGGAAACGGCCAACGTGCTACGGCAGACCGTTTCCATCTGAGGCTCTCTTTCGGGCCGCAAGCATTGGGGAGATGCACCTGACTTTTAATCAGGGGATCAAGGCTCGACTCCTTGGCGACTCACTTTTCTTAGGTCCTGTTCGCCTGCGGCGAACGCTCCGCTGCGCGGAGCATCCGGCACAGCCGGATAGACCTTCGGGTTTCCAGTCAGGGGGTCTGCGACCCCCCGACAACGCGCCTGCGGCGCTGCCCCCCTTCTTTATTTTCCATCACTCTTTGGCGCGGAAGCGGCCAACATGCGGCGCGCAGACCCTTCCCGTTCGCACTTTTCCTATGGTCCTGTTCGCCTGCGGCGAACGCTCCGCTGCGCGGAGCATCCGGCATAGCCGGATGGACCTTCGGGTTTCCAGTCAGGGGGTCTGTCGACTCCCCGACAACGCGGCTGCGCCGCTGCCCCCTTCTTTCCCGTTCATCACTCTTTGGCGCGGAAGCGGCCGACATGCGGAGCGCAGACCCTTCCCGTTCGCACTTTTTCTTCTGGGATGCAAGCATACGCGGCGATGCAGCCGGCTCTTAACCGGCAGAACCAGGTTCGAGTCCTGGGCGTCCCACTTTCTTAGGTCCTGTTCGCCTACGGCGAACGCTCCGCTGCGCGGAGCATCCGGCTGCGCCGGATGGACCTTCGGGTTTCATGTCAGGGGGTCTGCGACCCCCTGACAACGCGGCTACGCCGCTGCCCCCCTGTTCAAATCAACATCACTATTTCTCAGCGCGTTGCCCGCTGGTTCACCACCGTTGCGCGTATCCACGGTGGCGTCGTAAGACGATAGGCAGAAGCCTGAGGTCAGGGTGCCAGGGTCGACCGGTGCCTCCATCCTCGACAGGCGAGCGATTCAGACCGTTTGGCAGCGGTCGTGATCGCGATCAGTTCCCGGCCGTGAGCCGCTGTGCCAACAGCGGAGTGCTGGCCGGGGATTCAGCAGGTCCATCAGGACCATTGCTGACGATACGAAGCCAGTGAACGGGAGTAACGTCCCGGTGTGCTGACCTCGGATAAAACCGAGGGATCACTGGCATGGGCTCAGCAGTGCTGAAGGGCCCTTTCTTTTTTCTGGCGGTCGCTTCGCGGCTGTCAGGCATCATCTCGCCGCTGCCTCGGCGGCCTTCTCAGAGCAGGGGATCCACGCGACCGGTAGACCGGCGCGGCGCACTGTGAGCGCAGATCTCTCAGAGGCTTTTCTACAGCGATGGTCCAGTGGCCGGGCCCCGGTTTCCAAAACCGGTGAGTGGGGTTCGATTCCTCATCGCTGTGCCATCCCTGTGTCGTCCAGCGGCAAGACAGCACGCTGCCAGCGTGCGGACCTGGGTTCGAGTCCCAGCGCAGGGTCCATTTCATTTATTCTCGCTTTCTCTCCGTGTTTGGCCGAGTGGTCGAGGCACCAGCCTTCCAAGCTGGCAACGAGGGTCCGATTCCCTCAGCACGGTCCATGCCCTCGTCGTCTAACGGATAGGATGCGAGACTACGAATCTCGCGACGGCGGTTCGAATCCTCCCGAGGGCGCCAGCTTTTTTCGGTCATCTGCTGCGGTCATCTAATGGACAAGATCCCACCCTCCGAAGGTGGCAATGATGGTTCGATTCCATCCTGCAGCGGCAATATCCATCGATCGGGGTAGCTCAACCGGACAGAGCGGCCGGCTTCTACCCGGCAGGTTGCGGGTTCGAAGCCCGCCCCCGTTTTTTCAGGCCCATTTTCGCCGTTGGCGAAAATCCCCGCTGCGCGGGGTTTCCTGGCTTCGCCAGGAGGGCCTGGTTTTCAGTCGGGGGCACCGCCACTGACAACGCGCCTCCGGCGCTGCCCCCGCTGGCGCTAAACTGTGCGCTCCGTGCGAGTGGCGACATCACCCTGCGGGTTCACCGGAGATGGATCCGGACCGGCCTCATAAGCCGACCAGGCTGGATCGTTACCAGCACCCGCAATTCTTTCTCACACACCAACCCACCATCATTTAGGAATCATCCCATGTTCATCCCCATCCCCATTCCCCGCGGCGTATCGCTGCGTGACGCCAAGCGTCTCCGGTCGCACGCCGAATGGTACCTGCGCGAAGCGGCACGCCACGGTCCCGGCTTCGGTGCCAAGCGCTTCGCGCAGCAACGTCATCGCCGGCTTCGGCAGATACGTGTGGTCGTTACCGCGACCGCGCGTATCGACTCGGCCATATAAGCCGTTGAAACCGTAATCGGTCCATGCGGGTAAGTGGCCTGTCGTCAGGCCATCAATTCCCGTCGCGCGGACCACGCTGTTGTCCCCTTCGGGGAGGCTTCGCACTAGCTCAGCCGGCAGAGCGCCGCTTTCGTAAAGCGGCGGTCGCAGGTAAGTGGCCTGTCGTCAGGCCATCAAATCCCGCCGACAGCACTCGTACTCACCCAACCCAGGAGGCCGTATGGCACGCCACGATCACGACGAACCCTGCTTTCGAGATCACCAGTAAACGCCGTAAGGGTTTCCCGTCCGAAACGAAGGTGAAGCGCGGTCTGCGCATCGTCCGGGGGTGCAAAAGACCTACTGGAGAAACTCGGCCGCAATGATCCCTGTCCCTGCGGATCGTGGCGTCGCTTCAAGGACTGCTGTCTGCACAGCGGTCGCTTTGACGGCGCGAACCGTCAGCATTTTTTCAGAGAGTAGACGTCCGCCCCAGGGAAATCCTGAGGAACTCTGAAACCCGGAGGCGATCGCCAACCGATCGCCTCCGGGTGGATGCGATTTGACGTGCAGGCTGAAACACGCGCTCCCAGGTTTCCTGCCCCTGTAGCTCAAGTGCAGAGCACCGGCTCTGTAACCCGGCGGTGGAGGTGCGACCCCTCCCGGGGGCTCTTTTCCTCGGCGTCTTGCTCAATGGTAGAGCCGCTGGCTTACATCCAGCAGACGGTGGTTCGATTCCATCGACGCCGACCACATTCTTTCTTGTCATCCGCCCGTGTAGCTCAGTGGCAGAGCACTCCGTGGGTAACGGAGAGGCCGGCCAGTTCGATTCTGCCCATGGGCACAACTTCCTTCATCATCGCCTCACCCCTCACCCCATCCCAAGGAGGATATCATGTCACGCTGCCTGGTGCTCAACGCCAGTTATGAATACCTGTCGATCTCCGAACGGTGGATCGACGCGCTCAGCTTGGTGCTGAGCAAGAAGGCCACGTCCATCGAGGAATACCCCGAGGTCGTGCGCAGCCAGCGTGACGAGTTCCGTCTGCCAGCCGTAGTGGTGATGAACCGCTACGTGAAGACCCGGCGCAAAGTCCGCCTGTGGATCGTGCCGACGCGCAAACTGGTCTTCAGCCGTGACGGCTTCCGTTGCCAGTACTGCGGCACCGGCGTCAGCATGAAGACCGGCACGCGTGACCACGTGCAACCGTTGTCGCGTGGTGGTCCAGACGTGCTGGCCAACGTCGTGACCGCGTGCCGAGACTGCAACGGCCGTAAGGACGACCGCACGCCGGATGAAGCCGGCATGAAACTGCTCAGCCAGCCGCGTTCACTGACTGAGTCAGAGAAGATTCAGTGCCTGCTGAAAACCTGCCGGACCAAGGAACGAGACACGTGGCTGGAATGTCTGACGCGCATCGGTGTACGACTTGGATGATTAGACCTGCCTCCGGATCACTCCGGTGGCGGGGGCTTTTCTGCTACGTGAACATGACAACTGGAATCGAACAGGAGGCGCGGAGACGCGGAGCTCAGATGAGGTTCGACCTCTCACTGAAACACCACACGGCCTCGCCTCTTCCGAACTCCGCGTCTCCGCGCCTCCTGTTCGATCGGATTTACTGGATGGAATTTTCCGCTTCCGATGGCGAGAACGTATTTTTCATCACGTGCGCTGGTGGTGGAACTGGCAGACACGGCGGGCTCAAACCCCGTCGACCGTCAAGGTCATTGCGGGTCCGAATCCCGCCCGGCGCAGCAGGTGTGGGTAGAGGAACTGGCAGACTCGCCTAGCTCAAAACCAGGAGTGGCGAAAGCCTGATGTGGGCAAGTGGGTAAGTGGGTAAGTGGGTAAGTGGGCAAGTGGGCAAGTGGGCAAGTGGGCAAGTGGGCAAGTGGGCAAGTGGGTAAGTGGCCTGTCCTCAGGCCAGCGACTCCATCTGCTTCGACCAGACTCTGTCCGATTACATGAACGACCATCGGTTGACGCATAACGCATGATGCCCGAACCGCTCCCTGCGAATCGGGCTTGCCGGATCCGCGACCTATCCATCGTTACTGACATGGGTCTGCTGTGGTGGCGTCAGAAAAAACCGGCCGAGAAGGCGAAACTCCCCGGGCCGCGGATCGACCGGGATGCCGTGGTGGGCGCTCTCCGCGCGAACGATTTCATTTTTCATGCCGGTACACCGCGATGCCATGATTCCGGCTGGCATGGCATCCTGCTCAATGCACCTCGACGCATTATTGTCCGACCACAGCCCAGAGATCCCATGTTTGGTGATGACGCTCCTCGTGCGCTGATCTGGGGCCATTGCCTGTTCCCCGATCGCCCGGGAGAAGGACACAGCGATTACCGCACGGACATCACCTTGGTCGCGGTGGAGATCACCAAGGGCCAGGTCTACCGTGGCCGCGTCACCGAACGCCCAACGTTCGGCTCAGTCCACTGTTTCATTAATCCCCAACGTCCAGCGCTTCCGGCAGATTCAGCCACGGGTCGCCTCACCTCCTCGGGAGGACCTTTCAACCCCAACCTCCTGGCCATCTGTGGCCTCCCATGCACCGATGCAGACTATGAGATCTTCGCCTTGTTGGGCACGTGGCGGTCGAATGTGATCGACGTGTCATTGCGATTCGAACTCGGCAACTGAGGTCTTGCCGGCTGTGCACATCGCTCGATAGCTGTTCCCCACATAACCAGTCCAGGAACATTGCATGACCCGTCGCCTGTTTGTCATTGCCCTCATTTTCCTGACCAGTGGCTACTCGATCGCCAGCGATGCTCCTGCGCTCCTGCGTAGCACCCCGGAAAAACAGGGCATCGCCTCATCCGCGATCCTCTCCTTCGTCCAGACGGTGGATCAGACGACGTTCTCTTCGACGCTGAATCTGAAGTTCGCTGGCCAGCGGCTGGTATTCAGCTCAAAGCATAACGTCAACTTCGGGCCAACCGCGATGCCAGAACTGGTCGGACAAGCCGCAGGTCGCTAATTCCTGGATAGAACACCGACACCGCAGGTCGCGGATTCTTTGATAGAATACAGAGAGTCAGAGAGCCGCCAACACCGGTGGCAAGGCGGGGCAAGGCGGGGCAACGCCAAGCTGGTGATCTTCTCTTGCTCGATGCGCAGGTGCAGCTCACGCAGGCAGTGATTGACGTTCTCGATTCCTGCTTGAGGACTCGCTCCAGGCTACAGCAACGACCGGCACTTGGGCTAATTGTCGCTAGACCGGCTAATGGTTCGCCGCGCACCGTCAGGCGCCCGCTCGTTCATCTCACGGCGCCGGCATACGTCCGATGCGATCATGCCGGTAACTACCAAGGTAAAGCATACTATCATGGACGACCACGTTGGTGATGGGCGAGAACCCACCCTCAGGATCATGGAGTGACTCGACGGGATGACCGTCATGGTCGAGGCGGATGATCAGGCCATACTGCTGCGGCGCTGGCTGCATCCAGGTTGGTAGACGCAGGAGCACACGTTTTACCCATGGATACGGATGGACGGCGTCGAGCAACGCATCGCGTGGTGCCGGCATCGCCAGCCAGTAACCACCACGACCATCACGATTGATGCCGTCGGGAAATCCCGGCAGGTTGTTGGCGACGACCTCGTCCTGACCACTGCGTGGACCGCTGAGCCACAGCCGACGCACGCGGTAGGCCGAGGTCTCCACCACCAGCACTGATGCGCCGTCGTCGGCCACCACCACGCCGTTGGCCCAGGCAAGGCCACCGAGCAACAAGCGCGTGTGCTTGGTCACCGAATCCCAGGCGAACAGCCGCCCGTCGTCACGGTGTTCGATCACCGCCGCCACATGCTGGCTGACCGGCAGATGGGACGAAACGGTGAAATACACCGTCCCGTCAGCAGCGATGTCAACCTCGTTGGTACAGGCGAAAGGAACGCCATCGTAGCTGCTGACCAGTGACGTGATGGTGCCGTCTGCAGCGATGCTGAGCAGCCCACGCTCCGCGTCAGCGACCAGCAGATTGCCGTGGCGATCAAAGATCAGTCCGAGTGGACGCCCGCCAGTCGACGCGAAATGCCCCAACGCCGTTCCGTTGGAAGCGAACCGTAGAATACGTCCATCCGCGAAGCCGGTACAGAAACTGCCGTCCGCAGAAAAGGCGATATCCTCGGGACCTTCGCCGATGGCACCGGTCAGCGGCGCGATCACGGTCAGTCGCTGGTTGGCAGCGAACGCTCCGGTGAATCCTGGCGCGGGATCCGGACTCCACGCCTGCGGTTCGTACGGTATCGGCCAGAACAACAGCCAGCCACTCAGCGCCAGCACCAGCATCACGCCGACCAGACGTATCCGCCGCCAATGCGGAAATCGTCGCTGAGGTGTGCTCGACATCGACGCGCAGCACACGCGGCGCACACCACTTTGCAATCCGAGGTCAGCAGCGCTGCGTGACCTCCGCGCCGGCGCTGATAATTTTTCGGCCGGGCTATCTGCCGGTTCATGAACATGGATCACATGCTCGGCGGACAGTTTGAGCAGGGACTGACCAATCTCACAGGCGTGGTCGAGGCTGCACCGAAACCCTGATCAGGACGCGAACGCGCGTTCCATGCGCGCAAGGATCGCGCGAAGACGCGCGCGCGGACAGCCGAAGTTGAGGCGGAACCAGCCGCGTCCGGCGAATAACCGTCCATCGGACACCCCAAGACCGGCGTCCTCGCAGCGCTGCGTCGGATCGCCGGCACCCGCACCACGCGCATTAATCCACGCTAGGTACGTCGCTTGTGGTGGATGCCAACGCAGGGTCGGCACGCGCGCAATGCTTTCGGCAATCAAGTCGCGATTGCCCCGCAAGTAGGTGCACAAGCGATCGAGCCACGGTCCGCCATCGCGGTACGCCGCCACCGCCGCAGTTAGGCCGAGCGCATTGACGTGCGGCACCAAGCCACGACCAGCGTCCTTGAAGCGACGACGTAATTCCGGATCAGCGATAATTGCCAACGCGCAGCCGAGTCCCGGCAAATTCCAGGTCTTCGACGGTGCCAACAGCGTGATGGTGCGCTCTGCCACCGTGTCGCCCAGCGCAGCAGTGGGCACGTGCGGCGTAGATGAATCGAGTACCAGGTCGGCATGCGCCTCGTCGCTGACCAGCACCAGATCGTGACGCTCACAGTGTTCCGCCAGACGCTGCAACTCCGCGCGGGTGAACACCTGACCGGTGGGGTTGTGCGGTGAACACAACCACAACGCCCGCGTGCGCGGCGTGGTCGCACGTTCGAGCGCATCCCAGTCGATGACCCACCCCTCCGGCGTGTCGACAAGCGCCACCGGCACCATGCGTCGACCTTGATCACCCGGTGCAGTGAGAAACGGCGGATAGATCGGCGTCAGCACCAGCACCTCGTCGCCCACCTCGCCGATGGCGCGTGCGGCCAAGTTCAATCCGACGACCATCCCTGGGATGGCAACCACGTGCGCTGGATCGATGCGCCACCCATGACGTGCGGCCAGGTGGGCGGCGAGCACCTCGGGCAACTCCGGCGGGACCAGGGTGTAGCCGAACACACCATGCGCGGTGTGCGCCGCGAGCGCATCGATCACCGGCTGCGGCGAACGGAAATCCATGTCCGCAACCCACGCTGGGATGACGTCCTGGCCGGCCCAGCGTTCCCACTTCTCACTGCTGGTGCCGCGCCGGTCAGGACAGTCATCGAACCACGGATCATCCTGCATGGCGGGATGCTGGCGGAACGTGCGGACGACGCCATCGCTCCTGATGACGCGACACTGCCCGGATACCCGCCATGCCCCGGAAACCCCGACCCAGCAAAACGCCTCCAGCCGGTCGCCTTGACAACTCCACGCGAGCCCAATGATCCCGCGCCTCCCACATTCCTCGGTAGCTCAGTGGTAGAGCAGGTGACTGTTAATCATCTGGTCGGAGGTTCGAATCCTCCCCGGGGAGCCACATTTAAAAAGCGCAGGAAACCCAGGTTTCCTGCGCTGACGCGCAAGCGCCAGGAATCAGCAACAACCCTACACCCGCCCCGATCAGGGCGGGTGTAGGCGTTTGGGTTTCTCACGTCTCGATTAATGCTACTCGCATGACCAATCCAGCCGACCACCTGCAACGTTACGACCACCTGCGCGACACCTACCTGAAGCTGGGGCTGCGCATCGCCAAGTCAGCCACCAAGGATGAGGTGATGGCGACGGGTAAACGTCTGGGGTTCGTGCGCGGTGGTCAGTTGATCTTCGCCGACGAAGCGGACACCAACTGGTTCACCGACGCGCTCCTTTTTCTGACCTGGCGCGGTGGCAGTCCGCTGGTCGAGATCGCGCGCGACTCGTGGACTGGCCTCGACACTGACGAGACGCAGGTGTTGAACGCCATGGCGGACGGACGCTGGGGCATTCACGAGGTGCTACGCTGCCTGCCAAAGGTCGGCATCTACACCCGCAACTGCTGGACCGGCGCCGAAGATTTCGTCTATGCCCGCATCGCCGGGTCGACGCGTGCCGTCGGCGACCTGCTGTTGTTTCGCTCGATCACCTGCCAGGGCATCACCCAGGCCTCGGCCGGGGTCATGAGCCTGCCGCCGGGACACCTTGAGGCCCTGCGTAACGCACAGAACCAGGGCACCATGCCGGATAACGCGACCTTGGCACTTGGTTGCCCGGCAACCGATAACCTGCTGACTGCGGAAATCATCCTCAGCCAAACGGAGAAAAACGCCGACCTCACCGCACCGCAGCCAGCAGTGCGGACACCGCACATTGGGCGCAACGAACCCTGCCCGTGCGGCAGCGGACAGAAGTACAAACGCTGTTGCGGACGGTGATGCGTACCGGCCCTACCCATCAGCGCCGTGGCACCCAGAAAATTGTCTGATTCCACGACGAACGACCGCACAAGGAACAAGGTACCGCCGATGGGTTTCATCCCAGCCGCAGATATCCTCGGCCCAACCACGCCCACGCGCACGCTCCGGTTGACGGGCCATCCCCGCCTGCCCAATGGCGAGTACATCCTGATGGACACCTACTGCACCGATGCTGGTTGTGACTGCCGCAAGACCATGGTGCTGGTCTATCATGAGCGCCGACACGTCTCGACCATCGCCTACGGTTGGGAAACCACCGCCTTCTATCAGGCTTGGTATGGCCGCCCGCTGGATGCTCAGACGCGGGCCGAGATGCAGGGACCGAGCATCGTCCTCGGCAGCCCGGATTTAGTGGCGCCGGAACCCATGCTGGAGCTCTTCGACACGCTGCTCGACGACACATACCAAGCACATTTCCGTCACCAGTACGCCCGCTTCCGCGCCGCCATCGCCACCCCGGCGGGCAAGGACCGCGTGGTGACCTACGTCGACCGCTTCAAGCCGAAGCCCAATGCGCCCTGCTCGTGCGGCAGTGGTCGCAAATTCAAACGCTGCTGCGGCCGCTGAGCGCGCAGTGGTCAGCAGACACATCGCCCTTCAATTCACGTAGACGAACTCATTCGCGCAGATCAACGCCTGAGCGTACAATTCCCACGGTTTCAGCGGGGTGCGTTCGACCATGGTACCCAGGTTGATTAGCTTGGCGTACTTGTCTTTGTCGGCGTTGTCCTTCGGTGCTCCTGGTTTGCTCGCGGGTTTGGCGCGTGCGAATTCGGGCTTGGCCGCTTCGCTGATGAAGCCCAGTGCGAGCTTCACCTCCTGCTCGCTGGCGGCGCGTTGGTAGAGGATGCGGTAGAGCGCCTGCACGCGCGCGTCGTCGGTGGCGGCGGCGGTGATCTCAGCGCGCGTCATCAAAGCGCGTGCGGCGTCGGCGGCCATCGGACTGTTGAGGAAGAACAACGCCTGCTGCGGCACCGTGGTGTTGGTGCGGCGGCTGTTGGGCATCTCCGGATCGGCGAAATCGAACTGCACCATCAGGTCAGATAAACCCAGACGATCGACGAAGCCATAGATGGTGCGACGGTAGGAATACGGTTCATCGCTGATGTTCACCGGCCGACCACCGACCGTGCGGTCCATGCGTCCACCGAGCAACACCAGCGAATCGCGGATCGCCTCCATATCCAGACGACGGAGGTTGGCGCGCCACAGCAGGCGGTTGTCCGGATCCTTAGCCTCGAAGGCGGCGATGCTGCTGGCGGACTGCTGGTAGGTCGCCGACAGCAGAATGCGACGGTGGAGCTGCTTCATCGACCAACCATCAGCGACAAAGCGCGCGGTGAGCCAGTCGAACAACTCCGGGTGCGCGGGTTTCTCACTCATCACGCCCAGGTCATCCGGCGTGGTGACGAAGCCGTCGCCGAGGTGATGCGTCCACGCGCGATTGACCACCACGCGCGCGGTCAGCGGATTCGCCGGATCAGCGATGGCGCGCGCCAATTCCAGACGACCGCTGCCCTGGGTGAATGCTTTGCGGGTGCCGCCGGTCAACACTTCCAAAAAGCTACGCGGCACCACCGGGCCTTTTTTGTTCTTCTCGCCGCGGATGTAGACGTAGCTGTCATTGGCTTTCGCCTTGTCCGCCACAGTCATGGCACAACCGGGTGACCCTGGATGCGTCAGGCGCAGGTGGTTGATCGCAGTGAACTTCAACTCAGCGATGGTCTTGTTCTCCAGCGGAACTTTCTAAAACGACGACAACTGCTGTTCGCTGGTGACCACGTCATCCGCATCGGGCAGCGGATACGGGAAGCAGATGAGCTCAGCCAACGCAGCGTCAGTGGTCGGTGCCGGTTGACCCGGCGCGAACAAGGTGTCGAGGTGCGCCGGTGCGGCGGCAGCGGCCTTGGCGAAGAGGATGGCGTGATGCGTGCGACCTCGGTAATATAGGGAAATCTCAGGCCAGACCTGGGCGTGCCTCGACTCGAAAGGTCAGCCGGCCAGCGAGCCGGCGGCCAAAGGACAGAGGACTGGGCTGTAGAGGGTGAGGCGAAGACGGAGTGTACACATTCAAGCTATAGGCCGGTTTTGGCCTACTCCCATAATCGTCTTCTAAGGCGATAGAAGCAGTACTGATCCAAGATCATTGGTGCAAATTGCATCGAACCTTTCGCATTTCAGGGGCATATCACGCTGTAAACAGGCACAGTTAGCGCGTGTTGTCAGTTGGAGTCGGCTACTATGCGCAAGACTTTAGCGGAACTTCGGCATCCTCAGAAGGCACCGGCACAGGCCACCACATTGGTCCGGATTCCCCTGGAACGCGTTCGGAAGCTGTCGTATGTACTGGTTGAGTCCAGGGCCACGCAGCAACTCCAGATAAAAAAAGTTGTCGACCGCCCCACCCTTTCTACGGTCCCCGCCCCATGCAGACCTCGCTTCCCACGTCGACCCAGCCAGCCACTGAGGGTCAAATGACCCTCCAGTGGAAGGATGCCGCACGTAACGTCATTCTGGAAACCGCTCCGCACGACAAGTGCATTAAGAAGGTCAGCGAGATCTTCGAGTTGGTGAAGCAGGAAGAAACGAAGCGACTCGGTCAGGATAAAATAGAGTCGGCAAGCGCTGCCGTTATCAGTCGCCTTCATAAGTGGCTGTATGAGAATAGCGCAAAGATCAAATCGGCACATTTCACCATTCGCGATGGCTGTCCGTTGTTTTTGGCGGTAACTAAAGGGGTGGTCTTTGACGAAGCTCTTCAAGAGAGCATTGTCGCTGTGGATATGGAAATTTGCTCAGAAGAGAAGTATCGCCCGTTGACCATTGAGGTCCTTCTCATTCCTGGGATGTCAGAAGAGAACATTCGCGCATTTACTCACCCCAAACACTGTTTGGATGTTACTCTTCAGGAAGCGTAGAGCATGCCGGGTCTTTCGGATCATTCCGCGCTCGCCAGCAAAAACGCATCTGTTCTCGAATACCTCAAGAATCGCATCGATGACTTCCCTGAGTGGGTCGTGACGGTCGCTTTTTACGAAGCGCTTCACAATATTGAAGCTGCGATGGCGAGTGAAAAAGACGTGCTGCGTACGTCTTGTCACAAAGATCGAAATGAGCTCATCCGCACGCATCCGAATTACAAAAGCATCTACTACGCCTACAAAAGCCTGTACGATGTATCCTGCATTGCTCGTTACATGCACCACGGGACTATCAATTTCTCTGCTTACATGCCCCGAGCTCAGATTGAGTCGGTAGTGCTCGCAAATTGGCTTTACAAGGTAAAGCAGTTCAGCGCACATCGAATCAAGCAGTCAGCTCCCTAACTGCTCAATTTTCGGCAACCTATCTGCTGTTGCGGATTCCGAATCCTCTCAGGACTCGATCTTCCATCTCCCAGACTTCCCTCTCCGCCGGCTGACCTCCCACCGCCGAGTCCAGGTTCGCACCCCATCCGCTGTGGGGAGCCACATTATACGCAGGAAACTCAGGTTTCCTGCGCTGCCGCGCAAGCGCCAGGAATCAGCAACATCGGGTAGGAGGTGAGGTTACCCTCACCGTCCTCCCACACCACCGAGCGTACTTCGCTCGTACTCGGCGGTTTCACGGTTGGTTGAGCGTCGTGTGTCGTTGCATCATGGAGTTGAGTCCGAGGCGGTCGAACCAGGCTTGGTCCATGGCGTGCTTGGCTCCCGGGGTGTGGCTTTTGCGCCACCATCCACGTGAGCAGGCTGCCGTGGCCCAGGCGCTTCGCTCTGGGACGCCGCAGGTTTGCAGAAAATCTGCGATGCCTTTGGCGCGCTTTGCTTGTTTAATGCGATAGCAGCGAAGTTTTTGGCGGAGCCAGCCGTCCATATCGCGAAGCCAGCTGCGGCATTCCGCGTAGCGGAAGTAGCCAAGCCAGCCCACGGTGAAGCGGTTGATCTCACCGACGACCTCCTCCAACGCACGGCCCCGGTTGCGCCGGGTGAGGCGTCGAAGGCGGTCTTTGCAGCGTTCGGCACTGCTGGGCGCGAGCCCAAGGTGGCCGCCCGCTAGCAGGCGATAGCCGAGAAACTTTCGTTCCCTGGCTGGCGCTACCGCGCTTTTCGCACGGTTGACCTGCAATGTGAGCGTCCCTTCCAGAAAAGCGGTGACGCTTGCGATCACCCGTTCGCCGGCGGCTTGTGACTGCACATAGATGTTGCAGTCGTCGGCATACCGGCAAAAGCGATGGCCTCGGCGTTCCAGTTCTTTGTCCAGGTCGTCCAGTAACAGATTTGCTAACAACGGCGACAAGGGGCCTCCTTGCGGAGTTCCCTCGTCGCGCCGAACACACACACCGTTTTGCATCAGTCCCGCTTCAAGAAAGCGACGCACGATGCGCAACAGCCGTTTGTCCGACACGTGCCGTGCCAGACGCGCCATCAAAATATCGTGGTTCACCCGGTCGAAAAATTTCTCCAGGTCGATATCCACGACGATCGATCGCCCTTCGGCCACATACGCCGCCCCCTGCTGGACCGCCTGATGGGCGCTACGACCGGGACGGAATCCGTAACTGTGAACCGAAAATGTCGGGTCAATGAGCCGAGTCAGTACCTGCGAGATCGCCTGTTGGACCATGCGATCCACCACGGTTGGAATACCAAGTTGCCGTTGCCCACCACCCGATTTCGGGATCTGTACCCCGCGCACTGCGTGTGGTTGATAACTGCCATCCAGTAAACTTCCGATCAATGCCGTACCATGCGAACGACACCACGGCTTCAACTCGTCGACGGTCATCCCGTCAACGCCTGGAGCACCGTCGTTCGACACCACCCGCTCATACGCCGTATTCAGACTGTCTCTTATACACATCTGACGCTGCCGACGAATAGAGAGGTGTAGATCTCGGTGG
>ENA-ORBV01006586-ORBV01006586.1-microbial-mat-metagenome-genome-assembly--contig:-NODE-6586-length-20384-cov-12.986409_pt1 | contig 20384 bp, 16 predicted proteins | sample MGYA00237777_ERZ505514 | MGnify/ENA primary metagenome ERZ505514 (study PRJEB26160, sample SAMN06269048) | microbial mat metagenome | isolation source: Oligotrophic lake microbial mat | place... | reverse complement strand
CAAATTGGAACGAATAATCGGGGTCACAACTTTAGCTTCAGGTCGCTGAGTGGCAATAATCAGATGGATACCTGCGGCGCGTGCCATTGCGCCAAGACGTTTAATGCTCTGCTCTAGGGCATTACGGATATCTTTCTCTGTCATAAAATCTGCATATTCATCAAAAATGCACACGATCCGAGGTAACGGTTGGTTGGCTTTGGCGTTGTAGGTGGAGATATCGGCACAACGGGATTTTTCAAACTGCTGATAACGTCGATCCATCTCATTCACTAGGTTTGTCATGATCTCGATCGAATGTCGATCATCCTTAACCACAGGGGCATACAACCAAGGCATCTGCTCAAATTCAGGAAAAGTGACGCGCTTGGGATCGACCAGCACAATTTTGAGCTGTTCGGGTGAATGGCGATAGATCAGGCTGAGTAAGAGCGATCGCAAAAACTCACTCTTGCCACTACCAGTCGTGCCGCCAACCAAGAAATGACAAGTGTTTGGATCGGATAAATCGGCTTCAACTAGTTGACCTTCTAGGTTTACACCGATCGCAATTTTTAGAGAAGCATGGCGTTGTGATTCCAGTCGCTGAATGTATCGATCGAAGCTGGCAATCTGTCGATCGGGGCGGGGTAGATCGACGCTGACATAACCTGCTTGAGGCGCAATTAGAGGTGGATAGGCTAAACCGAGTTGGACTCTCAAGTCATTCGACGATCGCAGAATCGCACTAACTCTAATTCCCTCGTGGGGTCTAAGTTTGACCCGAATAAATGCTGGTGCAATCGCCGCTCCTTGATAATCGACCATAATCCCAAACGATCGGAGAGTTTTTACTAGTTTCTCTCCCATTAGATCGGCTTGTGAATTTGGAGATAGTTGAGCGATCGATTGGGCTTGAGGATTCTCGATCGATCGATTCGCGGGAGTTGCAGTTACGATGGGAAGTTGAGGTTTCGCAATGGGAATCTCTGAAGATGTTGGTGCAGATTCGGATGTAAAGTAAGCCTGACATTTCCGCTTTTGGGGGCAGATGTCGCAAAACAGATCGGGCTGAGCCGTTACTGGTGGCGGATCGGGTTGCCCAACTTCCCACGCGATCCAAGCTTGCATTTGCTGTAACTTATGCGGAATTAGTTGATGTACCGTTTTTTCTAGCTCATCCCAACTAAAAGTCAACTCTTGCCAATCGGGGAGAACGCTATAAACGGCAGAATCGATCGATACACCAATCTTTTCTTTGAGCATGTAGCTGTATAACGCCACCTGAGCTAGTTGGGCTGATTTGTCCTGAGAGCTAAAAGTCTTGTATTCAACCACACAGAGACTATGATTTTGAAAATCGTAAATCAAACTATCAAATCTTCCCTGCACCAATTGCTTGTTCCCATTTGGCAATTGAAATTCATGTTTGACGCTCGGTTTTAAATCAAGCAGAGTCTTGTCGATCACTTCACTAGCAGAGCAATGGAAACGATTCTGGATTAGCAATTTCGCCCATCGCTGGATTAATCCTCTCATTCCTTGCCAAATCTGATATAAAGTCTCAGCTTTTTCGGGACTGGTTTGAATGATTTTTTGGAGATAAGGAAAGAACTCAATTTCGTAGAGCAATTGCTGCATTTGAGCCGAAATCTCATCTACTTTTTGCAGATCTGGCTCAGCTTTAAATAATGCTTGAAATCGTGGATCATGCCGAATTACAAAATTAAATCGATCGGCGAGTGCATGAAATTGAGTGCCGACACTAACTGGATTCCCACGCGGTAGAAACATCATGGAGCCACCAAATTTATGTCCCAAATAAAATAATCTCGGACATTCAAACGCAACCCTAACTTTTGTCACACTGTATGATTTACTCATGGGGGATTTACTCATGCGGCATTAGAGGCTACTAAGCAAATTAACTGGGCTTCAATTGGTGATTGAGGGTTGAGGATTTGGATCTGGTGATCTTGGCAAAGTTGTTCGATCGACTGTTCGACTTGAGATCGATCTGCTTGCGAAAACTGCTTGAGGGTATTGCTAATCAATAGCTCAAGACCAATTAGCTGCTGTGTTTTGACTAAATTTAAGATAAATTCTGGGATTTGTGTATGTGACTTGATTGATAGCTTGATTGATGGCTTGATTGGCGGTGTCGGATTCGGATAAATCTCAGGATCGATCTCAGTTCCAGAATCTTCATTCGATTCAATTCCCACAATGACTTTCAGCTTTTGCAATAAGACGCATCGATCGAGAATTTCCGACTGACGGATTAAATCTTCAAGTTCGCTTAACCTTAGAGTTTTTCCACCCACGGTCAAATCGCCTTCCCGCACTTCTTTGACTAGGTTGTAATAAGTTGCCAAATCATGGATGGAATCAAGATCGGGTTTAATATGATGATGTCGATCGCCTGTAAAAATTTGGTTGTAAATTTTATTCCCTTTCGTATTCGGTCTACCAACAGTGGCAAATCGAATTAGATATAAAGGGATGCCATAAGCAATAGCTTTTTGACAAGCATTCATAATGTGATAGAAAGCCGTCATGTCTTCATGTTCTGTCCAGACTACGCCTATTCGATCGGATTTATCAGTAGATTTACAACTAAAAGAATAGCTCGTAAATTTTGGGCTTGGCAAAAAACTAGATTTAGTCTCAACCTGTAATGTCCCGATCGATGTTTGCAACATTTCGATTAACACCAGCATAGAAATTTGGTTGATTTGGGTAATGTTCGCACTAACTTTATGCAGTTCTTCAATCCAAATTAGCTTAAAGTGAGCTAGTGTATCAGTGAGTTTTTCAGGCTCAGGATGCGTTCGAGAAAAATCACCGACACCACCTGCAATCAGCCATTTTTTGTATTCTTGAAATATATTTCTACCACTAGCAAGGACATTGCGGGGATTAGCCTCTCGCATTGGAAAGTCTGCTTCTAAATATTGCTTAGTAAGTGGATAGATTGAAGAAGATGGAATTGGGATCGACTGATGGTGTAAGTGATGTAAACGAGTCATACAGATTGCTTCGGCTTGGTCTAAATCAATCGGATTTAGCTCAATTATTCGATCGATTCTGTCTCGATCTGATGGGACTATAACTCCGCTCCCATAGCTCAACCATTTATCCGTAACGATACTAATAATTACGAGAAAATTTTTGAAACTGGAATGAATTAAAGTATTGACTCTAAACAAAGATGGTAAATCGATCGACCCATTTGGCAATTTATCGATACTTTCTAGCTGATCGAAACAAATCACTATTGGTTGAGTCTCAGCCGAAATTTTGCCGAAATTAGCGAGGATATTTTGGGCAGTGTCCTCATCTTCAATTGAGGCTTTGACGCGCAGTTCTTTCAGGCTTTCTTCGCTAATGCTGTCACCTTTGAGCCAGTTGCAAGCGATGCTCTCTAGATCTGGATCGGTGAGGTCAAATAAGACACCAAAGAACTCTTCAGCATTAAATATGCTGGCTTGTTTGAATAGGTTACTGAGTTTTTTGATAAAGTCCTGTCTACCTTTTTGTTGATCGCTCTTGAGCAAATCCCAAATCGGTACTTTGGTCAGCTTATCCTTTAGTGAAGGTTTCTTGAAAACTGATAAATTCTTCAACCACAGCAATAGTTGAGAATCTTGCTGTCCTTCAGGAATTTGCACCAAACTATTGACGGTTTCGCGCAAAATGTGTCGCCAGATATGATCGCTCTTGGGAAAGGGTTGAATGTAGGCAAAGTAAGCATCGGCATTGAGTGAGGTTTTTAATCGACCGAGTAAATAAGTTTTGCCAGAGCCAGCATCACCCATTACCATCAAGGTTTTGACCGATCGATTTTGCTGTAATTGAGTCAGCATCTCGGCAGCTTCGGCAATCACTTCGGCATGAATCGAATCGATCGCTAGTTCGGATTCTTGCTTTTCGCTCCAAAAGCTAGTTGCTTTGTTGTTTCGATCGAATGGATTTGTACTTCTGAGGATGATTTCATTAATAGATGCCACGTCTGCTCCTTTAAGTTAGCGAAGTTAGCGAAGTTAGCCGAATTTTTAAGTTTTTACACAATTCTAATCAGAAATAGTGGGCCGCCAGACAATTGACTGATACCAGCACTAATCTGTTTTTGGGTATATTTCTCGGTGTCTAATAAAGCAGTCAGCTTAATCTTTTTCTGTTTCACTAAACTATAAAGAATTCGATCCAACTCCTCTCTTGGTATTGTCGGTAGTCTTTCGCGTAGATAAAAGATTGGCAAATAATTGTCATTTTCGGCTTTAGAATCTAATTCTCGAATAATTTGCAAAATCTCAGGATCGGAAGGTGGAGGGGAAAGCTTTGTTCGATCTAGATCGGAGGCAGGAGATTTTCGTAATGATTCAAAATATTCGTGCAACTTCTGCAAGCAGTCTTGTCCTTTCGCGGTAATTTGAAATTCACCACTCGCTTTAGTTTTTGTAGTCTTTGACGTAGCTGGCTTTTTCGCTTTTACGGGTTTGAAACTAGCTGTAATCAATCCACTACTATGCAGCTTTTCGAGAATCATATTGCGATCGACTGCTGACATTTTCTTAGTACCGATTTTGACGATGATCGCGGCTGGCTTTAGCATTTCGATCGACTTAGCCAATTCTTCTAAAACCTTAAGTTCGCCCTCTGAGATCGGGAGTTGGCTGGGGTCGAGGTTGAGTAGTGCTTGACCTGTTGGGGCGATGCCGACTGTGACAACATTTTTGATCTCAAAAACTTGAGGCGTTTCAACTTGCTCGATTACTGGCTCAATGGTGATTACAGGAGGCGCACCATCAAATGAGATCGATCCGTCATTGGCTAGATCTTGTGATATTTGAGCTTTATCTGTGAAATCTTTGAAAGCTGTTGCAGCTAACTTCGATCGACCATTGGGCAAGTCAGACAACTTCAGCAAAAACTTGAGGTGTTGGAATTCCATTCGATCGAAACCTAATTTTACTCATAATAATCGATCCAGAACTTTGCCTACCTTTTGCCGCGATTTCGGGTTAGGAGTATCATATTATTAGGTACTTTTACGATTAATTGTGTGTCTTCATTAGATTTAGGCGAGTTATTTCCATTTGAGTTAGATCGGTTTCAGCACGACGCGATCGACGCTCTTAACGGTGGCAAATCGGTTGTGGTCTGCGCTCCTACAGGATCGGGCAAAACTTTGATTGGCGAATATGCGATCCATCGCGCTCTGGCGAATAACCGTCGCGTCTTTTATACTACCCCCCTCAAAGCCTTGTCAAACCAGAAGTTGCGTAACTTCCGCGACCAGTTTGGCGAAGATAATGTCGGCTTGTTAACTGGCGATATTTCGGTGAATCGTGATGCCCCGATTATCGTCATGACCACAGAGATCTTTCGGAATATGCTTTACGGCACGCCGATTGGTGAAGTTGGCACTTCCCTAGTGGGATTAGAGGCAGTGGTATTGGATGAATGCCACTACATGAACGATCGACAGCGCGGCACGGTATGGGAAGAGTCGATCATTTACTGCCCTGCGGAAATCCAGCTTGTCGCCCTTTCGGCAACGGTGGCGAATAGTCGAGAACTAACTGATTGGATCAGCCGAGTGCATGGGCAAACTGAGCTGATTTATTCGGATTTTCGCCCTGTACCCTTGCAGTTCCATTTCTGCGATCGACGCGGCTTGTTTCCCTTACTCGAAGACAATCAGACCGAAATCAATCATCGACTCAAACCAGGCTACATCAAAGATAAAAGTAAAGACAAAGCTAAAACCAGCAGCAAAGATAGTCGCGGCGATCGACCTGAACGCCAAGAAGCCCCAGCCTTGAGTTTTGTGGTTTCCCAACTCCATAAGCGCGATATGCTCCCTGCGATTTACTTTATCTTTAGTCGGAGAGGATGCGATCGAGCCGTTACCGATATGGGTGAGCTATCTCTGCTCAACGAACTAGAAACTCAGCAACTCAAACACCAGATCGATGCTTTTCTCAAGGCAAATCCCGATGCAGGTCGATCGGGTCAGGTGGGTGCGCTCTATCATGGCATTGCCGCCCATCATGCTGGCATCTTACCTGCTTGGAAAGGATTGGTGGAAGAGCTATTCCAACAGGGTTTAATCAAGGTGGTATTTGCGACTGAGACGTTGGCGGCGGGGATTAATATGCCTGCTCGGACGACCGTAATCTCTAGCTTATCCAAACGTACAGATAATGGTCATCGCTTGCTCACTGCCTCGGAATTTCTCCAAATGTCGGGCAGAGCAGGACGACGTGGGATGGATGCTGTCGGTTACATGGTGACAGTACAAACACCATTTGAAGGAGCGCGGGAAGCAGCTCACCTAGCAACTTCCAAACCAGATCCATTAGTTAGTCAGTTTACGCCTAGCTATGGCATGGTGTTGAATTTGCTCCAAACTCACAGTATCAAAGAAGCACGGGAATTAATCGAGCGTAGCTTTGGACAATATCTATCTGAACTAGCCTTGGCTCCTAAAGAACAAGAACTAGATGAGATGGAAGTTGAGATCGCAAACCTAGAGAGAGATTTAACCAAGATTGACCTCAAATCATTAGCATCCTATGAGAAGTTACGCGATCGACTGCGCGAAGAACGTCGTTTACTCAAAATCCTCGCTCAACAGGCTGACGAGAAACGCTTAAAAGAAATCGCGGCTTACTTCCCATTTGTATTGACAGGTAGCTCGATTACGATCAAATCGAGCAAAGGTATGCCAATTTCGGGCGTAGTTGCGGCAAAAGTACCTGGTTCGGGTAAATTCCCTTGGCTAGTTGTGTTAGGCAAAGATAACTACTGGCATATTGTGACTTCGCGGGATGTCTTGCTGCTGGGGGATGTCTGGACTGAAGCCGAAATCGCCTATCCGATCGAGTTAGCAATCAAGGCAGGGCAAAGTTGTCAAGCAGATCCGCAGTCCGAACCGATCGTCAACTCCATTCCCACCTTGGCGAGCCCTGAATTAGCGCCTGAAGTGCAACAACAACAGCAAAAGGTGTTAGAGATTGAAGCAAATCTTGCCAGTCATCCACTTCAAAACCTGAGTGATAAAGCCAATCTCACCAAAAAAGCGCGGCGATTAGAGCAACTCCAACGCACACTCACATTCCAACGTCAGGTGCTCACTCAAAAAAGGTTACATAATCGCGATCGATACTGGCGTGAATTTTTAGATCTGGTGAATATCCTCAAAAGCTCTGCCCCAGATCAGGCGAGAGTCCCAGCATCCAGACGTATTCCTGCTTCACTTTGGGAAAATCAATCGCACGAATTGAAGTTAACTAAACTAGGAGAAATTGCTGCGTCTCTGCGTGGTGATAACGAGCTATGGCTGGCTTTGGTATTGGAGTCAGGTTACTTAGATAATTTGGCACCGCAACAATTAGCCACGATCTGTGCCGTTCTGGTCACAGAAGATAATAGTCGTCCCGAAAACTGGAATCATCTTGGCATTTCGCCCGAAGTCGAAGAAGCGATCGATCATCTACGTGAGATGAAGCGCAAACTGATCCGTAGCCAAGATAGCTTTGGAGTCACACTTCCAGTTTGGTTAGAATATAATCCACTCAAGAAGAAAGAATCTCCATTTGGGCTGATTGAAAATTGGGCATTGGGAATGGAATGGAAGGCTCTCTGTCGCCAGACTAGTTTGGATGAAGGCGATATAGTGCGGATGGTACGCCGCACGAATGACCTACTTTGCCAAATTCCCTACGCCCCATATTTACCCGACAGCCTGCGTAATACTGCTAGACAAGCCATTCAACTGATCGATCGATTCCCTGTGAGTGAGATTGCCTAAGATCTTGTCTGAGATATTTGGCTTAATTTGTCGGACTACTCAATTTTGTGGGTACGATTATTAAGATTAGTCACCTAAATCCTGAGATAATTTGGTTGGGTATTTGTATGTTTGAGGGAAAAGAATTTTGACTAAATCTCTAGTTGACTGCTTTTGCTTCAGACAGCCGATCGATTCGGATCGAAATGCGGGTCAGCAGTGCAGAGTTGCGCTCAGAGTTGCTAAGAGTGAGGTGGTTTAATGTCGAGCAAGTCTTTCAATCGGTTTTTCAATCGGTTTCTGTTGTCGATCGCGGCGATCTCAATTGGAAATGTTGCGGTCTTGTCGCTGGTTCCAGATCGGGATTCAGATCGAGTTTCAGCCCAAATTCCAACTAAAGCCCAAGCCCAACTAAAGCTCCCAGTTTCACCTAAGCCACGGTCAGGGCTGCGTCTGACAAATCCCACCACCCCAAATCCCGCAGCCAGAAGCACAGGGTCAGAATTTATTGCGCCTGAAGGCAAAACTTTTCTCGACCCCGCTAATCCTGCCGTGCAGTCCTATTTGCTCAGCCTCTACCGCGAGATCCTCACCCGCTATAAGGTGGACGGCATCCAACTCGACTACATCCGTTACCCGCGCCAAGATGTAGGTTATGAATTTGGCTTTGGCACGGCGGCACGGCAGCAATTTAAGGCTCTGACTGGAATCGATCCGATCGAAATTGATGCTGGCAATCGATCGCTGTGGTGGATGTGGACAGAATTTCGCACACGCCAAGTTAACCAGTTTGTCGCCCGTGTTTCTAAAGAATTACGGCAAATTAAGCCCGATATCGTGATTTCGGCGGCTGTCTTTCCTTGGCGACCACTCGATCGAATTAACAAAATTCAGCAAAATTGGGAAGCTTGAATTGCCAAAGGCGATATCGATATGCTTGTGCCCATGACCTATTCGCCAGACACCAATCGCTTTCTCCAGCAAGGTGTACAGCCTGCACTCGCCAGCGTTGCCCAGTCTCCCGTATTATTTTTACCTGGGGTGTTAATTCGTGGTTTAGAAGATGCCGAATTGCTCGACCAACTCCAAGCAGTGCGGGATTTACCATCTGGTGGCTATGCCCTATTTGCTGCCGAGCATTTACGTCCCAGTTTTACGAGTGTGCTCAAGCTTGCCCAAAATGAGGATGCGGCAATCCTACCTCAACGTCGTCCTACGGCGGCGGCACAGTCGCGCTACACAGCCTTAAGGCAAGAATGGCAATCCTTGCTCAAAAGTAATAATATTTGGGTGAAGGGTGAGAGTTTAGAGAAGTGGCAAAAGCAGACTGAAGAACTCGAAAAGTCGATCGATCTGCTCAACCGCCAACCTAGTCGGGCTAATTTCAAAGGTGCGATCGACGATCTAGACACTATGACAAAAAATCTCCCCGATTGGATGCGCCTAGAAAACCTAGAACGTCCCTATCGCGTCAACACTTGGACTAATCGGTTAGGATCGATCGGGGCAATTTTACGCTACGGCGAATCACGTTTGCGTCATAGCGAATCATCTCCGACGGCGTTACAACCACAGACTAATCCTTGACATCCGCCCCAACCTAGAATGCGTGTGTAGACATTTAGATTTGTTCGATCGATCTCGATTCGAGCACAGCCCTTACGCATAACCGCAGAAATCAGATGCAAAGACCGATCTATCTCGATTGCCACTCTACAACTCCGCTTGACGAGAGAGTTTTAGCCGCAATGTTGCCTTACTTTCGAGAGCAGTTTGGCAATCCTGCCAGCACCAGTCATATCTATGGTTGGGAAGCAGAGTCTGCCGTGAAGTTGGCAAGAGAATCGATCGCCGCCGCAATTCATGCTATTCCCGAAGAGATCATCTTCACCAGTGGCGCAACGGAAGCGAATAACTTAGCGATTAAAGGTGTCGCCGAGGCTTATTTTGAGAAAGGCAAGCATATCGTGACATTGCAAACAGAGCATAACGCCGTGCTCGATCCCTGTGCCTATCTGCAATCGCTCGGTTTCGATCTGACTTATTTACCTGTGCAATCGGATGGACTGCTCGATTTAGCTGAGCTAGAAAAAGCAATTCGACCTGATACGGTTTTGGTGTCTGCGATCGCGGCGAATAATGAGATTGGCGTATTGCAACCACTGGCAGAAATTGGCGCGATTTGTCGATCGAATCAAGTTTTGTTCCATACCGATGCCGCTCAAGCGATTGGCAAAATTCCGCTCAACGTCGAAGCCATGCAGATCGATTTGATGTCGCTCACAGCTCACAAAGTGTATGGGCCAAAAGGGATTGGGGCTTTGTACGTGCGACGGCGTAATCCCAGAGTCCAACTTGCGCCGCAAATGCATGGCGGTGGGCACGAGCGCGGCATCAGGTCTGGGACGCTTTACCCGCCTCAGATCGTGGGATTTGCCCAAGCTGTGTCGATCGCGCTAGCAGATCGACTTGAGGAAAACGCCAGAATCCTGCAACTACGGCAAAGACTCTGGCAACAATTGAGCAGTTTGGATGGCATCATGCTCAACGGTCATGAGCACCAAAGACTAGCAGGTAATCTCAACATCAGCGTTGCAGGTGTAGATGGACAAGCCTTGATTTTAGGATTGCAGCCTGTAATCGCTGTATCTTCTGGCTCGGCCTGTACTTCAAGCAAAAATACGCCTTCCCATGTGCTCAAAGCTTTAGGTCGATCGAATGATCTTGCCTATGCCTCGATCAGGTTTGGGATTGGCAGGTTTAATACCGAAGCTGAGATCGATCGAGCTGCCAAACATTCGATCGACACGATCGACTCTCTCCGCCAAGCTAGATCTCAGTTAGGATTGCCGTCGATCGACTCCAAACAAATTTAATCTATCGATCTGTGTACTGCTCCTAGGCGTTTTTACGTTAATATGTGTGAAGAAAGTTTAAAATTCTTCACAATAGTTAAGTTAAACTACCCGAAATCACCAGTAAGTTTGGAGGCGTATGATTCTACTCGATCGACCAAAAATTCAGCCAAGCATTCCGAACCTCAAACTAAATAGTAGTAAGGATGCAGATTTGAGTCTTGCGATCGCACTTGGAATTATCGCAATTTGGGCTAGTAGTACCGCCTTACTGATGACTTTGGACATGGACAAGTTGCCCCCATTGGTGATTGTGTTTCTGATGCTGTGGCAAATGTTTCTCTATACTGGTCTATTCGTCACTGCCCACGATGCCATGCACGGTGTCGTGTTCGCCAAAAATCGCAAGATAAATGATCTAGTTGGTTCGATCGCGGTGGGCATTTACGCGCTGTTCTCACTCAAACAACTTGCCAAAAAACACAAAGAACATCACGATCATCCCGCCAGTGAGATAGATCCAGACTTCCATAATGGCAAACAAAAGAACTTTTTCGCTTGGTACTGTCAGTTCTCAACACGCTACTGGAGCTGGACGCGAATCGTGGGATTGATGGCAATTTTTCATCTTCTCAAACACACGGTTAATTTCCCAGAAGCTAATCTAGCTTGGTTTTGGATTGTCCCTTCCATTCTCAGCTCCGTGCAATTGTTCTACTTTGGTAGCTACTTAGTCCACCGAGAACCAAAGGGAGGTTACACCAATCCTCATCGTTCAGTCACGACGAATCTGTCAACTTTTTGGTCGTTTATTACCTGCTATCATTTCGGCTACCATTACGAGCATCACGAACACCCATACTTGCCTTGGTGGCGGCTGCCCGAAGCCTATAAACTCAACAAATTAGACAGTTAGAACGTTTTAATCTCGGCATTTAAATCTGAGTCGATCGACAAAATACTATGTTCTGGCATCCCAATCCAATTAGAGCTTTGACAAATCGGCTCCGAGGCAATTACTACAGCATTGGGGAAATCAGAACTTTGGGGTAACCAGTATAGAGAAGGAGCGGGAGCATGACTGCTAGCCCGTGATGCTACTAGTTGCTTCCCATCACTAATAATTAAATTTAAAGATGCTTTGACATCATATTCCCGCGCCAAATCAATCAGCACGATCAGAGTTTTTTGTAATACTTCCACCAAAGTTAGCTCTGGTAAATTCTTCAAGTTATGCAATAGCAAAGCAAAGATATGTTCTGAGTCGGTTGTACCATTTATGCCTTGATAAAACCGATCGTCAAGCTGGTTACGAATGGGACGATAAAGCGATCGACGGAAATTCTCAATAAACCCGTTATGAATCGCCATAATCGCTCCAGAGGTAAACGGCTGACAATTGCTCAAATCCAGTCCCTGTCCAGGTGTAGCACTTCTCACGTTTGCCAGTACACAGCCCGATTCAACATAGCGATTAAGCTGAGTGAGGTTAGTATCGTTCCAAATCGGAATCGTATTTTTATAAGTAAAAGGCTCGGTTAATTGCTGAGGATGATACCAACCGATCCCAAATCCATCGGCATTCAATAAACCTGAGGTCATCTCACGCGGCTGATAGCTCTGCACAATTGGAGAATGATCGGGCTGTTCGATTAATTTCTGCAATTGCGTAGTCTGACCCAAATATCCCAATAAACGACACATTAACTTATTTACCTTTTTCCTCTAGTAATGTTGCCAGTGTCTGTACGGCTTTATGAGAGTTCAATGGTGACCAAATCTGGTAAGTTTTCCCTGACTGTAACAAAGATAACTCTTCTTCTACTTCCAATTCTTGAGCAAGAAATTGCATCACCTTTAGCTTATCAGTCCGAGATAAGGTTTTTAATGATGGTAAGAGTTCAGTAACACTCATTTTGGGTTAAGCATATTTAAATCTACTTTAATTGTGGCACAGACTTACTCGATCCTAGTGCGAGTCAAATGCGGCAAAATTTATGTACCCGATCGAGGTAAATTAAGGCAAGTAAACGCTTCCTCTTGAACATTAAGCATGTGGATCTGACCCAATTATTTGACACACCCAAGCCCATCATCGGTGTGGTTCACCTTTTACCTCTGCCAACATCACCGCGCTGGGGCGGCAACCTCAAAGATGTGATCGATCGAGCTGAGCAGGAAGCAGCAGCTCTGACATCTGGTGGCGTACATGGCATCATGGTCGAAAATTTTTTTGATGCCCCATTTACACGCGGACAAGTCGATCCTGCTGTGGTCAGTGCCATGAGCCTGGTCGTCCAGCAAATTAAATACATGGTGGCAGTTCCTGTTGGTGTTAACGTTTTGCGGAATGATGGTCGCAGTGCGATGGCGATCGCCGCTTGTGTGGGTGCACAGTTTATTCGGGTGAACGTCTTAACTGGGGTAATGGCAACCGATCAGGGCATCATCGAAGGTAATGCTTACGAATTACTCCGCTATCGGCGCGAACTTGGCAGCAAAGTCAAAATTTTTGCAGATGTTCTAGTCAAACACGCTCAACCACTCTCTGTGCCAAACCTTACCCTAGCAATTCACGACACCATCGATCGAGGGCTTGCCGATGCAATTATTTTGTCGGGCTGGTCAACAGGAAATCCACCCAAATTAGCTGAGCTAGAAGAAGCGGCGGCAGCTTGCCAAGACACACCTCTGATCATTGGGTCAGGTGCGAGCTGGGAGAATATTGCCGAATTAATTCCATTTGCCGATGGTGTGATTGTTTCCAGTTCGCTCAAACGGCATGGTCGCATCCAAGAACCAGTCGATCCCCAACGGGTTGGTCGCTTTGTCGAGGCTTTGCACCTCGGTTTGGCAAACTTATCTGAGATCGAATCAGCAAAACTCAATCATTCCCCCCTGCCTGTCGGTTAAACTCATGGATAATCGTTCACTGATAATTGGTCATTGAGAATTATGCGGTTACGTTCTGAACCTTGGATCTTTCGTTGGGCTAAGCCTTTAATCATCGCCCTAGCTCTGTTTGGTGCATCGATCACCAGCTATCTTACAGTCACGCATTTTTTTGGTAATGCTCCTGCTCTATGTACGGCGGCGGCTGGTGAAGGCTGCGATCTTGTGCTCAACAGTGAGTATGCCAAAGTGTTTGGGATTCCGCTGACGATCTTTGGCGCGTTGGGTTATCTGACTGTGGCAGGACTGGCGGCAGTACCGTTGGCGATTAAAAGTGAAGATATTAAGTCCAAGGGCAAGCTAAATCAGCAAACGTCTTTTCTGTTGTTTTTGGTGACGACAGCAATGCTGGTGTTCAGTGGCTATCTGATGTACTTGCTAGCGTTTGAAATTAAGACGACTTGCTTGTACTGCATTACCTCAGCGACAATCGTAACTTCGATGTGGTTTTTGAACCTGTTTGGGCGGGAATGGGAAGATCGCGGCAACCTGATATTTACGGGACTAATTGTCGGTTCGATCGTGTTGGTCGGGACTTTGGGGATTTTTGCCGTTCAAAACAAAACGGCAGCAGTCAGTCAGACTTATACAGGTCGATTAGCGCAACATCTCACTAGTTCTGGGGCGAAGATGTATGGGGCATTCTGGTGTCCGCATTGCCGCGAACAAAAGGAGTTGTTTGGGGATGCGGCTAAACAAGTTCCCTATGTCGAATGCGATCCCAGAGGTGAAGAGCCACAGGAGCAACTCTGTCGCAGCAAAAATATTAAAGGATTCCCAACTTGGGAGATTAGTGGCAAGATGCATGAAGGCAGACAAACGCTTGACGAGTTAGCAAATCTATCTGGCTATCATGGTAGTAAGGGTAACTAGTTATATATTCTTTCGTCTTCCTTCAGAGTCACCATTCGATCAAGATTGCCTTCATATCCTGACTAAAAAGCTTCCTGCAAAATTGTGGGAAGCTTTTTTAATAGGAAGGAATCAAGCTGTAAGCTTAACTCTGCTTAATTTTTTTCTGAATCCGTTTCTTGTTCAAAGCATTCAAGCCCCACAATCCACCCAACGCGGTCAACCCAAGCGCAGGTGAAAACTCAAATGGGACAGGAGCTCCATACAGAAACTGCATTCCAGCTATATCGTCAGCCTGCGGTCCTATAAGACTTTCTTGGTAAAAAGGATTCATCAGGGAGTTTGGTACGAATGTGTGGTCTAATCCCAGAGAATGACCTAACTCATGGGCAGCTACAAAAAAAATATCAATCGTACTGGTATCACCATCAATACTATTCACTGTCCAGTTCTCAGAATTATCAAAAAACATATCGCCAAAAGCTCCACCACCAACTGGGGAATAGGCATAGGCAAGAATGCCAGAAGGTCCGTCGATATCGTGAGTGCCAACCCTAATATTGCCTAATGATCCTGCTGGTCCTGCGGCATTAACGGCTCCACCTCCATCGGCAACTTCTGTAAAGGTAAGTCCTGCAACAGCAGACCAAGCTGCAAAGGCGTTTCTAACCTGATTTTGGAATCCGATAGCAAGGGCAGTTGTCTCGCCAGCACCTGTACCGCAATCGGTAGCACCAGATCCAGAATAGTTAAAGCTACAACTCAGCCCAGCAGCCATAAAACTATATGTAACTACAGATGCACTACCTAAGGGCGTACCTCCCCACTTGGGATTACCACCAGCAGTTACAAAAGGGCTGCGATTGGGTAGACTGTTTGGGGATAAAGGCTGCAACTCATTGGGGTCGTTTGGAGAGAGTCTAAAACCATCAGATCTAACAGGCGTTCCGTCGGCACTTGAAGGACCAAGCGTAAAGGCTTGAGACTGCGATGCAAACCCTATAAGAGAGCTAATTATACCAATACTCGCTACCGCCGTTCGAGTCAAAAACTTTTGCATATTGAGACACCAGATGTAGATAAAATAATCTTATTGTAACAACTCAGGTCAAAAAGAATCAGACAAAAAGAGGATCATTGCGAAAGACATTTGTAAGAGCGACCAATTAATTGAGGATGCCAAATGCGAGAGTCAATCAGAGACGGCATGGAAACAGCGATCTCTGAATGTTCTGAGTCGATCGACTGGTAATGTGGAAAACTGGTGTACACAAAACAAGCTCTGAAAGATGCGAAGAAGCTGACATCAGCAGGATTACAGCCTAAAGCAAAGCTATTACTAGATATTTTGAGCCAGAATCCTTATCAAACTCCTCCACCTTATGAATAGTTTGGTTTCCCAAAAAACCTGAAATTGCCAGATATAGTCGTAGACAGTTTGATTAGGACAAAGATATATACTGGTTGAGCGGAAAGGCAAAAGTAAAATGACTGACAGTATATCGATCGAAACCGATCGACTGACTTTAACCCCTCTAAGTCTTGAAGTCGCGATTGCCATGATGTTTCGGAATCAGGCAGTGGTGGAGCAACTTTTAGGGGTCAGTGTCCCATCGTCATGGTTTGAGCTAGGAGTGCGGGATTTTTTGCTCCAGTACATAAGGCAGCTAGAATCCGATCCAGCTAATTTTTGTTGGGGAACCTGGATCATGATTCATCCAGTCGATCGAAGATTAATAGGCAACTTGGGGTTTCATGGCGCGCCCAATCTCGATCGAACAGTGGAAATGGGCTATGAAATCATCCCCGACTACCGCCGACAGGGATATACCACGGAAGCGGTAATCGCCCTAGTCAAATGGGCCTTGACTCAGCCTCAAATTAATCGCATCTTTGCCCAGTGCCATGTTGAGAACATTGGTTCGATCAAGATTCTCGAAAAAGTGGGGATGCAGAGACTCTGGCAAGATGGCGATCGATGGCAATGGCAGATCAAACGCTAAGATGAGTTGGTACTAAATCCAAAATTCCCAATCTAAAATTTCAAACTAGTGAGTTTAGCAGTTCCCGATCTAGAGATTTCGTCCGAAGAGCCTAACAACATTCATTTGTCGCTGGTTGTGCCGACCTATAATGAACGCGCCAATGTCGCCATGCTGGTAGAACGGATTAGCGATCTGCTCGATCGACTGCTACCAGACAGTTATGAATTAATCCTAGTCGATGATGACAGCCCCGACCGCACTTGGGAATATGCTTTATCGTTGCAGGCGAAGTATCCGCAACTGCGAGTGCTGAGACGGCAAAACGAGAGAGGCTTATCAACGGCGGTGATCCGAGGCTGGCAGGTCGCTCAAGGAGAAGTTTTAGGCGTAATTGACGGGGATTTACAACATCCGCCCGATGTCCTCGGTCAACTCTACAAAGCCGTTGATGATGGGGCTGATATCGCGGTTGCCAGTCGCTACATTAAAGGTGGTGGCGTGGGTTCTTGGAGTGGCGTGCGGCAATTTCTGTCACGCGCCGCGATCAAAGTAGCACTATTCCTGCTGCCTGAAGTGTCAAGTCGGCTATCCGATCCGATGAGTGGCTATTTTCTGATCCGTAGAGCAGCAATCTCTAACTGTCCACTCGATCCAGTCGGCTATAAGATTTTGCTCGAAGTCATGGGGCGGGGCAAAATTAAGCGCGTTGCCGAAGTCGGCTATACGTTTAACGAGCGGGTCAGTGGTAGCAGCAAAGTTACTTGGCGACAATATGAAGAATTTGTGCGGCATCTGCTGCGGTTGCGTTTTGCCACAGGTAATGTGCCTGTTGGGGCTTTAGGAAGATTTCTGCGCTTCGGTACGGTGGGCATGAGCGGCGTGATTGTCGATAACTTTGTGCTTTTGCTGCTGAACAAAATTCTGGGGATTGACTTGCTACCCAGCAAAGTTGTGGCTGTGGCGATCGCAATTGCCAATAACTTTGTTTGGAATGACCTGTGGACTTTTCATGATGCCGCTAATCTGTTTCAAGACTGGCGAAGTACTCTAGTCCGCTTTATACGGTTTGCAATCGCTTGTTCTTTCGGCGCGGTTATTAATATTGGCATACTTTATCTGCTCAAACAAAACCTCGGAATGCATCTGCTATTAGCGAATCTAATTGCGATCGCGGTTTCAACCGCATGGAACTACATGATCAACCTCAAATTTAATTGGAAAACTAAATGATTCGACATGGTGACTTAAAATGAGAGCTTAAACTTCTCTCCATAAAAAAGATTATATGACTCCAGAATTATCGATCCTCCCACTCGAATCGATCGGATTGGGATTGCCAAATATCTGTGGTTGGGAAGCTGAGATTAGCTCGGTTGTGAACCTCGATCGACCGATTTTCTCATCCACCACAAACCTAAAACTAGAAGATATCTCGGCTGGATTTGCCTGTGCCTTACATATGCACCAACCCACCATTCCCGCAGGATGGCATGGAGAGCCGATCGGTAATCTCCAACAGATGTTTGAACATCAAGGCGAAGGAGATAATCACAATGCAGGTGTGTTTGCCCAGTGCTACTCACGCATGGGAGACTTTATCCCCGACCTCGTAGCTCAAGGTTGTAATCCCCGCATTATGTTGGATTATTCAGGTAATCTGCTGTGGGGATTGCAGCAAATGGGAAGAGATGATGTGCTAAATAACCTCAAACGCATTACCTGCGACCCGCAATATCAGCCCTATGTCGAATGGCTGGGCACAATGTGGAGTCATGCTGTAGTGCCATCCACTCCCATTCCCGACATCAAATTACACATCCAAGCTTGGCAACATCACTTTGCGGCGATTTTTGGATATGAAGCATTGCAACGGGTTAAAGGCTTCTCTCCACCTGAGATGCACTTGCCAAATCATCCCGATACTCTGTATGAATATATCAAAGCTCTGAAGGAATGCGGTTATCGCTGGCTGATGGTGCAGGAGCATTCGATCGAAAACCTTGATGGTTCAGGCTTGCAACAAGACCAAAAATATCTACCAAATCGATTAGTGGCGCGTAATTCTCAGGGTGAAGTAATCTCAATTACGGCGTTAATCAAAACTCAAGGTTCAGACACAAAGCTGGTAGCTCAGATGCAGCCTTATTTTGAAGCAAAAGGTAGAGGCAAACAACAGATTGGCGATATCTCAATTCCATCGCTTGTCACCCAAATTGCGGATGGCGAAAATGGCGGTGTGATGATGAATGAGTTTCCGCGTGATTTCTTTCGGATTTATCAGGAAATTCGCGATCGAAATGAAACTCGATCGGGAACTGTTGCGGTGAATGGGACGGAATATCTCGAACTGATCGAAGCCGCAGGTGCGAATCCTGCCGACTATCCCACCTGTCAAGCCGTAAATCAGCACAAAATCTGGCAACGAGTGGACTTGAATAATCTGAGTTCAGAAGTTGTTGAAAGTTCGATCGCGGCTTTAAAACAAAGTGAAAACTTCCATATGGATGGAGCTTCTTGGACAAATAGTATGAGTTGGGTGAAGGGCTATGAGAACGTCTTGGAACCGATGAATCGACTGAGTGCGATGTTTCATCAAAAGTATGACTCTCTGGTAAAGCAAGATCCCTCGGTGACCAAACAACCTGAATACCAACAAGCCCTGTTATATAACTTGCTACTGCAAACAAGCTGCTTCCGTTATTGGGGTCAAGGTGCATGGACAGACTACGCCCGCGAGTTTTCTCGCCGTGGTGAGGCTCTTTTGGCATAGTTGAACCTTAGAAATTGATCGATCATATTGGATTATCTGATTGGGTCGATCGATGATTGGATAGAAGGTCTATTTCAATTTTGCAAGTTACGACGCTTGCGTGATTTTCTTCTGGGAGCAATAAATAAACCTAAACGAGTTGGTCTGCGATCGAGTGTTTCCAATGCCGGTTGTGTTTCTCTAAGATTCAGCGCAAGAAGCTGCTCAAAAATTTGTAAGCCGACCTCTCGGTACTGGGGTTGACGGTGTAGTTTGATAGCACAGGTAGTTAAACTATCAGCAATAAGTCCAACGCCTCTGACTGGATTCATAAGTTCTTCTCCTATGGCGATCAGACTTTTGCAGATTTCAGCAACAACTTCGGGATAATGGTCTACCAATTCTTCTGCATCGATTATTTCGGTCAAATCAACAGCAGATTTCAGAAGGCTTCCCTTGCTCTGACAGACAGCCCGAATAATTTCACGCATTCCATTATCTAGCTTAAAATGATCTCGACTCCATCGGAATACGTCTGCTACAGCGTGTTGCACAGATATGGAGGAATAAGAAGCAAGGGTGGAAAGAATTTCTGCCGCGATCGCTCGACACCTTTGGTGAGACCATAAATAGCTTGCTGCATGAGCAAGTCCGCATAGGATTGCCTCATTATCCTGTGTGACAAGATGATGACGAATTCTCTCAACCGACCATTCATCTTGATATTGAAGATACTGGAGTAATAACATTTCTCCATATGCCTGTCGAGAAAAATTGGAGTGATCGGACTTGAGCATCTCTAGCCAACCCTGAACTGTTTCTTTTGGCTCAACCCATCCAACTATGGGAGAAATCACAACATTGAGTGTAAAACTATAGTGCAAAACTTCTGGGAAACTGCGAATAACATTATCAAATAGTTCTGTGGCTGCCGTATGATCTCCATTCAATAAGGCTGGCATTCGTGACAGGATATCAACCCATACGGCTGGATGAGTTTCTACACCAAGTTGCGATCTGATAAACTTTGTCCAACCTTCTAAATCTGGAGGGTCTTGCCTGAGATATCCATCAGCGATCGCCCTTACAATATTGCCTCTACCACTAGGTAAGAAGTGGGAATTACCCATACCAAAGATTATGGGCTGTCTCTTATACACATCTCCGAGCCCACGAGACTAAGGCGAATCTCGTATGCCGTCTTCTGCTTGAAA
>ENA-ORBV01006585-ORBV01006585.1-microbial-mat-metagenome-genome-assembly--contig:-NODE-6585-length-20388-cov-6.022845_pt1 | contig 20388 bp, 16 predicted proteins | sample MGYA00237777_ERZ505514 | MGnify/ENA primary metagenome ERZ505514 (study PRJEB26160, sample SAMN06269048) | microbial mat metagenome | isolation source: Oligotrophic lake microbial mat | place... | reverse complement strand
GGCGGGAAAAGAGGGTGAGGAAAAACAAGGCGTGTGGGTTCACTCGCTAAGACACCTCCCGGCAGCGCGACCTACCCGGTCGGGCTGTTACGAATCTGTGACGGTATCGGCGACACGGAATTGTTGCTTAAGCCGGCGGCTTGTGAGTCGACAGCGTCACCCAAAACCCGAATCCATGAAGGATCGCATGCCCATTCGAGAAATCATCGACGAAGAGCTGCTGGGGCGCGTCCGCAAGCACGACGAACGCGCCCTGCGCGAGCTGCTGGCGCGGTATTATGTGCGGTTGACCGAGTTTGCCTTCACCATGCTCAAGCGGCGGGATCTCGCGGACGAGGCGGTGATGAACGTGTTTCTCAACCTTTGGCGCCGCCGGGAAACCCTGGTCGTCAACGGGATTCTCCGGAGCTATCTTTTTGCGGCGGTGGGCAATCAGGCGCTCAATCTCCGCAAACAGCAGCGCCGTCATGCGGCGGTGCGGATCGACGACATGGCCCCGTCGGAACTCGTCGATTCCGCCAAGACGGACGGCGCGCTGCTTTACCGGGAGTTGCGGGCGGAGGTCGAAAAAGCGATCGACCGGCTCCCCCCCCAACAACAGCTTGTTTTTCGCATGAACCGCATCGAAGGCCTTTCCTACGCGGATATTGCGAAGACCCTCGGCGTCTCGGAGCGCACCGTCCAGAACCACATGATTCGCGCCCTGCGGCTGCTTGCGCCCGATCTGCCGCGCATCCGCGAAACGATGCGGCGATGAACGTAGCGGTCGGTCCCCTGCGATTTCCAACGGGCAGGACGCACGCCTGCTCGGCGAAGAAAGACGACAGCGTGCGAGGTGGAGCGAGTTGACCCCAACGCGTCGGTTTTTGAGCCGGTGGGATCTGCCCGCAGGAGCAGCGAAAGCGGATTGGGGTCAACCCGCTCCACCCAAGTTTGAGCACTGCGGTTGAGAGTAGGGCGGATTTCAGTCCGCTCTTAACGGCGCTGCATGGCGGACTGAAGTCCGCCCTACTTGGGCTCGGCATCGTCGCGGCGACGGCTCCGAGGATGGTGGTCTCACCTCTTATCGTTCCAGTCTCGGTTCAGCACTCCCCACTCCCAGCTCTCCGCTCCGGACTCCCAGCTCTCAGTCCTCCCGCTTATCCGGTCCGCATTCGCGTTTTTTCGCGGGTTTCGGGGGCAACTCCGGAATCGGCCCGGGTTGGCAAAAATCTTGCAGGCCGGGATTAACCTCTTCGTAACACTAGGAACTTTCCGCCGAAGGCGGCGCTCCAAACGCACCATGGCCAAAAAATCCCTAGAATTGCTCGTCGCCCGATTTCTCTCGGGTGAGGCGACGGCCGGGGAAAAGGCGGAATTGCAGGCGCTTCTGCGGAGGCCGGAGAACAAAGCGTGGTTCACGGTCGCGAAAGAAAAGTGGGACGCTGCCGCGCCCAAACCGGTGGGAGGCTTCGACCTCAAATCCGCGCTGAAGCGGCTCGATGCGCGGCTGGTCGGCGGCACGGCGAAATCGGGCTCCGCGCCGAAACGGCCGGTGCGAAAAGGAGTCTGATAACAGAGGCTGGAATTGGTTTGGCTATAGGCCCGACCGCCGGTCGGACTTCGCGCCGAGAAGGAAACCGACCACCGGTCGGTTCTACAGCGAAGCTGTAAAACCGGGGGCTTGAGCCGGTTATTTTACCGGCCCCGCAAGGGCAAGCCGCAGAACGCGTCGATCGTGAGGAACTACTTGTTGGCGGGCACGGCCGGGCGGGCGGCCGGGGGCCGGCCCGTCAGCTCCGCAGCCGCCGCGACCAAGCCGGAGCGTTGAAAATTCCGCCGCGTGGCCTCCATGCCTTCCGGGTCGCTGCGCAACACCGAAGCCAGCCGCCGCGCCGAGTCGCGCACCGCCGCCGCGTCGCCGAGCGCCGCCGCCGCGATCACCTGCCGGTTCCGCAACTGCGCCAGAAAGGGCGCGCTGCCCTCGACCGCCTGGCTCTCGATCTGCGTCAACACCGCCTGCACCTCGCGGAAACGCCCCTGCCGCAGCAGGGCGTCGCCGTAACAAAAGCCGAGGATGCTGAGATTCTGCTGGTGCAGCGCGCCCAGCTCATACAGCGCGCGGGCGAGGTCCACCCAGCCCCGGCGGCCCGCCAGCGCGGCCAACTGCGTGATCGCCTCCGGCCGCGCGCCGAAATCCTTGAAATAGGCGCCGACAGCGGCGACCCATGCGGGGCCGAGGTTCTCGCGGACGCCGAGCGCTTCCAGTCGCAGCACCCGCGCGGCGATTTCTCCGGGGAATTTTTCCAGCGCGAGGCCGGCGGTGGCCACGGCCTCGTCGCCCATCTCGGCGGAAAGCTGCCACTGCACCAGTTGCGTGTAAGCCTCCAGGCCCTCGGGCCGGGTGCCCACGTAGGCCGTCAGCAGGTTGATAGCCCGGAGCCGTTCCTTGGCCTCCCAATACATGCGGGCGACCGTCGGCGTGGCGCGGGGGAGTTTCAGCAACTCGGGGTGTTGATCGAGGAGCTTTCTCGCCGCGGCCACGTCGCCCAGATTGGTCGTGGCCTCGAGCTCGTAGGTGCGCAGCGCCGGGCCGTTGGGCCCCGACCACGCCGAGGCGGGCCGCCGGGCGAGCAACTCGAGCGCGCGTTGCTCGCGGCCGGTGGTGTTGAGCAGCGTGAAGGTGCGCTCGATCAACCGCGGATCGTCCGGCGCGCGCGCGAGACCGTCCACCAGCGTGGTGAGCGCCATGGAATTCGAGCCGGCGGCTTGCAGAAACTGGGCGGCCATCAAGCGGCCGGGGATGTTGTCGGGGTCGTTGTTGACGCCGAAATTATACGAGAGGAACGCGATCTGGTAATTGGCGGCGTCCCACTCGACCTTGGCCTTGGCGAACTGTTGCGCGGCCATCCCGCGGCGGACCTCGCGCCAGCGCAGGAGGGCCACATCGACGAAGCCGATGTTCTCGTTTTTCCGGACATAGCGCACAAAGAGGTAGCCGGCCGTCGCCCCCGCGAGGTAGAGCGCGAACAGGCCCGCGGCGACGAAGAGCAAAATGCGTCCGACCGCGCCGCGCTCGGAGCGGCGGAATCCGCGCGGGTGCGGTGCGGGCGGGCGACGGGAAGGGGCGTTCATTTGGCAGGGATCGGGGTCGCTCCGGCGAGCATCCGCTCGAGGGCGAAGTAATCCGGCGCGCCCGCGCCCGCCGGTTCGAAGAGGGCTTGGATCAAACCGGCATCGGGCGTGGCGCGGACGAGGGTGAGCACGGCCTTGCCGCCTTTCGCATCTGTGGACTCTTCGCGAAAGGCCAGGGCGATGCCGCCCACCATGCGGAAATCCGAGTAGCGGATAATCTGTTTGTCCTCGGTCTCGCGCCCGATCTGGCGGAACGTCTCCTGGTCGATCCAAGCCACATAAGTCGACCCGTCCGCGCGGCGCACGGAGAGCCGGTAAGTTTTCGCGGCGCCGTCGGCGCCGTCGGGCAGGCGCTCGAAACCCACGCCGGAATCGGCGACCAGCGGATCGACGAACTCGCTGAGGTAGCGGCTCGCGCCGACGGTCTTGGCGGGAATCTCCTGCGCCGGCCGCCCCGGGGCCTGCTGCCAGTATTTCGCCCCGTCGTAGGAAATAACGAAGCGAGTGGCCCCGGCGGCCACGATCGTCATGCGAAAGCGGTCGGGTCGCATGCGGAGCAAAAACACCTCCAGCTCCTCGCCGGCGGCCGTCTGCAACCGGCTGTGAATGGTGAGCGCGCGCAGTTTCTGCCACGCCGCGCCCTCCTGGTTGCGGCGGCCGAACTCGGCGACGATATCGGCGGCGGTGAGCACCTTGGGCTTGGCCGGGGCGGGCGCGGCGCCGGCTTCACGGTCCTTCCTGAGGAGCAACTCGACCTCGTCGTCATCCATCCGGCCCTCGACGAGCCGGCGCGGATGCACCGGGGCCATGGCCTTGATTTTCGCGAGGGCCGTCGCCGCATCCAGTGCGCCCACGACCTTGCCCACGGCCTGACTCTCCAGGATCGCCTCCAATCGTTTGCGCGCGACCTCCTCGCGCAGGGCGACCTGCGCCGGGCCGGTGAGCTGCGCGCCGATCAATTGAAAGAGCAACGAGCGATATTTGCGCAGGGGAAAATCCGGCGAGAGCAGGCGGTCAAATTCGCCGGGGGAACGGCGTTGCAGCTCGGAAAGGAACCGCTCGACAGTGACCACCGCGACTTCACGCGGAAAATCCGGCAGGTTCTGTAGGATATAGCTGTGGATGTATTCGCGCTGGGTCTCGGTGAACCGCGAAGCTTCGCCCGCCGCCACGGCCGCGCCCGCTTCAGGTGCGTCCGCCGCAAAACTCCGCGTCACGACGGTGAGAACCAGAGCGAAGGCAGACAAGTGGGCGAGGAAGCGAAAAAAGGAAAATCGCGGTCTCATAAGGGTGCGGGATGGAGTGGATTTCCATTTTCTTACGCGTGGTCAAGGAGGCAGACGCCGGCAACGCGCAACTTAACGCGTTCGGAATCTAACCGTAACAATTGCGACCGACGCGGAGGGGACCAACCACTCCCCTGCACTCGAAAACGTTGCGGTTGAAAACCTCCCGGCCGCAGTGCTTGCGCCAAGTCGCCCTCTCGCCGGGCCGCGAGGACGATCGCCCCCGCGCCGTGCAATTGTGACGAACAGTCTTCTATCAGGTGACAACCAGCCGCATTGCAAACGGCAACTTGACTCAAAACTTTCGATCCAACAACGGTAGCGCCCTTTTCAATCACGACCCGGCCCGCCACCGCTTTTTCGACCGAGCTTCGTCCGCAGTCAGATTCATCCACACCGTTGATCACTCCCTCCACCACGACCGACCAGCCCGACGGGATCAAACCCCGGAGCGCGTCCGTGCCCGAAGCGGTGAAGCATTCCGCGAGCGGAGCAACTTTGCCGTCCGCCAAGATGGTTACGGTCGTGGAGCACCCGGTGGCGCAACACGCCCTCACGATGCTGCGGAACAAGCAGACGCCGCCGCATCAGTTTCGCACGTTCAGCAACCAACTGCTCGTCGCGCTCGTGATGGAGGCGACCCGGTCGCTGCCGACCCGGGCGGAAACCGTGGCGGTGGCGGGCCAGACCGAATTGGGCCACGTGATCGCCAAGCCGATCGTGTTTCTCGCGGTAGGGCGCAGCGGTCTCGGGCTGGCCCACCGCATGGTGGAATTTTTTCCGGATCTGCTGGTCGGCACGATCAGCTACGACGTGTCGGCCTCCGGCCAGACGCCGGACCCGCGCCTGCACCTGTCCAACGCCCCCGCGCTGCGCGACGCGCGGGTGATCGTGTTCGACCCCATCGTGGCGACGGGCGCCTCGGCCAGCCTCGCGATCAGCCTTGTGCGGCGCACGGGAGCCTCCGACATTTCGCTCGTGAGTTTTCTGGTGAGCGCCCCGGGGCTGAACCAAGTGCAAGAGAGCGCGCCGGATTTGCGCGTATGGGCCGCGTCCATCGAGCCGAAGCTCGACGCGCGCCGCGGTCCGATGCCCGGTGTGGGCGATTTCCCCGCCCGCCTCTTCGGCTGAGTTTTTCCCCCGCGCGTCCGGCGGTCGCCATCCGCCAGGCCGGCACCGCGCGCATGCATGGCCGGAAAATTTCCCTTCGGCCGGAGCCGCGCCGGCGACCGGAACGAGATTTGCATCGTCCCGCCGAAAGGCGAGCCGGAGCTTCCATCCCGACCGGCGAAGATTCAGTCCGAGGTAGGAGCCTGCTTGCAGGCGATTCACAACGCGGCAGGTCGGCGCAGGGAAAATCGCCTGCAAGCAGGCTCCTGCAAAAGGCCGTCGTTCTTTTCATCAATGAACGCCGCTAGAAATAGGCGGGAAGGCTGCAGTCGAGAGTCCAAGGCAGAGAACACACTCCCCGGAATCCCCGCAGACCCGCAGATTGATCGCAGGTGGACCCATCCGTTCGGATTTCCACCCATCTCCCATCTCTCGCCCCCACCTCCCGCCTCTCACCCGCATTTCTCCCGATCAGGGCACGGCGACCTGTGCCGAACGCAGCCGGTCGTTCTCCTGCTGCAGACGGGCGATCTCAAAGACGCGGTCCGCGTTTTGCCGGCTCTCTTCCGCCAACCGGTCAATGGTGCGGCGCAATAAGGCGATGCGACGCGTGAGCTCCGCCGTATTTTCGGCGGGAGCGGGCGGTGAGGCCGCAGTCGCGGTCGCCGCCGCATGGCGCTGGAGCAGCCGCAGTTGGGCGCCGAGGTTCGTCGTTTCGAGCGCGGATTGGTTCATCTCCCGGTTCAGCCTCGCGTTCTCGGCGACCAGACCGGCGACGCGCGGGTAAAGCCCGGCGAGTTTTTCGATGTCGAGATTGCTGGCCACGAGCGTGGAATCGGCAGCCTCGACCGCCGATGTCGTGAGCACCGCTGAACGAGCGGCGGATTCGGCACCCGCGAGACGCCGCTCCAAATCGGCGCGGGTGATCTCGGCGGCGCGCGCGTCCGCGAGAAGCCGGGCGTTGTCCGCGCGGACGCGTTCGAGTTCCGCCGCCGAAAGTGCCATACGTGCTTTCATCGACTCGATTCTCGCGGCGATGCCGGCGGGAGCGTCGGCCGCAGGCGCGGCCTGCGGAGCCGGCGCCGTCGCGGCGACCTCCGGCGCGGTCGACGCGCGTTCCTTTCCTCCCAAGCGCACACGCAGCAAAGCGAGGGCCGCCTGGGCCTCCGTTTTTCCGGCCGGCGAAAGCTGCCCGGCGACCAACGCCAGCACGTCGGACGCGACGCCGTTGTCCGCCGCGACCGAAAGCCATGCAAAGGCCTCCACAAAATTGACCGCCGTGCCGCGGCCCTCGGCCAGCAGGATGCCGAGGTTGTTTTGCGCGGGACCGAAATTTTGCGCGGCGGACAACCGATACAGCTCCATAGCGCCCGACGGATCCGCCGGGGCTCCCCTGCCCTCCTCCATCATCAGCGCGAGATTATACTGCCCCCGCGCATTGCCCTTCTGCGAAGCCCGACGATACCAGCGCATCGCGAGCCCCTCGTCCTGGCGAACGCCCCGGCCCAGCTCGTAGGCCAAACCGAGGTTGAACTGCGCCTCGGGCACGCCGGCCTCGCCAGCCTGCTTGAACCAGAGGACGGCTTCGTTGAGATCCTGTTTCACACCGATACCGTTCGCATACATGTTGCCGGCGTTGAACTGCGCCGCCGGGAAACCGCGCTCTGCGGCCTTCAGATAGAACTTGAAGGCATCGGCGGTATCGGCCGGCACGCCTTGGCCGAGCTCGTGGGCCATGCCGAGGCTGAACCACGCGGCGGCGAGCCCCCTGTCCGCCGCCTGTTGATAAAGAGAGAGCGCACGCGCGAAATCCTGCGGCACACCCCGGCCGGCGGCGTAGGCGAGCCCGAGGGAATTTATCGCTTCCGCATCGCCGTCCGCCGCGCCGCTCCGGAGCACGGGAATCTCCGCCTGCGCGTGGCCCGGGAGCGCCGATAGAAAATGACCGGGCGCGAAAACCGAAAGCACCGCCAAGGCGCGCCACACAATCGGAACCGCTGCAGACGACCCTTGATTCACCGGTATGCCCTGGTTCGAGATAAACAATCCCCGGTAAACGAGGACAAGGTTCAGCCGGCCGGTTTGACCACGCCGGGATTTGCGGCGGTCGGGGGCGGAGGCGTGCCGGGAGGAACCGAGCCGACGCCGGACCTGACTCCGCTTGACGGACTGACGAGATCCGGGCGCACGGGTTGCAACGGGAACGGGTTCGCGGCGGGAGGAACGGGCTGGGCCTGCGAGGGCGCGTCGTCAAAGCGAACGACCTTGTCGGGAAGAGCCGCGATCGCAGCGTGGGACTCCTTCGGCGCGGCTTCGGTCACGACCTTCACGATCTCCGCCGCCTGGGCCGGAGGTGAGAGCGTCAACGCCAGTTCCGTGAAAAGGACCGCAAACGCGGGTCGCGCGAGAATCGCGGCCCGGAGAATCTCCAACCGCCGTTTCGGCACCGTCTTCATGATCTGCTCGACGATTTCCAAGGATTGATCCTTGAGCGCCTCCGCCGCCAAAGCGGCCGCCACGATTTGCGTTGCCAGTTGCGGGTTGTCCTCGGCTTGAAAGGAGAGGAAGAGCGCCGCCGATCTGAGATCGCGCGCGGCACTGGTGACAAACGCATCGGCTTTCGCCGCGTCCTCCTTCGGCTCGGCCCGCAGAGGGCACAAAGCCGAGAGGCCGGCGATCAACACAATGAGAAATCTCGGTTTCATGAGTTTATAAATTTAAGTCTGCGCCATAGATTCGGAGGTCACAGGAATCCCCCGGTTCAAACGGGCCTCAAGGCAAATCTCGGTGACTTTTGGATGACGCCCGCCCGGCGGAGGTAAAACTACGCCGCGGCCGCGTCGCCCCCGATCCTTCCCGCGATTCTCTTAGGCAGGGCCGGCTGCAACGGCGGCCCGGCCGGACCTGAGCCAACGCCAGGTGGTGGGCTTGAACAGCGGCAACAGTCCGAACAGCCCGACCACGGTGACGCCCAAAACGGCCAGACCCGTCCAATCGTGTATCGGCCCCTCGATCGCGCCGCTTCCGTAGGCATAGGCCCACGCGGTCAGGAACAAGCTGCGCAGCAGATTGGCGAAGAACGCGAAACCCACCGCGGCGGCGATCAACAGGATTTTCTTCCACAGCCGGTCCAGATAGACCGCCGCCAGAAACGCGCCGGCAAAGAGGCAACCGGTGAGCGAGCGAATCCCCGAGCAGGCGTCCACCACCCCCACCCGACCCTCGGGGAGAATGAGCACATTGCCCTCTTGAATCATCGGATAACCCAGAAAATTGAAAACGGCGAAAACCACTATGACCACCTTCCTGAGCAGAAAGAGACTGACGGCATTCTCCACCGCCGAGACGAGCGGCGCGGATAGGATCCAAATGAGCGCGGGAAACAAAAACAACCCCACCACCCGCAGGCGGGCATCGGCCCCCAGCGCCCAGGCGCCTGACGCAGGTTTCCCGCCGACGCTGCCGTCCGGCGCGTTGAAATAGATCATCCCCAGCAACACGCCCGCGAAACCCAGGGCGAGGGTGAGAGATCCGGGCTGCGTCGCGCCGAAGCCCGCGCGGTAGAACGCCCCGAACAAAAACAGAAAAAGGCCCGTCGCGAAGACCAGGCCCGCCGCGAGGGAAACCATCCCGCGCAGCGCCGGGGACAGCGGGCTCGGACCGCCCGCGCGCAGGACCGACCGCAGCGTCGGCCATCGCTCGACCACGATGTAGATCACAAATACCGGCACCAGCCATCCAAACGCATAATCCGGTTTGAGCTGCCACCAATGCAGTTGGTCGACGGTCAAAAACACCACAAACACGAGCGCAACCGCCAGTGCCGCCATCAAGCGATCCGGAACGTCCAGGCGGACTCGGGCCAGAAAATTCGACATGAGGTCCGGGAGACAAGCGTTCGCTCTTTTCGCGGCAAGCGGAATTCCCGGTAAACCGCGCCGGACGGGTTACAAACCTGTCACGCATGGCAAACGCCCTCGACCGCAAGCCCGGCTCCCGCTCCTTTTTCGCGCGCGTGAAGCCGCTTCCCTTTTCTTTTTTACCCCGGCCGCAACCGCACGGCGCCGGTCGCGGCACGCCCGGTTCCGGCTCGCGCGCCTCCGCGTCCGACGCGGACCGGGGATGACGACCCCGTCCGCCGCCATGTCGTCGTCATCGCGTTCAACGCAGTTCCCGGAATTCGCCGGCTCCGGAAAGGGAGGAATGCCGGGCCGTCCGGCGCTCCATCCGCTGGAAGTCACCGTCGTCGTTCTGACTTCGGTGCATCTGTGTTTTCTACCGTGGGCATTCGGCACCGTGGATGTTTGGAGCCAGTTGATCAGTCTCGGATTTTCCCTCGTCGGTTTTGCGCTCGTGCTCCTGCCACGGGCCCGGGCTCGCGGTTTTTCCAACGACCCGGTCGTCATCACGAGACCGATCGCGCGGCTTTGGCGGTTCCCGGTGTTTTGGGCCGGGCTCGTCTTGCTCGGCTATGTGGCGGTGCAGGGCGGCAATCCCGCCTGGCGCTTCGTCAGCAACGACTCGGCCTGGTGGCTTGAGCCGATCCGGGCGGTGGCCGGGCTGCCCGCCGGGGTCGACGCGCCGTTTTCGCGTTCGAATCCGTGGCGGGCGCTGGTCGTCGGCGCCTCGCTTTGGCTGCTCGTCTGCACGGTGTGGGCGGGCTTTTCGCGTCGCCGCAGCTATCTCGTGCTTTTCACCGTCCTGGCCGGCAACGCCTCCCTCGTCGCCGTGCTCGGCGTGCTGCAGAAACTCTCCGGCACCGGCAGGATTTTCTGGTCCTTTCCGCCGGCCAACGACTCGTTCATGGCCAGTTTCATCTATCCCAATCACGCCGGCCCGTATCTGTATCTCGGCGCGGCGTTGTGCTTCGGGCTGGCTTGGCGGCACTCTCAACGCGCCCATCGCGGGCTGGAGAAAATCTGGCCGGCGCGACTCTGGACTTTGGCGGCGGTCATTACCGGCGCGGCCGTCGTCCTCTCATATTCGCGCACCTCCATCCTGATGCTGTTTGTTTTCGTCGCCGTCGTCGGCGGCATTCTGGTGGCGCGCAGATTTTGGCCCTGGAAATCGGGCGGAGACCACCGTGAATTCCTGCCGCTGGGGATTCTTCTGGTCGGCACGCTCGGCTTCGGACTCGTCTCGCTTCGGTCGGAACAGGTATGGAAAAAATTCGCCCCGTTGGCGGCAAACCCCACGGCGGTGGCGCAGGACCGCGCCATCGCCAATCGCGCTTCGGTTGACATGCTCCGGGACCGCTGGGTTCTGGGCTGGGGCGCCGGTTGCTTCCGATACGGATTCCCCCTCTACGCCCAAAATTATCCCGCGATCTATATTTCGGGGACCCACGGCCTGAAATATTGGGAGCACGCGCACAACGACCTGCTCGAATTTCCCATCGAACTCGGCTTGGTCGGGATGTTGCCCGTGCTCGCGATGCTGGGCTGGGGCGCGGCACGATTTCATCGCCACCGCTGCCGGACCAATCCCGTTTCACTCGCGGTCGCGCTCGGGTGCCTCCTCGTCTTCCTGCACTCCGGAGTCGATTTCGTGTTTCAAAATCCCGCCGTGCTCTTCACTTGGAGCGTGCTCTTCGTGAGTCTCTCGCGCTGGGCGGAACTGGATACCGCCGGAAACCACCGGCCCGGGCTTCCGCCGGGTCCAAGATAACAAATCCGACAGAATTTCGAGGAGCCTTAATGCAGCTTGATTTCTTCGTAACAGAAACGTCACCGACTCGACTGGTAGGTTTTATCCGTCTAAGCAGTCTCTAGGGTTTAACACCCATCCGAATCGAAAATCCGACTTGTTTTAGCCATCCATTCCAACCAACTCCCGCCAATTTACGATTTCGATGACACCGAAAAAGCTCCTCCTTACATTTGTAACCTTAAGCGTGATGTTCGCTTCGAGTGCTTCCCTTCCTGCCCAGACGGTGAACATGGCTCTCACCAGCGTCACTCCGCAAACCAATGTGCAAGGCCACGCCGGCATCGCCAACTACTCGGTGACGGCAGGTCTGCTTCACTTCCGAGTCGATTCGGTCAGCCCGACGCCGCTGCTGCCTTTCCCCATGAATCTGTCGCTATTCTGCACAGAATTGGCGCAGACAATAAATCTGAACGAGACGGACGCCTCGAAACGCATCTTCACCATAGTTTCTGCCGACCAAGCCTCAAAGAACGGTCCCGGAAGCGGTTTCGGCGCCAATATTCCATCGACCGGAATCGGTTCAATCCGTGCGCGAAATCTGGAAATTCTCTACGCGCAGGTCTTCAATCAAAATTACAATCCCGCCGCCCTCAGCAACGATAGGAAAGTCGCTTTCCAGCTCGCCGTCTGGGAACTCTCCCACGACTCCGATTTTAGCCTAACTGCCACGGGTGCGGCCTCCGGCTATTTCAACGTCTCAAACCAGACGGTGATCCGCAACCAGGCACAGACTTGGGTCACGGCGGTCGCCAATCTCACCGGCAACACCGACGCCGCACGCATGTCGTTAAGCGTTCTCCACAGCGGCACCGTGCAGGATTTTCTGATCCCCAACGCGGTCCTCGCCCCCATTCCCGAACCCGCTACAACCGCCGCGATTCTGGCGGGCGTGACATTAGGTCTGGTTGCGCTGCGTCGCCGGCGTTCCGGCAACAGCGTCTAAACGAGAGCCAAGCGGTTGCGGTTAGCTTTCAAAAAACTGCCGAGCAGCTTACGAACGAGAAGAAGCGAACGAAAGCCCCGCTTTCTGAGCATTCCGAATTAATTCTGCTTGAAGGAAAAAAGCCGGCCGCCCGACTGCCTTGCTAGATATTTAAGCGTGGGCGCTTCCGACGGCGACTCTCAACCGCATGACTTCGTTTTAGCGAATCGGTAATGCTCTTCGCACGGCGACATCGGATCGTTCGGATTCGGGTCGGCCTGGTTCAGCATGCCCGGCTCCGATTTCAAAACCGTTTTCCGGAGAACGCCGTGCCGCAGCACGCAGCCGCTCGGTCGCGAAACGGAACGAGGAGCACGGGCTTTTCCAAGCCAGCCTAAGCATCGCAAAAAAACCGGTGAGAAGTTGGGCTCCTAAAATAAAAGCGAAGAAGTGAGTCATGGTGATTTAAAAGAGGGACTGGCAAAGCCGGCAATTTGTGTCGCCCGTGACCGGGCCTTGTTTGCGGCGCGACCATCGCCTCCGGAAGACTACTGCACGAAGCGCAGGATCTGCAGTTATCGCCACACGATTGTAGCATTTTAGAGTAGTAGATGGTTAGATGGAAAGTGGTCTTAGACGGTAATACTGGGTGTATTTTTACCCACTATTAGCAAAACACCGCTCCGCATCGCCCCGTATTCGTAAGCGATCCCTGCCTTAAGCAGCGCTTCGTTTTTACATTATTTTCCTATCCCGCCACGCTGCAAATCAGCTTTAGCGATCCTCGAACTTCTGGGATCCGCCTCGAACACAACGCTCAGATAAAATGAATACACAAAAATTAGCCTCCGTCTGCGCCGCACTTCTTGGGCTGGCTTTCTTCCCGGTTTCCGCCACCGCGCAAACGGTCAACATGACGTTCAACAATGTCTACCCGCTGATCAACGTTTCCGGCAACGCCGGCACGGGAACGTTCTCAGCCGGCGACGGCCTTCTGGGCTTTCAAGTTTTATCGGTCACGCCGGCCCCGTTGATTCCCTTTCCCGCAACCCTCGCGTTGTTTTGCATCGAATTGCAGCAACAGATTACCAACAACCAGAACGCCAATTACACTTTGTTGAGCGCCGATCAGGCCGCGAAGGGGGTCGCTTCCGGTTTGAGCGCCAATATAGGTATCGGCGGTATTGGTGCCGCCCGGGCCCGTAATCTTGAGATCCTCTACGCCCAAGTTTTCGGCACCAATTACGATCCGGCAAACACCATGACCACCCCGACGGGCAGTTTGACAATCGCGCAAAAGCAGCAGGCTTTCCAATTTGCCGTTTGGGAGCTGTCGCACGACGACGATTTCAATCTCGTAACGGTCAGCATTACGCCCCGCCTCTGGATCACCTCTCCGGGAAATCCTATTCGCGGCGAAGCCCAGCTCTTGGTCGACGCCGTCTTCACCGCGACCGGCGACATTAATGCGGCCCGTATGTCGCTCAGTGTTCTTCACAACGCCGGTGTCCAAGATTTCCTGATTCCCGATGCCTTGATCACCCCTATTCCCGAGCCCTCCGTCTACGCGGCGATGGTCGCCATCCTTACATTCGGCGTGGTCGCCGCACGCCGCCACCGTTCGCAAGCCGCCGGCTGATTGAAGCGGAAAGATTCATCGCCGGATCGGTGGCTGATATTGCCGGTCCGGCGCTAGACGGTTCGGGTTATATTCGTCTGGTTTTTACGGCAGTAATTCTCGCTTAAAAGTGAAAATTTTCAAGTCCTAGTTGAATGCGTTCATCTTCATGAAAACCTTTTGCTTCCCCCAATCCCGACCCGCCACGGTCCTGCTTTTTCGCCGTTTAAGCGCGGCCGTTCTCTTGCTCGCCTGCGTTTCCGCCGTCGCCCCCTCGGCAAACGCGCTCATGCTTGCCGGACTTCCCACCGGAAGGATGGCCGATCCGGGCAACGGGCTTGGCTGGAGCAATGTCGGCACCGTCGGCGGGGCGTCGGGTATCTACCTAGGCTCCTTTTCCACCGGCTATTGGGTGCTGACGGCCAACCACGTGGGCGCCAACACCATCAATTTCGGAGGCATAAATTATTCGGCGGCGACCGGCTCCGCGCAGCAAGTCGGCACGACCGATATGTTGCTCTTCCGTATTCAGACGGATCCCTTCCTCCCAAACCTCAATCTTTCCCCGTCAACGCCCGCCAACGGCGTGCCCGTCTGGATGGTGGGTTACGGAGGGGGGACCAAGAACTGGGGCACCAATAACCGGGAGGGCGATGGAACGTTCGCCTTTCAAGGATCCACCACCATTCTCACCCGTTCCATCATCACGCGCTACGACGACTCCGTCACCGGCGAGGCACAAGGCGTTGTAGGGGACTCGGGCGGCGCTCTGTTTTATCAAACCAGCGGAAATTGGTATCTCGGAGGCGTGATGAGCCAAGTAGCCGAAAACACGTTCGGAACAAAGTTTACCATCATCAGCGATTTCGCAGCCTACGGGACCGAGATTCTTGCGGTGACCGGCACGCCCATTCCCGAACCCTCTGTCTACGCGGCAATCATCGCCCTCCTTGCTTTCGGCGGGGTCGTCTTCGGCCGCCGTCGCTCTCGAGCGGCCCCCTGAAATTACCGGTATCGGAAGGGTTGCGGAAGATCGGAGTGATCGAGCGGATCGACGCAAACGGTCTTCGGACCCCACGGTGCAAACCGAAGACGGCCGCTTGGAAGACACCTGCGCCGGCAGCACCTGAACAAGCCCGGCCGAAAACAATTTCATCCGTTCTCGTCCATCGCGACCCGCCCTTCGGTATACGTGAGCGATGACGTCCGGTCCGGCGACATCGCGAAGGGCCGCACTGATCTTTGGCGGCACCGGGACTGCGACCGAAGAAAAATTCCCTCAGGCGAGATCAGGCCGCGCGCTCGGCACGCGCGGCCATCAGACCGAGGCCCGACTCTTTCTCTTTGCGTCGGTCATGAGGCCGCATCCGGCGGTCTGAAGACGCCGATGGAGGTGCGGGAACGAATAGCGCAGCCTGCGGCGCCGGGGCACGCCGACCGAGATAAAGCAAGGCCGCCGCACCGAGAACCAGTTGGCCGCCGACAAAGGTGATGAGGAGAATCGTCATGGGATTGATTGGACGATCCATACTATCCGAAACGGCTGCGACCGCCCATCCGGGCATTCCCGCAATCCGACATGCAAAATCACGTAGTCACCGCGATTCTACGACGAAACGGTGGGGCCGCTTTATTTCTCCGGCGCCGTGCAATTACCCCGCGTCGAACGTGCCGGGCAGACGCATTTTCGCGGACGAATCCCCGCCTCTGGTGCCGGCGACGAGGGCCCGAGGCCCGGCCGGCCGACGCCGGGCTCAGTCGGCGAACGGCGTGTATTCGGGCACCAGCCGTTTCATCGTCTCTTTGATCGCCTGCGGATTTTGGGCCGCGACGAGGCGAAGCTCTTCCAACCAGGTTTCCGTGTCGGCGGTCACGAATTCGTTCTTCAGTTTGAAAATCCGCGGGTGCTCGGTGGGCTCGTGCGATTCGTCGGTATGGCGAAGTTCCTCGTAGAGTTTTTCGCCCGGACGCAGCCCCGTGATTTTGATCTCGATGTCGATCTCCGGCTTGTAGCCGCTGAGCTCGATCATCTGGCGGGCCAAGTCCAAGATTTTCACAGGCTCGCCCATATCGAGGATGAATATCTCTCCTCCGCCGCCGATGGTGGCCGTCTGCAGGACCAGGCCCACGGCTTCCGGTATGGTCATGAAATAACGGGTCATCTCCCGGTGCGTAACCGTCACCGGACCGCCTTGGGCGATCTGCCGGCGGAACGTCGGGATCACGCTTCCGCTGCTCCCGAGCACGTTGCCGAAGCGCACCGCCATGAACGCGGTGTCGTTGCCCGCCGCGCGTTGCCGGGCTTGGAGCGCTTTTTCCGCGAGGCGTTTGCTGCAGCCCATCACGCTGGTCGGGTTGATCGCCTTGTCGGTCGAGATGAACACAAAACGACCGACGCCATACTCGCTCGCCAGCCGCGTGAGGCCCGCCGTCGCCAGGGTGTTGTTCTTCACCGCTTCGGCGGGCTGCCGCTCCATCAGGGGCACGTGCTTGTGCGCGGCCGCGTGGAAAACCACTTCCGGGCGGTGCCGCGCAAACACGGTCCGGATCGCGTGCTCGTCCGTGATATCGACGATGAGCGGGAGCACGAGCGCGCCCCGCTCGCCCCCGATCAATTCCTGCTCGATCTCGAAAAGCGCGATCTCCGTCTGCTCGACCAGCACCAACAGCCGCGGCTCCTGCGCGAGGATCTGGCGGCAGAGCTCGCTGCCGATACTGCCCCCGGCTCCGGTGACCATCACCACGCGATCCCGCAACAGCCGCGCAATCCCCGCCGAGTCGAGTTTCACCTGGTCGCGGCCCAGCAAGTCCTCGATCGCCACCGGCCGGGAGCGCTCGACCTTGACCTCGCCCGAGGCGAGTTGGGTGAAGGAGGGGATGATCTGCGTCGTCGCCCCGATCTGCCTCCCGAGCTCCACGATTTCTCCCAGCTTTTTCGGCGAGACCCCGGCGAGGGTGATCACCAGCTCGTTCACTTCGAGCAAGGGCGCCAGCTTCGGCAGATTCCCGAGGGGACCGTAAACCGGCAGGCCGTGGATGCTGCGCCCGATTTTGTGGAAGTCGTCGTCGATGAACGCCACCGGCTGGAGACCGCTGCCCCGGCGTTGGAGCAGATCCTTCGCGAGCGCCTCGCCGACATCGCCCGCTCCGACGATCGCCACCCGCCGGACCCTCGCGCCCGGCTGCGCCTGCCGCTCGATCGACCAAGTCCGGACCATCCTCAAGGTCAGGCGGAACGACGAAATCAGCGCCACGCTGAGCACGAAATCCATCACGATCACCCCGCGCGGCGGCGCCGCCTGCGTCTCCGCAAAATACCAGAGCGCGAACATAAAGCCCGACACCGTGCTCATCGCGACCGCCACGCCGCTGAAATCCGCCAAGCCGAAGTAACTGAGCACGCTCCGGAACTGGCCGAACGACTCCAGCAGGAAGATTTTGCAGACGACGATCGGGAAGATGAGGAACAGCCGTTGGGCTTGAAACTCCTCCGGCACCTGGAAATCCCACCGCAATTCGTAGGCGAGCCAAAACACCGCGCCCAACTCGGCGGCATACACCAGCAGGATCGCGATAAACCGGATCGTGCGGTTGCGCCCGACGTTACGATCCAACCACTCCAAGCCGAGTCGCAGGAAGTCCCCTGCCCGCTTGGGCAGGACCTGCGGCGACGGCGTCACCGGGGGCTTTCCGGCCTGGAGTGCGGACATCATGGGAACACACCGGGCTCAGCACGCGGCAAACGCCCGGCGCACTGAACGGACCACCCGCGCCAATTCGTCCTGCGTCATGGCCGAACCGGATGGAATGCAGAGTCCCTGGGAAAAAAGACGGTCGGCCACGCCCCCGCCGAAAACCGGGGCGCTCCGATAAAGCGGCTGGCGGTGGAGCGGCTTCCACAGCGGCCGCGCCTCGATGTTGTCGGCGGCAAGCGCGGCGAGCACCTCGTCGCGGCCAACGCCGGCCAGGGATTCGTCGACGGTCAGGCAGGTCAGCCAACGCGTGCAGCGGCCCTCGGGCGCCTCCGGCATGAAGTCTACCCCCGGCAAATCGCCGAGGGCCCGCCGGTAGAATTCGAAGATCGCGCGCCGCCGCTCGATCCGCTCCGGGAGCGATCGCAACTGCCCGCGGCCGATGCCGGCGAGCACGTTGCTGAGGCGGTAATTGTAGCCCAACTCGCTGTGTTCGTAATGCACGGTCGGCTCACGCGCCTGGGTCGCCAGATTATGCGCCCGCGCGATCAGGCCGGCGTCGGAGGAGACCAGCATGCCGCCGCCGCCGGTGGTAAGGATTTTGTTTCCGTTGAACGAATACACCCCGAGCACGCCGAATCGCCCCGCCCATTTGCCCCGGTAGGTCGCGCCCACCGCCTCGGCGGCGTCCTCGATGATCGGCACCCCGTGCGCCGCCGCCGTCGCCTGGATCTCCGCCCAAGCCGCGCTCTGACCGTAGATATCCGCCACGATGATGGCCTTGGGCAACCGGCCGGCCTTGGCCCGCTGAGCCAGCGCCTCGGCGAGCAGCGCGGGATCCATGTTCCATGACCGCGTTTCCGCGTCGATGAACACGGGCTGCGCCCCTTGGTAAACAACGGGATTGGCGCTCGCGATAAACGTGAACGTCGAGCAGAAGACCTCGTCCCCCGGGCGCACGTCCATCAGGCGCACCGCGAGATGCAGCGCCGCCGTGCCCGACGAGAGGGCGACCGCCGCCTCGATGCCGCTCGCGGCGCAGATCTCCTCTTCCAAGGCCGCCAGATGCGGTCCCGCCGGCGCCACCCAGTTGGAGGCGAATGCGGAATCCACATGGTCTCTCTCCTCCTGCCCGAGATGGGGCGGGGACAGGAAAATCCGTTTTGATGCAGTCTCCCGTTCGATCATGGGGTTGATGGGGAAGTCCGGGAGGCGGCGGCCAAACCGAGCCGCTTCAAACCGCGCAAAATCTCGGCGAACCCGGGGTCGTTACGCAGATTTTCCAGCGGTTCGGCGCTGGTGATGCGGATGAAATACTGCTCGCGGCTGCCGAGCAGCGCCTGTTGCACGGCATCCTTGATCCAGAGGGTTGGGCTCGGAACGGCGTTGAAACGCCCGCCGTAATCGTAGATGCGCCCCTCGACGAGGTGCCAGTAGAGCACATAAGTCTCGGCTCCGCCCGCGGCCGCCTCGAAGCGGCGCCACTCGCCGGGCTGGAGCGCGGCGCCCTCGAAGGTTTCCGTGAACTTGAATTTCATTTCCACGCAGCGCATCCCGTTCTCGGTCCAGCAGCGGTCGGGCGTGTGCGAGGCAACAAACCGGGTGGGCATCTTTCCCGCCCCCCAATAGGCGACGTAAAGTCCGAATTTTTCGCCGCCCCGGAAAAACTCGCGGTTCAAGACCTCGTCGTAGTTGAGCACCTTCTCGACCTCGTTCGCGATAAACTCGGTCGGGCCCAGCGGCACCTCGCGGGCCGACCAACCCTCGACCGTCGCGGGGATCGCAAGCGCCAAGTGGGGCTCGCGGGGCTTGGGCGTCTCCCGAAAAACAAGCGCGCCCTGCATGGCGATCGCGACGGACAACGCGATCGCCGGCACGATCACCGGCCACCACCAGCTTCGTTTGCGCGGACCGCTCATTCTAGGAGTTCTTTGACCGCATAGGGCCTGGCCGGGGCGCCGAACACCGTGGAGTTCGGAGCCACGTCGCGCATCACCACCGTCCCGGCGCCGATCGTCGCCCCATCGCCGATCTTCACGCCCGGCAACAGCGAGGCATGGCTCCCGATCGTCACCCGCTCGCCCACCGTCACGCCGCCCGTGACGTCCACGTGACAGTGCAACTGTGTCCAGCGCCCGATCACCGCGTCGTGCGCCACGGTGGAGTGCAGGTTCACCGTCACAAAATCGCCCAGCCGCGTGTCCGAACTCACCACCGCGTGCGGGCCGAGGATCACCCCCGCCCCGAGCGTGACGTTTTCCCCCAAAGCCGCCGACCGGTGGATGACCGGGACAAACTCGCCTCCCCTCGCGAGAATCTGCTCCACGCAGCGGCGCTTGAAATCCACGCGGCCAAGCGCGCACACAAACACATCCCCGCTTCGCGGCTCGTAGTCGGAGACTCCGCCGAGAATCGGCACGTCTTTGGAAAAACCGTCCAGCGCCCGGGGATTGTCGTCGAGGAACCCCCGCACCGCCCAGCCGTCGGTCGACTGCCGTGCCCAGGCCAGCACCTCGCGGCCGAACCCGCCTGCGCCTATGATGACGAGCTGTTTCACTCAGGTAATGGTCCGGACCTTCTTCAAGTTGCCGCTTGTGTAGATGGCGTCCGCCAGACGCACAACCGCCGGAAGGTGACAATTGGGCAAAGCCGTCGCCCAGGCGTGCAGCGCACGCTTCACGGCCACCGCATCGCGCTCCGGTCCCCGCCAGACGATTTCCGCCGCCACGACTTGGCCCAACACCGCGTTAGCCGCGGCGAAGACCCGGCAATCCGCCACCAGCGGATGCCCCATCAACACGGTCTCCACGACCGAAGGCAGCACCTTCTCGCCGCCCACGTTGATCAGATCCGAGCGCCGCCCCAGCACGCGGATCGCACCGTCCTCCCGGCGCTCCGCCAGGTCCCCGGTGCAAAACCAGCCGCCTTCCGCAAACC